>Ga0210396_10000510_pt1 | contig 51095 bp, 41 predicted proteins | sample IncBWH17OmetaG_FD_155466 | JGI IMG/M metagenome (GOLD analysis project Ga0210396, IMG submission 155466) | Forest soil microbial communities from Barre Woods Harvard Forest LTER site, Petersham, Massachusetts, United States - Inc-BW-H-17-O ... | reverse complement strand
GCTCTGCGTACCCGCCGACCCGGATAAGGTCAGCAGCTTTTTGAATATCCGTGTTGCGGATATTCAGGCGTGCTATGAATTATGGAAAAATCGAGGAGTCGAGTTCCTCACGGAGCCGATTGCCAAGTACGGCGAGATTCGCTGCTACATCCGCGATCCTGACGGTTACATCATCGAGGTCGGACAGAGCACGCACCTTACATAGGGCTGACGCTCGGCCTCACGAGGCCCTGAATTGGCAGGCGCCCGACGCGATTCTCAGCGCCGGGACGTTGAGGGTGGGAGGCGTTCGAAGCCAATCCTGGCGGACATGTTTCGAAAGTCCGTGGTGATGTTTTACATTTTGTGCATGAAGGAGGATTGTATGCCTCAGAAGGCCAGTGCCGTAACGCGTGCTCAGCAAAGCGATGTCCAGGCTCATCAACCCGGGCAGGACGTTTTCAAAAGCATCTTGTCCGAAGATATCGATTGGAAACCGTTCCCGGCATTCCCAGCATCCATCCGGCTGGCTGTCGTCGTGGGTAAGCCCTCGGAGCCGGGCCCTTACACAATCAGAGTCAAAGTACCCCACGGCGAGAAGCTGATGCCTCACAGGCATTTAGAGGATCGAGTTTACACCGTGATTTCCGGCGTCTTTCATATCGGATTGGGTGATGAATTCGACGCCAGTAAATTGCAAGCCTATCCGCCCGGCGCCGTGATCATTCTCCCTGGCAACACTTCCCATTTTCACTGGGCGAAATCCAGCGAGTACATCACGCAAGTAACGGCCATCGGGCCGCTCGCGATGGAATACCTCAGCGCGAAAGACGATCCGCGAAACAACAGGTCGTAGGAGGGACTCAAGGGCTTGTGTGAGAATTCGGTTTTGGATTATGTGGCGTCCGCATTCAGGCGGGCGCTAAAAAATAGCGTCGGTTTTAAGTTCTCACGCGGACTATCCAGCCCCTCAAGAAAAGCAGATGGACAACCCAAAATACCAGAGAATGTCACAACGCAGCGAAAGGAGAAATGACAATGGCGACGATGAAGCACGCGGCGGTGCCCAGCCTGATAAAAGCGGTTCGCATCGCGCAATATGGCGGTTCCGAACAACTGAACTATGAGGAAGCACCTCTGCCGGAAATTGGCCCGAGCCAAGTGCTGGCGAAAGTGCGCTACGCGGGCGTGAATCCGATCGATTGGAAAATCCGCGAAGGGCAGATGAAACAGGCCCGCCCAGCGAGCTTCCCGCTGACGCTCGGGCAGGATTTCGCGGGAGAGATCGTAGCGGGCGGCAGCGACTCGGTCAGTTTTCGGACTGGTGAACGGGTGTTCGGGTTCGGGGATGGGACGTATGCGGAGTTCACAGCGGCGGCGATTACATACATCGCCGCGATTCCGGAGAAAGTGGATTCCGCGGTAGCGGCGGCATTGCCGACTTCGGGAGTAACGGCCCTGCAGGCAATTCGCGACTATGTGCAGCCGAAGCCGGGAAGCCGGATTCTGATCCACGGTGCGGCGGGCAGCGTCGGCTCTCTTGCAACCCAAATCGCCAAACGCTGGGGCGCGCAAGTAATCGGGACGGCTACGGGCGATGACATCGTGTACTTGCGCTCGCTGGGTCACGTGCAGGTGGTGGACTTCAAGCAGGAGCGGTTTGAAACCGTGGGGCAGGTGGACGCGGTGCTGGATCTGATCGGCGGCGAGACGGCCACGCGCTCCTTCGCGATAGTTAAGAAGGGCGGCGTGATCGTTTCGACGGTGGGTGCGGCAAATGCGGAGCTGGCGGCGCGGGCGGGAATTCGCGGCGTGAACATGGTGTCGAAGGGAAACGCGGCGGACTTATCGGAGCTGGCGGGCTTCGTGGAACGCGGCGACGTGAAGCCACGCATGGGCCAGGTGTTTCGACTGGAGCAGGCGCGTGAGGCGCAGGATGCCAGCCAGCAAGGCCGGGCCAAGGGAAAAATCCTGTTAAAGGTCGAGTAGGCACGGGATCGTCACAAGCGCGCGTGAACCTCGCGCTACGAGTTTTGCGATCCCGACGACCGAAGGGTAAGCAACTCGCTAAGTTCTGATCGTTGCGATCACCCGAGTACTCGAATTTTATGATGTGGGGTACCGACATAGCACATTTTTTTGATGGAGGGACACGAGATGGATTGGAAACGGTTGGTCCAGTTTGCGCTGCTGGGTAGCAGTGATTTGCAACAATATGCCATCGTGCTGACACGCGTTTCGCTCGGGCTGTTCTTCGCCATCTCCGGGGCAAACAAATTGTTTGTCGCTGGCGGCACGAAACCTGTTTACGAAACGCTCGTTAAGGCTAAAGTCCCGTATCCCCAACTGACGGCTTATTTCGTGTCGGGTGTCGAGTTCGCTAGCGGATCCCTGGTGACCGTGGGGCTTCTTTCGATCCCGGCCTGCATGGCTTTAATGATCGACATGATTGTTGCCACCCTGACCAGCGCGATTTACTCCGTGCCTAAAGGACTTTCGTCTCTTAACTGGCTCGACGATTTCCTTTACCTTCCGGAAGTGCTGTACGTGATCTTCTTTATCTTGCTGATCTCCTCCGGTCCGGGAAAGTTGAGTGTCGATTACTGGCTCGCCGGCAAGTTGCTGGGGTGACCGATCGACGAAGCAGCGAGGGCTGAATGAAGTGGTGGAAACCGGCATTCAGGTTTAGAGTCACGAGGCGGCAACGCCGCGTACGTATAATCCAATGGCTGTGAGGAACAATGACGAAACTGACGAGCTTCCAAGCGGACATTCTCCCGCTTTTTACGGAGCGAGACATTCGCGGCATGAGCAAAGCGTTCAACCTGGGAAGTTATGATGACGTTAAGACGCACGCGGTCGCCATCTACGACCGCATTCGGGGAATCGGTGGCGTGGTAATGCCGCCCCCGCCCCCGAGAGGTGAAGGTCCTTGGCCTCAGGCTCGCATTGAGCTATTCGCAAAGTGGATGGCGGACGGGTACCAACTGTAAGCGAAGTCATCTCATAAATGCACGCTTTGGCTTCGGCCCCGAAATCGTTAGAGTTATGCCAGATTGATTTCGAATTTAGGTTCCCATGTCCACACTGGTCTCCGTGAATGTCGGTCTTCCCCGCGACGTGGTATGGAACGGTAAGTCTGTCCGTACCGCGGTCTGGAAAAGTTCAGTTGAGGGACGACAAATGGTGCGCAAGCTCAATGTTGTTGGGGACGCCCAAGCCGATCTCGCCGGTCACGGAGGGGAGCAGCGCGCTGTTTTTGTTTATCAGATGGATTCCTACCATTACTGGGAACAATTTCTAGGGCGTAAAGATTTTGTCTTCGGCCAGTTCGGAGAAAACTTCACCGTCGAGCAACTTCCGGATAACGAAGTCTGTATTGGCGATCGCTACCGTATCGGTGGTGCATTATTTGAAGTGACGCAGCCGCGCGTAACGTGCTACCGCGTCGGCATTCGCACGAAGGAACCTCGGATGCCAGCCCTGCTCGTGGAACATCACAGACCAGGATTCTACTTTCGCGTGTTGCAGGAAGGAGAAGTTGGGGCAGGCGACGACATTGTAAAGATCGCTGACGGTCCAGAGCGAATCAGCGTGGCCGAGGTCGATGCCCTCCTCTATTTGCCAGGACATTCTCGCGAACAATTGGAACGAGCGCTACGGATTCCTGCACTTAGCAAGGGTTGGCAGTCTTCCTTTCAAGCGATGCTCGCGCAAGAGTCGAGCCCGGAACCCGTCGAGGGAAATCCGGGACTCGCCAATGAGGAACAAGCACCAGCATGGCCCGGATTTCGGCAGATGCGAGTCGCAAATATTCATAAGGAAAGCGACAGCGTAACTTCCTTGGTTCTGACGCCGATCGATGGGCAGCCCCTTCCTGTCTGCCAGGCAGGTCAATTTGTCGTTTTGCGCCTGCTCGTCGATCCGGGCAAACCGCCGGTTCTTCGCAGTTATTCGTTGTCTGATCTGCCAGCAGCCGATCATTTCCGCATCAGCGTCAAAAGCGAAATGAATGGGATTGGAAGTTCATTCCTCTGCGACCGTGCGCGAGAAGGAGATCTATTGGATGTTAGTGCGCCGCGCGGAAGCTTTACTCTGCGTCCCAGCCAGGATCCTCTGGTTCTGCTGAGCGCTGGAGTGGGCGCGACCCCCGTGATGTCGATGCTGCACTCGCTTGCCGCTGAAAAATCGCAACGTGAGATCTGGTGGATCTATGGGGCGCGCAATCGCGTCGACCATCCATTTGCAGAAGAATCGCGTTCATTGCTGAAACAGCTCTCTCGCGGAAGAGAATACATCGTGTACAGCAGGCCCGCTGCAATCGGCCAAGTCGGTGCAGACTTCGATGCTCCCGGGCACATTGACGCAGCTTTGCTGAAGAAAATTGGCGTGTCACGGGGCAGTGACTTCTATCTGTGTGGCCCATCTTCATTCTTGCAGAATATGCGCGATGGGCTGCGAAACTGGGGTGTGCTGGCCGGGAATGTGCACACGGAGATCTTCGGTTCTGTCGGGGCTATTACCCCTGGCATGGCGCAGGTTGTTCACAATCCTCACCTGCCACAAGGGTCGCCCGGATCTGGCCCCCAAGTCTCATTCGCGCGTAGCGGGATTACCACCGCTTGGGATCGTAAGTTTGCGAATTTGCTTGAACTGGCGGAAGCGTGCGACGTTCCGGTCAGATGGTCGTGCCGGACAGGAGTCTGTCATACCTGCATGACTGGTCTGATCGACGGATCGATTATTTATAACCCTGAGCCGCTGGAGAGGCCCGCTCCCGGGAACGTGCTCGTATGCTGCTCCCAGCCAAACGCGGGTGTCACTTTGGATCTTTGAGAGAAACGAGAGGAGTCGAAGCATGCGTTCTGATATCGTGCCCGGAGCTATTTTCCCCGACTACGAGCTGCCCGATCATACGGACTCGCTGCGCAAACTCAGCGAACTCCAGGGCGACGATCCGCTGATCCTCACGCTCGCGCGCGGCCACTACTGCCCGAAGGAACACCAGCAGCATTTGGAGCTCGCCGCGTTCTACCCAAAGATCGCGGTGGCTTACACTCAGATCGCCACAATTGCCACCGACGATCACCATACGATTCAGGAGTTTCGTGCGTCGGTCGGCGCCCAGTGGCCCTTCCTCTCCGACCCTGATCGAAAGGTTCAGAAGGATCTCGACATTCAGGAGTACACGGACCCCGAGCACAATCCGATGATTCCGCATACGTTCGTGCTCAAACCGGGACTCGTGATTCACAGCATCTATAACGGCTACTGGTTCTGGGGGCGTCCATCGGTCGCAGACCTCTGTCATGATCTGCGCGTTGTGACAAGCGAAATCCGCCCAGACTGGGATCTGAATACTCCCGGACTTCGCGAGGCATGGAATGCGGGCGACCTGTCGCGTTTTCACGGGTGGAATAAGCGTGCCGCCGCGAAGGCGCCGTCCGCAGGGCAGAAAGAGTAAGGATGACGGCCTGAGATGAGCCCTGCCCTTCGGGCAGACGGTTTTCTTGAGGCAAACGCAATTCTAGACTGCTGGACGGAGGAATCATGACCATCGCAACAGGCACATCTCCCAACCATCCCGAACCGGGACTCCTCGAACAAACTGTCGTCGTGATTGGGGGCAGCTCCGGCATCGGTCTAGAAACGGCCCGGCGAGCGCGCTCTGAAGGAGCCAAGCTGATCCTCGCGGCACGCGACCCGGAACGCCTGGAAAACGCGTCACGCGAACTCGGAACTTTAAGCACTGCGGCGTTCGACGCCACCAACTTCGATCAACTCAAAAAATTCTTCAACGGCCTCCCGACGCCGATCGATCACGTCCTGGTCACTGGCCCTGGTCCCTACTACGCTCCACTAGCGGACCTCGACGTCGAAAAGGCGAGGCGCAACGTGGACGCCCATCTGTTTCTGCCGATGCAGGTCGCTCGGTTTGCCGCCAAGAAGGTTCGCCCTGGAGGGACGTTGCTCTTCATGGGCGGAACGGGCGGTCGCCGGCCCGCCGCGGGGGCACTCATCGCTGCACTTACCGCCGCCGTGCCAGCGCTCACCAAGGCGCTCGCGCTCGAGGTGGCTCCGGTCCGGGTGAACCTCACCGCCGCCGGCTTCGTCGATACCCCGCTTTCGGCTTCGCTGCTCGGCGATCAATTGGATGAGCGACGCGAGCAACTCCGCGCGACGCTCCCGATCCGCCGCGTGGTCGACCCAGCGGACATCGCCGCAGCCGTCCACCTGATGACCAACACTGCCTTAACCGGCGGAACCTACGACATAGACGGTGGGCAGCAACTCATGGAGGGGTGAGCCCTGATGCGACTCTTAACTGCAGGGCTTCTCCTTTACGAGCATCTGGTTTAGAAATAAAGGGCTGGCAATGGGCAGCAAAACAGTTTGATCCTAAATTTCAAGGAGGAATCACATGGCTGAGCTCAAATCCGCACCAAATGAAAACGAAATCTCCCGTGATCGTCTCGCGGAGTTGTTGAACGAAGACCTTTCCCGCGAATATCAAGCCATCATCGCTTACGTTGTCTATTCCCAGGTGCTCAGCGGCGCCCAATATATGGACATCGCCGCACAGCTTGAAATCCACGCCAAGCAGGAGCTTGATCACGCTCTGATCCTCTCGCGACAGATCGACTACCTCGGCAAAATGCCCTCGGTTACTCCCAAGCCGGTGCGCACCTCGAAGAATCCAAAAGACATGCTCCGGTACGATCTCGATAACGAAAACGAAACAATCCGAAACTACCGCGATCGCATACCGCAATGTGAAGCTCTCGGAGAATATGCCATGGCGGAACAGATTCGCCAGATCCTGATGCAGGAACAAGACCATCAAATTGATTTAGCCACCGCCCTCGGCGAAGAAGTTCCAGATCTTGGCGGTGGCCCCAAAGGACGCACTTTGCGCAAACGTCGCTAGCGCTGCTCATATCAACAAAGAGAACGATGCGCGGAGGTCGGCTGAAGACCCTGACGGGGCCGATGGGTTGTAGTCCATCTAGGGTGATGGAGATAGCAAATTGACAGAGGAAATCATGTCACGAGAATTGCGAAGAGTTGTCCGCTATCTGTAGCAAATGAAATTGGAGAGGTAACATCGATCTCAACTGAATGGAGGATTCCGATGAATTCATCGAAGGTCAAGAATGAGAGCGGCACGAAGGCGACTTGGAAAGCCCTACGCCCAGCGGAACACGGTCAGCTCGATGCTGCGCAGGTCAATCATTTGCCAGAAACCGCCTTCGCGTTCCCGCGTTCGCGCAAAGAGCCGATGACGGATGCCTCGCATGTTCGCAACGCCATTGCGAGATTCGATCAGGTAGAGGACGTCAGCGATGAGGAACGCGATCTGGCGTTCGCCAACATCAAGGCAGCTGCCGAACATTTCGGTATCAGAATAAAGGAAACAAGTTGGCGCCAACTCGGCTCCCCGTCCCACAGGGAGGACCAGATGCCCAGGGGAGAATGAGATAGTGTGGATTTTCAGATTTTATGAATCCACCGCGCGTGCTCGCTCGGATTCCTCCTAAATCAATCTCGTGTCGCTTCTCCCGTGGTTCCACTGGACCTATTCCATTTACGCAATTTCAGCGGCGCAAACTTACTCATGTTTTTCCTCTATGCCGCTGTGGGGATTTTGCTCTGCCTGTATCCGTTGGATCTGGATGGGACTCCCTTTGTCCAGAGCCGCTGATAGAACTTGGCCTTAGGCTGTGCCACATCTTCATGCTCAGTAGATAATACTGATCGGTTTGAGAATTCAGCCGAACTATCAGTGGGAAGTGGTAACAGTGCTCGTAACCGTTGGTGAGTTTTAGCGATTTATCAGGGCTTTTGCTAGTTTGGCTGGGAGGCCTGGACTCGAACCAGGATAGTCAGCTCCAGAGGCTGATGTACTACCGATTGTACGACCTCCCAGCCGAGGGAGAAGCAAGAAATGGGCCGTGGCGAACCGGGAATTGTTCCCGGCCTCACGACCCAGCTTCTTTACTTTAGACAGGAAACTTGAATCCGTCAACCGAGTGTGGCATCGCAGGTGCGAGCCGCGTGCCGGCGCATCTGTCCCCGGTCAAGCGCCATTGATTCATTGCGCCGTAGAATCGTGAAAGTGATCCACAAAATCGATCGGTTTGATTCTCTAAAACTCGTCGAGGAATAGACTTTATCCTTGAGATGGCGGGGCCCCGCCAGTACCATCGTTTGCCAGCGTTTCGCGAAGTTGCGGACATGCGCTCTTTCAGGGGAGCCACTCACGATGCCAGCCGCCGTCAGCGAATGGTCGAACCTCATTCTCCGTTGGATCCACGTGCTTGCCGGAATTTTCTGGATCGGACAAACGTATTATTTCACCAAGCTGGAGGGACGAATGGCCCTGGATGAAGAGACCGCGCGAAATTCAGGCAGGCTGCCCCAGGTTTGGCTGGTACACAGCGGCAGCTTCTCCCTTGTCGAAAGACAGGCTTCGCCTAAAGCAGTGCCGGCAAAATTCTACTGGTTCCGATGGGAAGCGCTGATCACCTGGATTTCCGGTTTCCTGCTGCTGGGCCTGCTGTACTACTCCGGCGGCCTGCTGCTGGATGACAGCGTTTCAAATATCGGCATGGGGATGGGAGTAGCGATAGGCCTCGGCACGCTGATTTTAGGTTTTTCTGTGTATGAGGGCATCTGGATGTCGCCACTGGGACGAACACCAGTTCTGGCCGCGACGATTTGCTATCTGCTCGTCGTCGCGCTTGCTTACGGACTCACGCACGTTATCAGCGGCCGCGCCGCCTACATTCACATCGGCGCATTATTCGGCACGATTATGGCCGCCAACGTTTGGATGGGAATTCTGCCCGCAACCCGCAGAATGCTTTTCTCCATTCGCGAGGGGAAGCCCATCGACACAAAGCTGGCGGAACGGGCGAAACGACGCACCATCCATAACACCTATATGACCGTTCCCCTGATTTTTTTGATGATCAGCAACCACTTCCCGACGGCCACTTACGGCGCGAGCTACAATTGGCTGATTTTGTCCGCGCTGGTGCTGGCGGGCGGCGTTTCCGCGAAATTTATCTACAGGGCCTGACAAAATATACGGAGCCGCGTGATCTGGATAGATCCCCGATTGCGGACCGTTCCTCAACACATAGATTCAATGTCATCCGCCCATGGATTGGCGAAACTGGCCAACCTCTACTTGTGAACCCGAGCTAGGTTCCAGTCTTCTCCACAAATTAAAAAATGTACGCACGTCATAGTGGTCGCGCGAGAGCCTACCGCAAACGCTGTAGAGAGAAAATAGTACGAGTGGAATACTTATCCACTTTTAACAAACCAGCAAAGAATTAAGAAACCCTCCAGCCGACATCGCAAGGCGCCGCATAAGAACCGTGCGGTGGGCGCAACGTTTCTCACCATATTCATACTGAAGGAATGCGCCTGTAATTTTGCAGTTGCACTCTCCGCGATGCGCAGCTCATTCCCCTGGTTACCATCGAGACCACTGGAAAGGGAGGAACAAAAGAATGGCCTTCAAGAAAGCGACTGCAAGGATTCTGAACGGAGCACGGTTAGTTCTTGCATTGGTTGCGATGATGCAGTTCAGTTTTTTCGGACCGTTGGTGGAAAGCGCCAAGGCTGACGACAATCACACCAGCACACCCATCAAGCACGTGATCATCATCGTCGGTGAAAACCGCACCTTCGACCATATTTTTGCCACTTACATGCCAAAAGCGGGAGAGAGTGTAAACAATCTCCTGTCCGAAGGAATTGTCAATTCGGACGGGTCGAAGGGCCTGAACTTTGCTCAGGCAGCCCAAAACTCCGCCGACGTCACCGGCAGCGCTACGTACCAGCTTAGCCCCACAACGGGAAAAGCCCCTTACTCCTTTCTCCCTGCGCCACTAAATGGAGGACCGACAAACCCATGCACGAATAATGGAATCTGCAGCCTGGGAGACGCTACGTCGTCGGAAGACGGCTTGTCCGACACTCCGACGAACTATTATGAATTTTTGTTAACCGGAGGCACCGGACTGACGGGAAAAGTTCCGGACACCCGCATCAACGGGGTAAACGGTTCGGCGCCCTATTCCAGCCTCAAGTCGGGCCCATTCCAGCTCACCAACTCCACTTCATTTCCCTATGACTCGTACGCCGCGAGCCCCGTGCACCGTTTCTATCAAATGTGGCAGCAAGAAGACTGCAGCGCGACCCATGCGACATCGGCAAATCCAAGCGGTTGCCTGGCGGATTTCTTCACCTGGACCGAGGTGACCGTCGGGTCCAACAACAACGGCAAGGCTCAACCGGCAAACTTCAGCACGGATTATGCGCCGGGCAAGGTTACGACCGGCGAGGGCGCAACCTCCATGGGCTTCTACAACATTCAGCAAGGGGACGCGCCATACACCAAGGAACTCGTCGACAACTATGCGATGAGTGACAACTACCACCAGCCGGTTATGGGCGGGACCGGCGCGAACAGCATCATGCTGGGGTTTGGGGATGCCATCTGGTTCAGCGATGAGCACGGCAACCCTCTGGTACCTCCGCACAACGCGGTAACGTTTGCGGGCGGCCCGGTGGATGAAATCGAGAATCCCAACCCGGTTCCCGGAACGAATAATTGGTGGATCGAGGACGGCTACGGCGGTTTTGGCAACAATGGAGCGTCCACGGGAGTCTATGGCGGCGGCAGCTACAGCGACTGCTCCGATACTTCGCAACCGGGTGTCGGCCCAATCGTTACGTACCTTGGTTCATTAACGCCCGCTATCAAATCGAACTGTGAACCTGGTCACTACTACCTGCTGAATAATTACAACCCGGGCTATTTCGGCGATGGCGGCGACGCCTACACCAACAACAATTCCAACAACACTCCGTTCACGATTCCCGGCACCACTCAGCGGAGCATCGCGGATGTCCTGATGGCCAGCAACGTCTCCTGGAAGAGCTACAACGATCAGTGGGACCGCTACCTCACGGACCAATATCAACTCGATTACGGAAAAGTGGGGCCGCAGAGCGACCAGTACTGCAACATTTGCAACCCGTTCCAATACCAGAAACAGATCATGACCAACGCTGCCGTGCGCAAAACCCACATCATGGACACCGACGAACTCTACAAAGACATCGTGAAAGGCACCCTGCCCGCCGTGTCTTACGTGAAGCCGAGCGGATGGGTGGATGGCCACCCGGCTTCATCGAAATGGAACCTCTTTGAAGGATTCGTGAAAAAGATCGTGGATGCCGTAAAGGCGAATCCTTCCCTTTGGAGCAGCACCGCGATTTTCATCACCACGGATGAAGGCGGCGGCTACTACGACTCCGGCTACGTGCAGCCGCTGGATTTCTTCGGAGACGGCACGCGGATCCCATTGATCGCGGTTTCACCCTACGCCAAGCCCGGCCATGTTTCACACACCTATGCGGATCACGTTTCGATCCTGAAGTTCATCGAACACAACTGGTACCTCAATCCGATCACCGCGCGCAGCCGGGATAATCTTCCCAACCCCACCTCTGGAGCAACGCCATACGTCCCGGGAAACAGCCCTGCGATCGGCGACCTGTTCGATCTGTTCCAGTTCCCGTGAAGCCCAGGACAAACATCCAAGAGATGAAAGAATAACCATCGCGGCAAGAAGTCAGCGGACTCGAGCCTCCGGCGCCAGTTTTGTGCGCGCCGGGGGCTTCCGCGTTTTAGGAGCGTACTCGGAAAGGCGGAGAAGAACGCCGTCTCGTTCCCCGCGATTTTCACAACTGAATGGCGCTAGGTAAGCTTCGAAGGAAATTTGGAACACCTCAAGTGCGCCCCGCGCGCGGCACCACCGGAATCATCCGGCCCTTTTCGAGCGTGAAAGAGCTTCCCCTCCACTCGATGCGGTTCATTCCGAAGCTCGCGAGCCAAACGAAAAACGAGAGCAGATCGCGCAACGGCAGCAGCCAAACGCGCCGCCGCAAAACGGGATCATGCAGTCCCCAAACACCGACCGCCCAGGCCATCGCGAATCGCAAAACAAAATAGCCGCCGAGATACCCCGCGGCGATTGCTGCCGATGGCGCAAACCACGCAGCAGCTATTGCCCAGGGAAGGCCGTGCGTAAACAGCATCCCGAAATGTCCGCCCGGGCGGATATTGCGGATTCCAATGGCCCAGCGCAATTCGTGCCGCAGGTATGCGCCGAGCGTTTGCGAGGGAAACGCCATCCAGACCGGCTCAGGCAATAGCTCGATCCGGTAGCCGCGAGCGGCAATGCGGCGGCCCAGTTCGTAATCGTCGGAGTGGAGGTCTACCATTGCCTCGAAGCCGCCGATTTCGGCAAGACGCTGTTTCATCGTGGCCATCGTCGAACCCATCATGAATTTCAGTCCTTCGAGTTCGCGCGCAACGAGCGCCGCACCACAAAACGCCGCCGAGGAGCCCACGCAATCCATGGCAGCGACGAACTGCAGGTTGTCTCGCCCGCGATACAGCGCCGTCACACCGCCAACGCCCGGATCGCGGAACATCGCCGCGACGCTTTGCAAATATCCCGGCTCTACTTGCACGTCGCTATCGGTGATGACCAGCAGGTCGTGCCGAGCCTCGCGCACCAGACGGCACAGGTTGGAAACCTTGGTGTTCGCGCCCAACCGCTCCGCCACGACAATCAGCCGAATGGATCGTCCGGGAAAATCGGCCATCAGTTTTTGCACGACCGGAACGGCTGGATCCTGCAAATCGTTCACGGCAAACAGCATTTCAAATTCCGGATAGTCCTGGCGGCAAAAGCTGGCGAAATTTTCGTACGCGCCGGGATCCAGACCGCAGATTGGCTTGAACACGCTAATCGCAGGAGTTTCCTCTTTCGCCGGTTGCAGACGGCCTGCCTGGCGGTGCGCCACACGGAAGAATCGCCACGCGGAATAAATTCCAACGAGATAATAAAACAGCGGGCCTGCCGCCAGCGCCAGAATGACCCTGCGGATGACCGTAATCATGGAAGGGTAATGCAGCGAAGCGGGTAAATTGTCCGCCCACGCCATCCCCACGCCGAAGCAGATCAAAAGAATCCCCGCCCAGCGCGTTCCGTTCAATTGCTCGCCCAAAAATATTTTCGCGCCAATCGCTCCGGCCACATACGCGAGCGATGTCGCGGGAATCACAAAGCTCACGGGAAACCACGACAGCATCGCCAGGAACGAAAAGAACGAAGCCGTCATCAAAAGCACACCGATCCAAAGCCAGCCGACGCGCAGCGCGCGCAGAACAAACGACACAATCGCGCGCGGATGGAAATCGTGCACTTCGCCCAGCAGCTTCATCGCGTGCGTAAGGCAAATTTCTCCGCCCGTGCCGGTCAGGACCACGAAGATGAGGATGGACGCCGTGCGCATGTCAGTCGGGCGTTCCCTGCGGAGTCGTGCGATGCGGCGTGCGGTTGATCAGCACGACGCCCAGAACAATCAGAACGATTCCGATCCACCGCGCCGTGGAAACCTGTTCGTGCAAAAACAGGTATGCGAGCAGCGGGACCAGCGCGTAGGCAATCGCGGAAAACGGCATCACGAAACTATAGTCGGCCCACGAGAGCACAAGCATGTGGCACACCATGAACGCCAACATCATCGCAATTCCGGCCCAAATCGTTCCGCTCGTCAGCACGCGCGCCGCTCCTGCCGCCAGGGACGCAAAGTGAGAAATGTCCAGGTCCCCTGCGTCCTTCATCCCTTTGCTCAGGATCGTGTTCCCCACCGACCCGAGCAGGACGAGCAGGAATAGCAGCACGTAGGTTTTCGTGTGGTGAGTTTTTGGAGCGGTCATCGCAGGGAGAAGATCGAGTGGCGCATGCTTCAGCTTGCGGGGTTAGTTGCGCCGCAATCAATCGTGCACCAACAACCCCCGCAGGCTAAAGCCCGCGCCACTGAAATCCAGTTTAGTCCCCGGCGCTCGAAGCGGGTGCCGCGGCGGACTGGGCCATTTCGCGCGCCGTCGCCTTGCGCTCGTGCAGAAACTTGAAGAACTCGACGCCTTCGCGCAGCCGCCGCTTCATCACTTCCGGATCGCGCAGCATCCCGCCGAACAGCGAGAACATTTTCCGCGGGCGGAAATAGAATTTCCTGTAAAGGTCTTCCACGGAATTAAAAATCACGGTCGAGCTGAGTTTCGGATAATTCATGGCCGCCGTCTGGATGCCGTGCGTATCCACGAGCTCCCCGCTCTGAATCTGCAGCCAGCCCTGCTCCTGCGCCTGGCGGTACAATTCCGTGCCCGGATAGGGCGCGGCGAGCGAAACCTGGATCGTTTCGGGATCGATATCGCAGGCGAACCGGATGGTCTGCTGGATCGTTTCCGGCGTCTCGCCCGGCAGCCCGAGTATGAATGTCCCATGAATTTTGATTCCAAGATCGCGGGCGTTGCGTGAAAACTCGCGCGCGATATCGATGCGCACGCCTTTCTTGATGTTGATCAGAATTTGATCGTTCCCGGATTCGTATCCCACCAAAAGCAGCCGCAGGCCGTTGTCTTTCATGATCTCGAGCGTCCTGCGCGGGACGTTTGCTTTGGCGTTGCACGACCAGTTCAGCCCCAGCTTGCCCAGGCGCCGCGCAATTTCCTCGGCGCGCGGCAAATCGTCCGTGAACGTGTCATCGTCAAAAAAGAATTCGCGCACCTGCGGAAAATATTTCTTCGCCAGCGCCATTTCATTGGCCACATTTTCCGGACTGCGCACCCGGTAACGATGCCCGCCCAGAGTCTGCGGCCACAGGCAGAACGTGCATTTCGAGCGGCATCCCCGTCCGGTATAAAGCGAGACATAGGGGTGCTGCAAATATCCGATAAAATAATTCTCGATGGTCAGATCGCGCTTGTACACGTCCACGACGTAGGGAAGTTCATCCATGTTCTCAATCGTGGGGCGTGGCGGCGTGAGCGTGACGCGCCCGTTATCGCGATAGGCGATCCCACCCACATCTTTGAGCGGCTTGCGGGCCGCGATTTCCGCGCAAATATAATCGAATTCGCCGAGAGAAACCCAGTCCACCGCCGGCGCCGCGTTCATGGATTGCAGCGGCAGAACACCGACGTGGGCGCCAACCATCCCGATCATGATTTTCGGATTCACTTCCTTGAGGTGCGCCGCAAATTTCGCGTCGTTGGGAAATGACGGCGTGCTCGTATGCAGCACAGCCAATTCGTAATCCTTCGCCAGGGGCGCCACCTGATCGACCGTAAGCCCATCCGGCGGCGCATCAATCAAGCGGCTGCCGGGCACCATGGCCGCAGGCTGCGCCAGCCACGTCGGATACCAGAAGGATTTGATCTCCCGACGCGCCTGGTAGCGCGCGCCGGCCCCGCCGTCAAAGCCCTCATAACTCGGCGGATTCAAAAATAGCGTTTTCATCACTTCGGGCATTCTGTTCTTCCCCTGACCCAGAACTTCGCTAACGAATGCAACTCTTCTGAGCCTATTATCTTACCTGAAACCCGGCCCGCCTCGATAGAAAACTCAGCGAGCGGTGTTGTCTCCATATCGAAAAAACGGGATCCTTTGAAATAGCACAGGCACTCTTGCCTGTGCGGTTTTTGCAACACTATCGCGTCTAAATCACCGGTGACAATTGCACTACCCGCACAGCCAGGAGTGGCTGTGCTATTGCAGCACCTGGGCCAATTGGCCGGTTGTGTGGAGAAGCTCCAACTGCGTCTGTTGGAGAGAATAATTGGCATCCAAAAACGCCAGCCACTTGTCGTTTTCCTCGATGTGCGCGGCTTCCAGGTCCTTTAAGCTGCCGCGCCCCCCGTCAAACTGCGCCTGCAAAACGCGCACATTCTCCTGCGCCAGCTGCAACTCCAGCCGCGCCACTTCTCCTCCGAGTTCCGCCTCGCGCACCAGCCTGGCCTTGCGGCGGACATCCAGACTGATTTCGCTGCGTTTTTTTTCCAGGGCCAGATTGGCGGCATTCAAATCGGCTTGCGCAAAAGCGACGGCGGAGGAAGTGCGCGAAGCAAAGATGGGAATTTGCACCTGGACTCCGAAGATGACGTTGTTGCGCTGAAACTTGCTGAAGAAATCGGTGTAATTGTTGATCTTGCTCAGCACATTGTACTGGCCGGTCAGGGCGAACGAAGGCCAGCGCCCGCCCTGCTCGCCTTTGAGTTTGAATTCGCGCGCCCGCAACTCGGTTTGCGCCTCTTTCAGGTCCACGTTGTTGGCCATCGCTTCCGATACAACGTCCTTCGAGGCCTCCGCGGCCGCCCCCGGAATTACCTCGGTGGAGACATCGATTCTCTCATCCGCCGGCAGCCCCATCATGTCGCGCATTTCGCCCGATAGGGAATCGTCGCGGTCCTCCAATTGCGCGATTCGCTGCTCGATTCGCGCCGTGGTCAGCTGCGCCCGGATCACCTCAACGGGCAGCTCGCGTCCGGTATCCGCCCGCTCACGAGTCGCCTCCAGAATCCGTCCCGCGCTCGTGCGTTCGCTGTGCATGAGTTCCAGAGCGTGCCGCACTTTTGCCAGCTCGAGGTAGTCCATCGCCGCGCGCGACATCACCGTGTCGCGGACGTCGTCCATCGAAAGCCGCTGCTCCTCAGCTCTTTGTTCTGCGGCGCGCTGTTCCCCCTTCAGTGGTGGATTGAAAATTTGCTGCGTATAGGAAAGCGTGAATATGGCGGGTGCGCCTCCCCCCTCCAGGAGCGGAAAGCCGTTGGTGTAGGCCACGCCCGTCCCGGAATAAAGGTTGGGAAGAAACACGGACTTCGCCACGCCGATCTGGCGCTGCATCACGCCGTACTGCAGCCGCGCCAGGGCCAGATCGCGGCTGTTGGCCACGGCGAGGTTCACGGCTTCCTTCAAGGTCAGCCTGCGCGCCAACTCCGCATCCTGCGCGCGAATCGCCCCGGCGCTCGCCAAGCTGCAAATCGTCAATCCAGCCGCGTAAAACACTGCCGGCCAAATTCGCCGAACGCTTCCCGTGAAATTTCGCTCGCACATCTTATTGCACCTGCTTTCCATCGGTTTCACGCGCGCATGCTTTGATGCCCAGGGAGGCCAACGCCATTTTCCGGTTTCCACGAAAACCGGACAAAGCCGCGCTTATTCATACCGCAGCGATTCGGTGGGCTGCAATTGCGCGGCGCGCTCCGCAGGCAAGTATCCGAAGAACACGCCAACCGAACATGACACTAAAAACGCCAGGACTACCGATTCCCATGGCACGGGAAGGCTGATGTTTGCCGGAAGCAACGGCCGCACCAGAACAGGAATCGCGACCGCGATCAGGATTCCCAGCACCGACCCGAAACCGCTGATCAAAAATGCCTCCAGCAAAAACTGATACAAAATTTCCTGGTGCCTCGCCCCGATGGCCCTTCGAATCCCGATCTCCCGCGTGCGTTCCTGAACGGTTACCAGCATGATGTTCATGATCCCAATGCCGCTGACCAGCAGCGCGATGAATCCGATGAGCAGCAGAACGACCGTCAGGGCCAGCGCGATTCTTCGCGCCGCAACCAGGATGGAGCTGAGATTCTGCACCGAATAACGCGCCCGCGTGGGATGCCGGCTGGTCAACAGGGCCTCCAGTTGGCGGGTCGCGGGGATCACGCCTTCGGGCGTGCTGGCCTGCAGGTAGAGCATCTCCAGCGACGAATCTCCCAGGTAGTTTTTCATCAACGGAAAAGGAATCAGAACGGAGTAATCCTGAATTTCAGAAAGCCCGAAGGTCTCCACGCGCTCCCGAAAAACTCCGATGACCGTAAAGCTGAGTTCGCCGACGCGCAAACTTTGTCCAATCGGGTCGGCATACGGAAAAGCAAACTTTGCGAGTTGCGTGGTGATCAGACAAACCCGGCTTCGTTGGGCAATGTCCTCGGCATCCAGGAACCGGCCCTGCAAAATCAGCAAATTTCGAATTCGCTGGAACCCCTCGGTGACGCCCACCAGGTTCACGTTTCGCTCGACCGAGCCGGCATTCACGGTGGCCAGATCGCCACGCGTTCCGGCCACGGCCACCACGCCCGGAATCCCCGCTTTCGCGGCGTTCATGTCCTCGATCGACAATTCGTCCTGCAACATGACTGGTTGGTTCGGGTCAATGTCCAACCGCGCGTAGACCAGGTTGGATCCGACGCCCTCGATTTGCTGGATAACGTAGCGCCGCCCGCTGAGTGCCACGGTCACAACCAGGACGATGCAGGCGCTGCCGATAATCACGCCCAGCGTGGTCAAAAACGCGCGGACTTTATTGGCCCAAAGAGCGTCCAGCGCCACCATCCAGGTCTCGTTGCGTAGCATCATGAGAATTCCCGTGGACTATACCAAACCTAGTTCGATAAACGCTGCCCGCCGGGCGCTGTTTCCTCTACTTCCTTTGCACCCGCCTCAAATCCTCTTCCACCTTTTTGTCATGCGGATCCAGGGAAAGCGATAGCCGGAATTGTTCAGCCGCTTCGGAAAATCGCCCCAGCGATTCGTACAGTTTGCCAAGCCATTCCCGCGCGGCCGCGTGCGGCGGAAGATCGGAATTATCGGGAACAGTGGCCAAATAGGATTTCAGCAGCATTTCAGCTTCCATGGGGCTTTTTCCCTGCACCACCAGGAGAGCCCCTTTGTAAAACTTCAACCGGCGGTCGTCGGGATCGATCTTCCCGGCCTTGTCGATGGCCTCGCCCATTTTTTCAGCGTTGGCGCGGTCGCGATAATAATCGCTCACCTCGAAGTAGACGCCTGCCCGGTCGGCGCCCGATTCCAGAAGTTTGTCGAACACTGCATCTGCCTCAGGGATCCTTTTTTTTGTAGCGAAGAACTCCCCGCGGGCAAGTTGTCCCTGAATGGGATCGATCTTCTCGAGCGCATCGATGTGTTTCAACGCTTTTTCGTCGCCGCCCCCGACGACGCTGGGAGCGTTCATTTCGTAACGGATCAGATCGCGTTGCCCCTCCAGATTCTGAGGATCCAGCTCGACGGCGATTTCAAATTCCCGGTGCGCTTTTCGCGCCCAGCTCATCGCGCTCAAGAATAAACTTTCCTCGGCCTTCCGCCCGTAAGCCCTGCCGAGCCAGTCATGGTATTCGGAATTTTTGGGAGCAAGCTGGACGGCCCGCTCCAGGCTCCCCACGGCCCGCAGGAATTCGCGCAGTTGATAATAACTCTGTCCCAGCAGGAGTTGCAGGGAGGCGTCCTCGGGCGATTTTGCAATGGCGATGTTCAGCGCGTCCAACGGCGCGATTGTAGCGTCCGCGTTATAGTCGTGTTGCGCATCAACCAGAGAAGTCTGTCCCGCAAAAACCGACGACCCGCTCAATCCACAGTACAAAACCAGCGCCGTGGCTGCGAATGAAAAACGCGGCATCATTCCGGGCGCACCGGTATTATGCGCAGATTTTCTTTGAGGGAAACCTCCCCGGGCAGCGCCACCACGTCGCCTTCGCTCAAGCCGGAAAGAACTTCGATCTTGGTTGGATTCGCGATGCCCACTTTGATCAATCGGCGGTGCAGCCGGTTCTCCTCCACGCGAAACACAAACCGCCTATCACCCTCGATGTAAACGGCCCCGCGTGGAACCACCAGAGCCGCGGGCCGCTCACTGATATGAATTCGGACATCGACTGTGGTATTGGGGAGCAGGTCCAGCCGGTCATTGCTCACCGAGCAGATCAATTCCCCGACGTTGCGCGTGCCCCGGGTGACCACCTGCTTTGGCAACATTTCCGTTCGCCCATTCCACACACGGTCAGGATGCGCATCCCAGAAAATTTCGACGGACTGATTGATGTCAATCTGTCCGAGCTCCGGCTCATCGATGAACGCCCTGATCCGCACCTGGTGCAGGTCCGCAATCTCGGCCAAAAGGTCGCCGGCCTTCACAAAATCGCCCTGACGAATCGGCAGCGAATACAACGTCCCGTCGAAAGGAGCGGTCCCGTGTGCCGACTGAAGCCGCTCCTCGAGATCGCGAACCGCCGCGCGCCCGTGTTCCACCAGGAGGGCGACACGCCCCTCGTCAAGCTTGGCCTGTTGTTCCAAGGTTTGCTTCATCTTTACAAACGATTGAACGTCGGCTTCCGCCTGCGTCAACTGCAGCCGATTCTGCTCCAATTCCTCGGGCGTTGCGGCTTTCTCGGCCACCAGTTTCGTCAAGGTCTCGTTGTCGTGGTGCAATTGGTCGCGGCTGGCTTGCGCCTTTTGCAAATCGGCTACGGCTTTCGCAAGCTGGCTCGCGTGGCCGCCCGCCTTCGCCACGCTGAGCGCTTCCTCCTGGGTCGCCAGATCGGCGCGAGCCTGCGCCAGATCGGCTTGAACTTCCGTATCGTCCAGGGCAAAAAGCTTCTGGCCGCGCTTTACCTGCTGCCCCTCGACCGTATAGACGCGTTCCACAAAGGTCGGGTATCCCGCGCGAAACGTGCGCGGCGCCAGGGGTTCAACCTTCCCATTGGTGGATACGACCGAACTCAAATTCTCGCGGACTACGTCCGCAACCGCCACGCGGGCCGTGGATCCTCTCCCGCTGAGAAACACCAGCAGGGCAGTCAGCGCCAGGGCGCCGCCCACAAGTAACCACAGTCTTCGGCCCAGCGCCGGTGTCATTCCGTCCTCGTCCTCCCAGCCTTATCTGGCGCGATTAAAACTCGGCATTCTAACAAAGTTTCAGACGGCAGGCGACCGGCCGGAGATGGCTGGATGGCTCCGACTGCGTCCGATAAGATGCGGCATTCCTTCGCCCGGGATGCCGCGCGCCCGAAGCATGCACTCAGCAGAAGTGTCGCAATACCCGCTGGTGTGCTAAAATTTGCCCATGGCCACTGAACCCGCTCCGCCGCAAACCCACACCACGAAACACGAATCTCCGACGCCCGGGCAACCTGTGCTTCATCGTGTTTGCATTCAGTGTAACAATATGTTCCGCGTTACGCCTGAGAATTTTGATGCCAAGCAATGCGCCAACTGCCATAAGGGCTAGTCTCTCCAGCTTGTTTCCGATGTGACACTCCATCCTCCTGCAAATTCGTCTGCCGATCAGATACAATCTGCGCCGCATCTTCTCGAATTGAGATGGCATGATCGAAGCCCATCATCTGGTAAAACGATTCCGGGACAGGAAACGCGGCACCGTGCGCGCCGTCAATGGAGTTAGTTTTTGTTGCCGGCCGGGGGAAATTTACGGGCTTCTCGGAGCCAATGGCGCCGGAAAAACCACCACGCTGCGCATGCTCGCCACCATCCTGGCACCCTCGGAAGGCACCGCCACCGTGGCCGGATATGACGTCGTAAAAGATCCGCAAACCGTCCGCTCCCGCGTGGGATTTCTTTCCACGGCCACCGCCCTCTATGGGCGCCTTTCCGCGCAGGAGATGGTCGAGTATTTCGGCCGCTTGCACGGCCTCGATGAATCCACCCTGCGGCGGCGCATTGACGATATTTTCACCCGGCTCGAAATGAATGATTTCCGCGACCGCCGCTGCGACAAGCTTTCAACCGGGATGAAACAGAAAGTTTCCATCGCGCGGACCCTTGTTCACGACCCCTCGGTGATGATATTCGATGAGCCGACTGTGGGCCTGGATGTCATGGCCGCGCGCACCATCGTCGGTTTCATCAGGGAATGCCGCGACCACGGCAAGACCGTGGTATTTTCCACGCACGTCATGAGCGAAGTCGAAAAGCTCTGCGACCATATCGGAATCATCCATGACGGCAAGTTGCTCGCCGAAGGCACTCTCCCTGATCTGCGGGCTCGATATGGCATTCAAGATCTCGAAACATTATTTGTGAGAGTTGTCGAGCCATGAACCTCCGCAATATTGGCATCGTCTATCACAAGGAACTCGTCGATTCCCTGCGCGATCGCAGGACGGTGATCTCCATGATTGTCGTTCCTTTGCTGCTCATGCCCCTGCTTACCATTGGAATGGGCGCGCTCTCCTTGACCCTGGTGGACCAGGCCCGGAAAGAAACACCCAGGGTCATGATCCTGGGCGGCGCTGATTCGCCCGGCGTGATTGCGGAACTCCAGCAACTCAAGGACGTGGAGGTCGTCCCCGCGAATCCGGACTTCGCCGAGGAAATTTCCAACAAGGAAATTCGCGCGGCTGTCGAAATCCCCAAGGGGTTCGAAGCCAAGCTGGCTGCCGGCGAAACCTCCACCGTAAAAATTTATATGTACGAGGGCGAATTGAAGTCCGGTTTCGGCGCCGACCGGCTGCAACGATTCTTCCGCGAGTTGCGCGACCGGACGATTCGCGAGCACCTCGAAGCGCGGCAGCTGCCGCTTAGCCTGGTGCGCCCGTTCGACATCGAACAGAAGAATGTCGCTCCGCCGGAAAAAGTGGGCGGCGCAATCCTCGGCGGGCTGGTTCCCTACTTCGTCATCCTGCTGTGCCTGACCGGCGCGATGTACCCGGCCATGGATCTGACTGCCGGCGAGAAAGAGCGTGGCACAATCGAAACGATTCTTTGCAGCCCGGTTTCCCGCACCCACCTCGTCCTGGGAAAATTCCTGATGGTGCTCACGGCTTCCATCGCCACGGCGATTCTGACGATCACCTCCATGGCTGTTTCTTTTGGCGCCGGCAAAAAGCTGCTTCTCGGAGTCACGCAGGGAGAGGCCGATGCCGCCTTGCAAATCACGATCACCGGAAAAGCCATGATTTCCATATTTTTTATCGTGCTCCCGCTCGCGGTATTCTTTTCCGCTTCCCTGCTGGCCCTCTCGCTATTCGCGAAAAGCTTCAAGGAAGCGCAGAGCTATATTTCTCCGTTGATGATTGTCGCGGTCCTGCCGGCGGTTGCCGCCATCTTGCCCGGCGTCGAATTAAGCCCGGCTCTGGCGCTTGTGCCCGTGCTGAACACCAGCCTCGTGAGCAAAGAAATCATAACCGGCACCTATCAATGGAACTTGATCGCGCTGATCTTCCTGTCCTCCAGCGTTTATGCCGTGGCGGCGCTGGCCATAGCGGTAAAACTATTTCAGCGGGAAGATGTGCTGTTCAGGACTTGAAGGATAGAGGCAGAGAGGCACGAGGCAAGCTGGCAAGAACAACGCACTTCGATTCTCCCGCGTCTCCCTGCTTCCCTGCCTCGGTCTCTTTCACGCAGGTCTGGCGGGTTCGTGATGCTCGTCCCAGGCGTTGGAGAGGCGCCGCACGGTTTCGCGCAAACGCACGGCTAGCCCCGCGATGGTTTCCAGACGTTCGACGGCGGCAGGCGGCAGACGGTCGCGCCGCGCCAGCAGAAGCTCGGTATTTCCGAGGATTCCGGTCAGCGGATTGTTCACTTCGTGCCGCAGGACTTCCCCGAAGTCGCCTGACAATTCGTCGTTTGGAAATTGCAGCATCCCCGCGGCGCGCTCGGCCATCCGCACCCTGCGGTCCAGCATGGCCGCGACCAGCGGCAAAAAATCATTGGTGCGCGCTACAAAATCCACCGCGCCGGAAGTAATCAGGAACGCCAATCCCCTTTGTTTCTCCGGCGCCGCCGCCACGACGACGGGCGCCGTTTCGGTAAGCACAGCGGTCGCGGATTCCAGCGTCTCGCCCCCAGGCACGTTGTCAATTGCGGATTCGTCCAAAAACACCGCGCCTGGCGCGCTCCTTCCGATTCTCTTTCGCGCCTGCACCACCGTGCCTGCAACCACGATCCGATCGTGTCCGCCAAATGCGGCTAACTCCTCGAAGCATCTCCTGGAAAGATCTTGATCGCCGCTGATGATGAAAATAGTCCGGCTTGTCAAATTCATGGGTCCCTCTTCACGGTTCTCGCTTCACTATTCCCGGCTTGCCGCGCGCGACCGTTCCGCTCCCAAGCCCAATTCCGCGCCCTCCAGCGTGGCGGCAAGAGCTTGCCGGACGGCCCGTTTCAGCTCGTCCACCAGAAACGGCTTGGCCAGGTACGGCAAGCCGCTGGATTTCAGAAATTCAAGCGTTCGCGGCCCGATCGTGTCTCCGGTGACAAACAGGATCTTGTGTTGCATCGGGCTCTTCCCGCGCACCAGCGCGCGATACAGTCCCTGCCCGTCCACGTACGGCATTTTCAGATCGCATATTACTAAAGAGTAATTCTCATTCTCGAGCCGCCCTAGTGCCTCCCGGCTGTCCAGCAGCATGTCCGCGCGGTGCCCTTCCTCGGCCATCACGTCCGCAATCAATGCCGCCACGGTGGGCTCGTCTTCCACAATCAGAATGCGCTCCGCTGTAACGCTGCGCTGCAAATCCGGGAGGGGCGAGGTCGCGGCGGCTTGCCGCCTGATAGCTCTCTCTTCGCCTGCGAAATCAAACCCCGAAACCGACAAAGCAGGGAGTTCCACAGTCAGCGTGGCCCCCCGCCCTTGCTGGCTATCGACGCTGACTTCCCCTCCATGCTCCTGCACGATCCCATAAACTATGGAGAGCCCGAGCCCCGTTCCGACGCCCGCTGGTTTGGTGGTAAAGAACGGATCGAATATGCGCGACACAATGTCGGGCGATATTCCGGGGCCATCGTCGGACACTTCCATGGCCAGGCGGTCGCCCGCGAGGCGCCGCGTGCGAATCAGAATATGTCCGAAGCTGCCCTCTTCCACTCGGGCCATTACGATGGCTTGCTCCGCGTTCACGATCAGGTTTAACACGACTTGCTGGAGTTGCGCCGCATCCGCAAGAGCTTGCGGGAGCGCCGGATCGAGACTCAGCTCCACGTCGATGTTCTCGAGCTTCAATTCGTAGGAGCGCAGGGAAAGCGTGCGCTCTATCACCTCATTCAGATGGACCGCGCGCCGCTCTGGCTTGGTCTCTCGCGAAAAGAGCAGCAAGTTTTTCACGATGCGTCCGGCTCGCTCGGCTTCCTGCGAGATGCGCTGCGCGTCTGCGGCGCGATCCGTCGCGGATCGCCGGCTCAGTAATAGCTGCGCGTAGCCCTGAATGCTCGTCAAAGGATTGTTGAGTTCGTGGGCGATGCCAGAGACGAGCTGGCCCAGCGCGGCCATTTTTTCAGTCTGCAGAAGCTTGGATTGGATCAGGCGCTGCCCGGTAATGTCGCGATAAACTTCCATCCAGCCCAGCCGCCTGCCGTCAGGCTTGTGCAGCGGCCTGGAAAACCGCTCCACGATTTTTCGGGACGGACGGACCAGCTCGAATTCGTCCCAGCTGGCTTCGTCGCCCTGGCAAATATGCTCGCGCCAGCGCGCCGCGGTTTCCGCCGGGCGCAGGAACTGGTAAGCCAGACTGTCAATCAGCGCATGAATGTTGCCGAATTCCAGCAACCGCCGCGATTCAAGTCCAAAGATTGCTGCCAGCCGGTCGCTGGCCATGAGAATGTGCCCGTCGGCGTCCAGCAGCAGCACACCGGATTCGATGGAGTCGACGAGCGCGGCCATTTCGGCCTTCAGGCGTTCTTCGATTTCACGATGTGTCTGCTGCGCTCCTTGATCTTCAACATGAATGAGCCACCTCGGTCCAAGCCCGCCCGTTCCGGGGATCTCGCGCCGAAGGTGCATGCGAATGACTCCCCCTCGTTCGAGCGCCGCTTCGAGTGTCGGCGCGAAAACCCCTTCCTTCGGCCCGGATTCGCTGGCAGGCACATGCAGCAGGTCTCGCCACTCGGTAACCGCATTGCGCGCCACAGGGGAAAAAAGGTCCTCCAGGAATGTTTCCTTCATCCGGCCCCAGGGCGCAAACAAGAGCTTGGCTGCGGAACGGCTGGCTTGCAGAAGCTTTCCTTCCCCGTCAATCACGATCAGAATTTCGCCGCTGTCTTCTATGATCTTTCGCAGGATTTCGTTGGACTCCGCTCGTTCCTCCCGCGCGGCCTCGCGGTCCAGCGCCGAGGCGCCCAGCAACGCGTAGGATTGCAGCCGCGTGAAGTCCTCGGCGGCGTCTTCCGACCGCAGGAGCCCCGCCATCAAAACGCCGCGCGTCACCCCCCGGACCTCCATGGGCGCGGCCACCACGCGATCCAGGACCGCGCGGGCCCCTTCGGACGAGGTACCAGAAAGATTGGCGAGCCCCTGGCCCGCAAGTTCGGATTCCCGGCCCTCTTTCAAAACTGTCCGCCACAGTTGTGAGAGACTTTCCTGATGCGCGACGGCCAGCCACCCTGCCGCGCCGTCCCATCCCTCCCCGGCAAGTGGAGGCGCACTGCCCCGGCCCAGGGCGATGAATTCCGCCTGCAGGTAGTGCCGCGCTGCGCGGGCAATCTGAGAAAGGATGGAGTCGACGGAAACGCCGCACAAAATGGCCCGGGAGAGGCGCACCTGGGCGCTCAATTCCTCCGCTCCCAGTTCGCTGCGGCGGGAATTCCGGTGGTGCTGAATGGCCAGAGCGATTTCATCCGCCCGGGCACGCAACTCGACGAGATCCAATTGTCCTGGCGGCCGGGTGTGGGCCACCATAGCCAATCCTAATGTGCGGTCGCGCGCCCGCACAGGAATCCAGACCGCAGTACGCATACCGATCAGGGGGCCCAAGCGGGGGGTCATCCCATCCATGGCTAATTCCACCCGCAACGGATTGGGGCTTTCGAGCGCCTCTCGTACCGAGGGCATCGAAACATCCAGGCGCTTCCATTGCTCCGGGATTGGACCTGGTTCCGCTTCCACCACCCAGCCGGTGCCGGACTCCCCCCGATGATCTCCGGAGAGCCACAGCCCGGAGCGATCCGCGTCCGCAGCCGCCAGGAGGGCGCGAGCCCCCAACTGCAGCAACTGACTGAGCGGTTCGCCACGCGCGGCGGCGAGGACCGGCGTGTTGGCCCGATCCTCCGCGCCCCGGCCGCCCCGCCATCTTCGCATCCAGCCCGCCGCAGGCATTCCCCCTCCTACAGCCTGGCCCACATAATCAGATAGCTCAGCAGCAGCGCCGTCCCGGCCGTGACTAAAATCGTGATCGCATCCTGGATCCGGCGGTAGTGCAAGAGATAGGTACGATAGATCATGGCAGCCTCCTGCCCTCTTGTCTTGCACCACAGTGGCCAATAGTAGAGTCTGGATAACTCTTTTGGAATCAAGGAGATGCGTATTGCTCGGAATCGCTGCAAAGGCTGCCAGTTCCCATCCCGAAACTCGTACCGGGCACAATTCCCGGATAGGTAAACTGGGCCGCCCGCAAACCGGGACCCTGTGGGCGCGGCCCTGGCGTCACAAACTCGTCCTGGTACGGACGGACAACTCCCCGGCTCCCGCAGAGAACCATATTAACTTATAATTTATTTATTATTCATGTTAATAGGCAACCATGCGAAGTCGCCAGACGAAACCAAAAGGGGGATGCCCGATTCTAAGGACGTGAAAGGTCTTTCAGGGCCGGGCGCCCCGTCCTTCGCCCCGGGCGAGGTTTGGGAATTGGGACGGAAGTGTTCCCATGCGCGTCGCGGGATTGCGGGCGCCGACAAAAAGATTCAGGCGTGCTCTCGGCTAGCTTCGTACTGCTTGAGTTTCCGGTACAGTGTGGTTTTTCCGATGCCCAGCAGGCGCGCGGCGGCCAGCTTATCTCCCGACGTTTCCTGCAGCGCGCGGAAGATAGCGCGCCTTTCGAGGGTTTCGAGCGGCACGAGTTCGTCCACATCCGAAATTTTTTCAGAGGAGGAATATTGGAGATTCGAAGGCAAGTCCCCCACGTGCAGAATTGGCCCCGAGCCGAGCGCCACGGCGCGTTCGATGGCGTTCTCCAGTTCGCGAATGTTGCCCGGCCAATCGTAGCCCATGATCCGGCGCATCGCGTCTTCGGAAATGGCGTGGATCGGACGCGCCGGATCGGAAAATTTCTCGAGAAATGTGTTCGCTAGAAGCGGAATATCGGCCTTGCGCTCGCGCAGCGGGGGCAGCTTGATCTGCACCACGTTCAGGCGGAAATACAGGTCCTGGCGGAATCCCCCGGTTCGAATGGCCGATTCCAGGTCCCGGTTGGTCGCGGCGATCACCCGCGCGCGGATGCCGATTCGCTCGTTTGAACCCACGGGTTTGATTTCGCGCTCCTGCAATGCGCGCAGCAGCTTGGCCTGCAGGTCGATCGGCAGATCGCCGATTTCATCCAGAAAAAGCGTGCCCTCTCCGGCGGCTTCGAACAAACCCTGCTTGGTGTGCTGGGCCCCCGTGAACGCCCCCTTGACGTACCCGAACAGCTCCGATTCGATGAGCGTAGGCACGAGCGAGGAGCAGTCCACCGGTGCAAACGGCTTATTTTTGCGCTGCCCGGAAAAATGAATCGAACGCGCGACCAGTTCCTTTCCCGTTCCACTCTCTCCCAGAATCAGTACCGGATAATTATGCTGCGCCACCTTCTGGATCAGCTTGTACACGCGCTGCATCCGCGGCGACATGCCGATGAGCCCGCCAAAACCCGGCCGCGTGCGCAACTCCTCGCGCATCAGGCGATTCTCCTGATCGACTTCGATGGAATGAATCAGTCGATCCAGCTTGGCGCGCAATTCGTCCACGTGAAACGGTTTTGTCACGTAATCCGTGGCCCCCAGCCGGGTGGCCTCGATGGCTGTGGCGATGGTTCCGTATTGCGTCAGCACCATCACCGCAATTTCCGCATTATTCGCATGGGTACGTTTCAACAGCTCCAGGCCGCCAAGCTGCGGCACCTGCAAATCCGTGACGACAATGTCCACCGGATACTGGTCCAGGATTTCCAGCGCCTCCTCGGTGGTCGCCGCTGCATACACTTGCAGCCCGGCGTCGGCGGCGACATCGCGGCACAAATTTCGAGTGGCCACTTCGTCGTCAACCACCAGCAGGCTGAAGGTCGTATTTCGCGCGGCGAGTGCTTCCACTTTGGTATCCGCTTCCATTTTCGTTTGCATGGCTGGGGGCCTCTTTTCAAAACAGGAGCAACAAACGTGCCAAATCAGGAGAAAGTCATAAATCGGGCCACTCGTGTCACTTATCGTGACAAACCCTCACATTTGTCGAGGATTCTATTGCCGAATCGGGAACGAATGCAAGTCAATTCCCTTCCCTCAGAAGGTAATCTCTTTAGGAAGTAGATGAAGCAAGATTGGGAATGGCCTGGGGTTCAAAACGGAACGCTTCTCGAATCCGGACGGCCCGGCAACCGCGGTATACAACCTTCTTCCTGCCGATCGGGCCTGATTTTTAGCGGCCTTTTTCCATCCGCGAACGGTCAGGAAGGCCCGTGCCGCTTGACGCGGAGCCGGGCCATTCCACCTTGTAAAGGCCCTCGGTAGCAGACGCCGCGAAAATCACTCCGGGCTCGCTCGTCGACGCCACCACCGCCGCAAAAAAACCGTCGGCCCGCGTCCCGGGGACGCGGTCCCATGTCCGGCCGGCGTTGGAAGAAACAAACAGCCCTCCAGTGCTCATGGAGGCCACAAACACCCCGCCGGTCGCGGCAAAACCCTGCACGGGGGTGGAGGGCAGGCCGGACGCCGCCTGCTGCCATGTTTTTCCCGCATCGCGCGAAATATAGAGGCCATTACGGGCCGTCGCCACCAGCGTATTTTCGTCACCGGGTTGGACATCCAACTTGACCGCGCCGCCCGAATTCAAAGGCAAATCGTGCCACACCCAGGCGTTCCCGCCGTCTTCCGTAAATACCAGCCCCCGCATCGAGACGACCCTGATCCGCCGGCCGCTGGAGGAAACACGCACCGATTGGACGGGCAGCGAAGACAGCGGGCCGGCAGACTTCCTTCTCCAGGTCGCTCCCTGGTCGGCGGACACCAGCAGGCCAGTCCGCGTTGCGGCGTACCATTCCTTCGAACTGAATGCCAAGTCCGTGACAACATCCAGCAGCGGCCGTGGGACGCTTTTGTCCCTGTTCGCTGATGTGCGGGCTGCCTGGGGCCGCCTTAGGGCGTGATCCAGCGGGCTGGATGCAGTTACAGTTTTCCCGGAGCCGGGTTCGGTCTTGTCTGGAGCGCCGTCAACAACGATTCCGGCCTGCTTCCAGGAGTTCTTCAAGGCGTCATAGCGCATGAGGCCGCCGTGGGCTATGGAAACCCACCACGCGGCATCCGGGGCGGCGTACACGCGCAAAGCCTGTTCGGCACGGAGACCAGCCCCAAGCGGCAACCACGTCCGCCCATCATCCTCGGTTGCCAGGATGGGTTCGGGCGCGTTTGCCAGCAGGGCTAGAATGCGGCCGGGACGTTTCGCGTCCAGTCCAAGGGCGAGAATTTGCCGGTGTTCGAACCCTGTGTTGGCCTCCTGGAAATGCTCTCCCCCGTCGTCGCTCGCAAGAACGCCGAGTTGCTCGGTCCCGATCAAAACGCGCCCGGGCTGGCCTTCGGCGACCACCACGGTGTTGACCACCCAGGACTCGGGGGTCGTACGCCGCCACGTCATTCCTGCATCCGCCGTCTTCCACAGGCCTTCCGAGGTAGCCGCGTAAACGCTGCCCAGTTGCTTCGGATCCTGCGCAATGGCGTATGTGCGTCGAGCGGTATAAGGAATGCCCTGGATCTTCCTCCACTGGGTGGCGCCGTCGTCACTGCGGTAGATGCCCGAACAGGCGCTGGCGTAAATGAGTCGGGAGTTTGCCCCATCGATGAGCAGGCTCATGACGTCGGAATCGTCAATCATCCCCTCGTGAATGGGATGCCACGTGCGCCCGCCATCGGCCGTCTTCCAGGGAAGGTGGAACGTCCCCGCGTAGATGGTTTGCGGGTCGCGCGGATCGATGGCCAGGGAATCAAGGTTTCGCAATTCCTCGTGACGTTCTGGTGAAATTCGCTCCCAAGTCTTGGAGGCGTCAAGGGACCGGTAGACGCCGTCCAGTGTCCCGGCCACAAGCACGTTCGGGTCAGAGGGCGCCATGGCCAGCGCGCGCACGGCCTGGCCCGCGAGGCCCGCGGCGCTCCAGGTGCGGCCTCCGTCGGCGCTGCGAAATACTCCACCCCCGACAGCCGTGTCCCTCGTCCAGGAGGATGCGTACAGCACATTCCCATCTCGCGGGTCCACGACGATAGCAGTGATGACCGCGTCGAGCCGCGAACTCGCGCGGCCAAGCAACGACCAATGCGCGCCGGAATCCTCAGAGCCGAAAATATGGCCGTCCGCCGTGCCCAGAAAAATCCGTGAAGGCCGCGCAGGATCGCCTGCGAGGGCGCGGACGTCGCCACCTGGCGGTCCGAGCGATTTCCACGTCTGAGCCTGCACGAGCGTGGCGGTGAACAAAGACAAAACGATTAGGACAAACTTGCGCATGGCGAAATATTGGCTTTCGAGACTTTACCCCGCAACAAACCTGTATTGTACAGCTATTCTACAGGCGTTTGCTCCATGCCCGGGCGTCGAGATTTATTTACCAATCCTGTAGTGTAGTCGCGGGTTGCTAACTCACAGATGGAATTTTCCGAAGAGATGAACTTCACTTTCCATTCGTTCCATGCCTGCCGGGTGAAGCCAAAATGAGACAAAAGTCGCGCAGGCTCATACACTTACATCCTTCATTCTGAAGAGGCCGCGGTACTTCCTGTTTCAATTTGGGTATTTACACTTAGGAATGAGTACCGCCGTACTACAGCGGCGTTCCACTATGAAACGTAAAACAGACGTACTGCGAGCGAGGTCGGTAAGAGAGTTTTCAGTCGTCGCGCTCCAGGAGCACTGAGGACTGTGACGTCCTGGTGACTCTAAAATTTAAATTACCGGAGGCTACATGCGTTTTTCTTTCAAGTCCTGGGTTGTGCTTTCTGCATTCGTTCTGGCTTTTGTGTTCGTCCCGGCCTCGCACGCCCAGCTCAATTCCGTCAATCAAACGGTGGCCCTCAATGCCCCCTTGGCGGAATCCCTGACGGTTGTGGCAGGTCCTGCGACAGTGAACTTTGCTCTGGCACCAAATGGACCGGCCAACGGCAGCGCGCCAGTCACAGTCACAACGACTTGGGCGCTCGCCAAGACCCGTACCAGCGTCAAGGTCTATGCCTACTTCTCGACCGGCAATGCGCTGACCGACGGGGCTGGCGATAACATCCCGGTGGCCAGCGTGACTGGAAACGTCAATGGCGGCGGCGCGAATCCGTTTACCGGTGCTACGCCCTTCAGCGGCGCAACTGGTATGACAATCTTCACCCAAGCGATTACCGCTGCAGGACCGTTCAATGTCACCCACGGCCCTGATTCGATCGCCCTGATCATTAATACGACCGGTTTGTCGCTGCCCGCGGCAACCTATACCGGGACTCTCAACCTCCAGGCGCAAGCGATTTAATGCCAAGCGCTTCGCTGGGGATCATTGGAGAGCCGAAATGCTTCGCGGTGACGGCGGTTCGGACGCACGGCAGAGCGTCCGAACCAGCGCCGCGCGATCCCTCCGATCCGGTATCTACGTAACCCCGTAACTGGTATTCAGCTCAAGAGGAGCCTGATCACGGTGTTCATGTTCGCCGCCAATTCGACAAGGAAAGCAGTCCCGGCGAAGCTGTGGCGGCTTGCAATCCCGGCCATCGCCATGCTGGGGATGCTCCTGTCAGTGGCTCCCGCGCGAGCGCAACTCAATTCCAATATCGCCGGCGTCAACCTGGCCGCGGGCCTGACCACTTCACTGACGGTTACCGCTGCGCCCGGTCTGGTGAATTTCGCGCTCGTGCCGAACGGAACGGCAAATGGAAGCGTGCCGGTTACTGTAAACACCAGCTGGACATTGAAACCCGCGGTCGGCGCTGTCACCGTATATGCCTACTTCACCAGCGCGGCTGCGGCTCTCACCGACGGCGCCGCGGACAATATTCCCTCGTCCAGCGTGACGGGTAGTGTCAATGGCGGAGGATTTGGAGCGTTCACGGGAGCGAGCCCCTTCGCGGCAGGAAGCAGCATAACGCTTTCTACGACAAGAATTCTGGGCAACAACAGGACAGGCAATCATACGGACACTTTGAATTTAAGGATTAGCACCGTGGGTTTGGGACTTCCGGCCGGACTCTACACAGGAGTGTTGAATATTCAGGCGCAAGCCCTGTAATCCGCGGCTGGCGTTTGAATTGTACGTACAAACTTCTTACTGGGGGGGGCAATGAAACGATGTTTCGGGATATTGCTTTTGCTTTTTGCGGCGGTGACGCAGGCGCACGCGCAAACAATTTCTCCGGTAATTCAGGAATATCAGGGCAAGGCCGACGGGCGTTTCCAGATTTATAACGATCAGGAAGTTCCTCTTACCGTCGTCCTCGAACCGCACAGCTTCGCTGTGGACGCCAACGGAAACCCGACTTTCCGCAAGCTCGACCCGGAGATTCACGTGCAGCTTTCCTCGACCAGTTTCCGGCTGCAACCAAAGCAAACTTATTTCGTCTTTTACAAGGCGAGTTCGGAAACGCTGCCGAATTGGTTTTGCATCTATGCAACCGTCACCGGATCGACGACGACCACCGGAATCAAGCTGGCCATCCAGTTGCCGCACACCGTTTATCTCCTGGACAAGAAAACCCTGGAGCGCGATCAAGTCGCCTGGGTCCGTGCCGAGTCTTCCCCCGCGGGCAACAAACGCAAAATCGTCGCCGAGGTGGAGAATCACGGCAGCGAGTTCAGCCGTGTACGCGAAGTGGAAGTTACCTCGGCCAACGGCAAGCAGGCCTACGCGGGCTTCCCGCTGTTTCCCGGCCAGCGGCGCTTGCTGGAGCTGGAATGGGATGGATCCACAGAGCCGGAACACATCCAATTAAGTTTCGACCGCTTCAAGATGGAATCGGATCTTAAGGTGGCCAGCGCGGCACAGTGAGAACCAGCTCCCGGCCGCGGCGCGGGACATGCGGATTGGCGCGATGCCTGATTCGGTACGCATTCGTGTGTTTCGTTGGCCTGGCTATCTGCCAGGAGGCGCACGGACAAGCCTTCGCTCTCACCGGCGGCTCATCTTCCCTGTTTGACGCGCACGGCGGATCGGTCGAAATGCGCACGCCGGACTACACGGGCCGTTTTGACCTGGGTTATATGAACGGACCAAGCCTGGGTTTTTCCTTATTGCATTTGTATCACGGGGCCTTGCTGGACGCGGGCGATCAGGAGATTCCGCTTGTGTTTCCGACGGATATATTCGACCGTTCCTACTATTTCTATGGGCGGGGCCTGAGCGTTTTAAAGAAAAGCCAAGACACACGCCTGTATGTGTTTGTCGGAACGACTTCGACCGCCTACTGGGCGCCTTTCCTTAACGTCGCGCGCAGCGGCTCTTTCGCCACGGCAATTTTCTACGAACGGCAAATCTCTCCCTCGCTGCGGTGGTTCTCGCGAAACCTGTTCGCGAGCCGCCAGACATCGATCCAATCCGTGGAATGGGCCGCGAGAAAAGACATTAAGATGGCGCTTTCCGGCGGCGTGGGAAATAATCAGGCGTACGAGGCTTCGAGTTTCTCATGGAGCGATCCCCGGATTTCGGTGGACGCCAGCTATACGCTTGCGGGGAACAAATTCCAACGGGTGGAAGTCAGCGCTCCGCAACTCACGGAAAGCGATCGCGAAAATATCCGCGTCGAATATGCCCCGATCCAGCAGGTTCGCATTGTCGCCAGCCGCAACAACTACCTTGCACCGCCGGAAGCAGGCCTGGCCACGCGGGCCGCGGTAAACGGTTTCGGGATCTGGACCGGGTTCTCCGGCACACAGCTTTATGGCTCACTCTATCAGTCATCTACTTCTTCTTTCGGGAAATCCGAAGCCTACGCGCTGGGCGCGCACCGCGATTTCACGCGCAGGCTGGGAGCAGGCGTGGATTATCTGGGCACGCGCGCGTCCGGCCGCGGATCGCACAGCATCGTGGGGAACATTCGAGAAACCTTCAGTTCAAGGCTCAGCGTGAATCAAGTCATCACCCACGGCAACGGCCAAACGGGGATTGCCTTTGGCGGAAATTTCATCTCCAATTTCGCGACGCTGAGCGTGGACTACCAGACTGTGTATTTGCCTTTCGTGCAAGCCGGCCCGAATCAATTGAAGCAGGTCGTCGTTGTGAGTCTTCACTTTCAATTGCCGCATGGTGTTCAGTTCGACGCGGCCACGAATGTCACGCCTCTCGGCCAATTGCGCTACACCGCCTACGCTTCCACCTACGCCTACCGCGGATTGGGGCCCGCTTCGCCAGGGACGTCTTTCTCCGGAGCCTTCTTCCGGAATGCCGTGCACGGCCAGGTCCTCGATCCCCAGGGAGAGCCGATCGAGGGGGCAGCCCTTCGAATCGGCGCCGATCTGGCCGTCACCGATTCGGGCGGAAATTTCATTGTGCGATTGAAAAAGGCAGGTGATTTGAACTTAAGAGTCGCTTTCGATGAATTCACTGCGCCCGGAAATTATGTGGTCGCTCAGGCGCCTGCAACAGTCAGAGCCGCGAGCGAAGAGTCGGCGCAGGCATATTTGATTGTCTTGCGACGGCTCCCCAACACCGCTTCTCCTACAGATTCTCCCAAGTGACCGCGAATTCTCACTAGACATGCTACATGCTTAATGCCATGCGGATTTGGTGGCGCAGGCTTGTGCCTGTGGGTTTTGGTGCCTGCAAGGACACCTACCCCCCGCAGGCTGAAGCCCGCGCCACTGGGGCTAGTACGTTGCACCCTCCGGCACCCAGATGACATCGATGCGGCGGTTATCGGTTGCGCCGGCCTGGCCGCTGCCGGTGCGTGTCGTGACCCGCGACGGGTCAATGCCCTTTTCGCCGAGATATTTCACGCCGTTGGTGGCGCGGTCGCCGGCAATTTTCTCGGGCTTGGCCTCTTTCGGATCGGAGTAACCAATGATCACGGCGCTGCCCCGCGGCTCATTCTGCAGGCGCAGCGCGACGTCATCGAGGATGCGTTTGCAAACGTTGTCGATGCGCGTGCTGAGCGGTTTGCCGAAGGCGCAATCGCTGATCTTGCTGGCTTGCGGCGGCGGAGGCACAGCCTTCACTTCGATCGTTGACGAGCAATCCGCGGCCCCGCCGCGACCATCTTCCACGCGCGCCGTCACTGTGTAATTTCCCGGAGCGAGGCCGGTCGTGTCGAAGTCCACGGCGGCGCCGTTGCCCACAATCTGTCCGGCGTTAGCGCGCCAGGTGTAGGTCAAGCGGTCGCCGTCGGGGTCGCTGGCATTCGTAGTGATGTGAACCTTCTCACCAGCAAAGACCGAGGAACGGTCCGCCGAGCAGGAAATCGTCGGAGGATGATTTGGCTTGGGTTCGACGCGGACGGCCACGCTGGAATTGGCTGAGCCGCCCCGGCCATCGTCTACTTTCGCCGTGATGGTGCACGATCCGAGCGGCACACCAGCGGAAAGCCAACGAACCTGCGCTCCAGTGCCGTCCACCTTGCCGCAGGTCGACGACCAGGTGTAGGTCAAGGGATCGTCATCGGGATCCGAGGCCGTGCAGCTAACCGTAACCATATCGCCGGAATCGAGATACACCGAACTCTTGTCGGCAGTGCACGAAATCGTAGGCGGATGATTGACCGGCGCGGCCTTCTCGGGCCACGAGGCGGTCCCAATCTTTACCACAAATCCGTGGCGATCGTTGAGGTCCCTCAAATTCAGCATGTACCGGTAGCCCACGTCGATAGCGAGATACTTCAAGGGATACATGCGCAATCCCCATACTCCATCGATGGGATCACGCGCGCCAAAAGAATTGTCCGGCGGCGTGGCCGGAGCGGTGACGAAAACTACGCCCGAGTACTCCATCATCGGCTGGAAGCGTCTCCCGGGGAACATTTGGAACCCCACCCCGGTACGAAGCTGATCCGGCATGGCAAATAGGGGTTCGCTCATATTGTCGCGCGGGGCGCGGACAAACATATATCCGAGGTTGAAGGTTCCAGTAACGAGGTTGCCCCATTGCTTGCTAAGCGCCAGGGAAACCATATCGCTGAGTGGGCTCCCTTGCGTTCCGTTCGCCAGCAGCTTGTTCACTTCCGTTCTGGTGGAAATATTCAGATCGTTGCGGATCGAAAAGCTCACCGGGGCCCCATGCCTCTCGGACAGGAACGCGTACTTGAGCCCGAGAGTTATGCCCCCGATTCCACCGGTATTGTTGGCGGCAAAAGGGTAATCCTCCACATACCCTGGACCGCTGCCGGCGACCACCGGGAAGAACGAATTGGGGATCGAGCTTCCGAAGGCCACAGGGGCACAGGTATTCGACAGGGGAATCGACCGCAAACTCAACTGGCCGGGACATCCGACATGCACATGCCCATACGGGTCAAAGGCAGCATAGGCATTCAAGTTGTCCGTAATGCCGTAACTAAGATCCACGCCGAATTGGAGGATGGTGACGCTGCCGGGCATGCGGCCGAATTTATTTCCGAATGCGGAGAAGGCAAAACCTCCCTTCGGAATGGTATCGGCTGTCTCAAGTGTGAACAACCCAATGGTCCCAGTGGTGGCCAGCATGGGTGTAAATATCGGATTCGGTCTGTCATCGTTCGTGTCTTTTTTGCTGTTCGCCGCGCCTTGCGCTGGGGGGGCAGGCGCAACCGTGGAAGTCCCTTCCGCGTTATCGGTTTCAGCGGCCTTTGCGGGATCGGATGGGGCAGCAGGATCGGGAGAAACCGCAACTGCCGCGTCGTCAGTCGCCTTGAGGTCCTTGTGGGCCTTCTTTGCGGCACGCTTCGAGAAACCGGCCGGAACCAGCAGGAAAATTAAAATCAAAATCCCTGCGCCCCGCATCATCAGTCGCAACATAAACGTAAACCTCCGCGAGCAGCAAGTTCAATTTGAAACCAGTGATAGCCCTGAGCGTCGGACCATTAAGGAAGATTCCATTCCCGGACGCAAGGTCTGTTTTCAGGCAGCCCCCAACCATTGCCTACCTTTGAACCAGGAACGCGCGCCATTATATATTGGCAGTGAACCTCACAAAAGATTTTTTCCCACCTATTCCTTTGGCGGGCAAGGATTTGAGAAGACCTCCTTGCCGGTGGAAGGCAGCTTCCCGGGAATTTCCGCAGGCCACCCAAGAGGTTCCGGGGCCATCTCATTGCGCGGGCTTCAGCCTGCGGGTTTTAACGCGAGGAATGGAAAATCCACACTCGCGCCGGGCGAGATTGTCCCAACAAGGCAGGCCAGAGGAGGCAAATATGCGGAAGATTTTCCCGTTTTTGGCCGCTGGGACTGCGGCTATTTTGCTTTTGTGCAGCGAATTCGTGTACTCGGCTCCGGCGGAAGCGAGGCAAAGCAGAAACGCGGCCCCGGCTGCAGCGGCTGATCTGGTCCAGACTGGAACGCATTTCCTGGTCCGCCTGGAAGAGGAAATGAACACGGGCAAAGACAAGGTCAACAAGAAGTTTGCGGTGAAAACCATGGAGCCCCTTGAGTTTTCCAGCGGTTACGTGCTTCCCGCGGGGGCGAAGATACTGGGGCATATCAGCCGTATTGAGCCGGGAGGGTTGACCGGGCGCGCCCGCCTGTGGCTGACTTTTGACGATATCGACACCCGGCGCGGCAGTTTGCCCATTGTAGCGGAAGTTGCCAGCGTTCCCGGCGAGTACAGCGTCCGGCCGGGCGAGAGCAAAGAGGGCGAAATCGAGGCGCGCACCAGCAAGGGGGCGCAGGTGGTCCAAGCCACTGCGGCTGGCGCGGCGATGGGCAGCGCGGCTGGAGTCGCCGCTCATAACGGCAAAGCGGCGGCCGTAGGCGCCGCGGCGGGCGGCGTCGCAGGTTTCCTGGCGTCCTCTGGATTCGGCCAGGAAATCGATTTGCCGAAAGGAACGAAGCTCGAACTGGCGCTTGACCGGCCGTTGTATCTGAATCAGTAAAGATGCAAACGGGATTGAAAAGAGAAGAACGCCCAACCCTCCGAGCTCACGGGGCAAACACCCTACAACAAAACCTGCACGCTCTTTCCTTTTACACACTCAAGATTGCATCACCGGATGTCCACGATGTGATGACGCTGCAAGGCGGTGAAGATAAAATTATAGATTCTCGAAAAGGGCCGTTTAGGAATTGAGGAGAGTCATGGAACAGAACGTGGAACAGACCATATCGCTGCTCATGCGCACCCCCGCTGCGCTCGATGCGCTACTGCGCGACCTGCCGGAATCGTGGACCATGCGAAACGAAGGTGAAAAGACCATGAACGCGTTCGACGTCGTCGGCCATCTGATTAACGGCGAACGCACGAATTGGATGCCGCGGGCGAGGATGATCCTGCAATTTGGCGAGAGTCGGGAGTTTGAGCCCTTCGATCGATGGAAACAAATTCGGGACAGTAAAGGGAAATCGCTAGGGCAACTTTTGGATGAGTTCGCCAGTTTGCGATCGGAAAGCCTGACCGAACTACGCGCATTGAATCTGCGGAAGGAAGATCTCGAGCGAAGTGGACGGCATCCGGCCCTCGGAGCAGCTACTCTTTCTCAATTGCTGGCGAGCTGGGCGGCTCACGACCTGACTCATCTGCACCAAAATCACAAGAATCATGGCCCACCAGTATCGCGAGGCCGTGGGTCCATGGAGCAGATACCTGGGTGTGTTGCAGTGCGCCGGCCACAGCGCTGCGAAATGAATTCTTTAAATATGCAGAGTTGCGACAACGGCCGCCAGAGCGCGAACTTGTCCTCCGCTGGTGCATCCATCTGAATCAGTGGCAGGGGTTGGAGCCAAGAAGCGCTCGCCATGTATCTCAGCTTGGCATTACCGGGGCGGTACTGGTAGATTCGGAGGGAGGCGCCGCCCCTACGTCCCAGGGACTGCAAAAAACTGAATGGCTGAAGCGACCCGATTTGAAACTGCGAAACCTTCTCCTGACCGCGTCCTGATCGTCGAGGACGAAGAAAACGCACGCCTGGGATACGAAGCGCTCTTACGCCGGTGGGGATATGAAGTGCTGGGCGTAAGTAGCGCCGAAGACGCCCTGGCAAAATTTTCCGAGTTTGCTCCCGCAGTGCTGATCGCCGACGTGGAGCTGCCCGGAATGAACGGCCTGGACCTGTTGGCGCGGCTCGGCGAAGAATTGCAACACGTTCCGGCGATTGTCATCACGGGCAAGGGCAGCGAAGAGCGCATCGTGGCCGCCATAGAAGCCGGCGCATTCTGGTACATCGAAAAGCCGCTGAAGGGCGCGGTGCTGCATGTGCTGCTGGACCGGGCGCTCGGGCGCGTGCGAGACCGCAAGCAAGTTGCGGCGCTGACGCGTCAACTGCGCGAATCCGGCAAACTGGGCGACCTGGTAGGTCAGTCCAAAGTGATGCAGGAGGTCATGCATCTGGTGGAGCAGGTGGCGCCATCGTCGGCGTCCGTGCTGATGACGGGCGAAACCGGATCAGGAAAGGAAATTCTGGCGCGCACAATTCACCGGTTATCGCCGCGCGGCGACCGCCCTTTCATCGCCATCAATTGTTCCGCGATCCCCGAATCGTTGATGGAAAGCGAAATTTTCGGCCACGAACGTGGTGCGTTCACCGGCGCGGCGGAACGGCGGCTGGGATGTTTCGAGTTGGCTGATGGCGGTACGCTGCTGCTCGATGAAATCGGGGAAATGCCCGCGCCGACGCAGGCGAAATTGCTGCGCGTGCTGGAGGATCACAAAGTGCGCCGCCTGGGCAGCAAAGTGGAAACACCGGTGGACGTGCGTGTCCTCGCTGCGACAAATAAGGAACCCGAGCAGGCCGTGGCCAAGGGAGAATTGCGGCAGGACCTCTATTTCCGCCTGAACGTATTTCATATTCAGCTGCCGCCGCTGCGCGATCACAAGGAAGACATTCCGCTTCTGGTGGAACACATTTTGCGCGAGATCAACGTCAAGCACGGGCGACACGTTCGCGGCGTGAATCCCGAAGTGCTCGATCTGTTTGCGAGCTACTCCTGGCCGGGCAATGTGCGCGAACTGCGCAATGTGCTGGAGCGCGCCGCAATTGTTTCCGACCGCGACCTTATTGGCCGCGCCAGCCTGCCGGCGGATTTCGGGCACGCGCCGGCGGCCACCGCTTCTGATCTGGCCTCGTTGCGGTTTCCGCTGGGAACCACGGTGGAAGCGGCCGAACGCGAACTCATATTGCAGACCCTGGCATCTACTAATAACAAAACACGCGCCGCCGAATTGCTGGGAATCAGCCTGAAAACCCTGCACAATAAGCTGAAGGAATACGAGGCTGCGAAATCTTCCTCGCAGTGAGGCGCAGGGCAACGCATGCAATTCCGCCTGAAAACGAAGATTACGCTGACCACAGCGGCGCTGGTTCTCGCCGTGGTGGGCGTGAATTCCACGCTCTACGTGATGAACCTGGCGCGGCAGGTCATCCGGCAGGCGGACGATCGCGCCCAACTGGTTGCCAGACAGATATTTTTTCAGGCACAGATCGCCCTGGCCGACGCCGCCAAAGCGGGAGAGGTACCTGCTTCCGACAGCACGACGGATTTACGCGCCTATGTCCAGAAAGCATTTGACGACAGCGCGCCGCTGGCTTCCTCGATTGACGCCCAGCTTGAGTATTCACCGCTGATTTATGAGGTTTCCATCTCCGACGTCAACGGCGTCGTGCTGGTCTCCAGCGACAAGTCTCTGCCCGGGAAATCGGTGCCCGTGCGGGCCCGCATCGAAGAGCTTGTTTCCAACGGCTCGATAAACCAGCTGAAGGAACTCTACCGCCTGATGTACGGTCCGCCGCTGCGCGCTTACGAAGCGACTTACCCATTCCAATTGGGCCGGCCCGGCCACCAGATTCCCTTCGGGTCCGTTCGCGTTGCGGTGCAGACCGGCCTGCTGCGCGCGAATATCACTCCGGCCCTGCGATCGGCGGCGCTGCTCGCGCTGGCTTCGGTGGGAATTTCCGTTTTGCTTGGATTGATCGTGAGCAGCATTTCCCTGGCGCCGATCAAGAGGATCACGGACCAATTGGACCACATATCGAAAGGAGAATTCGACCAGAAACCGCTGGAGCGCGGAGACGAATTCGGCCAGGTCAGCACCAAAATCAGCCAGATTGGAATGCAGCTGCGCGGAGTCCGCGAAATTTTCAGCAATTTGCGTGAAAATATCGATCAAGTCCTCGGCGGGCTGGACGATGGGTTGCTGCTGTTTTCCATCGATGGCCGGGCGGTCATGGTGAGTCCCGCCGTCGAGCGGTTTCTGGCCATGCCGTCGGATCAACTTCTGGGGCGCCGCGCGGAAGATATTTTTCCTCCCGATCATAATGTCCGGGAGGCGATCAAGCTGCGCGATGGCGAACTCGAACCGGTCGCATCGGCCGAAGTGGTGCTGTCGGGCATCGATGGTCCGCCACGGCGGGTGGGCGTGAGCGTCGAAGTCATCGGCGAGGGCGACGCACGAATGGGCACGCTCGTAAAATTCAAGGATCTGGAATCGAGAGAACGCATCGGCACGCAGTTGCAGGTTTCCGAGCGCCTCGCGAATCTCGGACGCATCACCGCGGGCGTGGCCCACGAAGTGAAAAATCCGCTGAACTCGATGCGCATCTGGCTGGAAAACCTGAAAGCCAGCCTGCCGGACGTCGACGGGTTGCCGCTGCAGGCGGTTCGCATTTTAGACAATGAGATTGACCGGCTGGACAGTGTTGTGAAACGCTTCCTCGATTTCACGCGTCCTCCAGAGATGCACCAGGAGGAGTCCAGCCTCAAGGAAATTCTGGAGGATGTGCTGGCCGTGGAGCGGCCCGAGTTCGACAGGGCCAATATCATACTGGAGTCCCGCCTGGACGCCGGCGTGGCGAAAGTGTTGGTCGACAAACCGTTGTTGAAGCAGGCGCTGATTAATTTATTGGTGAACGCTCTCGAGGCCATGCCCGGAGGAGGCCAGCTTTTCGTCGCGCTTCGCCGGCACGGAGAAATGGCCGAGATTGAAATTCGGGACACGGGCCGCGGCATCGCTCCCGAACACAGGCAGCGAATCTTCCAACTTTTCTTTACGACACGGCCGGGAGGAAGCGGGATCGGACTGGCGAGCACTTTCAGAACTGTGCAACTGCACAATGGATCCATCGAATTCGAGACCGAGGTTGGACGCGGCACGACGTTTCGGATCAATTTGCCGCTGGCACGCCAGACGGAATCCGCGCTCTCCCGCCCGCGGGAACCGGGCGCGGCAGTCGCGAGGAGTATCTGATGCGAAAAATCCAACTTCTCGCGCTGCTGTGTGCAGTCTCCGCCGGGCTGGTGGGGTGCGCGAGCAAGCACATCGTGCGCGCCGCGCCGCCGTCGGTGAGCGCGCCGCCGCCGGAAGATGCTTCGCCCATGCCGCCGCCGGAAGCGCCGCCGCCGGTAACCACGACTGAGGAACCCGCGCCGGAGGTGCCGTCTCCGGCCCCCCCGCCCGCGCCAGGCAAACGCCCCGCCGCGCCTCGTCGCCCCGCGCCGGCGGAGACGGCCGACCCGTCTCCGGCCAAGCCCGCGCCGCCGCAAATTTCGCCGCAACTCTCCGCCAGGGACCTGGCAGCGACGAAGAAAAATACGACCGACAACATTACAACCGCGGAAAAAAATCTGCAGCTTGCGAATGGCAAGCAACTCAGCCCGCCGCAAAAAGATCTGACCGAAAAAATAAAAGGATTCCTAACTCAGTCTCATGAGGCCATCATGGTCGACGACTGGGTCCGCGCTCAGAGCCTCGCTGAAAAGGCCCGCGTTCTTTCCGCTGAACTCGTGAAATCGTTTTAGGTTCACGGGCGCATTTCCTCCAAGACCAAAAACAATTTCAACTAACGCGGATTTCGGCGCTGCAAGCGCCGCCGTATGCATGCCCAGCGCAGCGCCCTGGGTTTCAAAAACAATCGATCGGGGTGCGCCCTGGAAGGGCGCAGAAATCCCTTCCGCTCTTTCAGGGCGGATGATTTTGCCCGGGCACGATACCCGGGGCGTTGCCCCGGGCTGGCATATTCCGCGCCGTGGGCGCGGCAAAGGGGCGCGTTCTGATCAAGGTGTGAGCCTTGGGTTAATTTTCAATGCGAAAAGACTACGACAAATCGATTTAGGATGGAGCATCTGGCCAAACGTGGCAAAATCCGACATCCACCCTCATTGCTGATAAGATATTGGCGTGAAAACCTACGACGTGGTGATCGTCGGTGGGGGGCTTATCGGCGGGTCGATCGCGTTCGATCTGGCGGGGCGCAATTTGCGCGTTGCCGTGCTGGACCGCCAGGAAATGATGCGCGAAGCTTCCTGGGCGGCGGCGGGAATGTTGTCGCCCGCTCCGGATTGCCCGTCGGCGATACCGCTCGTTCCGCTGGGGCGCTCCAGCCTGGCGTTGTATCCAAAATTTGTGGAAGCCGTGGAAGATGCGTCCGGCTTGCGCACTGGTTTTCGCACCGGTGGGGCGGTCGAAGTGATTTGCCGTGGCGAGGCAGAGCGGGAATTGAGCACGCTGGTGGCGCTGCACCACGGGCTCGGGCTGGCCTGTGAACCGATGCGCCTGGACGAAGCCAGAAGCATGGAACCTGCGCTAGGTCGGGAGGCTCGCGCGGCGGCGCTGCTTCCCGACGAATGTTCGATTGAGCCGCGCGCACTGACGTCCGCGGTATTGGCCGCTGCGGCTGCCGCCGGCGGAGCATTGTGCCCAGGCATGGAAGTGACTTCGCTGGCCCTCGATGGGAAAAAATGCTCCGGTGTCAAAACCTCAAAGGGCGAAATTTTTCACGCGCCGCAGGTGGTGTTGGCCGCGGGGTGCTGGTCATCGCAAATTCCTGAGGCGGCGCCCTATGCACCGACTCTTCCGGTGCGCGGGCAGATGGCAGCGCTGCGGCATTCCGGAACGCCCATTCGGCATGTGCTGCGCTCCGAACGCGGATATCTTGTTCCCCGCGGCGGGGAGCGTCCGCAGACCGTGGTCGTGGGCAGCACGATCGAGAACGCGGGTTACGAGAAGCGCGTCACTTCGGGCGGTATCGAAAAAATCCTCTCGGCGGCAAACGAGCTTGTCCCGGAACTGGCCAAGGCGGAAATCATCGAGACCTGGTGCGGCTTGCGGCCCGGCACACCCGATCAGTTGCCCATCCTGGGGCCGGCGGAAATCGATGGGCTGGTGTTCGCGACCGGGCACTATCGCAACGGAATTCTGCTTGCTCCGGTCACGGCAAAGGTCATCGGCGAATGGATCGCCGAGAAAAGATTGAGTTTCGACTGCGAGGCGTTCAGCCCGCTTCGGTTTCAGCGAGCGAACACGGACCGTTCCGCTACGGCGTAGTTGATGTTACTTAAGGGTAATATAATTTCCTTCGCGAATTCCATTCATGTCGCCGCAGCGGGCTTTTAGTGGAACAGGCTTCAGCCTGTTGGGTTTGCGGCTTGAGCCCGATCGGAAAATCCACAGGCTGAAGCCTGCGCCACTGAAACCTAGAGCGGCGAACGGCTGCGGGTGGGTTCGCGGCTGGGCGGGCCAGGTAGCGGCGAGGCGCGGCCGGGATCAGTGAAATTGGCGCGGCTGGCATCGAGATATATGGCACGATCGGTGACCACATCCACAGTTGTGCCGCGCGGGAGTTCCAGTTCGGGGCCTCGCGTGAGGAGCACGGCGGCGAGTCCGACGGCTGCTCCTGCGCCCGCGCCGATGCCCGCACCTTTGGCGCTCTGCGTAGCGATTCCTCCGACGCCGGCGCCAATTCCGGTTGTTTTCAAAACCGTTCCGACGTCATCACCCTTGTCCGTATCGCCGTGGATTTTTCCTTCTTTGTCTGTCGCTTCATTGCCACCCGTCCCGGCGTTAGTGGGGACGGCGTTGAAGTCCACCGCGTAGCCGTTCGAGAGAACCATGGAAGTCAGCCGCAGACGAATTTCGCCCGTGCCTTTTACTTTGCCGGGGCGCGTGGCTTCCTGAATCTCGCCCTGCACGTAGGATCCGGCGGGGATGAGAATTCGGTTGTCGATCACGATCGGGAAGAGAGTTTCGAGATAGACCGGATCCCCCGGCTTGGCATTTCGCGTGGTCACGGCGTTGTGCAGGATCAAAGGCAAGCGTGTGCCGGAAGGAACCACGTAATTTTTCGGCTTGGCGCTCGGAGCAGAATCGGAAACCGGGGAAGCGGCCGCGGCCGGCGTCGTTGGAGGCTGCGCTGGCGGAGTTTGCACCGCGGGGGCTGGCGCAGGTCCAGCGGGCATCTGCGCGGCGTGCACAGTCCCGCTAATGCATAAGCCCGCAAATAAGACAAGAACCAGCAAGGTGATTTTCATGCGGTTTCTCCGATGCCAGCTACGATGCGGATTCTCAACCCAAGGATGCCGTGATTATACCCCTCTCCGCCTGGGTTGTAGTTCCGATAATCGATGCGATTCCCTCTGGTGGCGCCGGCATCTTGCCGGCGATTTTGCGTGGGGCAACGCAACTATAAAATCGCCGGCAAGATGCCGGAGCCACCGGGGCAAGGCTTTTCTTGACATGGAATGGCGGGTAACTTACTGTCATGCGCAACGATTCAAAGAACGATCTATGAAGCAGAAGGCGAATTCCGACCGAGATGGACGGCGGAAGTTCCATCCACTCGGACGGCACAAGGAGCGATCTAATGAAAAAACTGATTCTGATTCTGGGTCTCGCGATGTTAATTCCCGCCCGCGCATCCTGGGCGCAAGTGGCCGGACCGAATGACGCCGGCATATCCATGGGCCACGTGCATTTTTTGGTGCCGGATGTGGAGGCCGCCAAAACGTTCTGGACGGCGATGGGCGGCGTCCCCGGAAAACTGGGCCCTAACGACGTATTCAAATTTCCTGGCGTCCTGATCCTGGTACGAAAAGGGGACGGCACGACCCCGGCCGTCGGCTCCGTTGTTGGTCACATTGGCTTTCATGTGCCCGATACCACGGCGGCGCTGGCCCGCTGGAAGGCAGCCGGATTGAAGACGGAAGTGGGCCAGAACCCCGGCCAGGGATTCGTGTGGACGCCGGACAATCTATTGCGCGTCGAGATTCTGGAGGACAAGACACAAACCGTTCCGATTGCATTTCACCACGTGCATTTCTACATCGCGGACACCGCGAGCTCTTCGAATGTGCTGGAGATGCAGTCGTGGTACGCCAAGATGTTCGGCGCCAAGCCAGGGAAACGAGGCCAATTCGACGCCGCAGACGTGCCCGGCGCGAATCTTACCTTCACGAAATCCGACACGGCAACCGTGCCGACCAAGGGGCGCATGCTGGATCACATCGGATTCGAGATCGTTGGCCTCGAAGCCTTTTGCAAGAAGGCGGAGGCCAACGGAGTGAAGTTCGACATGCCTTTCACCAAGAGACCCGACCTTGGCATCTCCTTGGCGTTTATCACCGATCCGTGGGGGACGTATATCGAGCTGAACGAAGGCTTGGACAAGATGTAAGAGTGACGCGGGCCTTAGCCTGCGGGGGTTGGTCGGAGGTAGCGTCGCGCTTGCCGAAACAAAAACCCACGGGCTGAAGCCTGCGCTACTTGCTCCAGCTTAAGGTTGTTTTTCTTACGAGGAGACACGATGGCCAAGCTGGCGCTGGTTTACGGGATGCGGCTGTTCCCTGCGGACGAGTTGGGCGAAGTCGGCGATGCGGGCGTCACGCTGAAGGATGGACGAAAGGGACGCGTGACGATGCACTTGATCGAAGGGAGCAAAGAGCAGATCGAGGAGACGCTGCGGCAATCCGTTGAAGCGTTTTTCGAAATGTATCCGGAGATTTAGTGGAACAGGCTTCACAGGCCGCGGAAAAACCCCTCCAGAACTCTGTCATTCCGAGCGAAGCGAGGAATCTCTCTTTCTTTTCATGGGGCAAATCGAAGAGAGATTCCTCGCTTCGCTCGGAATGACGAAATAAACTACTTTTCCGCAGCATGTTCAGGCTGTTTTGTTTTGGTTTCCAACGTCTTGATGGCGAACCCGCGCAAGCCTGACTGCGTCTCTTGAAAACATTCAAAAGCAGACAGGTTGAAGCCTGTCCTACCTGTTTCCAAAATTTTCGGGATCGAAATCCGCCGAGTCGGGGGCAGCCACGTTGGAGGTAACCAGCACGACGCTCTGCCCGGTCAGTTCAAAGCGCTTGCGGCATTTGCGGCAGGCCACCAGCTCATCCACGCGAACCATGTACGAACGGGCCAGCGCGAAGCGCTTCTTGTCCTCTTCTCCCGCGCCGCGCGGCAGTTCGCTTTTTTTGGTGCGCACGATCCAGCGGATCGGATAGTTGTCTTCCCTGCGGCATGCCGGACAAGTGAGGGGAATGGTTTTGGTTTCCTGCTTTTCCGTATAGAACTGACGCTCGTCCATGATGTCCCTGCCCTCTGTGCGCCCGCACTCAGCGGCTCAAGCGCGGGGCGATCGCAACGGTCCGCTCGTTACACTTACGGACGACGATTCCATTGTAACAAATTCCGAGCCTGCATCGCGCCAGCGCGGGAGCCAATGTTCGAGCGCGGCGACAACATGATGGCGGTCGCCGCCGAGAGCGCGATGATCGCCGTCGTGCATCACCACGATGTCGCCATGCGGCCGGTCCGGACGAGCGACGCGGGAGAGCCTCTCGATCAGACGCGCGGGCGGCTGCGGTTTCCAGTCCCAGCAAATTTTCGACCACATCACAACCCCGCGCATTCCCGCGCGGCGAATTTCTCCGCGGAGCAAAGGGCTGCGGTAACCGTACGGCGGGCGCATCCAGAGCGGCGGTTCCGAATGTAAGGCGGCGGCGACGGCATCCTGGCAGCGCGCCAGCTCGCCGCGAATTCCGGCGCGCGACAAAAAAAACAGATTGGCATGCGTGTCCGTATGATTTCCGACCAGGTGGCCGCGCACGGAAATTTCCTTCACCAGTTCCGGGCAGGCGCGCGCAAATTTCCCAATCAAGAAAAATGTCGCGCGGACAGAATAGCGGTCAAACAATTCCAGAAGCAGCGGAGTGACCGCCGGATTTGGCCCATCGTCAAATGTGAGCGCGATTTTCCGCGAGGACGCCGTGTGCCGCACCGTCGGGCCAAACAATTCCGAAGACGGAACCACTGCGCCCCAGGCGGCAATTCCCGCTGCGGCTGCCGCGCCACTTGATACAATCGCGGGCAAGAGATTCAATCTGTCTCCAGGCCGTTATTTTCGCATGGCCCCGCCCGTCATGCCAGACGCCGGGTAACCCTTTGGGACAGGGTCCCGTCTAAGAGTGCACGAGATGAATTAGGCTGGAAGCTGGCCTTCCTCCAGGCCGCGAATATTGGAACCGGGGAAGCGGGAAAACGGTATCTTCTAAGGGCTCGAAGGGGCGTGAAAGTTGTTGGGTAGAAGAATGGCAGTGCTGCTCGCCGGACCGCTCGTACTGCTGGCCGCTTTCGGTGTTCCGCTCGCCGCGCAGGATAATCAGGACGCTAATGAGCCCGCAGACTCACAGTTGCCGGGAACCGTGCGCGCGCCCGACGGCACGGGCGTTCCCGGCGCGACCTTGCGCGTCGTTCATACGTCCACAGGAAAAGCGTGGATAACCTGGACCGATGAAAACGGAAAATTTGAATTCCCCGCCCTTCCCGCAGGCCATTACCGCGCGGAAGTCTCCCAACTTGGATTTGCACCCGCAACCAGCGAAATTGATCTGTCTTCGGGAACGCATGCGCCCATCGATTTGAAAATGGAAGTGGGCACTCTGGCGGCGATTGCTGCCCCTGCCGCAATGGAGAATGCGGCCCAAACTCCAAGCGCCCCGCCTGCAAATGAGAGCGCCAAGTCCGCCCCATCCAGCGCGCCAGCTGTGGGCGGCGCGGCACCTCCCGCGACGAATCCAGGCGCGAATGCGGCGAATAACAACCCAACTGCTCCTGCCGGCGGAAGGACTGGCGGCAATGGAGCGCAGCAGCGCGGCAGTGGCGGCCGCAATGGACAGCAGGGCGGGCCAGGCGGCAACGGCCAGGGAGGCGGACGTCGCTCGTTTCAGCAACTGGGCCTGAACGGCCAAAACGAGAATCCCTCTGAAATCGGAGCAGAGGACCAAAATATTCAAGAGGCTGGCGGGCAACTCGGACAAGCCGCTTCCGCGGACGCCGTGCAGATGATGGGAACTGTTGCGATGGGACTAATGCAGCCCGGTGGCTTCCCGCAACCCGGCGAAGGCGGACCGGACACACGCGGCGCATTCGGAAACGGTGAGAATGGCATCCCGGGACAAACCGCTCCGCCGGGATTCGGTGGACCCGGCGGGCCAGGCGGGGGTGGACCGGTCGGAGGCCCCGGGGTCTTCATCCAGCGCGGGGGCGCGGGCGGTCGCGTGCGGGGGCGCGGCCCTCAGGGTGGGCCGCAAGCGGTGGACGCGCTGTGGGGCGAGCAGCGCTTGAACCGCCAGCGCATCAATCGCACGCACTTCAGTTTTTACGACGTCATTGGAGATTCCGCGCTGAACGCCAGACCGTATTCTCTCTATGAAGCCAACCCGGCCAAAATTTCCAGTTGGACGGAATCCGCCGGACTCAATATCGGCGGGCCGTTGAAGATTCCCCATATGTACGACGGCACCGACAAAACATTTTATTATATTAATTTCGGCGGAACGTGGTCGCGAAGTCCGGTGGACCAGTTCGCGACGGTGCCCACGCAGGCGGAGAGAAACGGCGATTTCAGCGCGGACAATGTTCAACTGTATGACCCGTTGTCGAACCTGACCGGCCCGAGAACTTTGATGTCCAATGCGGGCTGCTTCCAGGCCACGCCGTCGTCTCCGCTGCCTGCGGCCGGGGCCTGCATTCCCACCAACCGGATCAGCACGCAGGCGGCGAATCTGCTCGCCTACATTCCCTTGCCCAATATTCCGGTGACCAATGTGGCCGGGCAGAATTTCAACTATCACCTGCAGACGAATGTCCCGGGACTGAGCAACCGGTTGAATATAAACGTCACGCACCAGATCTCTTCGAAGCTGAGCTTGCAGGTGAATTACAACCTCAGCAACGCGACCACGCACTCTCTAAGCAGCTTTCCGGGGATTGAGGGAAACACCTTCACGCGCGGGCAGAGCGCGATGATCGGGCTGACGCAGAACTGGACTAAGACGTTCGTGCACACGTCGCAACTGTATTTTTCGCGCAACCGGTCGCTCGGCCTGAACGAATTTTCCGATCTGACGGATATCGGGGCGCAACTCGGCCTCACGGGAATTTCCGCGGCTCCCTTTGATTTCGGCCTGCCTTCCATCGGCTTCACCAATTTTACGGGGCTGAGCGATCCGAATTTTTATCTGGCGCGCAGCCAGACGTATCGCTACGTCGACAGTTTCCGCTGGATGGAAGCCAAGCACACCATCACCGCCGGCGGCGAAGTCCGCAAGATGGAAATTAACCGCGATTCCGA
>Ga0210396_10000509_pt1 | contig 51117 bp, 38 predicted proteins | sample IncBWH17OmetaG_FD_155466 | JGI IMG/M metagenome (GOLD analysis project Ga0210396, IMG submission 155466) | Forest soil microbial communities from Barre Woods Harvard Forest LTER site, Petersham, Massachusetts, United States - Inc-BW-H-17-O ... | reverse complement strand
ACGGATAGAACCGCTGGAAGGAAGCCGGTGGCTGCCTCAAAGAATTCCGAATCCCCTTCCCAGGGGGCATCAGTCTCGCCGCGCGAATTCGGAACCCGTCCAGGGCTTTTCCGCCGGGGTCCACGAATTCAAAAACAGATCGCCATTATTTTAACTGGAAGCGACCTGGAAGGCAGGGCCTTCTCAGAACAAACCAGCACTGTCGAACTCAGCCGGCACGGGTCCATGGTAGTTTCGCAGCGCAAACTGGCCCCGGATCAGGAAATGATCATTCGTCGCCAGGACACAAATAATGAGGCGGCGGCTCGCATCGTTCGCAAAGCGGGGTCTCAATCCGATACTTATGTCTACGGCCTGGAGCTCTTATGCTCGAACTTCGACATTTGGGGTATCGAGTTCGCACGCTTGAGTGAATCCGAGGAAGAGACAATCCGCATGATGTTTGAGTGCGCTCAGTGTAAAACCCGTGAAACGGTTGATGACAGCGATCATGAATCGGACGGCGGCGCGGCCAACTCTGCGGTTGTACGGTCCTGCAGCCGTTGCGGATCGGTGACGACCTGGACGCGGCTCTTACACTCCGATCCAGAAACAAGTGTCACGGGGAAGTGTGTAGTGCCCGTTGTTGAAGTTAAGGTTCCTGATGTTAGATGAAGTGAAATTGTATAGCCACAGGTGCGGCGCTCGGCTCTTGTTGAAGCCAAAAGCCCCCATCAGGATGAAGGGCGCGCCAAGACCACCCGCTACCAGACGGTTCAGGCGTAGACGCGCCGGCCGAAGCTGAGCGCCGATTCCAGCTGTCTGACATCGTACTCATAATCGCTTCCTCTGATCCCGTAACACCGCTTTCGCTGGTAATTCGCACCCTGCCGGTTCAACACCTCCTTCGAGATCACGACCCACAATAGGCATTCCTGCCGCCTCCAGTGGGCTCTGCCTGAGAAACGGGAGCTCGCGAAACTCATGGCAAGTCTGTAATGCGATGGCCACGGTATATATATATTCAGTTATGTACGCTCTGAGTTAATTTACGCCGCTCGCGGTGTCTTTGAGGACGAGGATGAGGATGCGGCCGTCGGAATGAAATTCGCCGCCGGTGGCGGTTTTGGCTGTGAGCAGCGCGTCGGGCGGCGTGACATGACTGCGCTGCATGACGAGGCCCGTGCTCGCAAGCGTGTCGTTGACGTATTCGCGCTCGCCGTCAATGGCGGGATCGATCTTGTGCGTCAGGCCGTTGTTTCGCTGATCGCGCTCGAATCCGATGTCGTGGGTTGCGGCGACGCACCAGACGGGGCGGCCGGCCGCCTCATAAGGAGATTTCCAGGCGCGGAGATGGTTGCGCGATTCGACCACTTTCACGGGCTCAGCGTGCGCAAAGCCATAATCCTGCGGGCGGTCGAAGAGATAAAGAATGCTCATGGGCATGGTCAGGTAGGCCTCTTTGGAAAACGTGGCCAGCGCGCCGGTGAGAATTGTGTCCGTCACGGTGCGGTCCACTTGCACCCAACCGGCTGCTTTGAATGCGGCAGTCACGTCGTCCTGCGCCCCGATGAGCAGGACATTGACCATATCGCCGGGATTGCCGGAGGGATCCTTAACCCGGCGTGGAATTTTTCCGAGAAGGTCCGTGGTTACATTGCTGACAGGAGTGTCCGGCAAAAATGACGCGTTCAACTCGCCGCTGCCGGCGCTGAGGACCGCGATCGTGACGTGGAACGAGCCCTGCGCGGTGGCGGCTTCACGCGTGCCCTGATTGAGGCCGAGAAAAAGACGGCCGGGGACGGGGATGGCCGACTTTTGGCTCTGGTCGATGGCGAAGGGCTGGGCGCCATCGCCCGTACCAATACGGCCAATGAGTGCGCCATGGCCGGAATTTGCAACGGGGTATTGGTGGACCAGGTCGCGCCACCCCCGGGGAAGGCCATCGGAACTGAAGGATTGCACCTTGGACTGCCCCTTCGAATCGGTCGAGGGGTACGAGGCAGTGCCGGTGGCCGTGAATTGAATCTGAGCGCCGGCGAGCAGATCAATTTTCGTATCGAGCCACATGGTCGTCGCCGGGACGTCCAGTTCGTAGCTTTTTCCGGCGGTCGCTGCTGTGGCGGGCGCGCTTACCGCAGCAGTGGTCGTTATTGGGCTTGCGGCTGGCGTCGCAGTGTTCGTGTCAGAGGCATTCTGCGCGCTCGTGGGCTGCGAGAAAAACATGACGGACAAAATTGCGGCTGCTGGGAAAAAGACCCGGAGGGGTTTGTTCATGATCCCACCTCGAAGAAGTGAAGCTTAATTCAGGGAGGGCAATTCTTCAACTGGGAGAAGAACTATATGTCTGAATTGTTGTCCGAATTGTGGCGCCGGCGTCCCGCCGGCGTTTTAGCATGGTGTGAAGACCAGAAACATCGCCGGCGGGACGCCGGCGCCACGAAGTTCTTATCTCAAAACCGGCTCCGGCTGGACAGAAATCTCGGCGCCGTTGGAAACGGACTGATCGATTTGCTCCCTGAGTTTTCCGGCCAGGGTTTGCACGTAGGGTTCGGTGAAGATACCGCCTGGGTCGGAGGGCAAATCGATGACCTCCACGCCGCCTGCGGCGATTCCTTCCCAGCCGTTGAAGGGATCGCGCAAGAATGCATAATTTCTTCGCGGCTTGCAGATCGTCATGCGGCCAGGATAGATCGCGGGCTTATAGGCGAGAAACGCGCGGTCGTTGATGTCCTCAATAAATTCTTCCTGAGTCCCCCGAACGACGTCCCGGTGCGGATTCAACTTGAACAGATGGACGATCTTGATGCGCAATCGTTCAATTTCTCTGCGCACGGCAATCTTTGATTTTTCCTTGACGTAGGCGAGCTGGCTTTTGAGCCCCAGCTGAAAGACGTTCGAGGAATGAAACTTGATCTTGAGTCCCAGGTTCCCCACCTTTTCCATCAGGGTGAACTGCGGGGGGACTCCATTGAAATTAAACGTGTCGATCACGAAAAGCAGGTTTACTTGCTGCCCGTCCCGGACCAGCCGCTGCGCGATTTCAACGGCCACCTGTCCCCCCATGCAGAATCCGCCGAGGTAGTAAGGCCCTTCGGGCTGCAGCTCGCGGATCTCGCGGAGGTAACTCTCGGCCATCTCCTCGGTGGTGGTCAGGTAATCGCCGCTGCCGTCCAGGCCCCGCGCCTGCAATCCATAAAATGGATAATCCGGGCCAAGGTGCCGCGCCAGCTCGCGGTAAATGAGGACGTTGCCACCGCCTCCATGCACGCAAAAGAACGGCGGTTTGGCGCCTCGCGGCTGAATCGGGACCAGCGAATTCCAGGTCGGCGTCCAGCCGTCTTTGCGAATCAGGTCAGCCAGCTTTTCAACCGTGGGCGCCTGGAATAGAACCGACAGCGAAAAACTGCGGCCAAACAATTTTCTCATCTCCGAGAAGAGACGAACGGCGCCCAGCGAATTTCCTCCGAGATCGAAGAAGTTATCCTGCAAGCCAACGGGGCGGACATTGAGAACCTTTTCCCAAAGCTTGACCAGCTGCACATCCAGCGAATCCCGTGGGGTCACGGAGGCCGAGCCCGCTTCCGCGGTTGAGCGCGCCGGCGCCGGCAGCGCCTTGCGGTCTACTTTGCCGTTGGGCGTCAACGGAAAACGGTCCAGAGCGATAATGGCCGCGGGAACCATGTATTCCGGCAGCTTGGTGCGGAGATACGCTCGCACCACGGTGGGGTCAATCGTAATGCCCGGCTTGGCCACGACATATCCGGCCAGACGTTTTTCACCGGTAGTGTCCTCGCGAACGATCACAATGCACAAATCGACTCCCGGAAATTCCTGCAGGCGGGATTCAATTTCACCCAGCTCGATCCGGTAGCCTTGCACCTTGACCTGAAAATCTTCGCGGCCCAGGAACTCGATGTTGCCGTCGGTCATGAACCGGCCGAGGTCACCGGTGCGGTACAGGCGTTCGCCGCTTGCGGGATTCACGAGGAAGCTGGCGTTTGTTTTTTGTTCGTCGTGCAGGTATCCCTGGGCGAGACCAACGCCGCCGATGTAGAGCTGGCCCGGCACCCAGTTGGGGCACGGACTAAGATCCGGCTTCATCACATGAAAACTCTGGTTGAGCATGGCCTTGCCGTAGGGAATGCTCTTCCAATTCGGATCCACTTTTCCGACGGGAAACAGGATCGACCATATGGAAGCCTCGGTCGCTCCACCCAGGCTGACGACATTTGCTTTGGGGAGAACGCGCCGGATCTGGTCGGGCAATCCCAGCGGAATCCAGTCGCCGCTCATCATCACCAGGCGCAGGGAATCGCCGAGGAGCTCCGGTTTCCCGGCCTGGTCCACGAGCAATTGGACCAGGGCCGGCACTGTATCCCAAATAGTAACCCTCTCCTGAAGAATTAACTCGGCCCAGTGATTGGCGTCATAGGCCAGGTCCGCGGCGGGCATCACAATCGTTCCACCCGCCGCCAATAATCCAAACACATCGTAAACCGATAGATCGAAACTCAGCCTGGAAACGGCCAGGACACGGTCTTGCGGCCCGACTCCAAATCTTTGATTGATGTCCAGCACCGTGTTCAGCGCGCCGCGGTGATCGATCATCACGCCCTTGGGAACTCCCGTGGAGCCCGAGGTGTAAATGACGTAGGCGAGGTCTTCCGGTTTCTGGCGCCGCCGGTCTGCCGGAGGGCCGGCGTCCGTGTCCGCGGGCTTCAATTGATCGACCTCGAACACTTCGACGTTGGCGGGGACACTCAGGCGGTTGCGCACGGCGGACTGCGTCAAGGCGACTTTCGCTTTCGCATGTTCCAGCAGGTAGCGCTGGCGTTCCGCCGGCAATTCGGGATCTATGGGCAGGTAAGCTGCGCCCGCAAGGTGAATCCCCAGCACCGCAACGATTTGCTCCCAGCCCTTTTCCATCATTACGGCAACGAACTCGTTCGGCTTTAGCTCGCAGCGCAGCAATTCCTCTTCGATTTTGCTGGCGTACTGATAAACCTCCAGGTAACTGAGCCGCCGCTTGGGCGTGCAAACCGCGGTCTGCCCGGGACGTTCCGCCACTTGCTTCAGAAAGGGAGTGTGCAACAGATCGGCGGTCACAGGAGCCGTGGTGTTGTTCGCGGCCTCGCGCAAGGCCATTTGCGCAGGCGGTATCAGGCGCCGCGCATTTTCCGCAAGCGATCGCTGCCAGGCTGAATCGTCCGCAGCCAGATCCTGCAATAACCGCTCAAATGCTCCAAACATATCGTCGAGCATGCCGGCGGGAAAAATTTCTTCGACCGCATCCCAGATGATCAGGAGTGACCCTTTTTCCTCCTGAACCACAAAGTCGAGATATACCTGGGGCGTCTGGGCGATTGCATAGACACGTTGACCCAACCGGGTTACCCACGTGGTTCCATCGTTTTGTTCGCCAAGATTCAGCAGGCTCGTAAAAACGACGGGCATGATGGCCGTGGGTCCGACGCGCTGAAAGCGCGCGAGTTCGCGCATCACCTGAATTCCACTGAAGTAACGGTGATCCAGATCTTGCCAGAGCCGTTCCTGTTGCTGATCCATGCGCGCCGCAAAGGTTGGCGGCGTGGAGGTATCGACCTCCAGCAAGTTGACAGAGGTGAAGTCTCCAATGATGGAATTCGATTCCGGATGCAAGGGCAGGCGGTTGAACAAAGTCAGGTTGATCGTGAAGCGAGGGTTCTTGCTCCAAATGGCGAGCACTTCCGCATAGGCGGCCAGCAGTATACCGACCGGCGTCGAATGGAGCCGCGCAGCCTTTTCTTTCAGGTTACGCCAGACCGCAGGGTCTACGTACGCCGAGCGGCGCTTGAATACCGGTCGAGTAATCGAAGAGGGATTCTTCTCCAACGGCAGTTCCGGCGAAGGCGGCAGAATCGGAATGCGATTCGTCCAATATTCCCGCGACTCACGAAATACATCGGTTTGCTCAATCGAACTGAGGGCGCGCAGATAGTCCCTGAAGGATAGGGTTATAGGAGGGAGAATCGTGTCGGGGTGTTGATATAGCTGCAGCAATTCCTGAAACATAATTTCGAAGCTGCGCCCGTCACTGATCAACAAATCGGTGCTGATGTGCAGCCGGGTCAATCGCTCGTCCAGCAAAGATGCGCAAAATTCAAACAGAGGCCACTGGTCCGACGGATGAATTTTGTGGGACATTTCGGCGCGGATGGAACCCAGCCGGGCGGCCGCTGTAGCCGCATCCACCTTGCGAAAATCGTTTACTTTGATTTCATAACGTGGCGTGGAAGACAGAATCTGCTGGAGACCCTCCGGCAGAACAATGCAGCGAAGCATCTCATGCCGGTCGATTACTTTTTGCAAGGCTGCTTGGAAACGTTCCCGGTCCCAATGTTCGATATCTACTTCGAAATAGCAGTGACAGGAAATATTTCCCAGTTCGATCCCCTCGGATCGGCCGATCAAATAGGCTTGCTGTAAATCGGTCAGGGGGAAGGGTTCAAAGCGATTCTCCAAATCCGGATGAACCTCGACAAGACCCGTGGTCTTCTTTGAGGCGGCTTGCCGCTTGGCCGAGGACAAACGCAGCGCCAGCTGTGTTCGTTCTTCCGGAGAAAGGCGATTTAATTTACTTGCCAGGGTCATGGGCTTCTTTTACCTCAATTTGCGGCCAGTTCACGGGGTTTGTTTCAACTTGGCCGGCCAGAGAGCCATCTCTGTTTTGGATGACCTCGGCCAACAAACTCTCCAGTAAGCCCTCATCCGCCTGCTCCACAATCATCTCTTCTAGTCTCTTGGCCTGCTCGCTGAGCACCGGAAATTGAACGAACAGTTGGAGCGGGAAATTCACGTTGAATTCCTGCTGGCAGTTGAATGCGATCTTCAATGCCGTCAAGGAATGGCCGCCTAAACTGAAGAAATTGTCGTGGCGGCAGATTCGGTTTAGGCCCAGCGCTTCGGCCCAAGCCTTCGCGAGGAGCTGCTCGAATTCACCGCGAGGTTCCTCGCCGGCGCCTGCCGGAATATCGTTCGCGAGCGAAATCGGCGGAAGAGCATTCCGATCAATTTTTCCATTCGCATTTAGCGGCAGACGATCGAGCAGGACGAAGTGAGATGGCACCATGTAATTCGGAAGCGTTGCTTGCAGCGCGCCGCGCAGCATTTCCGATTGCGCGGATTTTCCGGCTTTTGCTACAAAATAGGCCACCAGAATCTTGCCCACCTGCTTGTCCTCGCGGGCCACAACGACAGCCTGCTCGACACCAGGTTGCTGCTTCAGAGCTGCTTCAATTTCGCCCAACTCAATGCGAAATCCACGCAGCTTCACTTGATAATCCGCACGTCCCACATATCGGATGTTGCCGTCGGAAAGCCAGTTGCAGATGTCGCCGGTGCGATACATGCGCGCGCCACTCTGGCCGCTGAACGGATTCGGGACGAAGCGTTCGTTGGTCAAATCGGGGCGCCCGTAGTAACCGCGGGCCAATCCAGCGCCCGCAAGGTACAGTTCACCCGTCACGCCAATTGGAACAAGATTGCGATTTGCGTCGAGGATGTATGCCTGGGTGTTGGCGATTGGTTTGCCGATCGTAACTGGGCATCCGCTCGGCAGCAGCGTACAGGTCGAGTACGTGGTTGTCTCTGTCGGCCCGTATAGGTTGTAGACGTAATCTACATTCGTCGTCTCGTAAATCTGATCCACAAGGGATCCCGACAGGGCCTCGCCGGCCAGGTTAATCGTCTTCACAGAGTCAGGAACGCAACCCATGCGCAACAATTCAGCTATGGCCGAAGGCACCGTATTGATCAGCGTGATCCCGTCTTTAGCGGACAAGTTTCGCAGGTGCAGAACATTGGGAACAATGACGATTTTGCCCCCTACCGACAGCGGAACGAACATCTCGAACACCGACAGATCGAAGCAGATCGATGTCGCAAACAGAACGCCTTCCAGTTGTTTCGGGGTGAATACCCGGTTCGCCCAATGGATGAAGGCGACCGCAGAGCGGTGTTCCAAGGCCACGCCCTTCGGACGGCCAGTGGAGCCAGAAGTAAACAACGTGTAGGCCAAGTTCTCCGGTTTTACCGGCGAGGACGGGTTCTCTTGGGGATGGTTGGCGATCTGAGTCCAACCTGAATCGAGGCAGATGGCTTGCCCCACAAAATTGGGCAGCTCATTCACCAGAGATTTCTGGGTGAGCACGATAGGGACTTTAGAATCTTCCAGGATGTACGCAATGCGCTCTTTGGGGTAGGTGGGGTCCATGGGCACATAGGCGCCGCCGGCCTTCAAGATCCCCAGCAGCCCCACGATCATCTCCAGCGAGCGCTCCATGAACAGCCCCACCAGAGTGTCCGGCCCAACCGCCAACTCCTGCAGATAATGCGCCAGTTGATTGGCCCGTCTGTTCAGTTCGCCATACGTTAGCCTCTGTTGGTCGAAAACCAACGCCACTTGATCCGGGGTCCGCGCAGCCTGCTCTTCAATCATCTGGTGCAGGCAGAGAGTTTTCCCAGGAACTTCTACAGCCGTGTTGTTCCAGTCCACAAGCAGTTGCCGGCGTTCCTGGTCAGTGAGCATCGGCAACTCGGTGATGCTGCGATCCGGTTGGGCAACGCTCGCTTCCAAAAGAGTCCGGTAATGCCCGCAAATCCGCTGGATCGTGGAAGCTTCGAATAAATCCGTATTGTATTCGATCATTCCTTCCAGTCCGTCCTCGGTCTCCGAGAGCAGGAGTGTCAGGTCGAACTTGGAAGTGCCGGTCCCCAGATCGCGATTGCCGGAAACTTGAGATACTTCCGAAACCCCCTCGGGGTTGTGGAGAACGAACATCACTTGGAACAGAGGCATGCGGCTCGGATCACGGTCCGGCGCCAATTCAGCCACCAGGCGCTCGAACGGCAGGTCCGGGTGGGCATAGGCGCCCAAGACGCGGTCCCGTACCTGCTGCACCAGCGATAGAAAATTTGGACGCTCGCTGAATTTTGCGCGCAAGAGCACGGTGTTCAGAAATAATCCAATCAGGTTTTCGGTTTCGCTGTGCGTTCTGGCGGAAATCGGGGTCCCCACGACGATGTCATCCTGACCGGTATAGCGGCGCAGCAAAGCCATGAAAGCGGCTTCCAGAATCATGAACATTGTGGCTTGTTGCTCACGGCCCAATGTTTTCAGCTCGTCCAGCAGCTTTCCGGAAAGTTGAAAGCTCTCCGTCGCGCCGTGGAAGCTTTGCGAGGCGGGACGCGTCTTGTCCGTGGGCATTTCCAGGATGGACGGTGCCCCAGCCAATTCTTTCTTCCAGTAGGAAGTCTGGCTTTCCAGCACTTCTCCCTTCAGCCACTCCCGCTGCCAGCAGGCAAAATCCGCAAATTGAATCGGCAATTCAGGCAGAGGCGATGGCCTCCCCGTTGAGAAGGCGTCATAAAGCCGCGTGAGTTCCTGGTGAAACACTTCCATCGACCATTCGTCCGCGAGAATATGATGAATGGTTACCAGCAGCCGGTGCTCGTGGTCGGACAGGTGAACCGCGGTCGCCCGAAGCAGCGGGGCCTTCGACAAATCGAACGGCTTGCGTCCCTGCTCGCGCACCACACGCGCCCATTCCCGTTCGCGTTCCTGCGGCGGCAGTGAACCGAGGTCAAGCTCCGCCAGCGCAACGTTCATCTCCGGCAAAACGGTCTGCACTGGCTGCCCGCCGCTGTGGGAAAATTCCGTGCGCAGAATTTCATGGCGGCGCACCAGTTCCTGGACGGCTTTGCGCATCGCGTCAGAGTTGTATTCGCCGTGGAAGTCCACAGCGTCGTTGATGTTGTAAACAGGGCTGTCTGGGGCGAGGTGGTTCAGGAACCAGAGCTGTTCCTGAGCGAAGGAAAGCGGAGCGGGGCCGGACGCCTGGCGCCGCTCAATCGGCCGGATATTTTCCGAACTTGTGGGCCCAGAACTCTTGGCCGCAGTGATGACCTTTGACAAACCGGCAATGGTGGGATTTTCAAAGAGCGTCTGGAACGTTACTTCCACGCCGAACACGTCCCGAATTCGCGACACCGCCCGGATGGCCAGCAAGGAATGGCCGCCCAAATCGAAGAAATCGTTGTCGATCCCGATGCTGTCAACCTTCAGCAGTTCGGCCCAGATCAAGGCTAGGGCCTTCTCCGTCTCGGTTTGCGGCCTGACGAAATCGCCGGCCGGTTGTTGCGCATTTTCTTGAGCGGGCTTCGGAAGCGCCTTGCGATCGATCTTGCCGTTCGTCGTGAGAGGCAGTTTCTCCAACCAGATCACGTACGTCGGAACCATGTAGTCCGGCAACTCTTTCGCCAGGTGCTCGCGCACCTCCGCCACTGCCAGCGGCTTTTCGCTCACGTAGTATGCGGCGAGCCGGTCGATGCCGGTTTCATCTTTCGGAGCATTCTCAGTGGAGGAATGAACGACATCCACGACGCACTCGCGGACTCCGGAAAGCGAACGCAGGCGCGCTTCAATCTCACCGAGCTCGATGCGCATTCCGCCGATCTTCACTTGAAAGTCAGCGCGGCCCAGGAATTCCATGCGGCCATCGGAGTTCCAGCGGGCGATGTCTCCGGTTTTGTATAGTCGCAGGGACTGCGGCTTTGAGCGCGAGGATCGAATTTCCGTCCCGATATGTCGTGGATCTTCCGCTGTCAGAAATTTCTGTTCGGTCAGTTCCGGCCTGTTCAAATATCCGCGAGCCAATCCATCGCCGGCCAGGTACATCTCACCGGTGACGCCAGTGGGCACGTGTTTCAATTGATCGTCGAGGATGAACACGGCGGAATTGGCGGCCGGGACTCCAATCGGGACCGAGAGTCCGCGATCATTCTCCGCGTCGAAGAGGTGAATCATGCAGCCAACGGTGGCTTCCGTGGGACCATACTCGTTATAAATTTCCACGCGCCGGCCAAATTTCCTGGCGATGTCCAGCGCCAGTTCAGTCTTGAAATCCTCGCCCCCGACGATGAGTTTGCGAATTCTTGTGGCGCCCAGGTCCAGGTCTCTGATCATGGCCAAGTGCGAGGGTGTGAGCTTTACGATATCGGCGGCCCGGTCCGCGACGACTTTGAGGATCACGAGTCCGTGTACTCCCGGATCTTCACGGTAGACCACGATGCGGCCGCCCGAAATCAGCGGCGTGAAAATCGAGGTGACGGTTAAATCAAACGCAAGGGAGGAGAAAAGAGGCCAGGCGAGCCGCTCGCCCTGGGCATACGTGTGGTTGGCCCAACAGATGTAATTCACCAGGCTGCGGTGCCCGATCAAAACGCCTTTGGGCTTCCCAGTCGATCCGGAAGTATAGATAACGTAAGCCAGATTGCTGGGAGAGGCTGCGGCCTTGGGGTTTGCGGTTGGGTATCTATCGATCTGCGAGAAATCGCTATCGAGCGTCACAACCTCGGCCACATCGCGGCGAAGGTCGTTCGCCATCCCCGAATGGGTGATCAGCACCGGCAAAGCCCCGCCGGCGGCGGTTCCCTCTGCAATATCCTGCAAAAGGAAAGTCAGCCTTTCTTTTGGCGTGCTGGCGGGGTCGACGGGCACGTAGGCTGCCCCGGACTTGAGCACCCCGAGGATCGCGCACACGACTTCGAGCGAGTGCTCCATGTACAGCATGACGAGCCGCTCCGGACCGGAGCCCAGCGTGCGCAGGTGCGCGGCCATCTGGTTGGCGCGCTCGTTCAGCTGTGTGTAACTCAATGATCGATTGCCGAGCCGGACGGCCTCGTCGTTCGGGGCGCGAAGCACCTGAGCTTCAAACAGTTCGACGATCGTCTTGTCCTGCGGGTAAGCCACTGTAGATTTATTGTACTCAACGACATAGGATTGAAACTCGCGCTCAGTCAGGGGTGTGACCGAAGCAGTAAGAGTCGTTGTCTTGCTTCCGGGCTCTTTGCTCATTCTGGACATCCAGGTGCCCCTCCGAGTCCTCAAAATTCAACGCAACGTTAGACCTTTAGTGCGCCGGTCCCGGACTTTCCTCGGCGATTTGACTTGTCCGCCAGCCGGTGGGTTACGCGCAACTATCCTCACCGTGTAAAAAATCCTCAAAATCGATCGCGAGGCAGACCTGTAGATTATTCACGAGCCGATGCCCAAAATTGCGCGTCGGAAGGCGTGGCGATCAGCTCACAAGTCATACTTCGACCATAAGTGACGGAAAGCGTAGTCATCTAGGGATAGGTGAGCAATTATCATTCCGTTGCGAGCAGGGGGAGGCAGATTAAGTCCTTATTTTTCAATAAGTGGTCGGGATATCCGAGCATCTAAGTCGGACTCTCTGGGCATTCTTTAGGATCAGGTGGTAATTGCCTACCCTAAGGTGCTATTCGATTTCCTACAAATCCTCATTCAAATTGGGGGAATATCGGGCGAACCGTTTGCTGGGCAAGAACATAGGTGCGCCTGCCTGGCAAGCGCACCTTTTGGTTGACGAACGCTTCCGAGCGCGGCCGTTATAGCAAACCGGTCTGCGTCAGCTTCACGGCGGTATTGGCGGTCAAAGCGCCGAAATAGATGCTATCCGCTTGGACCGTGCCGGTCGCGTTGTTGTCCACGATTATGCCACTGGTGCCGGAACCTTCTGTCGTGTTTGGGCCAAGTACTGGCGGGAACGTGGTGCCTGTGCTGACGTCAAACGCAACGAGATTGCCAACGAACGCACCGAGAGCACTTTCAAATAGGCGATCCTTGGCTCCGTCAAAAAACGTGGTGGGAGGGGAAAACTCAAACGGCCCGATACCAAACGCGTCTACGGGTAAAGGGGCGGCGTTCATAGCGTGGGTGCCGTTGAAGCCTACTCCCCAAAGTGCCGAGTGGGTGCCGGGGGCGTCCAGCGCTAACGCATAAATCATCCAGGTACATGTACCAACTACTTGAGGGGTACAAGAAAAATAGTCCTCGTTGAATACTGGGGAGTGAAGATTAAATAGCCCCCCTTTACCCAATGGCGTCGTGACAGTAGACGTAAAGTTTGTATTGGTCTGGACCAGGACAGAAGTTCCTCCGGTGGAATTACCAGCCACGGCATAAATGAATCCGTTCACTACGTCCACCATCGGCGGATCAACGACTCCTCCATCGGTTAAACCATTTCCTACAATCACGGACCCGAGTATGGTTCCCGAAGGAGCGACCTCATAAACTTTCCCGTCCGAGCATCCCACATAAATATTCCCGCCAGGACCCGAAACTGGGCCGGTCAGCGCCCCCGTACAAACGCTGAGCATACCTGTATCAACGCCTGTTGGCCAGGAGAGGTCTAGGCTCGGGGCCGCCGTCACCCCAACCGTGCAGCCGATTGTGCAAAAAACATTCTTGATGCGGAACAGCGTGCCGCTGTCGTTGCCGACGTAGGCCACATCATTGTTGTATTCAACGAAAGGCGAAGAAAGGGTATCGCTGGCTGTCCCCGACGAAGGCACCAAAGCCAAATCCGTTACGGTTCCGCTGCCCGCAGCCGGAGCTAGTGTGGCAAAGCCGCTAGTGAGCTGTACGGGTTTTAGGACGTTCTGCGCATTGGGAGTGGTTAAGTCTACTCCGTCCCCATTCTTATAGGCCAAGACATGAAAATGAGCCGTGGTGCCCACCTTTGATTCGACGAAAGCGACTTTGGTCCCATCGGGGGAAATAGAAGGAGACGTGGGCACCTGGCCACCTGCCGCTGTGACATTGTAAGACCATAGCGTCGTAGCCGATGAGCGATCATCTCCTGCTACTACCGTGCGAGAGCCACACAAACCTGTAGGTGAGCCCGACGTTCCGCCACTATAAAGATTATCGAAGGCCACAATGTTCGGTTGAGTTGCGCTGCCGGCAAAATTCACGGGAAACACGACATAATCGGCGCAGGTCGGCGCCGCAGTAGGATCCAAACCAAATTTTGCAGGGAACATGCCCGGCGCCACCGTCCCACCTCCCAGGCTGATGCTCCAGTCACGGTGCATGGTGGATGTTGGGCTGTGGGGATGTCGCCGGCCGATTACGCGGCGCCAATCCTTGCGTGACTGCTCCTGCCAGCTGAGGATGGCTCGCGGATCGTTCTGCACGGCGATCAGAGACTGCAGCGGGCCGAAGCGGGGATAGACCACATGGCGGCGGCTCCAGTCCTGCACGATGCCATTGAGAGGGGCGGCCGTTTCGCCCTTCTCGTTGTCTCTGCCTCTGTCTTCGTCTTTGCCTTGCCCGTGGGCCGGCAAGCTGAACAGGCAAATCACACATAGCGCAGACAACACTACAGGGAATGCGGAAAGGGTTTTTCGCACGATGCTTCTCCAATCGATTCAGGCCGGAAGCCGGCCGATGGCGATATTGCTCGCCCAACTCTATCAAGCGGCGCGCCGGGACTTTAGCGGTACCTTGGACCAGGATTCGTTGAATATAATAACTATATGTGCAATAGCCCGTATTGACCAGGAGGTCAAAGGCCGGGGACGGGAAAGGAAAGCAACCCCGTGCGCCCGGCAGGGCCCTTGACCCCGCTCCATGTTAGCCTGCTGGAGTGGTATGATCCGGCCAAGGGCCTCCGTCACCGGAAAAAGCCAAGGCTGGGCTCGCTGCATAAAATGGCGCCGTGTCGCGGAGCCAAAAGCTGACGGAACCCATTCCAGCATCAAGGAGACGAATCAAATGAGACGCTACTTTGCGCGCGCGCTCGCCGCCGGCCTGTTGTTCGGCGCGGGTTTGTTTGCACTCTCCAGCCGCCCGCTGGCCGCTGCCGACGACACCGGCACATTCCGCCAGGCGGACAAAAGTTTGTCCGAGGCCCTCGCCAAGGGCGACGCTAAGGCAGTCGGCGCCCTGCTGGATGAACGCTTCCAGTGGGTCGAGGCCAACGGTAAGATCCACACCAAGGCTCAGGTCCTCGAAGATCTGGCCCAGTTCGCCGCTGACAATGAAGGCGCGCTCGACGTGCGGACTGTGGATTTTCTCGGCCAGGTCGAGCGGCAGCTCGGGATTCATCACAACCAGCGCTTTGCACACCTGTGGGTAAAGAATCCTGCTGGCTGGCAGGCGTTCGTCTATCTGAACATTCCCATTCCCGCGGAAAGGCCGGACTACATGGCGCCGCCCGGCCCTCCCACCGAAGCGGATAAGATGTGCGAAAATCCATGCAAGACGCTGCCCTACAAACCTGAAAATGCCGTGGAAGAAGGGGCCCTGGCCACCTGGTTCCGATTGAAGAACGATGAATGGCATCCGAACGCGGAAGATTGGGCCGCCCACGCCGACGAGAATCACGAAACCATCACCCCACGCAGTGACATGCCCAAATTGCAGCATATCGAGGAAATCGCAGAGCAACGCAAACTTTACGGAGAGAACGGCGGCTCCGGAGGTTCCGCGGTACAGTCCATGCGCATGTTTGAGTTTGGCAACGTGGTGATCATGCAGACGTTTCAGGGCCGCAATCCCTCCGCGAAACCGACCAGCTGGAATCTGCGCGTGTTTCTGAATCGCGGGGACGGCTGGAAAATCGCGTTGAGCGCGCAGACGAATATTACGTAGCAGGGATTTCTCAGTAGCGCGGGCTTCAGCCTGCGGGGTTTAGTCCTTGCAGCCTCAAACCCCACAGGCTGAAGCCTGCGCTACTAAAACCATCTTGTGTTGTTGAGCGGAGCATCCACGGAAGTGATTCGACCCTATGGAAGTCTCAGAGCGACCGCTGCGGCTGCCCTCGCTGTCGGCTTCTGTCTTTCCGCAGCGGGATTTTTCCTATCCCGTCCCGCGTTCTTGCAAGCGCAGGAGCAAAAAGTCATCTGGAGCGACCGGGAAAAACCCATCGCGGAGCGGATCGGCAGTCTTCGCTCGTTGCCGGATGACGTGAGGGGGCCTGCGACAAAAAAGCTGGCGACTGAAATTCGCCAGCTGCCCGTGACGCCGAATAAGCTGCGTCTGGCGAACAGCCTGGCAATGCTCTCCACCGAGGGCGACTTCGGCCACGAAATGTTGCAGGAGGTAGCAACGACGCTCGCCGCCGCGCTGCGCGAACAGCCGACTCCGGCGGAGAAGGGCCAGCCTCCCCGGCCCTACGTCGAACTGGCGGAACTCGTGCGCTACGAACACGTGCAAGCGGCGGTCGACGACCCGCAATTCGCCGCCGCCGTTTCCAAGATTGAGGCGGACAACGAGCGCCGCGAGCAGGCTGACTTCACTTTGACGGAACTGAGCGGAAAAATTTGGACGTTGAAGGAACAACGCGGCAAGGTCGTGGTGTTGAACTTCTGGGCCACCTGGTGCCCGCCCTGCCGCAAGGAAATGCCCGACCTCGAAACGCTCTATCAGCAATTCAAGGATCAGGGTCTCGTGATCCTGGCCATCTCCGACGAAGACACAGGCAAAGTGAAACCTTTTATCGCGCAGCAGAAGGTCACCTATCCCATCCTGCTCGACCCGGGGCGAAAGGTGAACGAACTCTTCCAGATCGAGGGAATCCCCAAAACTTTCGTCTACGATCGCACCGGAAAACTGGTCGCCCAGTCCATCGACATGCGAACACGAAGGCAGTTTCTGGAAATGCTGGCGCAGGCAGGATTGAAGTAGGGGCAAGTGTCGGCCACCTGGGTTGCGACATCCATATGACAAGAGGGCGGCCCAAGTTGGGAACGATTGTTTTTATGCGCAGTTCCGTGGGAACAACGACAAGATCTAAGCTATTCAAACTAGTCCTGGGTGCTGTTTTAATATTCAACGTCACGGTCGCGGCCAAGTGCCCGACGGGAACCGTTACTGTCCGTGGAAAGGTCGAAAACTTACCATCCACTGCGACGGGCCCGGAGGCGAGCGTTGTCGTGGAAACAGGAAGAGGGGACGCCTCGAAAAACGGCGTTATATCGGCAGGGAAATTCACGGTCGAAGTGCCCTTCTCAACGCAGAGTTCATCATTCCTCGGGGAAGACCGGTGCCACACCGTTCCGAAATTCGTTGAAGTCAAGATAGTCGCGGCTGGGAAGGTTTACGTCCGGAAGAGGATCAAATTCAAGGACAACTTCGAAATGTATAGCTCGTATCTTTATCGCCTAAAACAGGACCTCTCCATAGACATGCTGAAAGAAGGTGCAAATGGCGCAAAGTGACGTTGGTTAGTTGCGGCGTGTGGGCCAGGCATTGCAGTCTGTCGAATTTAATGGTCATCAGCGGTAAGCGTCTTTGCGATGGCGGACGGCGGTAATTCCGATGTTGTTGTCCTTGCGATCGAAGAACACGCGATAGTCGCCGCAGCGGAGACGGAAGCCAGTTAGCGGGGGCTTCAGCTTTTTCACATCCCCGATACGATTGGTAAGATAGCGACTCACGCAGTAGAGAATCTGCAGGGCCTGATCGCGATCGATGGCGCGAAGATCGGCGCGGGCTTCCGGTGACCAGAGGACCCCCACGCGTTGCGGGGCGGGCGGTTCCGTCATTTACTCAGGCCGAACTCGCGCAGGATCTCTTCGTGTGGGATGCCTTCCCCTCGGGCAAGCGACTCGCGGGCGCGGTCCAGTGCCGCGGCCATTTCGGGCGTGATCTCTTCTTCCTCCACGGGCGCGTTGGCGAGGGCGGCAGGATCGAGCATGGCTTCTAGCAGACCGACCACCGCGGAAAGCTGCGTCTGCGGGAGACGTTCAATCAGCTCGTGAGCTTGCTTTTTTTCTTTCCCGATGTTGTCCGTCATTGAAAAATCTCCGGCGAGCGTCTTCACTCAGATTTTCGCCCCGAACCAAGTCGAGATGAGCGGGATTCAGGGATTCACTAACACGATTATAGATGATTTTTGCGGGTGCTGCATCTCTCGACTTTTTGTTAAGAGTGCGGATTTTCGCACTATCATGCTTCATGCGCGGGCCATTAGCACGTCTTCCCGAAGACCTTTTCAAGGCTTACTCATCGATATTTTGTGGCCGGTTCCGCTTGGCAGGATAATATCTCCGGTCATTTGTTTGCCATCCTGCGAAAGTTTCCCCAGAAAATTCACTTGATCGGACGTAAGGCCTGTGACGATTCCACCGGCCGCTACCGCTACGTTTCGAAACTGAAGGTTCATCGATACAGAGGGGTCAGCCACCGTGAGCAAGCCGTTGGAAGACTCCGAAAAGGAAAATGCGGCGGGCAACGAACGGCCATCCGCCAGGGTGATGGTGCCCTTCCAATCGCCCACGATGGATTGGGCGGATCCCGATTCTACCGTGGCCTCGGCGGTCTTGGTCCCTTTGGCGCCTACTTTCTTTTCGAAATCATCGAACTTCACGCGGGTGTCTTCGCAGATGTACTCCATGATGTTCCAGCCGGGCTTCAAGATATATTTTCGCTGGGTCTTCAAGACGGACGTGTAGGCCTGCGGGTCCTCGAGGGTGATGTCGATCATCAGCGTGTCGTGGTCCGCGCGGCGCATGCGCTCCACGATGTGCAATGCTTCGGAATGCGGATGCCCGGCAACATCCAGCCAGGTCTTGTCGTTGAAGCCGGTGGAATCGACCACCAGCGTGTCTCCCTCCCATTTGCCGGTGGAGTCGCCCATCCACGTGGGGTTGGCATCTTTCGGATGATCCCTGCCGTCGGTGAAAATCTGGCGCACGAAGTGGCCGTATTCAAAATACATGATCGCGCGGCCCTGAACCTGAAGGATTTCCAACGGATAGGCGTGGGTGTAGATGTTCGGCACGCCGGGGGGAAGGCACTCGGAATTTGGGTCGTTGGAGTTGAGCGCCGTATATTCGCCGCCGATCGGATGGTTGCCCTTGAATTTCTCCTGGCCCCAGGGAGTGAGTGGCAGGGCGTTCAGGTGCTGGCCTTGCGCGTCGGTCCAGATGAAGTTGAATGTGTTTACAGAAGACGGATACCAAACTCCAGTCAAATCCCCTGTAGCAGCCGCCTTTTGGCTCCCCTTTTGAGTTTGCGCCGACAGGGCGGACGAAAACATGATCAGTGCCGCGCATACAAGCGAAACGGTCCATAGCAGGTTGCGGAAAAAGTAGTCTATTTTGTCATTCCGAGCGAAGCGAGGAATCTCTCTGTAATTTAAACCCAAGGAAAGAGAGATTCCTCGGCGAACGGCGTGCCTCGGAATGACAAAATGTAGAGTTTTTCCGCTGCTTGTTAATACTCTCATTTCGAGGAATCCGGCGGCAACACCGTGCCAGGGAGTTCGTGGCCGTCGGGGAAGACCAACTTTTTGACTTGCATCCCTTTTTCACCGTTTTTGGCGGGAGCGCCGATGATGGTGACCTGGTCGCCGGGCTTGAGAGTGCTTCTGCTCCAGCCTCTCCTCGACAGCAGATTCGGGCTGGGGAGTTCGCCCTCCCATTCAATGGCCTTGCCGCTTTCGTCTTTCACCGTGAACGTGAGCAAGGTGTGCGGATTGACGAACTGGAGTTCCTTCACTGTTCCGCTCAGGGATACGATCTTGGTCATGTCATATTCCGAAGCGCCGTGGTGCGCCCACAGCGGGATCGAAGCCAGCAAGAAACTGAACGCCAATGCAACGCGCGTGATTCGCTCGCTTTTCATGCAGCCTCCGGAATGGAATCGAGCTGGAGCAGCTTTCATTCAATAATTTGCAGTGCTTGATAGTTTATCAATAGCCATCGCTCATTCTCAGAATTGTCTCATGCTTATCGCGACTCACGCCGCAGTGTCAATCCTTTTTCGTCTCGCGGGGGAGAACCTTTAACACAGAGGACACAGAGAAATACGGAGGGGCACAGAGAAAACCTTTCTGCGCCGGTGGATTTGCTGCCTCCTGGCTTTCTCTGCGATCTCTGTGTTGAGGTCTTAGATTTTGCCGGAGTGGCATCACCGGTGGCCGTAGTATCATCCCGGCTTGCACGAGGGTGATGGAAGCCCATTAGCAATACACGGGGCGTCTGAGGAGCAGAGGCATGAGCGAAACTGCAAAGGCTGCGGCGAGCCAGCCGCTTGTGGAGATCGCAAGACTTGTGGAATTCATCACGCGAGCCCTGGCGGCCGCGGGGATTCCTGCTGAAGACGCCGCTCAAGTGGCCGCATTGATGGCCGAAGCGGACGCGCGCGGAGGGGACGCGCACGGCGTGTTCCGCCTGCCGCAGTACGTGAAACAGATCCAGAGCGGCGCCGTCAATCCCCGGCCCAACGTACAAATCGTGAAGAGCCAGGCCGGCACGGCTCTGGTGGACGGCGACAACGCCATCGGCCACCTGGTGATGAAACGCGCCACGGAATTGGCGATTGAAAAGGCGCGCCAGTGCGGCGTCGCCTGGGTGGGGACGCGCCGCAGCAATCATGCCGGACCCGCGCAGCTTTATCCCCGAATGATCGCGGCGCAGGACATGATCGGGATGTATCTCTGCGTGGGCAACACCAATCTTGTGCCTCCGTGGGGCGGGACGGAAGTGCTGCTCAGCACCAATCCCATCGCCATTGCTGTGCCGGGCATGCGCCATCCCGCCATTTCGCTGGACATGGCCACGACCAACACCGCGTTCGGCAAAATTCGCCTCAAAGCGCAACTCGGCGAGCCCATGCCGGAAGGCTGGATGATCGACCGCCAAGGCAAACCCTTGACCGATCCGAAGCGCGCCAGCGAAGGTTTTCTTCTTCCCATCGGCGGGCCGAAAGGCTATGGCCTGGCGCTGATGATCGGCTTGCTGGCGGGGACGCTGAATGGCGCGGCGTTTGGCCGCGATGTGGTCGACTATACCGTGGATTCAACAACGCCGAGCAACACGGGGCAATCCATCGTCGCGGCGAATATCGCCGCGTTTGCGGACGTGCAGGCATTCAAGGAGCAAGTGGACGAAGTTTGGGACGTCATGAAGTCGTCTCCGACGTTGCCGGGTTTCGACGAGGTTCGGCTGCCTGGGGAGCGGTCAGAGCAAATTTACCGCGAGCGTATAGCGCATGGTGTTCCGCTGAACGATGGACAGCGCAAGATTCTGGATGAACTTGCTGGCCGGCTGGGAATTTCGCGATTGCAGTAACGCCGGAGCGGATTTTTTTTGAAGGCAAGTGGCGCATGCTTCAGCTTGCGGGGTTTAGTCCTTGCAAGGACCAAACCCCGCAAGCTGAAGCATGCGCCGCTGATCTGCCGTTATGTGGCAGGAGGAGTTTCATTGCACAGTGGTGATACGCGCAATGCCAGCGCCCGCGGCGCGCCAGCGGCCTTGCACCTTGGCGAAAACGCGGATCACGCGGTACTGGCCGTCGTAGTTGGTCTCACCCTGCTTGCCTCGAATCGTGGTTGTGTCCGTTAGAACCGCAACATCGGGCGATGCATATCTCACTTGAATATCGCTGGACTGGATGGCGAGATCGCCAAGTTGTGTATTCGCTATCATATTGACCTGCTGCTGTTTGCTTACGAGAAATCCTCCGGGGTGAATTTCCACAAAGTTGTCGGCGAAGAGCCAGGCCGCGGTCTCGCCGTCATGGTTATGCGCCGCATCGAGCCAGACGTGGTCCAGGATGGCGACCGTGCCGGCGACATCCTCGCCTGCTGTGACTGGTTTCTTGGGCGACTGGCCGAGCGCCACGGCGCTTGTCGCGGCAATCAAGAGAATCATTACGCTCAACCCGTACGCGCGCTTCATTGAGGTCCTCCTGAAATAACCCGGCCCGGAATCAAGTGGCGCCGGTGTCCCGCCGGCGGTTTTTCCATGGCCAGCCAATCCTTGAAATCGCCGGCGAGGCGCAGGCGCCACGCAATGCGCGCCAGGCTTATTTCTTTGTCAGGTCCGGATTCATCACCACGCCTGTCGCAAGCCAAGCACCATTTTTCTTGATGACCACTCGGAAGACGTTGAACTCGCCGTCCAGGCTGTTGCCCTTGCTGTCGTGGCCCTTAATGGTAGTGTGATCGGTCAGAATCGCCACGTTCCCGAACACGTGAACCTGGATGTTTTCGGGATCGAGCAAAAGGAGCGTGGGACGATCGGGGCCCTTCAGGATTGCGAGCCATTCCTTTTTCGTATAGGTCTGGCCGTTGGCCAGGACAAGAACATAGCTATCGGCGAAAAACTTCTCGAGGTAATCCAGGTCGCCGGTTCTTTCGGAATCGAGCCATTTGTGATCCAGCGCTTTCCAATCCTCCGCGGCGGCCGGCGCAGCGGCGCTTTTCGTTTGAGCGAAGGCCGGCAGGGCGAAGCCCAGGATCAATGCCAACGCTCCTGCATGAATTGGTCTCATCAGGAAATCTCCTCGAGAATGCTAACCGCGCGAAGCCCTGGAATGCGATCAAATCCTACTACATGCCGGGCGCCCTACTCTTTGCGATTTTCAAAGCGTGGAACGGCGCCGGTTTCTCGATGCGCTCGGTGTACAATACCGTGCGCGCATATGGCTAAACAGAATCAAGCAGAGCTGGCCCGCCGGTTCCTCGAACTCCACCACGGGCCGAAGATATTGGTCCTGCCGAACGCCTGGGATGTCGCGAGCGCCCGGATTTTTGAGGAGGCGGGATTTCCGGCGATTGGAACGACCAGTGCCGGCGTCGCTTTTTCACTTGGCTATACGGACGGGCAGAAAATTCCGCGCGAAGAAATGCTGGCCGCCGTGCGGCGCATGGCCGAGGCGGTCGAAGTGCCCGTCACCGCCGACGTCGAAGCAGGGTTCGGAAATACTCCCGAAGAAGTAGCGGACACGGCGCGAGAAGTGATCTCCGCCGGAGCCGTGGGAATGAACCTAGAAGATGGAGCCGAAGAGAGGCCCGATTTTCTGGTGGACGTAAGCCGCCAGAATGAAATTATCCGCGCGGTGTTGGCGGCCGCCGCGCGTGCGGGCGTCCCATTTGTGTTGAATGCGCGCACGGATATTTTTCTGTACGGTATTGGCCCGGCGGAAACGCGGCTGGAGCGAGCCATCGATCGTCTGAACTCTTATCACGCGGCCGGAGCCCAGTCGCTCTTCGCCCCCGGCGTAAGGGACCCGGAAACCATCGCACAATTGGCACTCGGAGTTGCCGGACCGCTGAACATCCTGGCGACGGTGGGGACGCCGCCGGTTGCGCAGTTGCAGCGACTTGGCGTGGCGCGCGTAAGCGTCGGCTCGGGACCGATGCGGGCCACGCTTGGCTTCCTCGGGCGCATGGCGCGCCAGTTCCGTGAGGAAGGCGCCTTCACTTTAATGACCGAAGGTACGCTGCCGTACGCGGACGCAAATCGCCTGCTCCAGGCCCGGCGCAGCCGGTCCTGACCCGGGAACGCCTATCTCCCGATTGGCGATGTGCGCGGCGCCATTCAGGAGAATGGCGTTCCCGGGAGACGCCGAAATCATCCTGCTTGACCCAGCGAATCCATAAGTTATACAAGATGACAAGCTTGCCATCGTTCTTCGAGGTGCGATTTTGAAGACTATGTCGTCTTTCATGCTTGGCTTGGCCTTTTTCATACTCCCTCTCCCGACGCCTGTTTTTGCGCATCATGGATTCGCGGTGGAGTTCGATAAGGATAATCCCCTCACGCTGACCGGGACAGTCACCAAGATGGAGTTCATGAATCCGCACATTTATTTTTATTTGGATGTGAAGGGCAAGGACGGCAAGGTGGTGAACTGGGCTTTCGAGGGCGGCCCTCCAAACGTGATCTACCGGCAGGGCTGGCGAAAAGACACCTTGAAGCCGGGAGACGTGGTCACGGTCAAGGGCTTTCGCGCCAAGGACGGCACGCACCTCGCGTCTTGCTCGACCGTAAAGCTCCCGGATGGACGCGAGATGGCCGGCGGGACGGGAGGCGCGTCGCAGAATGCGTATGGCTCGGCGGTTGCAGCGGACGGCAAAAAGTAAAGCGGAAGTGAGAAAGGAGAGGAACCAAGGCTCAGCATGAAGAATTATTTCCACGCTCCAACCCTTTGCGCCGCGTCTTTGTTTCTCGTTTTACTTTTCGTGAATGCGTGCGGCGGCCGAGGGTCGTCAGGGAATCCACAGGCGGCGGCCCCGCCGGACTTGAATGGCATTTGGTCCGCGCCGTTTACGCCGGACATCTCCAAAGCTTTGGGGCACCAGCCGCCGTTTACAACGTACGGGGCCGCGCGATTTGCGAAGGAGGACGAGTTCGACGACCCGTTGACCAAATGCCTGCCGATCGGTCCGGCGCGGGGAATTCAGGCGGGAATCATGCCCTTCCAGATCGTGCAGACCCCCGCCGTGCTCACTATCCTTTTCGAGAACCAGCATACTTTTCGCATCATTCACACGGATGGGCGCAGCCACCCGAAAGATGCGGACCCCACCTGGTTTGGAGATTCCATCGGCAAATGGGACGGAGATACCTTGGTAGTGGATACTGTGGGCCTCGACGACCGGACCTGGCTGGACACGGCGGGGCACGAGCACAGCGACCAGCTGCATCTGGTCGAACGGTTCCAAAAGGTGGACAATAACAGCATCAAGTGGACGGTCACATTTGAGGATCCCAAGTTTTTCACCGAGCCATGGTCCATCACGTTGCCGATTGCGCGCCAGAATACGGAGATCATGTCGTACTCTTGCGAAGAAAACGAAAAAGACCGGGCTCATCTGCGGCGCACAAAAAAATGAGATCGATGAAGTGCCGGCCGCCGGGCATTGGATTGCTTTGCGAATTTTTATGGGGAGCATGAGATGAAAAAATATGCACTGAGCTTTCTGCTCGCGGCTGCCGCGCTGGCGCTGATTTCCGTCCCGCTTTTCGCCCACCACGGCAACGCCGCCTACGACGAAAAGAACCCCATCACCATCAAGGGAACCGTAACGGAATTCGCGTGGACCAATCCGCACGTCCAAATCTATCTGGACGTGAAAGACGACAAAGGCAAAGTGGCGCATTGGAGCGTGGAAACTTATAGCCCCGGCAAACTGGTGCGGGCCGGCTGGTCCAAGGAAATCGTGAAGGTTGGAGATGAAGTTTCCATCAACCTGGTCCCGGCGAGGAATGGGGCGCCGGTCGGATTTCTCCATAAGATGGTGCTCCCCACCGGCAAAGTATTGACTTTGCAGGAACTGGACATCTGATAACAATTGCGAGAGGATCGTCGCTCCTAACGATTATTGAGTAGAGAGTTGAAATCTGAGCCAGGGGAGAATCTTCCGAATGCGAAAACGTGGAATGACGACGGCTTGGATCGCGACGCTCGCAGGGTCTCTGGCATTGCCCGCGATCATGCTCGCGCAGATGCCAGCCCAACAATCGGGAACAGTGAAGAGCAACGCCTCGGCTCCCGCCGATCCTCATGACTTGTCAGGAATGTGGGAATTTTTCAATGCCGTCCCCGGCCAGGGAATCTATGCGACCCCGAGCAAAGAGCACCCGCCGATGACGCCCTGGGCAAAAGCGAAATACGATGAGGCCAAGCCCGGCTACGGTCCCAAAGCCCAAGCGGGCGGGAACGATCCAATTTTGAAATGCAATCCCACCGGGATTCCACGACTCCTGTTTTTCCCGCAGCCGTTTGAGATTTTTCAGACCCCGGAACGCATGTTCATGTTCTTCGAGCGCGATCATGCCTGGCGCCAAATCTGGACGGACGGGCGAGCGCATCCCAAAGATCTGGAACCTACCTGGATGGGAGATTCGATCGGCAAGTGGGACGGAGACACGTTCGTCGTGGATACGGTCGGCTTCAATGACAAGAGCTGGCTGGATTTTTACGGCGATCCGCACAGCGAAGATTTGCATTTGATCGAGCGCTACAAGCGCGTGGATCGCAACACCATGTCGCTGCAGTTGGTGGTTGAAGACCCCAAGGCTTACACGGCCACTTGGACGGGCGATATCAAAAGCTACAAACTGCTTACCGGGAAGAAAGCGTATATGGAAGAGCTCTTTTGCATTCCGGAAGAAGAGGACTCTTTCACTAATCGGATCAGGATGCCCGCGGCGGGGCAAGGCACTAAGTAGCGCGGGCTTCAGCCTGCGGATTTTATTTAGTGTGTGCGAAGGCCAAAACCCGCAGGCTGAAGCCCGCGCCACTCAATTCACTTCGCCAGATACATGTAGCCCACCGTATTATTTCCTGGTGAAGCAAACCACATTCTTCCCTTCGGATCGTTGTTGAGTTCCCTCATTCCACTCCCCACTGCAGGAGGCGGATATTCGGTAATTTTCCCGGTGGCGGGATCGAGGCGGCCGACCGTGTCCATAATTCCGGAGGCGTACCAGACCTGGCTGGTCGTATCGATTCCAATGGGATACGGCGAGGGCTGCTCGCCGGGGAGTTGGTATTCCTTGAAGGCGCCCGTTTCCGTATCGAGGCGCACGATCTGCCCCCGGTCGTACTGCGCAAGCCAGCCGATTCCGTTGGCATCGACTTGAAAACGGCGGCGTGAACCGGGCTGCGGCGGCGGCGTCCAGCTGGTGACTTTCTCGGTCTTGTAGTCCACCTTAAAAATTCTGCCCTGCCCGCCAACTTCGTCAAACCAGATGTTGCCGGCCTTGTCGAGATTCGCGCCGTAGGTGTTGGGAACATCTTTCAGTTCCGCGTAGACTCCGGTCTTGGGATCGAAGCGGTAGGAGAACGGGCTGCCGGAAACCCACAAGATCCCGTTTGGATCTTCGCGCACCGTGTTCATGGACTTGCCCGGCCCCTTGTATTTGGTTTGCTTGCCGGTTTTGACATCCACTTTCACCAGCGTTCCGCCCTCTTCGACGACCCACGCCGAAGCTCCGTCGCGCGTCATCTGCACCGAGCGCGTGCCCACTCGCGGCGACTGGCTCTCCCACAAATATTCTTGCAGCTCTCCCGTCTCCGGATTCAAGCGGCCGACGCCGTTCACCGTCCCGAAATACGGGCACCAGATGTTGCCGTCTTTGTCGGGATTCGCGTCCCAGGTCATGCGTCCCGGCGGCATTTCGTACATGACGTATACAATCTTGAGCGCGTCGTCGCTGAACTGTTTCATCCAATCTTTGTATCCGGGAAGATCGGCAGGAGATTCCGGCAGCGCGCCCGGCCCCGTGCCAAAAATCTTTGCGGCGTAGGCCGCAAGTTCGTTGACGTCCTGGTCGGTCTTGATCGTGCCGTAAACAACGCCGCCGCCGATTCTTGTAGACATCATGTCCTTGAGGGTTTCGCGCCATCCGTTCTCGTCCCGCCTCACGTTGATGAACTGCTCGAACCCATGGCAACTCGAACCGCAGCGGGAAAACTTTTCTTTGCCCGGACCTTCCGGAAACAGGTCGATGCCCTGAATGATCGGGATTTCGTCCCAATGCACCATCTGCTTTTGCAGCGTCCAGTCAAATGTGGCGTTTTGACTGGCGGCGAGGAAAATTCCGCTCTTGGCGTCGGAGCGGTAGCCAATCGATCGCGCCTGCACCTGATAATTCCCGGCGGGAAGATTTTCCACGCGGTACGTCCCATCGTTGCCGGAAAGCACGATGACCGTTACATGGGTCTTGGCATTTCGGGCCTGCACGAATGCGGCGCGAAATGGCGCGCCGTCCGGGCCCGTGACCTTGCCTGTAATTGTCGCCCCGAAGGCCATTGAGGAAATGAGAGCAACTGCGCATCCTAGCGCAAGGGTTTTAAGAATCCTGAATCGCTGCATGACGCCTCCTGACAATGGGCAATACCGCCGCTCGATCCGCTAACAATAGGCCGCAAGATCGAGCGCCGAAACCTGGCCTATGACAACGGGTTCCACAGACCAACGCGCAATTCTATGTTCACCGCGATGTGATGCCGCCGAGGCTATCAAACAGACGCGCCGACTGTCTATGGAGAACTGCCCTCGTTCTATTCCTTGAAACACCAAGGCAGAGGGAGGCCACCGGTCCGGCGGAAAACCCGGAATTGCGCGCGCTTCGGGGAGTCCAAGCAAGTTCTTATGATCAGGATAAGACGTTTCAATTGGACTTGCGGCTCGCCTCCGTCTACTCTGATCCTGCATCGACGAGTAACTACCCTTACAAAGACCGAACGGTGGGATAGAATTCTCACTGCATTCAGAGAAAATTTCCGGCCGACCTGGTGGTCTCGCGGGATAGAGGCCGCGATGCCGGTTTCCGGCGTCCTGCAATGGAGGGGAGCCAATTCGCATGGCTAGAGCGAGGGAATTTACAGTAACGATTGAAGACAAACCAGGCGCGCTGGGGAAGTGTTTCGCCGGTCTGGCGGAGCGCGAAGTGAACATCCTGGCATTTCAATCGTTTGTCGAGGAGCGCGAGAGCCTGGTCCGATTTCTGACCGATAATCCTGCCGCTGCCAAGGACATGCTGGGCAGCCTGCGAATGATCTTCGAGGAGACCGAAGTAGCCGTAATCAGGGTGGCCAACCGCGCGGGCGAATTGGGACGCGCGGCCATTCGCTTGGGAGAAAAGCAGATCAACATTGATTATAGCTATTGCGGCCTGGAGCCAGGCTCGACGCTTGTGCTGCTGGTTTTCGGCGTTGACAACCTTACCAAGGCGTCGGCGGCGCTGGACGAGTTGGCCGCCGAAAATAAGTAAAAAGAGAATCCCAGTCCCGGACGTCTTGCCTCGCAGTTCGCAGGTTCCTTACTCGGGGACGACTGCCACGCCTTGAATTTCGATGAGAATCCCCGGCTGCGCGAAGTTGGAAACCGTAATCAACGCGCTGGCGGGAAATTTGCCGTCCGGGAAAATCTCGTGGCGCAGTTTCACGAACGCATCGCCGTTGCGGGGATCGTTGATAAATACGGTCATGGTCACGAGATTTTGCAGGCTTCCGCCGCTGCGCTTCAAGGTGCGGTCCATCAATGCAAAATCCGCCTTTGCTTGTCCAAGGAAGTCGCCGGCGAGCGACTTGCCGTTCAAGTCTGTGGTGGTGGTTTGGCCCGCGAGCCAAATGATTTTCCCGCCTCTGGTCACGACCGCGGGAGAAAAAGCGCGCTCCTTCTGGGCCGCACTGCCCTCCAGATACTGCACAGAAGATGAAGACGCAGGTTGCTGCGGGTCAGAGACGCCATTGGCCCCTGTGAGCAGCCCGAGTCCAGTGCCGACTACGCCAACCAATCCAAGCACAAAGCGACTCAAGGTTGATTCTCCCTTCTATTGGAATTGACTGCCCTCTGGCATGACAGCGCGATGATACACCTGCCGCCCGGGCAATCCGCAGGAACTCGGCCCCACGGGATGCGCCAGGCTGCTCTCTTGCTGCTTTTCCTGTGATAAACTTTTGCCCATGCGGCGTAGACAGTTTCTGGTTCTTTCCGCGGCAAGCGTCGGGGGCGTGCTGGTGTACTCGCTGGACCGGCGTGCTTCGCGCCTGTTTGCGCAGGAAAAAGCCACCCAAACAGTGAAAATTCCGCTGCGCTTTTTCACGGAGGAAGAGGCCTTGATCGTCGCGGCGGCGGCGGCGCGAATTTTTCCCAGCGATGATTCCGGCCCGGGCGCCAAGGAAGCCGGCGTGGTCATCTACATCGACCGCCAGCTTGCCGGGCCTTACGGGCGCGACCGTTTCCGTTACACCCAGGGACCGTTTGACGAAAACGCTCCGCGCGAGTTCGGCTACCAGGGCCAGGCCACGCCGTGCGAAGCGTATCGCGAAGGCTTGAAAGGACTGAAGGGCTTCGACCGCCTCTCGCCCGAAGAGCAGGACAAGAGGTTGCAGCAGATCGAAAGCACGCACTTTTTTGCTCTGCTGCGTGAAAACACGATTGAGGGCATGTTCTGCGATCCCGTTCACGGCGGCAACGTGGATATGGTCGGATGGCAGTTGGTCGGCTTCCCGGGCCCGCGAATGAGCAACTATGACGACCTGACCAGGCACTTTGGCGAAGCCTTCCGCCCCAAACCCATCAGCCTCGAGCAAGCCATCGGACGGAAAGTTCGCACGAGCGAAGATGAGGGCCGGAAATCATGAAGACTCTGCCCTCGACTGACGTCCTCATCATTGGCAGCGGCTGGACCGGGCTGCTCATGGCCAAGGAACTGAGCGGGCGCACGCCGCTTTCCATCACGATTCTCGAGCGCGGCCGCCCGCGCATGGCCGAATACATTGACGGCATGGACGAGCTGGAATTTTTTGTGCGCAAGCACATGATGCAAGACCCGTCGACCGACGCCATCGCGCTGCGCTACAGCGCGAACGAGCGCTCCCGTCCCATTCGCCAATTTGGCGCTTTTCTTCCCGGCACGGGCGTTGGCGGAACGGGCGAACACTGGGGAGCGGTCTACCCGCGATTGATGCCCGATTGCTTCGAGATGTACTCGAAAACTTTGGAGCGCTACGGCAAACAGAAATTGCCGGAAGACCACTCCATTCAGGATTGGGGCATCACCTACGACGAGGTGGAACCGTACTACGCGCGCTCGGAACGCGAAGTGGGCATCTCCGGCAAAGCGGGAAACCTGAACGGAAAAAAGATCGAAGGCGGCAATATCTTCGAGGGCTGGCGCAGCTCCGAATACCCGATGGGGCCGACCCAGGTGCCGTATTTCCCCACGCTGTTCGGCGCCACGGTAAAGTCGATGGGCTTCCATCCCTTCATCAACGCCACGGCGATCCCCAGCGTTGAATATACGAATCCTGACGGTGTCACGCGCCCGCCCTGCGCTTTCTGCGGATTCTGCGAACGCACGCCGTGCATGATTGGCGCCAAGGCTCAGCCTACGAGCGTCTACCTGCCCGTGGTGCGACAGAGGAAAAGCGTATCGTTGCACACCGGCATTAGGGTGCGCCGCATCGTGCACGAAAAGGGCGCCAATGGCGGGCGAGCGCGCGGCGTCACGTATTTCGACGAATCCGGCGAAGAAATTTTTCAGCCCGCCGACCTGGTGATCCTGGCGACCTACACGCTCGGCAACAATCACCTCTTGTTTCTTTCCGGTATCGGCACGCCGTACGACCCCTCCACCGGCAAGGGCACGCTGGGAAAAAATCTCACGCATCAGCTGCAGTTCGGCGTGAATGTTTTCATGGAGAAGCCGCTCAACCGCTTTATGGGCGCCGGCGGAACAGGAATCCGCATGGCCGATTTTGACGCCGACGTCTTCGATCACAGCAATGTGGGTTTCATCCGCGGTGGCGTGATCGGGGCCACTATGACCGGCACGCAGCCGATTTCCACCTTCGGCGATCTTCCGCGTTCGATGAAGTTGCCGCGCTGGGGCTCGGCCTGGAAGAAAACATCCATCGAATGGTATGACCGCGTGGCCAATATCGGATTCGGCGGCGAGCACATTCCGTACGTGGGAAATTATTTCGATCTCGACACCACGTACAAAAATCCCGCGGGTGATCCGCTCCTGCGCATGACCATCAACTGGCGGGAAAACGAGAGAAAAATGGTCGAGTTCATGAACGCGAAGATGGTCGAGATCGGCCGTGCCATGGGCGCAAAAGAAGTGAACCCGTTCCCCGGCTACGGCAATTACGATGTGACGCGCTACCAGTCCACGCACGTCCAGGGCGGCACCATCATGGCCAAGTCACCCGAGCGCGGCGTGGTGAACATGCACCAGCAGCACTGGGACATTTCCAACCTGTTCGTTATCGGCGCTTCCACGTTCCCCAATAGCGGCGCGGCCAATCCCACGCCGACGATCCTTGCGCTGACCTACCGCACCGCAGATACGATCGTGGACAAATATTTAAAGAAGCCGGGGATGTTGGCGTAGATCTGCTTTGAACGAGGAGTCCGATCGCGGGGAGAAGTGGCACGGACTTCAGTCGGTGTGCTTTTTTGTCCTGGCGGAAATCATAATCTCACAGGCTGAAGCCTGCGCTACCTAATCCTGCTCGATTTTGATTCGCACGGGCCTGCCGGTCTGCAGGCCGGCGGCTTGAAGTTCGTCCACGTAGATGCTGCAGCAATAGTAACGCTCAGCGACGGGGAGGCCGGAAACGGGATCGCGTTCGAGAGTGACCATGATCCTGTACTCGGGCCGCTTGCTCCAGCCCTGGCTGCGGACTTTTTCCGTGAGGTTGCCGGTCAGGACGACTTCGGGCTTCGTGTTTGGCCCGATGAAGTTTTCGGAGTTCGCGTCCGGGCGGGCTTCGGCGTGGAGCGCGGTTGCGAGCGCACGCGCGAGTTGCGTGGCGGCGATGGCTTCCTCCGACGCCGCGGACCGCTGAGAATTCGCATCCATTTGCGAACGCCGCACCAGCGATTCCAGGTTCAGCTTTTCCACTACTTCTCTCACGATGCCCGCATCGATGACTTCCAGTCCGCGGTGGAAGCCGGCCAGCAACGCGTTGAAGCACAAATTATTGATGCTGCGTGGAACGCCCGCGCTCGATTCCGCGATCTGCGCCAATGCCTCGGGCGTGAAGAGAAGGGTGCCGCCCCAGCCCGAGGCCAGCAGGCGGTGCTCGACGTATTCCGAGGTCTCCTCGGCGCTGAGCGACTTCAAACTGGAAAGAACGGAGATGCGCTGGCGCAGTTGCACGAGGGTGGGCTTCATGAGCGTTTCGGCCAATTGCGGCTGCCCGGCCAAAACGATCTGAATCAGCTTCGAGTGCGTCGTCTCAAAATCGGAAAGCAGACGAATCGTTTCCAGCACCGGCTCCTGCAAATTTTGCGCTTCGTCCACCACCAGCACGAATCGGCGCCCGCGCAGCATTTCCTCCAGAAGGGCCTGGTTCAGCGCGCGATGCATGGCGACGACGTCCATCCCCGCGTGGTCTACTTCCAATTCATTCAAAATGAAGCACAGCAATTCATGGGAGCTGCACTGCGTCTGAAACAGAAACACCACGCGCGCGGAATCGGCCACTTCTTCCATCAATTTATTCATCAGGGTCGTCTTGCCCATGCCCGGCTCGGCGACCAGTACCATGAATCCGCGGAAATTTCCGATCCCTTCCTTAAGTGATGCCAGCGCCTCGCGGTGCGACGGGGTGAAATACAGGTAAGCCGGGTCCGGCGTGACGTCGAAAGGCTGCTGCGGCAACCCGTAGTACGAAAGCACATCTGTTCCGGCCCGCTTTTGGGGCGCTGCGTTTGCAATCGGCGCCGGCGCACCCATCACGAATTCTTGCAGCGCGATCTGCTCGGCGCCGCATTTCTCCGCCACGCCTCTCTCCACAACGTCGCGTGTTTCTGAATGACTTTCCGCCGCAGCGTGAGGATGCGTCGCAATGGCAATCTCCTGAGAGAGTTGCTCCTCAATTTCGGCGTGAATCTGCGGAGCCGGCGAAGCGGGAATATTTTCGGGGAGTGCCGGCGGCGTCGCCCGTCCGGCCAATGCGGAAATTTCGGCTGGCGCAACAGGGTCGGGGTGCTCGAACGGAAGCGGTGCGGAATCCATTTTCACCTCGTGGGAATTGGACAATGCCGGGAATTCAATAGGCTCGGCCAACCGATTCGCGGCGATCGCTGGCGCCTTGGTATTCGCCCTCTGGATGGGCGTGATGGCGAGACCTTTATTGAGCAGAAGCCCGGAAGGTTGCGGCCGGGTCGTCGCGCGCCGTAATCGTTGGGGCGGTTTATTTCCCGGCGTGGGCCGGGCTTTGGCGCGCAGGGGCGCAGGATAAAATGTGTGGGGAGTCCGGTCCAACATTTTCCTTTTCCTCACCAATAGAACCAGCAGCGCAAACAAAAACAGGCAGGTCCCGTAAGCGACGTTGGTTTCGATCCCTGATGTCAGCAAGTACACAGTTGGCCTTTTCGGATCCTCTGAAACGGTTAGGGGCTACCTAAAGAGCTGGCCGCCCTGATGATCTCCTCTGCACTGCAACTGCCGAAGGAGCCCGCAGCGCCAGGCGGCGGAGCACGAAATTCGATTGCGGTTCAATTGTAAACACAGAATCTGAAAATGACCGATAGGCGGCCAGCTTCATAATTTTTGGTATCAGGGTACTGGGACTAGGTCAGGATGGTCTAACCTTCCTGTTATCAATAGATTGCTGGGCGGGCTGGAATTCGCTTTGCGGTCCCGAGTGCCTCGCCCATTCCGAGTTCTCCTTCCCGGGGTTTGAACGATCCCCTACGTTTCACAGAAGGATTCTGGACCGCGTCCCTTTCGGGTCTTGGTGGACAACGCAATCAGCTTCACCATCGTCCGCGAGGATGGCGGGTTGCTCGGAGCGCTTATGCTAGAATCTTGCACTTGAATTCAAAAGGTTGGGCTAGGCCATGAAAATCAGCAGGGAAGACGTGTTGAAAGTGGCGGCTCTGGCGAATCTAGAGCTTTCCGACGCGGAGGTGGATACCTATCGCGGCCACCTCGACGATATTCTGACCTACATTGACAAGTTGAATGAGGTGGACACTGCGGGCGTGGAGCCGTTGACGCAAGTGGTTGCAGCTTCCACGGATGATTCGGCCCTGCGGGAGGACGTCATCGTGCGCGCCGATGTGATCACGGAAGTGCTCCAGGGCGCGCCCGATCCTGAAGCGCCGTACTTCCGTGTCCCCCGGGTGATCGAAAAGTGAGCGCCTCGGCTACATGGACGATCCCCGAGGTTCGCGCGGCCCTCGATGCCCGGAAAATTTCGGCGCGCGAGTTGGTCAAGGAATTCTACGGGCGCATCGAGCAGCGCAACGCTGAACTCAACATTTTTCTGGCCCTCTCGCCCGAGCGCGCCTACGCCCAGGCGGACCGGATCGACGCCGCTATTGCCGCGGGTGATGCCCTTCCTTCGCTGGCAGGCGTGCCTGTGGCCGTGAAAGACGTCATCAGCACGCGCGGCATCCCCACCACTTGCGGCTCACGCATACTGGAGGGCTACAGGCCTCCTTATGACGCGACTGCCGTCACGCGCCTCGAACACGCCGGTGCGATTGTGCTCGGCAAAACGAATTGCGACGAATTTGCCATGGGCAGTTCGAACGAAAACTCAGCATATGGCCCGGTGCGCAACCCGGTCGCGCCCGATCATGTTCCCGGGGGCTCGAGCGGAGGCTCGGCAGCTGCGGTGGCCGCGAATCTGGCCGTGGCGGCGCTGGGCACCGACACGGGCGGGTCGGTTCGGCAACCTGGCTCGTTTTGCGGTGTCACGGCGCTGAACCCTAGCTATGGCCGCGTGTCGCGTTACGGCTTGATCGCTTATGCCTCATCCCTGGATAGGATTGGCACATTTGCGCACTCGGCTCGCGATATTGCCACCTTGATGTCCGTAATCGCCGGACGCGACGCGCGGGATTCCACGTCGGCCTCCGTACCCGTTCCGGATTACGCTGCAGGCCTCGAGCGGTCCCTGCACGGTTTGCGAATTGGAATTCCCGACGATTATTTCGGGGAAGGGATTGATCCTGAAGTGCGAAAGAAGATCGAGGCCGGAATCGCCCTGCTGGAAAAGCTGGGTTGCCGGCGGGTGTCCATCCGCATGCCAAATACGGAATATGCCATTGCGGCGTATTACATCATCGCCACCGCCGAGGCCAGCTCCAATCTGGCGCGATACGACGGCGTGCGGTATGGGCCGCGAGTTCCGGGTGCCACGTTGATCGAGATGTATCAAAAGACTCGCGGACGCGGCTTCGGCGCCGAAGTGAAGCGGCGAATTGTCCTGGGCACCTACGTCTTGTCCGCCGGGTATTACGATGCATATTACTTGAAGGGGCAGAAGGTTCGCACGCTGATCGCCAGGGATTTCCGCGAAGCGTTTGAGAAAGTAGACGCCATTGTGACCCCCACCTCACCCGTGCCGGCGTTCCGGCTGGGCGAGCGAACTGCCAATCCCCTGCAAATGTATCTCGCTGATATTTATACGGTTACAGGATCTTTGGCGGGGGTGCCGGGTATTTCGGTTCCTTCCGGGAAAACTTCCTCAGGCCTTCCTGTCGGGCTTCAGATTTATGGGCCGGCTTTTGGAGAAGATCGTGTGCTGCATATGGCCCATGCGTTTGAACGAGCGGGTGGACAGGAATTGTAAGGCTAATCCCTCGGACGGAACTCGCGAAATAAAACTGAAGTTGAATTCGTCGCAGTGGCTGTGCGCAACGAACCGTAGGATTTGAGAAAGATGCACAAAATTTCATAGTGCAGTACAAAAAATAACACACTATTTCAGTTTCGGGATTTTCGTGGCGCCCGCCAATTTGATTCTCTTCCTGCCAGAACTCCCCTAAATCTTTTGAATCGAAAAGTTTGCAAATCAAGCGCAGGAAGAAACCGCGCGAGCAAGTAAACGGCAGGACTATTGCTTGGGAAATATTCGGTATGGTGTCGTGAATTCCGATTGTGATGGTGCAAATCGGTTTTCACAAGCGTGAAGGACGGTTGGGGATGATCACTGTTAAATCGACTCAAAAGCTTTTCACTGAGGACGAAATTTCCCGGCTGTCGGGAATATGCATCGAGCATCTTCGCACCGTGGCCCGCAGCAAACATCTTGGCTCCATCGTCCGCGCAGCCGGAGCGGCCGGGGGGCAGGCGGAACGATGGCTGTTCACCAGTACGGATCTGAGTGTCCTTATTGCTTTGTTTCCCCGCTGTGAGCATTGAGAGCGCTTCCTTTCGTATTTTCTTCGGAATAATGAATCTTGTTTTTACTGTTGCAGGCTTCTACCTGGGGGTTGAATTTTGCATGGACGAAAACCCGCAGGCTGAAGCCTACGCCACTTAAGGGCGGACGTTGCGCGCGGGTCGCGGGAGGGTTATCCTCGCTGTATACGAAAAAACCTCGCCGGGCTTTCCGGCATCGTAATGCCAGTGCAGGAAGTGGGTCACTCGCGGAGATCATGAAGTTCCAGGCGCAAATCGCAATCCTCTTTGCGGCACTGCTGGTGGCGCTCCCCAATCTTTCGGGCACTCTTGCCGGGGAGCCTTTCGCCGGGCAACAGGACACGGGCAACAAAGCCGCTGCCTCAGCGGGCCAAATCCCAGTTGCTCTTCCTAAAGGCAAAAAACTGATCCTGACGGACGGGACATTTCAACTGGCGCGCGAATATAAAGTGGAAGGCGACCGGGTGCGTTACTGGAGCCTCGAGCGGTCGCAGTGGGAAGAAATTCCCACAAACCTGGTGGATTGGGAGGCCACGCACAAGGACGAAGCGGAACAGGCTGCCCATGACGCGGAACTGAAAGCCAAAATCCACGCTTCCCAGATGGCCCAGCTCACCAAGGAAATCGACGTCGACCGCAGCCTGGAAATCAAGCCCGGGCTGTTTCTGCCGGACGCGGTCGGTTTCTACGCGCTGGACCGCAACAAACTTATTCGGGAGATGAAGCAAAGCACGGCGGAAGTGAAGACCTCGACGGGCCGCGAAGTCGAGAAAATCATGACGGGCGTGTCGATGATCCCCAGCAAGAAAACAATGGATATTCCCGGCGAGCGAGCGGCCCTGCGCCTGGCAACGGCCGAGCCTGAATTCTTCATGAGGCCGGCCGATTCGCGAGAGCCTCGCTTCCGCCTTTTGCGCGCGCAAGTCAAGGGAGGCCGCCGCATCATTGACAACATCAGCATCCACTTTACGGGGCAGGAGAAACACAACGCCACCGAAATCGAGATTCAGACATGGACCCGCGCTACCGGAGTCTTCCGCTACACGGTTGACCAGCGACTCGAGCCCGGCGAATATGCCTTCGTCGAAACCACCGACGAGGGCACCAGCGGATACGTCTGGGACTTCGGTATTGATTTGCCGGGAACAAAAGCAAAATGATCGTGGGCAGATGCAAGAACCCCGCCCTTGAAAAAAATCAAGGACGGGGTTCTCCCGCTGAAAGCGCAAACCCAATTAGCCGGAACTTGGCGGCGCGCCCGCGACAAACTCAAGCGCACGTCTTGTCGCTAGAGCCTCGATGAGGCAGCCCGGCGTATATTGTCGCACTTGGTGCGGCCGCCGCCGGCCGGTTGTATGGTCACGGTTTGTCCGGCGACTTGCTTGCCGAATTCTGCGAGCCACTGTCTGCGTTTGTGGGCCTCATCGCCACTACATCATAGGTCCGCGTTTTCTGGTCACCATCCTCCGAGACTTTCAGATATACGCGGTTGTTCTTGATCTTAAACTCGGCTTCATGCCCGACTTGTAAAAGCGCGGGATGTTTGCCGTCCGTGGGCCGGATTTCATACTCCATTTCGTCGGTTCGCAACAGGTACTGCGGGCAAAGTTTCTCATTGGAGTTCACGTGCGTTACGCCGACGGATGCCCACACGCTGCCCAAACCTGACAGGCCCCTTTGTTTCGCGCCGCAAGCGACTGCGTCCATATTCTCCAGCATTCCGCGGTCGAACTGGTCTTTCTTTTTAGCGCTGACGCTCAGAGGAATTGCGGAAGCAAAGGCCAGAACCAGAATGAATGAGCGTTTGATATTCATAATGCCTCCTTAGTGGAACTCTCCTCCTTGCACGTACTCGCGACGCGGCAGGTCGCCGGTCGAACCGAGTGCCATGCCAGATCTCGAAAAATTCCATTCCGCCCTCAAATGGGAAGGCCGAAGAACCGGCCTTCCCATTTGGCGGGGCGATTGAGTCCTACAGTTTTGGCTTGGCGCTATCACCGGTCGGCGCCGGAGTCAGCTTGGGGGCTGCGCTATTGTTGATATTGAATTGCTGGGCTGCTTTGACGAAGCTTTGGGGATCCTGCCTCATCTCTTCCTTTACGCCAGGATGAGAATTCAGAAATTCCTGAAACTCAGGATGTTTCTTCACAAAGTCGTCATTCTTGACGAGGGACGGATCTTTCGACACCTGCCGCGCAACATCGGAATGGTCGCCGAGGAATTCACCAAAGCTGGCCACATGTTCGCGGATGGGGCCGCTGTTGCGGGCATCTTCGTGACGGTCGAACCGATTTTCTTGCCGCATGAAAGCGTTCGGGTTTTCCTGCATTTCCTGGCGAATGCCCGGGTTATTCTGCAAATAGGCTTGCAGCGCCGGGTGGTGTTCCACAAATTCCCTGTTGTTTACGAGAGACGGATCCTTGCGAAGTTGTTCGCCAATTTCGCGATGGCTGTCGGCGAATTGATCGAACCGCGCCAGTTCCCTGCGGGTAGTGTCGTTGTCACGGCGTTCGGTGTCATTGTCCCGGCGTGCATTGTTATCGTCACGACGCATTGCGTCGTTGTCACGGCGAGCATTGTCATCGTCACGACGCATTGCGTCGTTGTCCCGCTGTCCATTGTCGTTATCGCGACGCTCTGCGTCGTTGTCTCCGCGTCCGTTGTCATTGTCACGACGCTCTGCGTCGTTGTCCCGGCGTCCGTTGTCATTGTCGCGACGTGCGGCGTCGGCATCGCGCGCGTCCTCACTGCGGTCGAAGCGATTCTCCTGCCGCATGAAGGCGTTCGGGTTTTCCCGGATCTCCTCGCTGACTCCTGGATGCTGCTGCAAGTACGTTTGCAGCACCGGGTGATCTTGAACAAATTGTTTGTTGTTCACGAGAGAAGGATTCTTTCGGAGTTGCTCGGCGATTTCGCGATGGCCGTCCAGGAACCCATCGAACTGCGCCAAATCCTTGCGCGTAGTGTCGTTATCGCGAGCGTCTTCACGACGGTCGAAGCGATTCTCCTGCCGCATAAAGGCGTTCGGGTTTTCCCGGATCTCCTCGCTGACTCCTGGATGCTGCTGCAAGTACGTTTGCAGCACCGGGTGATCTTGAACAAATTGTTTGTTGTTTACGAGCGAAGGATTCTTCCGGAGTTGCTCGGCGATTTCGCGATGGCCATCCAGGAACCCGTCGAACTGCGCCAAATCCTTGCGCGTAGTGTCGTTATCGCGAGCGTCTTCACGACGGTCGAAGCGATTCTCCTGCCGCATGAAGGCGTTCGGGTTTTCCCGGATTTCCTCGCTGACTCCTGGATGCTGCTGCAAGTACGTTTGCAGCACCGGGTGATCTTGAACAAATTGTTTGTCGTTCACGAGAGAAGGATCCTTGCGGAGTTGCTCGGCGATTTCGCGATGGCCGTCCAGGAACTGATCGAATTGCGCCAAGTCCTTGCGCGTAGTGTCGTTATCCTGAACGGGCTTATTGGCCTGGGAGGGCATAGATTGCGCTCTCAGGGGCGCGCCGAGAAAAGTCACAACCGCCAGAGCCAGTAACAACTGCAGATACTTCTTGAAGTGCAATCGTTCCTTATTCATGCCAGGGCCTCCTATGATGAATTTGCTGGCCATGGTGAGAGGTGCAACGCGCATGCCAAACCGGTTCATAAAAAAAACGCCTCTCCGTGAGGTCCAAAGGGTCGAACGGAGAAAAAAGAAGCAATCCATCGCGGGGTCGCTGGGAATTTCTATATGATGGGGAAAAATCGTCATAGTTACAAAAGTTCTATACAGGAAAGGCCTTAAGTAAAGTACCTTCAGCCGCGCACGTCTGGTTTTTTCCCCAGCAAGCTGGCTGAACATTTGCCTCTTTTTCTTTGATTTCACACAAGGTTGGCAGCGGCTGCAGCGGTTGGGATTCTCTTTTGTTTTATAAATTCCCACGCGCAAATATCTGGTGAGCAACTGGAATAAAGGGCTTCTGAGAAGTTGCTCACACGACACGGTTGAGGAGATGGGGTCCATCGGGATCGATCGATGGAATATCTGGAGATTGGCGTGAAAACCCGCACCCTTGAATCCCGCAAGGGTGCGGCACCCGAAAAAATCAAGACCGGCGATGAGCCGACGCATTTGGCGACAGGCGGGCGCGCAAGAAACGAATTTTCCCGTTTACTACAAGTTGTTCTTCGGCTGGAGGAGGACGGAGGAAGGCAAATCGTTTAATAGCGCCAGCAATTCGGTGATGCGGAACGGCTTCTGCAGAAAGCGGTTACCTCTGCGGTTGGCGTTTTCGCCGACGGCGGCATCGACGAGGTCACCGGTCATGAAGATAAAAAACGGGCGGAGTGCCGAGCGGGACACCAGATTTTCTAAAATGCGATCGTGAAGGTCGAATCCGGAAACCAGCTTTCCGGAGCCCGACTCCAGATTCAAATCGCACAAGATCACGTCGTAGGAATTTCGACTCGCGAGGTCCAGCGCCAGTTCGCCTGAATCGGCGCGGTCCACCTGGCAGCCGCGGGCGCCCAGGCTATCCGCCACCATTTCAAGGATGCTTACCTCGTCGTCGACAACCAGGATTTTCTTCCGCGAGAGACTTGAAGCGGAAGTTTCCGATGCAGCCACGCGGGCGGCGCTTGCGGGAGGCGAGGCGGGTTCAACAATCGCCACCGTCTCCGTGCAGACCGGCAGGGATACCGTGAAAACCGAGCCGCCGTCCGGCAAAGGCTGCGCGGAAATATCGCCGTTGTGCTCGCGAACAATAGCCATGCAGATGCTGAGGCCCAGGCCGGTGCCGCGGCCGGGACGTTTCGTGGTGAAAAAGGGATCGAAAATGCGCGGCAACAACTCGCGGCGGATGCCCACGCCGTCATCCTGGAAAGTGATCAGCACACGATCCCCCACGACCCCCAGCCGAATTCGCAGCGTGCCGTTGTCGCGCACTTCGCGGATGGCCTGCTCGGCGTTCACGATGAGGTTCAGGAATACCTGAGTGAGCTGATTGGAATCACCCAGGACGGTCGGGAGATCCGGACGCGCGGACATATCCACATGAATCTGATTGGAGCGCAGGGAATGTTCGTGGAGTTGCAGGGTGCGCAGCAGCAAGTCCGGCAGGTGCAGGAGCGTGTTGCGCGGCGTCGAGGGTCGCGAGAAAACAAGCAGGCTCTGCACAATGTGCGCGGCGCGGCGCGCCTGGCGATGGGCGAGGTCCAACTGACGGGTGGCGTTTTCGTCGCTGGACTGGTCGCGCAGTAATTCCGTAACGCCCAGGATGGCGGTCAGCGGATTGTTGAGTTCGTGGGCCACGCCGGCGATCATCTGGCCCATGGCCGCCAGCCGCTCGGACTGAATGAGCTGCTGCTGAAGCCTTTGCTGATCGGTAATGTCGCGCGCCGAAGCGATCACGCCGGTGATGCTTCCCGTTTCGTCATGCAGCGGCCTTGCAGAGGCGCGGAAAACGCGCCACGCTCCATTCTTATGCTGAGTGCGGTACTCGATCTGGCCTTCGGAGAGCCGCTTGTAAATCAAATCGTCGAACATGTCGAGCATCGCGGTCCGGTCATTCGGATCCGTGCGGCCTCCCATTCTTTTTCCGATCAATTCCTCCGGGCGGAACCCGAGGATGTCGAGAACCTGGGGGCTGACAAAAGTGTACCGCCCCTCAATGTCGAGAGCGATGACGAGGTCCGGGAAGCTGTCCATCAGCCGCCCGACGAATTCCTGTTCGCGGTGCAAGAGGCGCTCCATCTCGCGCTGCTCGGTGACATCCACAAAAGTTCCCTGGTAACGCACGAACTTGCCGGCGGGATCATGGATCGCCGCGGTCGTATGCAAGGTAACCACATCGCGCCCGTCTTTGCGGTGCTTCAGCGTGATTTCATGGGCGCGCAGGAATCCCAGGTCTTTGAGCTGGTTATGTTCCTCGGCGCGGTCCTCGGTTTTTTTGTACAACGAGGCGATCTCGCAATTGAGCAACTCTTCCTGGTTTTCAAATCCGAGCATCTGCGCGAGCGCCGGATTGACCTCGGTAATCCGGTCGTCCGCGGAGGCCAGATAGACGCCTTCGCGCAAAGTTTGAAACAGCTCCGTGAAGCGCGTTTCACTTTCGCGCTCCTTGGTCACGTCGCGCGCAAAACCGCTGATGCCATGGACCACGTCGTCGCGCACAATGGCATGCAGGACACAATCAAAATAATGGATCGCTCCCGTCTGCTTCACGCGCGCGCGAACCACGCCGGTCCAACGCCGCCTTTGCATGAAACGCGGGAGCCACTGCTCCAGGGCCTGCCGGTCATTGGCATCCGGAAGATCAAAAAAGTCGGCCATCGGGCGGCCGACAACATCTGCAAAGGTGAGGTTGAGCAGGTCGGCGCAACTGCGGTTGACAGTGAGAATCTTGCCGTCGTTGGAAATGGAAAATAAGAGGTCTTCGAAGGTATCGATCAGATCGCGATAGCCTTGCTGGGACTTGGAAATCAAAGAAAATAGTTGCTCAAGCTGGGTGGCGTCGTGTCCTGCGTTGGTGCGCTGCTCGATGCCGCGGACGAGCCCGCGTAACTCGGAGATTTCATTGGCCCTTGTCCATGCGTAAACAACGAACAAGAACACCAGAACCACCAGCCCCACTGGCAGCGCCTCCATGTTGTGCGACATGTCCCGAATGGACTGCCAGGAGGTGGCCGCAAAAGCCAACGCCAGAGCGCCCAGGAGCAGGAGGGCGGACCGCCAGACTCCTCGTTCCCGGCGGGAAAGATGGTCGCGTTGCGATGGCGCCGAAGGGGGTTCGGCCGGGGCATCCGCGCGGGGCGTGGAATCTTTGTTCATCAGCTAGTTTGGTTGTGACGGAAGGCGCCTCCGGTAAGGCGGGAGACCAGGGGGGCGCCTTGCCAAAAAATTATGGCGTGAATCGTTGGGGGGAGCAACGCAAAGACACTGGCTGAATGACGAAGTTGCCAACACTTCGGGCGGCAGATGAGGGACCTCAGGTATCACGTCTTCCAGGTCTTTGGTTTTTAAACTATCATTAACCTTTCAAGATTTTCGCCTAAAGGACGCACCGTTCATCAATCTCAGAACCTCGTACAGAGGAATCCACCGCGGGGAGGAACAAATGGAACACCGAAAATTAGGAAAGAATGGGCCGCAGGTTTCCGCGCTTGGACTCGGATGCATGGGAATGTCTTTTGCCTATGGGCCAACGGATGACGCGGAATCGCTTCGAGTTCTTCGCCGGTATTTAGAGCTCGGTGGGAACTTCCTGGATACGGCGGAAGTCTACGGTCCTTACAAGAACGAGGAATTGCTGGGGCGATTCCTGCGCGAAGTTCCTCGTGCAAGTGTTGTAGTGGCAACCAAGTTTGGCTTTCGTATCGGCCCGGGCGGACAACGCGGCGTCGATAGCTCGCCAGAAAATGTCCGCCGCGCCTGCGACGGGAGTCTTCAACGGCTGGGGATCGAAACGATCGATCTCTACTATCAGCATCGCGTCGATCCGAAAGTTCCGATTGAGGAAACTGTCGGCGCCATGGCCGCGCTTGTTTCGGCTGGAAAGGTGCGAATGCTCGGACTTTCGGAAGCCGGTCCGGAGGCGCTGCGTCGCGCCGCGAAAGTCCACCCGATTGCCGCGCTGCAAAGTGAGTATTCGTTATGGTCGCGCGAAGTGGAAGTCAACGGCGTGCTCGCGACTTGCCGCGAACTGGGCATCACTTTCATCCCCTACAGTCCTCTCGGGCGCGGATTTCTGACGGGTGCAATCCAAAAGCTCGAAGATCTCGACCCAACCGATTGGCGGCGGACAAATCCCCGATTCGGGGAGAAGGCGCTGCAAGAAAATCTCAAACTGGTTGCGGCTGTCAAGGAGTTGGCCAGGGAAAAAGGGGCGACGCCCGCGCAACTTGCGCTGGCCTGGATGCTCGCCCAAGGCCAGGACGTCGTTCCCATCCCGGGGACCAAGCGGGTTCGTTATCTGGAGGACAACATGGGCGCTCTTGGCGTAAATCTGACCGAGAGCGACCGGAAGAAAATTGCGGAGCGCCTCGCGCTAATTCCAGTTGTCGGCGAGCGTTACGCGCCCGAGATGATGGCCCTGGTGCAGCGGGCCTGAGAAGCTGGGAATCAGCTGCAGAGGATGCTGGCAATTGTTCTATGAATTGAATCTGTAAAAGCGGCATTTGCCAAACTAAGAATGGCTCTTTTGAATACAACGCTACGCGGGGCCTGGAAAAGTTAGTCCAAACGTGCGGCGCAAGACTTTCCACACGAGCAGCAATGAAGTGACGCAAAGTGCAGCGCCTCCGATCAATAATATCAGGACGACGATGTCCCAGATTGGACGATGGTTGTAGAGCCACGGCAAGTCCATCGAGTGCAGGCCGTGATAGAGCCAGCGGTTCCAACGCGCGTGAGAATTATAACTTTGTACAATCCGGGCGGTTTTCAGGTCGATATAGAATGTGGAGTGCTCCGCGTCATTCAATTTTACAAAAATTACCGGCAGGGGACGCCGGTGATGGCGATCCAGATAGTAGGCTTCATATTGGGTCACTAGCCTGACTTCCGCGAGTGCATAAGGCCGAGCCGCTTTTCCGATGACATCGATAATTTTATTACGGTCGAAATCTGCCGCCACTTCGCCGCGGACTGGAACGATGCGACTCTGATTTCGCTCGCCGGTCCCCAAGTAGAACGGCACTCCGGCGAATGAAACAAATTCCAATTCCTTTGCTCGAAAATCGGACCCCAGCCGGGCCAATGCTTCTTGCGGACCTACGGTGAAATCCGCGAGTTGGATTGAGGCGCCGCGTAGCGCTTCCGCCAGGCGAGCGCCGGTGCTGTCCCAGGTCTCCCCTTGCAGCCTGGGGAACGGATCCATGGAGAGCATTCCGCTGAAGGCCCAACTGCAGGCCAGCAGCCCGAAGATCAGGCCCAGAATCGAATGCCAGCGCTTCTGGCCGCTGTACGGCAGGCTCGATGGCGCCCCCTTATGGAGAAATCTCTTTGACGGGGAGTACACCGAAGTGCCGATGATAATTCCGAAAAACGCCGCAACGGTTCCGAGGCCAGAAGCCCAGATCACGATCCGGGCCCATACGCTCGCATGCTTGCGCAACGGGGTGAAGTAAAGCCAGTGCGGAATGGCGCCGAAATACGCGCCCATGCGGGAAGCGCGAGTGGTGTATTGCTCAACGTCACCCGTCACGGTGGAGACGTACACCTGCTCGCCGTCCGGCCAACTGTACTTGCGCATGGGCCGGAGGTCTTGGAAATTTTCAGACACGGTCCACTGATCTTCTTCCGTGTTCTCCTCGACCTTGGCGTCTGCCGGAGGCTGTCCAGTCCACGCTGAGGCGAGACGGAGGGTCATCTCGGGCGGAAATTCCGTCTCCGTCTGCCCGTCCATCGCAGAGACGATGGACTCGGAGTCGCCAAAACGGAATCTGTACGCCGGCCGGCCGTCAAATGTGCCAAGCTTCACGAGGTCGGGCTGAAGATCCGTTTGCAACCGTGCGTAAGCTTCCTGCGGGGAAAGCCGAATCCCGGCCGCATCCAACACCGGGGCCCGGCTCAAACGGTCTGCCTCCGACACAACAGGATAGTCCCAATACATCAGGACGATTCCGGACGCAAACCAGGACAGAAAGAGCAGGCAGAGACTCACGCCCATCCATCGATGGACAAGGATGAGCGCCTGCTTGAATTGGGCTGCTGGGTGAAACATGGATGGAGGCCCGCCCCCCGCCCGGTGTGATCGATGACAACCGAATTCGAACGATCAAGGCGCACCAGCCTATATCATCGGCGCCAAAAATCAAAACGGGCCTTCCGGCAAAGCAGGATACCCACTGATTCTTTTTCGGTTTATGAGGCCACCCAGCTTCAACGGCCTCCCCCGAGCACATTGGCATCCTCTCGAAGGAAATCGAACGCGGCGCGATTGCGGGCGCGCCGCAATCCCACATCACCCACCAAGGCGGTCTTACCCGCCCGTTCATCTGCTTTTGTGCATTAACGCCGCCGTTATACCAATTCTGCCGTATATGTGTTATGTGGATTGCTGCGTATATTTTTTCCAGTAGCTCCGAGCCTACGGATCTAATGGGCGAGGTTTCGAGGAATTAACGAGAGGAGTCTCATGGCAGGCATGCGAATTCGAGTGTGGAAGTTTGCAGTTCTTTGCGGAACGGTTCTGTGTTTATGGCTAACTGAGGCCATTCCCGCCACAGCGGGCCCGTGTTCCGAGCAGGGTGAAGCGCCTGGAATTTTCGTGCCCGATCGGGGCTGCTTTAGCCTTGGGATTGGCTATCAGTATCAACATTATAATGTGCTCGGCACCAGATTCCACAACAACGGCTACAATGCGAGTTTTGGCATGCATTTATTCGATTTAGTTACCGGCGGTGCGGGGCGACTAACCGCTGGGATCGAGGGTGAAGCTGCATCAGGATTCGGCGGCCATACCGGAGGAAATCCTTCTCTGGAGGCGAAATCGTTTTTCCTGGGGGGCGGCCCGCACATCGCGCTGGAAAATGGGTCACGGTTCGAGCCCTGGATTCATGGATTGGTCGGTTGGGAGCGTCTGCGATTTACACAGACAGGAACTCTGGGCGCTAACTCTGCCCTGGGTTACATGGTCGGTGGAGGGCTGGATATCCGATTGGCCCAAAAAATCTCCTGGCGCATCCAGGGCGATTACCTGGGTACACACTTTCAGTCTGGCCTGCAATCCAATTACTCGACTGGGACGGGGATTGTTCTCCACTTCTAAGTCCCGCCACCGCTCCGTAGCGTGACACGCCAATCTCCACTGCAAACGGCCTGGACACGCTATACCTCGTTGGCGCCCGCGGAATGTTTCTCGGTTGGTCTGATCCCGCCATAGATAATGTGTGGCATTTAATGCGACGCATTATATCCTTGGGGAGAGGGAAACATATGGCACGACTGAAACCAATTCATCCAGGAGAGATTCTTCGGGAAGAGTTCATGACGCCGCTGCGCCTGAATCCGAACAAGCTGGCCCTGGCTCTGCATGTCCCTGCTCCGACCGTCTACGACATCGTCCACGAAGAGCGGGGCATCTCCCCTGAAATGGCCCTCCGGCTTGGACGCTTCTTCCGGACCACGCCCGATTTTTGGCTCAATCTTCAATCGGAATTTGATTTGCGGGTTGTGCGCCGCCAAAAGGAAGCAACCGTGAAGAGCCAGGTTCGCCCGCTCGATGAGTCGGCTTGGGCGTCCGGTTCTTCCTAAACGGCGGCGTGTGGCCGATCCCTCGCGGTTTTCGAGGGTGCGGAAGATTTGCTAATTCCAGGAAGGAAGTCAAAACCCCGACCCTTCCAGAGGCTGGAAGAGTCGGCCACCCGGAAAACCTAAACCGGAAACTCGGCGCCGACGAACTGCAGTGAGTTCATCCGATCGCAAGATTCCGTTAACTGAAAACATGCGGAAGGATTGGACAGCCGCCGAAGGAGTATCCCTCAACCAGTTCATTAATGTCGCCGTCGCTGAAAAAGTTTCGGCGGTGCGCGCCGAAGCAATCCTCCGCGTGGCCCCTGCCGGATTCCTGCAAATTCTGCACCAAGCGAGAAAACTAAAACCCATCTCATAAATCGTCCTTGTGGGTCGCGGCTTCAGCCGCGACATTCAGATACCCGAAAAACGAGGGCTTTAGCCCCTGACGGTCTACCGATCTTGAATGGCTTGCCATTTATGAGACAGTTTCTAAAATCTTCCGTGGGAAGCGGCTGTTTACAAGCGTGGCGGGGGGCCGGGCCTTTGAGTCGGGATTGAAGCCGCCAGTGCGCGACGCCTCGTAGTTTTCGAGGGGCCCGAAGATTTGTTTTTCCGGAAACGATGTCAAAACCCCGACCCTTCCAAATGCTGGAAGAGTCGCCCACCCGGAAAGCTTAAATCAGATACTCCTCGCTCACGCATTGCATCGGAAGGGTTGGCCACCCGCGAAGAGTCGGCCACCCGGAAAGCCAAAAACCAACCCGCCCCGCCCGCCTCAATACCAATCCGATGCGAAAATCTCAATTTCCTTGGGCTTGATGACCGGCTTAAGGTTATGTAGTTTTCGACTATCAACAATCGCGGCTGGATCGATTGCGGCTATCAACTTCTTGGACGTGATCCAACTGTTATTCCAAATGTCGACGCGCTCGCCTTCAACGAGTTTGCACAAGCTCTCTTTGTACTCGACACCAGAGTCAAAGGAATGACTGATTCTCTGAAGCCAGACCTCCATGTGGCCGGTGTTCGGAAGCTGAGACAGCTTCGCGTGAATCTTTTTAATCACATCGACTCGTTCGCCGTTGCTCCTAAGGGTGCTTAGGAGCTTGCTGATGATCGCGGCGCAAACCGGGAATGTGCGTGGGCTGCCGTAGGCGATATCAACAACAATGCTGATCAGAACACACGCATTCTGAACATGTTTTGCCTTGCTCAATCGCTCGTGGAAGTGCGTAAGAGCGACGGTAAGACTCCCAGCATTTGGGAAGTCGATCCCGTGCGCGTGGATGACGAGCAGATGCTTTTGTAGGTTACGGTCACCCTGCCTGCTGCGGAGCCATAACCGCTTATCAGGTTTCAAGGAGGCGCTGACGACTAGCGCTGATCCGCCCGTTTTTGACGTATTCAATTTTAAGCCGAGATCAATCAGAACTTCGGTTAGCGCTTTCAGGATTGCTTCGCCAACCTGCGGATTGTTCACAAATATTCTGTAGTCGTCACGGTACCGTAGGATACGATATTCTGTAACTTTGGCGGCGGCAAGCTGTTTACTCAGTTCAAGATCAGCGTAGCCAAGAACGAGTTCGGATATGAAGTCCATCAGTATCGAGCCTTGCGGGATACCGTTCGTCTGTCCGTGTCGCATGTCTTGAATGTGCGTATCGATGATATTGCCAATTAGTGTCTTATCTTTCCTTTCCTTCTTGGCCGTAGCCTTCCCATGAATCGCCCAAGCAATCGAATGTGTGTAGATCGCAGCGTAACAATCCGTGACGTCAGCGTGAAAGATATGCCCATACTCCAGCGCCAATTCGATAGAGCCCTGTTCGATGCCCTGCCACCAGTTGAGAAGTTGGGCTGCCTTGTCCCTGCGTTTCGATAATGATTGCAGCGGAATGCTTAAACATTTGAAATTCGGTGGGCGCTGAAACTCCTTGAATCGTTCGCGGATCACACTCCAGTGATCCTTTGAGGTCATCTCCTTTACGAGCGAAATGTAGAGGGCCGGGTGAATTAATTGGATCGGTCGCCAAGCATGCCGGCCATCTTTATTCGAAAGCATGGCGTAGTTTACGCCCTCCTGGTCTCGAGGATTCCCTGCGATACTTGCTAGCGGCTTACCAAGCAGCTCCTTAGAGACAGCAGAAAGCAGCTTGCCAAACTGGAAATAGACAGGCAAATCGACGTTGCAATAGCTCTCTGGTTTAAGCAGAAAGGCGCGGGCCTGCGCATAGGTCATTTCAAGAATGGAGCGCTCGGAGGAGCGTCTTGAGGCTGTTCTCATGTTCGTCATCAAAAGCCAAATCGGCACGACAACGTCATAGAGGGTGGCCCGGCCTATGTTTTGCGATCGTGTCGTTTGGTGTCGTCTCTGTGATTGTAATACTACTGTCATAGGTCCATGTAGAGTTAAGATTCCGACGCGCGGTTTCGGTTTTGACGTTGGACGAGTGGGGCGGGTGGCCCGGGCTTTATATTTGAACTTCGGGTGCTCCAGTCTTTGGGGTTTGAAGGCTGAGGCTTTTGACTCGATTCCCAAGGCCTCTATCAGCGCAATGGATCGATGCGAACCAGCCCCGATTTTTTCTTCGCGTGGAAGGAAAAACTGCTCGAGGGCCAGTCCACCTTGGATTCCAAATAAAAAATGGGCGGCCCAATCGATCGGGCCGCCCAAATATTGTTTCCGGTTGTGAACTTCTCGTTAGTCCGACCCACCCTCCGCCAGCGCATCCGCATCCTTGCGCAGGAAGTCGAGCGCGGCGGCTTCGTCGGCCGAGAGCTCGGCGGGAGGCATGATCTCCTCGGGCGGAGGCGGCGGAGGCATTTCGGTCAAGAGCTGGATGTTGCGGTAGCGCTCGAGGCCGGTGCCGGCCGGGATCAGGCGGCCCATGATGACGTTTTCCTTGAGGCCGCGCAGGTAATCCACCTTGCCGGCGACGGCGGCTTCGGTGAGGACGCGCGTGGTCTCCTGGAAGCTGGCGGCGGAGATGAACGAATCCGTCGAGAGCGAGGCCTTGGTGATGCCGAGGAGCAGCGGGCGTCCCGTAGCGGGGCGTCCACCCTCGCTGATGATGCGGTCGTTTTCCTCGCGGAAGCGGAACTTGTCCACCTGCTCGTCAAGGAGGAAGGCGGTGTCGCCGACGTCTTCCACTTTCACCCAGCGCATCATCTGGCGGACGATGGTCTCGATGTGCTTGTCGTTGATGTTGACGCCCTGCAGGCGGTAGACCTCCTGGATGGCGTTGACCAGATACGCCTGCGTGTACTTTTCGCCGAGCACGGCCAGCAAATCGTGCGGGTTGAGCGGGCCGTCAATCAGCGGCTCGCCCGCCTTGACGTGTTCGCCTTCCTGCACGTTGATGTGCACGCCGCGGATGATCGAGTATTCCTTCTGCGTCTTGCCGTCTTCCGATTCGACGTAAATCTTGCGCAGGCCCTTGCTGATTTCGCCGTATTTCACGACGCCGTCGATTTCGCTGATGACGGCAGGGTCGCGCGGCTTGCGGGTCTCGAAGAGTTCGACGACGCGAGGCAAACCTCCGGTGATGTCCTTGGTCTTGGTGGTTTCCCGCGGGATTTTCGCGAGCACGTCTCCGGGTTGCACCTCGTCGCCATCCTGCACCATCAAGTGCGCGCGGGAAGGCATG
>Ga0210396_10000507_pt1 | contig 51317 bp, 38 predicted proteins | sample IncBWH17OmetaG_FD_155466 | JGI IMG/M metagenome (GOLD analysis project Ga0210396, IMG submission 155466) | Forest soil microbial communities from Barre Woods Harvard Forest LTER site, Petersham, Massachusetts, United States - Inc-BW-H-17-O ... | reverse complement strand
GCCGGAGTCCAATCCAAAAAGACGCCAATGCCCGCCTGATGAAATCGGTCGACAAACGTCATGAAGTCATCGGGCGATCCGAACCGGCTGGTCGCCGCAAAATATCCAAGCGTCTGGTATCCCCACGAACCATCGAACGGGTGCTCCATCACCGGCATGAGCTCGATGTGTGTATAGCCCATGCGCTTCAAATAAGGAATGAGCTGATCGGCCAACTCGCCATAGCTTAACCACCGCCCGCCTTCCTCGATCACGCGCCGCCAGGAACCGAGATGAACTTCGTACACGGAAATGGGTGAGGACAACCAATCGTTCCTTGCTCGCCAGTCGATCCATCCCGAATCATTCCAGATGTGGTGGTCCAGCCGGGCTACGATCGAGCCGGTGTTAGGCCGAAGTTCCGAGCGGAATCCGTAGGGGTCGCTTTTTAAAAGAGGGTACCCGCCCGACATCGGCCGGATTTCGTACTTATAGATGGCGCCCTCAGCGAGTCCCGGCACAAACAGTTCCCAAACTCCCGATGGCCCGCGATTCCGCATCGGGCTGATGCGCCCGTCCCACTGATTGAAATCCCCCACCACGCTCACGCGCATCGCATTGGGGGCCCATACGCCAAACTGCACTCCCGCCACGCCGTCGACGACCGTGGGATGCGCGCCCATTTTTTCGTATTTTTGGTAATGCGTACCCTCTCCGATCAGATACAAATCAAAATCGGAGAGCAGAGGAGGGAAGGCATATGTGTCATGGACCTCTCGTACCGGCAGGCTTTCCTCAATGATTCTCCAACGGTAGCTGTCCGCTGAAATCGGCAGGTACGGGAAGAGCGGCAAAGTAGCCTCGAACAAACCGTCGGGGTGTATGCGCTGGGCAGGAATTGCTTCGGAGCGATCTTTCAACAGGAGGAAGACATGCGCCGCTCGCGGGAAAAAGCAGCGGGCCACCAGGCGTTTGTCGTCGCCTTCCTCAACGAAGTGAGGGCCGAGCAGGCGAAATGGGTCGCGGCTCTCAGCGCGGATCAACAGCCCAATATCCCGTTCAAATTCGCTCACAGGGTCAGTTTCGCCCGCAGGCTGCCCAGAAGCTCGGTTTACTACGCTCAATCCGATCTCCCACAAGTAAGGTTCTGATCCGCTGGTACAGACATTCTAGCAGGGTACTGCCCAAGAGGAACAATTCATTGGTCGGGAGACCCAGTCTTGAATAATCAACCCTACGTTAGCGGCGCACAAAGTGTGAGCAAAAAGCTTCCCTTCATGAGCATTGTTAGAAACACTTGTTCACACAATTTCAGTGTACAAAACCTAATGGCCAGATAAAGCATTTAGAATCAGCAGGTTGATTGTTTACCTTTATGGAACAAGGCTTGCACTGTCTCTCAATGAATGCGCTCCCGATTGCTCCCCGCAGGACTTCAGGACCGCTAACTCTTAAGGCGCGGGGAGACTATGAGAAACCATAACCGAGGGTTAGAGAACTTAGCTAAAGTCTTCATCATAGGCGCTTTAGCCCTGGTCTTCAGCGTCACGCCAGCACGGGCGCAGGCGTCCCTCTCCGGAACCTACACTTGCGTGAGCGTTGAAGTCGCTGGTAAGACCCACCCATGCAAGGCCCCCTCCCTGGAAATGAACTCGGATGGAAGCTATCAAATCCTCGCCGAGCGCGGTACCTACGAAATCTTGCGGGGACACTGGCTGGTTCTCTCGGCTGCCAAGAATCACGAAAAAGCCCGCCTTGATGGCAGCAAACAGATCATCTTTGAGTTCATTTCCGGCGGCAAAAAAAGTAAGATCACCTACCGACGAAAATATCAGCGGCCTCCCGCGTGGGTCTCCGGCTAAGTCGTCGTCCCGGCAAACCAGGTATCCGTCTCATTTGAAGGAATCTTCATCCGCTCCGCGACTGTGATCCGGCGCGACACATGAATCGTGTCATTGTTCACCCTCGAAACAGTTCAGAGTTTCTCGCCCCTAAGTCCCACAATGGAACCATATTAACCACCTCTCCCAATTAGGGTTATGTGTATTCATTTTGTTTCATCTCCCGGACTAATGGAATCCCAGTTGCCTTTATCCAAAGCGGTAGGCTATCGAAGCGACATCGAATCGTAGGCCGGAGCAAGGATACAAGGGGGGAACATGTCAGTGGGTATGCTAGAGAGTGCGGAAGTCGAAGAAACAGCCGAGCAGAAATTGTGGCGGGCCGTGATTGCCAGCACCGTGGAAGAATGGGTCAGCGGTCCGCTTCGCCAAAAACGCGAGGCCGAACAGTTTTTGTTTACTGACAGTTTAGATTACCGGACAGTTTGCTATTCGGCGGGCATCAACCCCGAAAATCTGCGAGCCCGCCTGGAAAAGATTCGCTCGCGCGAGATAGTCGAAGCGCAGGCGTGCGCCTCGCGAAACTGATTTCGCCGCCGCCGGATTTGTCCGCCTCGTTTGACGAACCAACCCGCTTCCGCTATCATGCCTTTGCGGGGTGGAGCAGTCTGGTAGCTCGTCGGGCTCATAACCCGAAGGTCGTTGGTTCAAATCCAACCCCCGCAACCAAATTCTAGTTGATCAGGCCGGGGTCAGCGGAAACGCTGACTCCGGTTTTTTTTGTTGTTAGATCCAGCTAGGTCCAAGATTTATCCCAATCGCATTGCGATTCTTTCGTCGTCACAGCTCAAGAGGTGAGTGTAAGTTCCAAGTGCAATCCTCGGCGATGCGAAGCGTATGAGATATCCAAAAGCAGGATATCCTTATCGTCGCGAGTGAGTAACTCGGCGGCAACTTCCAGTCCAGAGACTTATGCGGCGGCGAACTGGCCGGAGTTGTTTGATTCGAGGAAAAGGCGCACTCGGCGCTGGGCTGCAGGCCGCCGGCGCCGGCGGCCTGTAGCCCTTGGGCGTCAATACCGTATTCGCAGTCCGTGGCTGTGATATAAAAACTTTCTTACCGCTCTTGGACCAAAAGCTCGGACTGGTCAGTGAGCGCGGAACATAGGATGATCACGACGCCCGCATCGCAACTGCAGACCGAAGATCGCGCAACCCTCGCCCTGGGCATGGCATTATGCGCATTATTTTTGGAATTGGCGATCAACGTCGATGAAGGCCAATACGTCCCAATCGCGCTGCTCTGGCTCACGATCGCGCTGATCGTTTGTTTCACCGCAGTTGTCCTGCGTTTCCGTCAGAACGTACAGGATTTTCTCGTTCAGCGGTTCGCGGGGATTTTAGTGGTGGTTGTGGTCGTTGCCGCGTGCATCGTGTTATTTCAATCGATCAAAGACATCACGATCTGCCTTTCGGTGTTCGTCCTCGTGGCCGTGGGCCTTTTGCAAGCCGCCGATCTGGGCGCTTGGGCTCTCCCCCTGCTCGTCCTCACGGTGGTCGGTTTCTGCGTTGTCTCCGCTCTTACGTTTGTTTCGCCGCAGCGCCAACGAGATCCCCACATTGATGTGTTCCTTTTCCAGCAAAGTTCTGCAGAAGCCTTGTTGCACGGCGGCAACCCATATACAACGCACATCCAGAATATTTATAGCTACAACAGCCGCGCCGTATTTCAGAATCCGCTCCGATATGGTCCCGGCACAACGGCTTATGGGCCTGGAGTCGTTGGCGATGATGGATGGCTCACTTACGGATTCCCTTATCCGCCGCTAAGCCTGCTGATGGTGCTGCCCGCATACTTGCTCGGTGGCGACTGCCGGTTTGCCAGCGTCATTGCGATAGGACTTTCAGCCCTGCTGATGGCCGCAGCGCGTCCGGGAAGGTGGGGGGCGCTGATCGGATTGCTGTTCATAATCAACCCGCAAGGATTCTTCGTCATCGACATGTCCTGGACCGAACCGCTGCTGGTGTTTACGTTCTCGCTGGTCATGTTCTGCGCCTGCCGTTGGCGCAAAGGTCTCCCCTGGGCTCTCGGCCTGTTTTTTGCCACCAAGCAATACACGGCGGTTGCGCTGCCCCTCCTGTTCTTGCTGACGGAAGGCCCGAACCCATGGAAGCAATGGTGGAAGACGGTCGCCAAAGCTGCGCTAGTCATGGCGATGATCGACCTGCCGTTTATCGCGTGGAATCCTCGTGAATTTCTGCGCGCCGTCGTGCAATTGCAGTTCGTGCAACCATTCCGGACGGACTCACTCAGCTATCTGGTGTGGCTGTACAGGCACGCAGGAGGATATAAAGCGCCGATTTTGGTTCCATTTCTCATCGTCGTTCCGGTCATTGTTCTCGCATTACGGCATTGCGCGCACACTCCAGCGGGATTTGCCGCTGCTGTGACGCTTACCTACGTCACGTTTTTTGCTTTCAATAAACAGGCCTTCTGCAACTATTACTATTTTGCGATCGGCGCGGCATGCTGGGCTGTCGCTGCGATATGGCCACAGCCTGCTGCCGGTTCCTCCGCTGGCTCAGGCGCCTATGCCGCTGCTGCTCATGCTCCACTTCTATCCGGCCTATAAATCCTTGATAGGACTCTTCCTCGGTTAGTCTGTCCTTGCAGAGCTGTAAAAACTCCCGTCTGGAGCTTGTGTTTGTCTACACTATCGATTCGATGCGCCGGTCGGGAATAAACCAGATCATGGCGATTGCAACGTACATCGCCAGCGCAATCCACGTGTGCAAGTAGGACAACGGAATCGCCAGGACGTAAATCAACATCGAAACCTTGCTTTTCCGGTCGCCGCCGACTGCGCGGGCCAATTTTGAGTTTGGGCCGTTGCACTTGATGATCGCTCTCTCCAGCAAAATGTACGAGATCGAGCACAGAACCAACACCACGCCATACGCAGCGGTGGGTGAAGGAGCGAAATGTGTATCGTCCATCCAGCGGATCACAAATGGGATGAGCGACATCCAGAAAAGCAAGAACAGGTTGGCCCATAAAACCATGCCATTGATCCGCTCGGTCGCGTGGAGCATATGGTGATGGTTATTCCAAAAAATTCCAACATTGGCAAAGCTGAGCGCGTAGGCGAGAAAGACGGGCAGGCCGGAGCGGAGCGCGCTAAGCGCGGCGCCCTGCGGAACTTTCATATCCAACACCATGATGGTGATGATGACTGCAATCACTCCATCCGTGAACGCTTCAAGCCGTTGCTTACTCACCTTCACCCTCTATCTTTCTAATTCGTCTCCCGTCGCGGCCGTGCCGGGGAATTCACGAACTTACCCCACGAACTTGATTCTTAACGCAACAATCAGGAGGGTGTAGAGCAATATACAGTCGCCATGGCTTTCTCAGTAGGGGCACGTGTTCTGAGACTTGCTCCCAACTGCATTCTTGAAACAGGCCTGGTCAAAATAAATCTGACTCGCCAGCTGCTGGTACATTAGGATGGTTTTCTTGCCGTTCGCGGCGCCCTGCGAAATAGCGGTCCGGCGCTCGAACGATATCGACGGCGGGCCTCCTGCCAGGGCCTCTTGCAATACGCGTCCTTTCAGGTCGCCTTTGCCGGCGAGTTCCAGCCCGAGAATTTTTGCCAAGGTAGGGGCAATGTCCGCGTTGCTTACCGGGGCTTGATCTACGAATTCCTTCTTGAAGTCCGGTCCGATCGCCGCCATGAATTGAAACGTATTAGCTCGTCCGAAACTTCCGTGCATTCCCTGGCCATGCTGTAACAAATAATCCGTGATCTGGACGCCAGTCATATTCGGGTCTTTGGGATCTGTAGAAAAGGTTTTAAAAGTGACGGCAATCGTGGGCGTCGGGGTTAGCGAGGAGCCGACCAGGCCAATCGAGCTGGAGGGCAAAGCGCCGGGGAGTTTTTCATAATCGTCGTTTACGAAGAGCCCGCCGACGTAATCCTGCTTGGCGAGAAACGCGACGATCTTCCGCACCAACTCCGGATCATGAGCGGGAAGATAAATGAGATCGGAACCGCCGTTCGCTGCGACGACGACCTTGGCATCCGTCTCTTTGGCTATCCGCCCCGTGCCGCCGATTAATCCGTTGCCGCCGACTGGGTGCTGGCGCAAATTGGGGAGCTGCTGCGCGGCCGCCGGATCCACCGGTGCAAACATTCTCTTGCCATCCGGGCCGTCGATCGGGCTGTCGGGGTCGAATAGCGGAAGTCCCAGTTCATGAGCAAGGTCGATCGAAACAAAGCCCACCGGCAGAAATCCGGTGTTCACTTCTTGCCGGCCCTGAGGGTCTTTATAAATCCACTTCGCTGCATGGCTCGTTGTCGCGTGGCCGGCAGCGTCAATATCATGCTTACTGATCGTCGCAAAACCATGGTCGGCGGTCAAAAAAATATCCGAATTCGCTGCCAACTGGGGATCGTTGTTGATGTAGTCCAGAATTTGCTTCAAGTTGTTGTCGGCATTTTTGAGAGCAGCTTTGGAAGTCGGCCCGTTGATGCCCGGGATGAGCTTGTTCAAACTGTCGCCCTGAAAGTGCTGCGTTCCATCGGGATCGCGCGACCAGTAAAGCAGTGCAAACGGCTTTCCACTCTTAGCGAACATCGGCAAGATCGCTTTGCTCGCGGCGTCCGCAAAATATGCTTGTTGAACGTAGTTTGTTTCCTTGGTTCCAGGGGTCACATTGTTTCCCGTTGGTTGGTTCCGGGCAGGAGCGGTTGTGGGGAGCCCGGCGTTTATGAGAGCCGCTGAGACTTCCGGCGCAAGGGGCACCCCATCTGGAGTGCCTGTTCCGTCATCGATAATGATGGTCTGGGGGATCGCGAATCCGCCCTTTACTGGATTCAACTGGCTCACATCCTGTATTGCCACGGGTCCCATCTTTCCAATGGCGGCTGTACTGAAACCGCGCCTGCGCGCTGCGGCGAGCAATGTTTCCTCGTTCAGATAATTCCCATCGAACTGGGCGTCCAGATCCCCAAGGACTCGATTATTTTCGACGTAAGGCGCGTAACTTCCGGGCGGCCGTCCGAAATTACCGTCCAGAAAAATTGGATGTCCGATATAAATTTGGTTGCTGTAATCGCCGGTGTCGCCGAGGTAATGGCCGGTGGCGATGGCGGAAGCATTGGCAGTGGTGAAAGTCGGAAAAAGCGAGTGGCTGTTTGCAAAGTTGACCCCATGAGTGCGAATCTGAAACATGGTCGGCGAATCCACCGCATTGACGGACCCGGCCCGCAATCCGTCAAACACGAATATCACGACGTTCCGGGGCCGAACACCGGCAGGCTCTTGCTGGCTCGAAACGAATGCTAACGGAATAGTTGTTAACGCAAGAGGTATCACAAACAGAATCCATCTCTTTTTCATCTCGAGTCCTCTTTAGCGTGAATGCGATCACTATCGCCCGATGATCGAAATCTCTCCGGGCGTTGCGCGAATTGAAGCGGGGACATTTTGCTTCCAAGCAAACTTGTCCGCAAGGATTGTTCAGGCCCGCGTGAAGGGCGATTATAGAGCCGTTCAGTAAAATCAGATTCACCGGAGACTTCCGGTAGTCCCTGCAGCCCCTTGTGAACGAAAGCAGTGCATGAAGATTTGTCTGAAATTGAGCATGTTCCCTTCAAATCGTCGAAATTGGGACTCTTATTTATGGCCTGTGTTGTGAATAAATAATACAAGAATCAGCGTATGTACATCGGGGATCGCACCCGATAGATTCCCTATGCTTTATATCGGAGCTTGCTCATTCCAGTCCGTCTTCTAATTGTGGACGATCACGAAATCGTAAGGATAGGTGTGCGCATTCTATTGGCTGACAAGAATAAGTGGGAGATCTGCGGCGAGGCGGTGGACGGCGCCGAAGCGATTGAAAAAGTGGTCAAACTCTCCCCTGATGTAGTCATTCTTGACCTCACGATGCCCATAATGGGCGGTTTTGAAACCGCTATTCGAATCCGGCAGCTTGCCCCCGATACCAAAATAGTATTTTTCAGCATCCATGAGACCCCCACTACTGCCCGTCTGGTTGGCGCGGATGCTTTTGTATCGAAGGCCTCTGCCGCGGAGGATCTGGCTCGAACCATCAACCAGGTCTTAGGAGGCCTAGGAACCGCAACCTCGCTGGGATTTGGAACCTGATCTGACTTGCCCCCTCCGCCTTCGGCACAAATCTTATTTTGCTTGTCCCCTACATACTTCCGGGTATGTTGATGCAGCGATGCCTGTATTTGACAAAGTATAATTATCCTTCAGTGGGATTTTAGCCCACGCCCGTTACGGCACCGCTGACCGAGCGCTGCGGCCAATTAAGTAGGCGCATAGGAACTGAGCTATAATCCCCGCCAGAATGTTGACCGAGTCCGAAAGAAATGTCCGTTTTTGAGAACTGGTGTTTCCCGCACGCCGCAACCGCCGGCATGTCGCTTGGGAAATATCCAATCCGAAATGAGCGCGAAGAAACTCGCAAGCGGCACTCGCGCAGCAACAAAGTTCTAAAATTGTAATTAAGATTGCAATTAGGTTCGAACTTCAATTCAGAAGGAGCGTTTCGACATGGCCAACTTGCGTTGGATCCGCAGTCTGCAAATGCTAGTTTTAGGCGCAATATTGGGGGGTCTTTTCGTTTTGTCTTGGGAGCGCCCGGCACCTTTGGCGCAGCAAAATAGTCCGCAGGCCAATCCTGCAACGATGCAGGCGGACGTGGCGCATCTGAAAGACATTATCCCACCGAACTCTCACCCCATGGTGGAAGTTGGAATGTTCGCCGCCAATCTCTGGTTTGCAGGCGAAAAGAAAAATTGGCCATTAGCCAACTATTATCTAAACGAAATGCGGAACCGCATCCGTTGGGAAGTGCACCTGAATCCCGGCCCGAAAGGCTCAGACGGCAATCCCGTGGATATGCAGTCGATCTTCGACGGCATCGACAACGGCACCCTGGCCAAAGTGAAGAAAGCCATCGAATTGAAAGACAGCATGCAATTCTCCGCGGAGTACAAACACTTGCTGGAGGAATGCTACTCTTGCCACAAAGCTGCGGCTCGCCCGTATCTGCGTCCTATGGTTCCAGTTTCCGGCGCGCAACCCATTATCAACCTCGATCCCGCGGCCACCTGGCCGCAATAGCAGAGTGCCCTGCCGAGCAATTTATTTGACCGGACGAATCTGCGCTTGACCTACCAGGATGCCGGGATGTGCAGTATCATTATTGCCCGGAGTGATGATGGCTTATAGTTATTCACGGCTTTTTGAAGAAGTCACCGGCCGCAAATTCGAAAATCGGCCTGTGTTCGACCCCCCGCGATTGACTCCCCTGCGAAAACCGGTCGCCGAATCCACGATTGGATTGTTCGCCAGCTGCGGCGCCCAGTTGCCGGAGGAGCCCGCATTGGGAGAGACCGAAGATATTTCCTTCCGCCTGATTCACCGCGACACGCAGATGTCGCGGCTGGTTGTCGCGCACAAAACCAAAGTTCGGAAGTGGGCCGTCGAAGATCTCAACGTGGCGTTTCCGCTGGAACGCATGAGGGAGCTGGAATCCGAAGGCGCATTCAAACGCCTTGCGCCTACCGCCGTCTCCATGGTCGGCTCGATCCAGCGCTACACGGAACTTGTCGAACAAACGGTTCCGGCGATCAAGCAGATTTACGATTCGCATGGCGTTGACTTGGTCTTCCTCTTTCCGTTTTGTCCGGCCTGCCATCGCGCCACGACAGTCATTGCGCGGGCGCTTGAGGCGCGCGGGCTTCCCACGTTGAGCATGAGCGTATTGCTCGAAGCCGCCGAGGAAGCCAAGCCTCCGCGAACATGTTTTCTGGATTTTCCGCTCGGTTGCCCGGCGGGAAAGCCTCATGAAGCGGAACAACAGCGCGAAATCCTGCGCAGCGCTTTGATGGCGGCTCCCGACTTTGGCGGGAAGCCGTGGCACATCAAGACGTTGCCGTTTCAGTGGTCGCCGGACGGAAGTCGCGCGTGGGAAGAGGAAGTCAGTGAACTGTATCGAAACGACGGGTTGAAGGTCGTCATGGCGCATCGCGACGCTCATCATGAGCGGGGTGAGTCCCTGGTAGGACGCGAGCGCGAGTTCGCCATACGCTGCAATTGTTGACGAACATCCATCCGTTCCCTTTATTTCCCGCGAATGTTGCTTCCAAACCGCTGGGTTTTGTAGCGCAGGCTTCAGCCTGTGGATTTTGGTCTTTGCAAAGTCGAACCCCCACAGGCTAAATCCTGCGCTACGAACACCGGTAGGACACATTCGTATTGCACGCGGCGTGCAGCCGGGTGTAGGTTAGCGCCCGATGAAAGCGAAAATCCTTGATCACAGAATTGACAAAGAAGCGCATTTTTCCTCGGACGGCGTACCCAGGCGGAATTTTCTTGCGGGGCTGGGCGCACTCGGTGCCGTTGCGACTCTTCCCGGTCTTTTCCTGCAATCGCAGATGCTTCCCGCCATCCCATCCCGTCCCTATCGAATTGACACTCATAACCACTTTTCAGCGCCCGGATTTATCGCCGCCATAGCCGCGAGGCACACGAACCAGCGCCCCTTGGAACAATGGACGGTCAGCAAATCCATCGAGGACATGGATAAAAGCGGCGTCGCAACGTCGTTGGTTTCGACCAGCGAACCGAGCGTTTGGTTCGGCGATAACGAGTCGGCGCGCAAGCTCGCGCGTGAATGCAACGAACTCGGAGCGCGCCTTATGGCGGATCATCCCGGCCGCTTCGGCATGTTCTCCACGGTTCCGCTCCCCGACGTCGACGGCTGCCTCCGGGAGATCGAATACAGCCAGGACACGCTCAAGGCAGACGGCGTTTGCCTGATGACGAGCTACCAGGGAAAGTATCCCGGAGACCCTGCGTTCGACCCGGTGATGAGCGAATTGAATCGGCGCAAAGCAGTAGTCTTCCTGCATCCCGTAAAGCCCGAGTGCTGCAAGGATCTGCAGCCGGAGCTGGCCCCGGCGTTGATCGAGTTGGGGACCGACACCACGCGCGCGATCGCCAGCCTCATACTCGACGGCACCGCTTCGCGCTATCCGGACATCCGCTTCATCTTCTCCCACGGTGGGGGAACGATGCCATACCTGATGACCCGCTTCGAGGCACTGGCGGCGCGGCCTGACATTGCGCAGCGGCTTCCGAATGGCCTGCTATACGAAATGCGGAAACTTTATTACGACACGGCGAGTATGAATAGCCCGTATCCGTGGCCGACTTTCCTGAGGCTGGCGCCGGTATCGCACGTTTTATTTGGCACCGATTTCCCTTTCTTCAGCGCGTCGGTAATTGCCAAAGGGCTGAGCGAAGCGGGGCTGACGGCGAGCGATCTTCACGCCATCGAACGCGATAACGCCCTGGAATTATTCCCGCGACTCAAGAAAGTTTAGGCCCAACCGGGATTTCGAAGGTCTGAGGGAAATTGTAGGAGACATAGAATTTTTCCAGGAGGGGTAATTGCCATGGCAAAATACGGCAAGTCTGCTGCGAAGAGCATCAAGAATGCGTTACATCGGGAAAAGAGGGGGACCCTTCTTTCCGGCAAAGGCGGAAAGGGAGGAAAGGTCACGAGCCGAAAGCAAGCAATCGCCATCGCCCTTTCTGAGGCGCGTAAGAAAGGGACCAAGGTCCCGAGGAAGAAATCATAGATACGTCGTGAAGCGTGCATGAACGCAGGTCGCTATCCAATGCTACGTGGAGAACACATCAGTGTCCCTTGAAAAATATCGAACCAAGCGCAATTTCCAAGTAACGCCGGAGCCATCCGGAAAGTCACTCGCCCCGGTGCATTCCAAAAGGCCGCTGCAATATGTCATCCAAAAGCATCGCGCGACGCAGCTGCATTATGATTTCCGGCTGGAATTCAACGATGTTTTGCTCTCCTGGGCGATTCCCAAGGGGCCATCACTCGACCCTTCTGTCAAACGGCTCGCCATGCAAGTAGAGGATCACCCTTTGGAGTACGGCAGCTTTGAAGGCGTCATTCCCGAGGGTGAATACGGTGGCGGCACCGTGATGGTCTGGGACAACGGAGAATGGACGCCGGAGAGCGAAGATGTAAAGAGCGCTTTGCAAAAGGGGGACCTGAAATTCGAATTGCATGGAAAGAAATTGCATGGTTCCTGGGTGCTGGTTCGCACCCGCGGGTTTGGCAGCAGGGCGGATAAATCCTGGTTGTTGATCAAGCATCGCGATAAGTACGCCTCCAAGAAGGACATTGAAACGGAAGAACCTCGCTCCGTATTGAGCCGGCGTTTGCTTGCGGATATCGCCCGCGAGGGAGGCGGAGACGTTGAGAAAGCGTCAACTGGCGATCCCAAGCAGGGATTGCGACCGCGCGTTCGAGCGGCGGGTGCAGGACTCAAAAAAAGGAAAAGGGCCAAGGCCTAAGATAAGAGCTGATGCAAAATGAAATGTATTTACGCGCCTTCTAATCAGCGCCAGTCAGGTGTATATTCTCGAATAAGAAGGAAATCATAAAATCCAGGGCGGGGAATTCTGGTTGAAGTGGGGGACGTTTCGTGAAAACCCGTTGGCTGTTTTTACGCCTGTCGTTGCTATGTTCAATCGTTTGCGCCGTCTTTGTGCTGCCTGGCAGGGCCGTGCTTGCACAAGGGCAGGACCGCGCTCCGGAATATTTTCAAACAGACATTCAATATGGCGCGCAGATTTTCGCCACGCAATGTACCGCTTGCCACGGCACGTCCGGCGATCAGATCCCCGGCGTCAACTTCCGCGCGGGCCAGTTCAAGCGCGTTGTTTCAGACAATGATCTGCGAGCCACCATCACGAACGGCGTCCCCGGCACTGCAATGCAGCCCTTCGCATTCGGCGCATCCGAACTGACCGGCATGGTCTCTTATCTTCGAAACATGAGCAGCTTCGATGCCCGCGGACTCAAGGTAGGCGACGCAGCTCGCGGCCAGGCCTTATTCGCCGGAGCGGGGAACTGCGCGAGTTGCCACGCCGTTAACGGCAAAGGTCCGCGAGTAGCTCCCGACCTGGGCGACATCGGCACCCTGCGCACCGCCGAACTCCTTCACCGGACGCTGATCGATCCAGCCGCCTCGATGTTGCCAGCCAATCGGCCCGTACGAGCGGTAACCAAGGACGGCAAAGTCATCAACGGCCGCCGCCTGAATGAAGACACCTACACCGTGCAGCTTATCGATGAGCAGGAGCGCCTCGTCTCCCTCACAAAAACCGATCTCCGCGAATTCACCATCCTAAAGACCACGGCTATGCCATCCTATAAAGACAAGCTCAACGCTCAGGAGTTGGCCGACCTGGAGGCGTACCTTCTTTCCTTGAAAGGTGTCAAATGAACCAGTCATGCCGCACGACCTTCCTGCTGCTCCCTGCTTTGCTGATTTCTTTCGTTCTACGTGCCCAGGTAACCCCTGAGCGCCTGCTGCATGCGAGCGACGAGCCGCAGAACTGGCTGACTTACTCCGGCAGCTACGCCAGCCAGCGTTATAGCCTTCTCAAGCAAATCGACCCTTCCAACGTGAAGAACCTTGAGCTGAAATGGGTTTTCCAGGCGCAGTCGCTGCAGAAGTTCGAAACCACGCCGCTGGTCGTCGACGGGGTCATGTACATCACGCAGTCGCCCAATGACGTCGTGGCGCTCGACCCCAGGACGGGCCGCGCCTTCTGGGTCTACCATTACGCCACCTCTCCCGCCGCGCGGCCTTGCTGCGGCATCGTGAATCGCGGCCTGGCCATTCTTGGAGACACGCTCTTCATGGCCACCGTTGATGCCCACCTCGTGGCCGTTGACGCCAAGGATGGACATGCCCTCTGGAGCGTGAAGGTGGCCGAGCCCGCTGCGGGCTATGCCATGACACTGGCCCCGCTGGTGGTGAAAGATAAAGTGATCGTCGGAGTTGCGGGAGGCGAATTCGGCGTTCGCGGATTCATCTCTGCCTATGAAGCCGGAACGGGTAAGCAGGCGTGGCGCTTTGACACCATTCCCGATCCCGATCAGCCCGGCCACGATAGCTGGCGCGGCAGCGATTGGGAACATGGTGGTGGCGCAGTGTGGATGACCGGTTCTTACGACCCCGAACTAAATTTGACCTACTGGGGCACCGGGAACCCCGGCCCCGACTTCAACGCGGCGCAGCGCCTCGGGGACAATCTTTACTCGGATTCCGTGCTTGCACTGGACCCGGACACGGGCAAGATGAAGTGGTATTTCCAATTTTCGCCGCACGACCCTTACGACTATGACTCGGTGCAAGTTCCCGTGTTGGCCAACGCAGATTGGAATGGCAGCCCGCGCAAGCTGATGCTCTGGGGCAATCGCAATGGCTTCTTTTATGTTTTGGATCGCAGCACGGGCAAGTTTCTGAACGGCAAGCCATTCGTGAAGGTCAATTGGGCGAGCGGCCTCGATGCGAATGGCCGGCCAATCGCCACGCCGCAGCCTGCGGGTGTGCCGACGTATCCCGGCATCCAGGGCGGAACGAACTGGTACTCGCCATCTTACAGCCCGCGCACTGGACTCTTCTACGTCTCCACCTGGGAAGATTACGGCACGATTTTCACCGGCGTGCAGGCGGAGTATAAGGAAGGCACTCGGTTTACCGGGGGCGCCAACACCGCTCCCATTCCCGGTGCGGATAACCCCGGAGGTATCCGCCAGGGGCCCGTTAATACCTACACTGAAGCACTGGCCACCGGCGGGGTCGTGGCCCTCGATCCGAAGTCCGGAGAGAAAAAGTGGAAGTTCGCCATGCACGACGTCAACACCAGCGGGATTCTGACCACTGCTACCGACCTGCTCTTCGTCGGTGGCAGGGAAGGATATTTTCAGGCGCTCGACGCCCGTACCGGTGCGCTGCTCTGGAAGGTAAACCTGGGTGGTGACGTCATCGCCGGGCCCGTCACCTTTCAGGTTGACGGCAAGCAATACGTCACCATCACGGCGGGAAACAGCCTCTTCGCATTCGCTCTACGGGAATAATCCTTGTAGGACGGGCTTCAGCCTGTCTGCCGTTCCGAAATTACAAGATCAAGACCAGACAGGCTGAAGCCCGTCCTACTGAGGCCAGCGAGTCCAGCACTTATTGGTTTTTCAATATGGAATTCTCTGCTGCCGAGGTAAGGACGCCCGCGGGGACAGTTTTCTTCTTTCGCGATTTCGGCACTGAAGGCGCTGCCGCTGGGGAATCCTGCATCGGCAGGTTGAAGCGCCTTTTTCCGTCATAGGAATGCAAAGCCGCGGCCACCGCGCCCGCCGTTGGAACCAAGCCAATTTCGCCGGCTCCCTTTGCGCCGTACCCGCCGATTTCATCGGGAATTTCAATCAGGATCACATCAATTTTTGGCGTTTGCTTGGCTCCGAGGATGCCGCAGTCGCGCAGGAGCAGGGAATCGGGCACTCCATTCGTGGAGGTGAAATTTTCGGAGAGCGCGTATCCAAGCCCCATGTGCACGCCGCCTTCGATTTGCCCGGCGCAGGCCTTCGGGTTGATGGCGTGTCCCACGTCGTGAGCCGCGACGACGCGCTCCATGCGTCCGTTGTCGTCGAGAATCACCAGCTGGCAGGCGTAGCTGAAGGTCATGTGCGTGGTCGGATTTTTCAGCGCCTCGGGGGTGCCGGGCCGGGTTGTAAAGTCGCAAACATATTCTCCGCGGTACTCGCGGCCGATCAGTTTTTCGAGTGGTAATTCCTTCAAGTCGGCGGCGAGTTTCTGCCCAGCGCGCTGCGCCGCGGCGCAACTAAGCGTGGTGGCGCGCGACGCCCAGGCTTCCCCGCATTTCGCGCCCATTTCTCTGTCCCAGCGCACGGTCATGATGTCCGGCGAGAGCCCCGTCTCTTCATATACCGCCTGCCGAACCGTCGTAAAGACGCCTTGCCCCATTTCCGTGTATCCGTTGAGGATCTCGACGCGGGGACCTTCGACTAAGCGGATGATGATGTGCCCGCTTTCGACTGCGCCGTTGCCGATTCCGGTGCTCTTGATGCCGCAGCCCAGGCCGGCATACTTTGTATTTTTGTAAATGTCCTTTACGGCTTCGAGAGCGACGCGCATGCCGCGCACGCTCTCCCGCATAATCTGACCGGTAGCGAAAGCGTCGCCTGGATTCAGAATGTTCCGCATGCGGATTTCCCAACCATCCACGCCCACTTTTTCCGCCAGGATATCCATGACGCCTTCCATTGCGAACTGGGCCTGGTTGCTGCCAAAACCGCGCATGGCGCCGCTTGTTGGATTATTGGTGAACACGGCCTTGGAATTTACATCCACGTTGGGCACGCGATAAACGCCGCAGGAATGGCACGCCGCGCGCAGCAAGCACTTGCCGCCGGTGCCCGCATAACCTCCGGTATCGCCGACAATTCGGGCGCGCACGGCGAGCAGATGGCCGTCCGCATCCGCGCCCACTTTGTATTTCAGAACCATCGGATGGCGCTTGACATGGTGCTGTGTCGATTGCGCGCGTGTGAGCACAGTTTTTACCGGACGTTGCAGTATAAACGCCGCCAGCGCAGTTTGCCCCTGGATCGTGAGCTCTTCTTTCGCGCCAAACGCGCCGCCGCTCGCGGCCAGTTCGACGTTCACTTTTTCTAGCGGCAACTTCAAGATGTCGGCAACCATCTTCTGGTCATATGTCGAGCCCTGGCTCTGCGAATACAACTTGACGCCGTCGCCTTCGGGCATGGCCAGACAGGCTTCCGGCTCGAGAAAGGCGGGTTCGATCGGCTGCGTCGTCCACGTTTCTTCGATGATATGCGCGGACTGCGCGAACGCGGATTCCACATCGCCGCGCGAAAATGCGGTGGTATCAAGAACATTGTCGTGCACCCACAGATTGCCGGGGGGATGCACTTGCGGCGCGCCGGGTTCCATCGCGGCAAACGGATCGGTGACAGGTTCGAGCACCGTGTAATCGACTCCTACTTTGTCGGCAGCCTGTCGCGCGTGAAAGGCTGTGTCCGCGACCACCATGGCCAGAAAATCTCCAACGCAGCAGGTGGTTTCGCCGACCGCCACAAAAATCGGCAGGTCAGGATAATTGAGGCCCGTGCCGCGCTCTCCGCGAACGTCGGCGGCGGTGAAAATTCTCACAACACCCGGCATGGCTTGCGCGGCCGACAGATCAATGGCATTGACTTTGGCGCGCGGATGTTCGCTGAGCACCATTGCGCCGTGCAGCATGCCCGGCACGCTTATGTCGTCGACGAAAGGACGCTCGCCCAGAGCCTGCTCGAATCCGCGATAGCGGGAAGGGGAGTCGCCAATTCCGAATCCATTTCCATTTCTCTTCCCGTTTCCGTTTCCGTTTTGGCTTTTTGCGTAGGCCGGGTTGCGGCTCAATCCGAAATCTTCGCCGAAATAGGAATGACGGCGAGGTTCCTGGCGCGGAAGTTTTCCGCCGTTCTTCCAGGCCTCGCCTGCGGTTTGAATGGCATCCAGAATTCGCGAATAACCAGTGCAGCGGCAGAGGTGTCCGACCAAACCCTGCTTCACCGCTTCGCGATCATCCGTGCAGCCTTGCCGCAACATGGAAGAGGCGCGCACCACGATCCCCGGAATGCAGAATCCGCACTGCACTCCTCCTTCGTGCACGAACGCTTCGCCCAGCACTTCGCGCATATCTTCCGGCACACCCTCGAGCGTGACCACGTCGCGGCCTTCCATTTGTTCCGGTTTCCGCAGGCAGGAGAGCGCAGGCCGCCCATCCACGAGAACCACGCAGCAGCCGCAGGTGCCCTCGGGAGCGCAACCATTCTTTGCGGACACTATGCCGCATTCCTCGCGCAAGACTTCGAGGAAGTGCATCCCCGGCTCATACGAGCATGTGGTGCGTTTTCCGTTCAACGTGAAGCTGAGCTTCGGCATGGGTGCTTTCACTACTCCGGGCGAACAAGCTAGGCCACTTTCTAAATTATACATTGCTTCTGTCTCGGAGCATACTGCTCCGTTTCCGGGTCACGGCCGGGAACAGCGCAACGCCATCCGGCGCCCGGCCATGCCTAAGTGATTGATTCCTAGGGAAAAGAAAGCGGCGACACGCGGCGTTTGGTCGCATGTTCGAAGCTATACGCGAGTTCAATTAATCTTGGCTCGCTACACGCCGTTCCGGTGAACGCCACACCCAAGGGAGCAGGTTTAGCGGCAAAGCCTGGTGGAAACGGAGGGATGGGGGCATTTGGATATGTTCCGAACGGGACGATTACGGTTGGATATCCGGCCTTGGCCGCTATGGCAGCGCCGCCCGCGCCCGGAAAGACCAGCGCGTCCAGATTGAATTTTTTCAGGGCGCCGTCAATCCCCTCTGCTCCCGCCAGTCTCAAATCCTTTGCCCGGTCAGCTTCGTACCGGGCGCGGTCGGCTTCGAGATCCATCTCGTCGGAAATGTCCAGCTGTGACTGGCCATACTTGATGGCGCCCGCACTCCCATGAGCCAGGTTGAACTTACGGAGCTCGGTGAGTGACTTTACCGGGGCCGCGGCGCCAAGCGATGCTATCCACTTGTTGAAATCGCGCTTCATTCCGTACTTAAGAACCACTGAGCAGTCAGCATCCTTGCCCTTGGCGTTTTCCAGTCCGGAACAGGTGCTCCACTTCACCAGATTATTTTGTGGATCATTTGCAGTGACGCTTGCTATGTCTGCCGGATCGACAATTACAGCGCCTTGCTGCTTCAGCGCCACAATGACGTCGTCCATTACTTTTTTCTGATCGGGTTTGAGACCTTCACGAGGCTCTTTCTCGCCGGGCGGTGTGATCGTGTCGTAGTAAAACGCTCGGGGAATTCCGATGCGCGCTCCTTTGAGGCCCTCAGTCTTGAAAAATTTCCGGTAGTCGCGCCCGGGCGGTGGAATGCACTTCGCGGTAGCGGGATCGTTCGGATCTGGAGCCGCATTTTCGAGAGCGCCCAGCAGGATTGCCGCGTCGGTGACAGTCTTGGCCATCGGCCCAGCCGTATCCTGATCCGCTGTAATTGGAATAATGCCGTAACGGCTGATCCTTCCGACCGTTGGCTTGATGCCCACAAGCATGTTCTGATTGGACGGGCTGAGGATGGAGCCGGAGGTCTCGCTTCCCACGTTCGCGGCCCAGAAATTCGCAGCAGTGCCTACGCCGGAGCTCGAGCCGCCGGTGGCCAGAACCGGGCGGCCGTCGGACGTATCCTCCCGGGGATCACGCCGGGGGTCGTAGGGATTCATGCTATATCCGGCAAGCCCATTGTAACCGCCCGGCATCGGCGTCGGCCCGCCGGCAACCCAATTTGCCAGTTCCGTCATTGTAGTTTTGGCGATGATGATCGCGCCCGCATCGCGCAAATTTTTCGTAAGCGTCGCTTCGTAAGGAGGGATAAGGCCGCGAAATGCCAGCGCGCCGCCGGTCGTGGGCATATCAACCGTTTGCATATTGTCTTTGATCGCGATAGGAATGCCGTGCAGCGGGCCGCGCAACTTGCCTCGGGCTCGCTCTCGATCGCGCGCATCCGCTTCTTTAAGCGAGTTGGAATTTACTGTGATGACTGCGTTTAGTTTGTTGTTGTAGAGCGCGATACGCAGCAGGTACTGGGTGACGAGCTCTCGAGATGTGACGCGCCCCTCTTCCATTGCGGCTTGCATCTCGGGGATCGTGGCCTCCACGACGCTGAAGGATCGTCGCGCCTTCGGTGTATCCACTCCTCGAGTCCGCGTCTGTGCGTACAAAGCCGTGGCGGCAGAAAACAAAAAAACTATAGCAATTGATCGCTTCATAGTGGGCCGATTCTAGCTCAAACAACCATGAACCACACAATTGTCAGCAAGTTTCTTGGCTGTATGACAGTTTCAGCAAAGCGGTGTCGGCCGGCGAGCAATCCGCGCCTGCCTGAGGTGGAGTTTTTAGAGGTTCCAAGCTTCAACTCTGCATGAACTCGAAATTTCAAATAGATAGCTGCCACCGTCTGGGCAGGGCAGTAACATGGCTTCAATTTGCCGCGTGAGTTGGCGCCGAGGCACTGGAAGGCGCGAGCAGCGGTTCCGAGAATCGAATCGGGATTCCGAAATTCGAGCCGCCGAAACCCTGCAGGACTGCAAACGTTACTCCGATGACTTTCCCCTGGTGATTGAAGAGAGGCCCGCCCGAACCTCCCGACGTGGTCTGCGCGTCGAAGACAATTTTGTCGGGCAGGATGTCTCCGATGTGGCCCTGCGTGATAATCGGATGAATCAGATTGCGGCGTGCCAACTCCGACAGGACTTGCGAAACGTCGCCGCCACTGCGGGTCAATATCTGTTGTGCCGTGACTTCATCCGTCCGCGCCAGGATACCCGCAAGCCCCGTCGCATAGCCCATTAACACGATCGGCTCGCCTGTCACTGCCGCCTCCTTGCCTGAGTCAATCGAAAGCGCGGGGCGCTTCAAGTCTTGAATGTCGATCCGCATGGTAGCCAGGTCCGCGGTCTTGGAAATATCCTGGATCTCGCCGGCGAACGCGCGGGGATCACCCGGGAAGTAAGCGTGAATAGTGGAAATCTCGGCCAAAAAACCTTGGCCGGACAACTTACTAAGCTCATCGTTATTCCACCACGGTTCGGCCACGTGCCGGTTGGTGACAATACGTCCGGAATTGCCTACCGGAAATCCCGTGCCGAATATGTCCACCTTCACTTCGGGACCATTGCCCGAGAGGGTGAGCACCGGATTGCCGTCGCTGTCCTGAAGAGGCTCGCCCTGCTGGTTCAAGCCGGCGAAGCGCAGCCGCAGGCCGTTCTGTTGATTGCGAAAGGCGACCGAAATATGCAACAGGCATATGCTCTGCACGTCGTCCCGAATCAGCTTTTGCGCGGAATCGCCCTCCTGTTCAATCCGCTTCAGGCGGGCATTGGTATCGTCCAATTGTTTTTGCAGCGTGGCGCCCTGGCCGGAATCGGCGCTGGCAATCTTGGCCTTTAGATCTTGCGCTTGCTTTTGCAGCTCATCTTTCCCCGATGGAACGAGGGCGGCTTCTCCGGCGCTTTGTTGCGCATGCAGCTTGCGCGCGTCGGCGATCAGGCTTTGCTGGTGCAGGATGCCGCCTTCGAGGCGGACGATCGTGCTGGTCGTATTTCTAAGATCTTTTTGAGCGGTGCGGGCAAACAGGAAATAAATCCCCGCCATCACCAAAACCATCGCCAATACGGCTGCGAGTCCGATTTTTAGGCGCTTATCCACGGAGTCCGCGTTACTGACCATTCGCTCCGTGACGGCAAGCGCGTCAAATGCCGTGTGCGCGATCTCCTGTCCCTCGGTGGCGATGCGCATTTGCTCGTGAAGCTGTTTGTCGGCTCGCAGGGTGCGTAATTGCACCCGTGTGCGCGCCAGTAGCTCGGCGGCATCCCACGGGCGCGAGACTGCGTCGTCTGCTCCGAGGTCCAGACCGACAGCGCGATTTTCAGCCCCGGAGCAAACCAGGACGATGACGCGAACCGCGGCAGTGATGGCGGACCCGCGGATCGTCGCCAGAGTTTCGCGAGCGGCCAGCGGGCTGGCACACAATAAATCCACATCCAGCAACAGCAAATCGGTGCCGCCGCGTTGCAAGGCATCCAGGCCCTCGCGCGTCGTGGCAAAGGCAGAGACTTCGTAGCCTCCGCTTTCCATTATGGCGGCCAACGAAGCGCGACTGGCTTCGTCCGTTTCAACGATCACGATCTTTTCGCGAATGTTTTCCATAAGATTGTGCGGCCTTCATCGATTTCAGCCCAAATTTCCTATAAACGCAAGTTTTGGGCGGAGTCACCAGTAACGCGCCCAGGGTATCTGGCCATTCCGCATAGCTGAAAAGCACCCAACTTACGAAGTTGATGTATACTCCCACGGAACGAAAACTCCAAATAAAACATCAAGCATGCGTTGATTGCAAGGGGGACGGGTCATGAAAATGAAGATCTGGGCTGGCGTCTTGTGCGTTTTATTGTTTGTACTCTTTGGTATTTGGCTTGGAGCGGGCGCGCAAAGCCGTGTCGCGGGCGCGCCTCCCCCATCAATCCACACATTTTCAACGGAAGACATTGCCAGCACCGGTTTCTTTTATGTGGGCGGACAGTATGTGGGAGCGCCCGGCAAGGAAGTCATGGACGGCGCCGAGTATGTGGAAGTGATGGTGCCGAAAAAGATCCGCCATCCCTATCCGATTGTCTTTTTTCATGGCGCGGGGCAGACCGGCACGGATTGGCTGCAAACTCCGGACGGCCGGCCGGGATGGGCGTATTTTTTCACGAAGCAGGGATACACAGTTTACATGGTGGATTATCCCGCGCGCGGACGGTCTCCCTATAATCCCAACCCGGATGGCGATGGAACGTTGACTACGCGCACTGCTCTTCAAATCGAGCAAGCTTTCACGGACATCGGCGCGCAAGGGAACTGGCCGCAGGCCAAGAAATTCACGCAATGGCCGGGGGAAGGCCCGAACAAAGGTAAAATGGGCGATCCGGTGTTCGACGATTTCGCCAAAACGCAAGTCCAATTCCTGGCGGGCGGGAAGCAGGCTAAGCTGAACCTCGATGCTCACATCGCCCTGCTGGAGAAAATTGGATCTCCCGTCATCGTGATCACTCACTCCCAGGGCGGAGAATTTGGTTGGCAAATCGCGGATGCGCGGCCCAAGCTGGTGAAAGCGGTCATTACTGCCGAACCGGGTGGTCCGCCGATCAAGAACGTGGACATTTCCAAGATCGCCTACGGCGCGGCGAGCAGCTACGCCTGGGGCGTTACCTCACTCCCGCTCCATTATGATCCGCCGGTCAGCGATCCAGCCGAATTGCAACCGGTCCTGGAAGAGAAAGCGGATGACCCGGATACTGTGCCGTGTTACCTGCAAAAGGAACCCGCGCACAAACTCGTCAACATGAAAGACATTCCAGTCCTCGACGTATCCACGCAGGCCAGCTACCACCGCATTTTCGATTCCTGCATTCCCAAGTGGCTCAATCAGGCGGGCGTGAAGACGCAATACGTCAAGCTCGAAGACGTGGGATTCGCTGGGAATGAACATGAATTGATGCTCGACAAAAACAGCGATGAGATCGCCAAATTTTTCGCGCAATGGCTCGATAAAAATGTTCACTAATTGAGTGGTGTGGGGAAGTAGCGCAGGCTTCAGCCTGCTGGGTTTAGTCCGTGCAAGATCAAACCCCGCAGGCTGAAGCCTGCGCTACGTAGAGGGCTACTGTTCTTTTCCTGCCTTCTTAAATTCGTTAAACGTGATGTTATCTTCGCAAATCATTTCTGTCAGCTTCCAATCCGGTTCGAGTATGTAGATTCGTTCGCCTTCCCAGGTCTTCGTATACGTCTTCGGGTCGTCGATGGTGATGTGAACAACCAGGGTGTCATGTTTGGGACGTGTGATGCGCTCGATGACGTGCAGCTGATCGGAGTGGGGCAGTCCCGCGCGATCTAGCCACGTCTTTTCATTGAACCCCACCGAGTCGATCACCAGCGCGTCGCCTTCCCACCAGCCGACCGAATCCCCCATCCAGCTGGGGTCCAGATCTTTGGCATGTTCGTGCGGGCCGGTCGTATAAATTTGCCGGACGAAGTGATTGAACTCGAAAAGTTGGACGACGCGGCCGGGAATTTGAATAATTTCCATCGGGAAAGGGTGCACATAAATTCGAGGCACCCCGGTCGGGAAACAACCGATTTCATTGCCGGTCGTGGGATTGACGAGGTCCGTCGAATCCACGACGGCACGTTCTCCCCAGGAGGGCTTCGTCTGTTCGTATTGCGCTCTTCCCCAGGGCGTCATCTCCGGAATAATTCCCGTAAAGGAATATCCGGCATATTTGCGGGCGCTGGGTGGCATATGCCCCTCCCAAACGCCGGAGAAATCCGGCACGCCGTCCGCCGTTTTGGGAAGCGTTTGCGGCGCCACTGCCTTTTCCGGCTTGGCATCTGTTTTGGTCGAGGTTTGCGCGCACAGCCCGGACGATAAGAGGAGACCTGCCGCAAGAGCTAGTGTCTGGCTCACCCAATATTTTTTCATTTCTGGAAATCCTCCCGTCGATCCGATCGAATCAAACCGTCGCAGAGCACGCAGGGCTATCGCCCTCAAGATGAGCGGGAACGCGGTCACCCGATTCGCAAGGCAACTGCGAATCTATTACTGGCCGGGTTCCGGAGGCGGACCCAGGGGAATCACTTCTCCGCTCGCCCAGGAGATTTTCCGGAGGTTCAACACTTTCAAACCATTTTTAGAAGGGGCCCCAACCACGGTGATCTGGTCGCCTGGTTTTAGTTTGTGTCCATTCCAGCCATAATGGACCAAATGATTCGGCGCGGTCATTTCAACGGACCATTCGGTGACTGTGCCCTGGTCGTCCTTGACTTCGAGGGTGATGAGCGGGTGTGGTTGGATGAATAGAAATTCCTTTACAGTTCCCGTCATGGTCATCGGATGGGCCGTGTCATAGGCTCCGCCGCCGTGATGCGCGAGAGCAGGTCCGGAAAACACGAACAAACATACAGTTGCGAAAACGGCAGCGAGCAGCGCGTTCCTCATAGGTGAACACCTCCCCTTGGCGTGGAATATCGCACTGATTTAGTAGACGTGTCAATGAGAAGGGCCGTTACATGTGAGCTGGATTCTGCGCGCACATTTCGCGACTCTACTATGTAAGGTGAAGATAATAATCAAGACAGATAGGGAGAACGGATGAGCATTCGGGGCATGAAACCGCTTCTTGACAGGTGGTAGGCCCTGCCGTAAGGTCTTAATAAAATTGCTTCCTTTACGTTTTGCGAATGTCGGTTTTCCGGCCGGACGCCGGTTGAAAATGTCTGAAACCAGTACTCCTGCAAGTACAGTCTTAGTGCTCATGACCCGGCAGTATGAGAGGGGTCGATTCCTGGCATTGAAATTCGCGCGATGAATGGAGGCGACAACATGGATTCTTTATTGAACGTAAGCCGTAGGGGCTTGGTCAAGTGGGGCCTGGCGGCCGCCGGAGTTCCCATGTTGACCCGAGCCCTCGGCTTGAACGCGCTTGCCCAGGACGCCGGCGCCGAAGGCGGGAAGAAAGGCGCGATCGGCGGCAGGGCGGAAGAAGAACTCTATACGGGCAAAGGATTGCAGGGCGGCGGGCAGCTCGAGATCCGCTTGACGCAATCTATTTACACCAGCGATCCGGACGCGCTGGAAGTCGCGCAGCGCATGAGGCCATTCGACCTGGAATCCTGGATTGTGGAGTGGACACGCGTCGCGGAGAGGAACGAAGTGCTGGCCGACAAATTCGCCGCTGAAGGTTACAAAGTCACGGCCAGCGAATACTATCTTAAGGCCTCGACCTTTTACCGGGAAGCCTGCTGGCCGCAGCCGGTCGATGAACCTCGCATGATGACCACCTACAAAAAGATGCGGGAAACCTACGACAAGGCCTGGAAGCTGACGCGGCCGCCCTTCGAGCGCGTGCAGATTAACTATGAAGGTAAAATGCTGGATGGTTATTTCCGGAAACCAAACGGCGGTCCTCAAGGGAAGAAGTTTCCCGTGGTGATTCCGTTCCAGGGCGCCGACACCATGGCGGAAGCGACGATCCTCGGCGGCGGCGCCTACACCTCCCGCGGCATGGCTTATCTGGCCGTCGATTTCCCGGGCCAGGGAGGAGCGATGCGCTTGCACGATCTGCACCTTCCGCCGGATACCGACAGAGTTGTGAAAGCCATGATCGATTACCTCGAGACGCGCCCAGATGTGGACGCTACCCGTGTCGGACTGCAGGGAATCAGCATGGGTGGGTACGGCGTGCCGCGAGCCGCGAGCGGGGACAAGAGAATCAAAGCGGCGTTCATGAGCAGCGGCTCTTACGACCTGAAATCGGACCTGTTCGATTACTACCCGCCGATTCAAGAGCGCGTGCGCTGGATCATCGGGGCCAAGGATCTGGCCGATGCGAAGAAGAAACTTGGCGAATATAACCTCGCCGAAGGAAGGGCGGAAAAGATCGAAGCCCCCATGTTGATCGGTTACAGCAAGGACGACCGGATCATGGACCCTGCCGGCGCCCTGCGGCTGTACGAAGCTGCGAAGAACTCCAAGCGCGATATGGTCGAGGGCACGGGGCATGTTCAGGCCGCTAATGCGGGCGGACCGCGCGCGTCGCGCCCAGTCGTGTTTCCAGATTGGGCGGCGAAGACACTTGGTGCGGATGTGTGATCGTAAGTAGGACAGGCTTCAGCCTGTCGGGTTTTGATTAATTTTTGAACAAATGAGGCAGGCAAGTTGGAGGCAGTTCGAGTTTGATCTTCTTCAACTCGAAACGGCAGACAGGCTGAAGCCTGTCCTACTAAGTCTTATTTACCACTTCTTCGATACTCGTACCAAAATCCTTGAGCATCACCATGGCCGCGTTGCGCCCAGGCGCTCCCGTAACTGAACCTCCCGGATAAGTGCAGGCCCCCGTTTGATACAGCCCAGGTATCGGCATCCGGTATTGCGCCCAACCCGGCATTGGCCGCATGTTGCCGGATTGTGACGGTTCCCCCGATCCGGCATGAACGCTGCCGTGCCACATATGCGGATTCCTGCGTTCGATATCCAGCGGGCTGACCACAAACTTCCCGAGAATCTTGTCGCTGGTCAGATTGGGAGCAAAGCGCCGCAAATAATTCAAGTTGGCTTCGGCGACTTCGTCCTTGATCGTGTCCCAATGCTTCGGGCCTTCTTTCAGATCGTAAGGTTGCAAGCCAATGACCTTGATCGTGTGCATGCCAACAGGGGCCCGAGAAGGATCGGCGACCGTGCTGGAGAAAATAGTCAACGGCGGATTGTCGAGGCCTACGACTGCGGTTGGGAAGTCATAGGCATAGCGCAGCAATCGCGCGGGGGAAACCAGAATTGCCGATTCGCAAACCGCAAGCGTGCCCCCTTTCACCGGATACTTCGGAGGTTCCTTCGATGCGTAATGCGCCACGATTTCCGAGATTTCGCCCTCCCAGGTGTCCACCCCGTCCAGGAAATCGTGCCCCCACAAATCCTTTGGAGCCATGTTAACCAGTTGCTTGACGTGAATAGTGGACAGCACGGCCTTCTCGGCGCGGTACGAACTGCCGTCGGCGCATTCCACGCCTGCGCATTTGCCGTTTTCAATGATCAGCCGCGTGACGGCCTTGTTCGTAAGGACTACTCCGTTGTGCGCCACGATGTATTTAGCCAGGGCCTGCGTCAATATCCCCGACCCTCCCTTTGGAATAGGCCGGCTCGTGCGGATCGCGGAATAGGCGCTGCGACCGGACATTGGATACTGCGGAGGAGACATGCTCGGCGGGGTGCCCATCATGAACGCACGGCAGTGGTCGTCCTCAAAATTATCGCGAAGAATCTCCCATTGCGACATGGCCAGTCGTCGTTGCCATATTTTGCCCTGGGGATGTTCGGACAGGCGCTCGGCCACCGACTTGCCGCCAAATCCGGGAGGCGTCAAGCCATTGCCATCAAACACTGATCGAACGGCCTCATTTTCGTCATGCATGCGCCGGTAGGCCGCGGCGTCCTTCTTGGAAAATTTGGCGAATTCCTCGCAGGTGCGATCGAGATCGCGCCACTGCGTGATATAGCTACCGTCGGGGAAGGGCATATGGTAGATCGGATCCGCCTGGATATACTCAATCCCATAATCGCGGATCAGGTGGAGCTCATCGTTGCGCATGACCGGATTGGCTTGAATGCCGCCGTGCGCGGTCGAGCAGGTATCGTGCTTGAATCCGGGCAGCGTCACCTCTTCCGTCTTCACCCCGCCGCCGACTTCCGGGCGATACTCCAGCACAACGACCCGGTAACCCGCCTTGGCCAGGTAGGCCGCCGTAACCAGACTATTGTGTCCGGCTCCGGCAACGACGATATCGAATTTGTCGGATGGGGCTGTTTGCGCCACCAGACTGAAGGGCGCGAATGCCAGCGGCGCCAAAGCCGCAGCCCCTTTCGTAAATGTGCGCCTGGTCATTTCGCTCATAAATTCTTCTCCTTCCGCAAACACACTGTCACGAGAGCGCCGGGGAAACAAGTTTGCCGAGCCTTACGGCTCCTGCACTTGGGTTGGCTTCTCCGGGGTGTTGGACCGCTGCTCGGCCGCTTGCCACAGCAGCGACACGGACAGTGATTTGCGCGAATCCTCGAATTTGAAATCGTGCACCTGGCCGCCCGCGTCCACCTTCATGAGCTTGCTGGGCATGGGCTTGCCGTCAAAGCGGTCCTTGAACCATTCCGCTATGAATGTGCCGGTACTCGGCCCGTTGGTTGTCGCGGCGGAGCCGCTGACGCTGTGCAGGGCGCCCTCATACATGAGCATCTGCTTGGGCGCGGAGATCAGGTCCATCAGTTGCAGGCCGTACTCGACGGGGGTGAGCTGGTCATCTTCGCCGCCGACCAGCAGGTAGGGGCACTTGACCTTTTCGGCTACGCCGTGCAGCGTCCAGGATTGCAGGAACTTGTCGAGCTCCGCCTCTGTTTGCAGACCAGTGTAATACATAAATCGTAATTTAAACGACGGCGAAGCGGTTTCAAACGCTGTGTGCATGGTCGGCTCGACGGCCATGGCCTGCAGGGCCGCCCCTCGCAATCGCGAGTCAATCGAGGCCACCTGCGTCCCCAGGTAAGATCCCAGGCTCGCGCCGCGCAGCGCGATGCGATCCGGATCGATTTCCTTCTGCGAACGCAGCCACTCCAGCACCACGCGGCCCGCCTCTTGCCAATTTGTTTGCGTGAGGTAGATTTCGCGAATGGCGCACTCGTTCTGGCCGGGTCCCTCGAGAGCCAGCGTGGCAATGCCGCGCTCGCGCAGCGGGTCGCCGTAGATGCCCGCGCCGCCCTCCTTATTGCTGTCCAGGCCGGAGATGGACCACACGCAAGGCACACGGCCCGAGCGGTTGGGAGGCAGGTGGAGGTATCCTGGCAGCGTTTTGCCGCCGCCGCCGAACGGCACTTCCACGCGGCGAATCTCGTGGTCCGCGAACTGAATGTACTTGGCGTAACAGGCGTTCTTCTTGTCGTTGAGCGCGATGTTGTCAGGCGTGTTCTCAAAGATCGGCCACTGCGCGCCGGCATACAGATGCGCGGCTAGGAAATAACTTTCTCGCGCGGGAATCGTGCGCTCGTCCTTCTCGTATTGCCGCGCCTCTCTCTCGCGGCGCACCGCGGCGCGCGTAAATTCGCGCGAGATGTCGTTGAATTTATGAATGCGCGCGCGCAATCCGCCGGCGTCGGCGGCGCCCCCCGGAATACTGGCCAGGCCGCCCAGGCGGCCCTGATCCCACTCCGGCCCGAGCGCGGCAATCACCGCGTCCAGCAGCCAGCGTTGGTCCTGCCAGCGTGCCAGTTTACGCTCCACGCCAGGAGTCATGGAAGGCGGTGCGGGCTCGGGAGGAAGCGCCGCGCTGGCGGTGCTCTCCAGCAACGATGATCCGGCGCCGCCTACCAGGGAAGCACCGGCTAAAGTTGCCGCGCCGCTAAGAAAATCACGCCTCTGAACTAGATTTTTTTTTGCGGAAACTGGAATCTTTTCGCTCGGCATATTCGTTCCTCCTGACGTTGCTCTGAACAGAACGCGTCGATCGCTTGAGGGAATCAATTGGTCTGGGTAGCGCAGGCTTCAGCCTGTGGGGGTTAGCCCTTGCAACGACCAAACCCACAGGCTGAAGCCTGCGCTACTCAAATAAAGAAGGGGCCGGAGGTTAGTCCGGCCCCTTCTGTGAGACGTGAAGTCTACCAACTGAGTTTCAAGCCCAATTGCATTGCACGGGCACCCCCCGAACCTAGCACCGAGTTTGAGGCTTGTACATCTGGTGTCAGACCGGTAAAGCCATAGCCGGCGCCCGCGGAAGGATCGGCAGTGCCGCCGCCCGGTCCGCCATACGGATTGGCAAAGAACGGGTGGTTGAATACATTGAAAATCTCGGCTTTGAACTCGGCACTCAGTCGCTCCTTGAATTTGAATGCCTTGGTCACCGACATATCCAAGTTCTTGAATCCCTGGTCTCGGAAAATGTTGCGGCCCGTCGTGCCAAGGGTTCCATATGCTTGAGGAATTAGCATTGAGTTTCCAACCCTGAAGCAACCTGAGTTGGTAAGCGATGCCACGGCAAGGGGACCATTTGCTGTAGCTGCGGCTAAGCATTGAGAATCACTCGTCCCGGGGAAGTAGGGCACTCCCCCGTTCCCGCCGTTCGTATCCGTCCATCCGTGAACTGGAGTAAAATCACTAGGGTTGCCCGAAAAGATCCACTGTTCACCGATGCTGCCTATCGGGTTTGCAGATTCTCCGGTTCCACTGAAGTCGTTCCCTTGGTCATTTACCCCCCATACGGCTCCGGATTCCAGCGTGACGATGGAATTGATGGCCCATCCCTCCAGCATTTGTCCAAAACCTTTCCTGCCGGGGATGGCATAGTCGACCGAAAACGTAAAGCGGTGACGGATGTCGAAGTCGCTGTTCCCGTAGAGCGACCCTGGGTTCGCGCTGTCAATTGGAGTGTGAAGGCCGTTGCCCTCATTGTCGCCATTATCATCGAGGGCGTGGGCATAGGTGTAACCGGCGGTAAAGGATAGCCCGTGGGAAGTCCTCTGCGTTAGTGAAACTTGTAGCCCGTTGTAGTTGGATTTGTTTATGTTCGAAAAGAAGTCGATATATCCCAAATAAGGGAAGCACGGATTGGTACCGACACCAAGTCCGACACCATTGGTAGTCGGGCATGACATTGTATATTTTTGGTTCAATCGTTCGAGATTAGGATCGGAACCACAAGTTGTAGGATCCGCAGCGCATGCTGCAAGGCCTATAGCTGTGAATCCGGAACCCACCGGTGGCTGATTAAGATCAGTCAAGCCCAGCAGCTTCGTGCCGTGATTTCCAACATAGGCAACTTCGATCGACATATTGTTCGTGAGAGCCTGCTGAATGCCAAGTGTCCACGTGCTGACGTACGGTAATCGCAAATTGCGGGCTACGCCAAGAATGTTGCAGGGCGATGGATCACCGCCAATGCCTGTACCGCACTTGGGTGTCTGAGAATAGAGTGGGTTGGCCGCTGAGTTGTTCGACCAATTGTTCGGGGGAGGCGTGGCTGACAGACCTTGCGTATCCACAACATTAATCGTTCCTGCACCCTGCGTAAAGGTAGTTCCATCGCCACTGGAGTAAAGCGCTGCCCCAGAGGGAATCATACGCAACCCGAGGAAGTTACCTTGGCCATTGAACGCGTCCAAGCTGATCTGCTCGTAAATTATGCTCCCTCCGGCACGGATCACGGTTTTCCCATTTCCCCGGACATCCCAGGCGATGCCGACGCGCGGAGAAAAGTTGTTATGATCGCCGTTAAAAGGAGCAGCGACTCCACCCATCCCGACCTGCTGTATCCCTTGGACGGGGTCGAAGTTTCCGATGAGATCGTTGGCTTCCTTCATGACAGTGGTGATCTCGTAGCGAAGGCCGAGATTTACCGTGACCGTCGGTTTGATCCGCCAATCATCCTGAATGAACGCGGCGTACCCGTTGTAGCTCATGTGGCGCAGCAGGTTTCCTGTAAGAAATGCCGTGTTGTTCGATGACTGGGCCGTACCCGTGAAGAAGTCGTCCAAGGAGTGAAATTGCACAGGACCCTTAGTGTTAGCCGTCACGTTGTTGGTGCTCTTGTCCACCAGAATCTCGCCACCAAACTTGAACGCGTGTTTGCCGCGAAGATAGGAGACGTGATCCGCGAACTGCGTCACACTGTCCGGCCCGACTGTCTTCGGCCAGGACGCGCCAGCTTGCCACCCGGGAAAGCCGTTGATTCTCAGCCGCGGCAGCCCGAAATAGTCAGGATTGGTCTGACCCGTAAAAATGGGTAAAGACTGCCCATGAAATGTATAAGTAGAGGGATCCATAGCGTGATCCTGGCTTTGAAACACCTGGTAATAGTGGGAGTAGCCAACACGGGCTTCATTCACCCAAGTGGAACTCGGAGTCCAGGTCCATGCTCCTGAACCTACTTGAGAACGGGCATACTGATTGGTCATCCAAAGAGGGTCCAGTTGGCGGCCAGGGTCGTCTGCCAGGATCCCGTTGCCTGGACTGATGAAATATATGCCAGTAAGCGTGTTCTTGTCATTGATGTGGTAGTCGGCCTTTACGAGGCCCGAGTTAATCTCATTGACGCTATTAAGCGCGGAGGGCAATTCTCCTGTGCTGTTGACAGGAAACAAGCCCAAAAATCCACCTGCCGGCGCACTCGGGACGCACGTGCCATTGGGGTGCCCAGCCGCCACGGGTCCGATGGACATCCCAGAGAGTTCCAAGCTCAGGTTGGTCACACCCGCTGGGGTTGCCGGTCCTCCTACCGTGTCCAACACGTTCTGACAACTGTCGACGAGACTGACGCCGTCTCCCCCGCCGGAGGTCGTAGTGGGGACCTTGTGCAAAGCGGGGTTCCCGACCGCGTACCGCTGCTCTTCAAAGTTTGTAAAAAAGAAGAGCTTGTCTTTCTTAATCGGCCCGCCAAAGGTGGCGCCGAATTGTTCAAGGTTCAGGGGAGTTTTGTCGGCCGGAGCCTGGTTGAAATAGTTGCGCGCATCAAAGGCGTCACTGCGGCCGTACGCGTAAGCTGTGCCGTGATAACCGTTGGTTCCCGACTTGATGCCGACACTGACGACTGCGCCCGGTTTCCAGCCATACTCCGCCGACGGATTAATTTGTGTTTTGAATTCGCTGATGGCATCTACGGGTAGGATTGTGCCGGCGTCGCCTGCAGCCATGGCCGCGTTCATAATGCTCTGGGCCATATAGGGATCGCTGCTGTTCACACCCTCAACCATGTACACATTGTCGTGGGGGCGAATACCGTTGGTGCTTTGTGTCCAGCCTCCGCCGCCCACATAGATTTCGACACCAGGCCGCAGCGTGAGCAGGTTTTCGAAATTGCGGCCGTTGAGTGGCAGGTTTTCAATAATCTGATTTTGGAGTGTTCCGCCCAATTCGGCGTTTGTCGTTTCCACCAGCGGAACCTCTTCCGTCACAGTGATCGTCTGGCTCACATCGCCGGGCTGGAGTTGGACGTCGATCCGAATGTTGCCATTTACTTCCAAAATTACATTCTGGCGGTCGATGGTCTTGAACCCCTTTGCTTCGACATGGACCTTGTAGGTGCTGGGGGTCAGGCTTGGAGCGTTGTACTCTCCCGCATCGTCGGTGGTTAGGTTTCGGGAAGTACCCCTCGCGGTATCGGTAACTGTTACAGCCGCCCCGGCCACAGCGCCTCCACTTTGGTCTGTAACAGTTCCGAGAATACGGCCAGTACTTCCTTGAGAGAACACCGGAGCAGAACCCAACAATGACAATCCAATGATCAGAATGAGAAAAGCAAAAGCACTCCTCGATCTGCTAGAAAAAAACAATTCACACTTCATATGACCTACCCCCCCTTGGATTGATTCGCAGTCCCGGCAAACGGGCGATCGCATGCCATCAGGTGGCGCTGCCATTACCTCGCAAATCAGGATTGCCAGGATTTTCCTACGATCTGCCACCCCTAGAGACTTGAGAAAACCAAAATGCGAAAATATTCGGACTCTGAAGTAAATCAAAAATCTAAATCGTCACAACATCCCCAATGGAAGCGATACTCTTTCATCCAAAGTTAAATGTCAAGTTAAGTTTCGCAACTTTCGAAACGTCATTTGCTGTATTGGAGAAGGTCGCCGCGAGGAATTCAGGCAGGCTGCCAACAATGGAGGGAACCTATTATTTCTTCGGATTGCCGCGGAAATTCTTCCGGCAGATGCTGACCTGTTTCGATGGTTGCGGCCGTAGATGGGTATGGAAAGTTACGCAGGGTCGGCCGAAAGATTAGTTGTCTTTGTGGAATCATCGCCCCCGGCTGGCAAGGAACAGTGGTGGTTCCTTGCCAGCCGGGGGGATCTATTACTTTTCGAAGTCTTCAAATGCGCCGTTGTCGGTGCAGACCAGTTCCATGATGTCCCAGTCCGGCTTCAACTGAAAATACAACGTCGATTTCCAGGGTTTCGCAAGCGCCTTCGGATCGTCCATGGTGAGATCCATGGTCATGTTGTCGCGATCGAGGCGGTGGAAGCGCTCGGTGACATGCAACTGATCGCTGTGCGGATGGCCATCGCGGTCGAGCCAGGTCTTTTCGTTAAAGCCCACGGTGTCGACCACCAGCGTGTCGCCGTCCCATTTGCCGATCGAATGGCCCATGTAGCTCGGAGTGATATCCTCGGGATGCGGGCGGCCGTCCATGAAGATCTGGCGCACGGTGTGATCGTATTCAAAAATCATGAGGATTTCCTTGGGCGTTTGCACGATCTGAAAGGGAAACGGCTGCAGGTAGATTCGCGGAGTTCCCGGAGGAAGGCACTGTCTCAGAACCGGATCGTCCGTGTCCTTAAGCGAATGCGTTCGAGGACCGTTGGAGGGCTTGGCCGCGTTGTACTTTTCCGCCCCCCAGGAAGTCATCTCGGGCGGGTCCGCAGTCCAGGTGTTGCCGAAGAAGCGCCGCTGGGCGGGCGGCGCGTGCATGTTCCAGACACCCGAAATGTCATGCTCCGGGGCGGGTGCGGATGCCGCCACGGGCTTCGCCGATCCTGCCTGCTGACCGGCGACGGCGGGCAAAGCAGAGGTAAGCCCTACGGCCGCGAGCGCCGAGAGAAGGAACGTGCCAACGCGATTGCGCATACTGAAACTCTCCCTTGGAGCAAAGATTGTGCCGCTCGAAATCTTGCAACAGCGATGCCCAATTTCCTAGTTCCCGCCACCGGTAGGAAGTTCTTCGCCACTGCCCATCACGACTTTCTGGATCCAAATCTCATGCGCGCCGCTCTTGGTCGGATAGCCGCTGATCGTGATGGCATCTCCGGGCTTGATGGAACTCTTGGTCCATCCAACTCTGGTCAAACGATTGGGGCTGGTGAGTTCTCCCTGCCATTTCTGGACCGCTCCGGATTCGTCCTTGGTTTCCCAAAAAATCTGCACGTGCGGGTTGACGAAATCGAAACCAGTCGCCACGCCCTTCACGGTAATCGACTTGCCCGTATCGTAGTTGGCCGAGCCGTGGTGCGCGTACGCCCCGGCCGCAAGTGTCAGGAGCCCTGCACATAGGGCAAGAAACCGCAATCGAGTAATTTTCACTTTTTTCCCCTATCCATATTTTATTCGCGAATTGTCGCGACAGTTCTGCCGGAGACCACCCTTCGCGGGTCCGACAATATACGTAAGACGAAGTATAAAGCAAAATTGTTTCAATTATTTGGAATCGTTCGTAAGCTTCTGAAATTGGCAAATCGAAGGCAACGGGATGATATTGACACACGGAAGTCGCAAGCATATAAGGCTTGGGGGCGTGGCGGGACTTCGTGCCGCGCCATCCGTACAAATTTCCGAGTTGGAACAATGGGAAGGGGAATCATGCGTAGAGTTATGCTGACAGTTGTTGCCATAGGTGTCGGTTGCTTGATTGGGTTTTCCTTTGGCAGCCATCCCTGGACCGTTCAGGGGCAGGGAAATTCGGGTAGCGTCGCGGCGGTCCCGGGCGCAGTTGGAGGGCAAGACACTTTTGGACCTTACGAGGTCGCCAAGGATTGGCCGGCCAACATCAGCACTTTGCCGGGGAACGAACAGTGGACTTGGGGAGCTGGGCAGGCCATCTACGCGGAGAATCCGAATCGCGTGTTCCTGCTATTCCGAGGGGAGTTGCCCAACATCAAGCGGCCGGGGGCAAAACTGATTCCTGATTTCGGGCCTAGTTTGGTTTTTCCAATCGGACGTCTGCCATGGCGAGATGCGACGATTTCCGCCCTGCCGGGATCTGGCGGAACGGGGCAAGAGCCTGACGACGGGCCGAAAAACTGGATGGAGGGAAAGGGTGTGGTGGGAGTGGATGCCAAGTGGGAACACTGCCTGACCATCGTTGACTCTTCGGGGAAAATCATCGAGACTTTTCCGCAGTACGATCATTTGTTCAAGCGCCCGCACTACGTCACGATCAATCCCTACGATCCGGAGAAACACATCTGGATCGTGGACGATCACATGCACGCCATCTACATCTTCACGCATGACATGAAGGAGTTGGTGCAGACGATTGGCACGCCCACTGTAAAGGGCGCCGATGGCACGCACTTCAACCGGCCGACTTTCCTGTCCTGGCTGCCCGACAGCACTCTGTTCGTGGCCGACGGATACAACGGCACGCGCGTCGCGAAGTTCGACAAGAACGGAAAATTTCTGATGGACTGGGGCAAGCCGGGAATGCATCTGAAGGCCTCGGACCCCTTCGATACGCGCCCCTACTACATGAATAACGTGCATGGAGTGGCCCTGGATCCCGTGACCAAACATGTTTTCGTGAACGACCGTGGAAATCATCGTATCCAGGTCTTCGACGAAAACGGAAAATATCTCTACGAGTGGAGCATGGGCAAAGATCCGTCCGATGTACACCTTTTGTATATCGGAGCTGACCGGACCTTGTGGGCCTATGACCGCGGCACTTCCAAAATGCTCAAGTACGACCTCGAGGGGCACTTCCTGTATTCCTGGGGGACCTGGGGTGATTTTCCAGGCGGCTTCTGGGGAGTGCACGGATTCAGCGTGGACCAGGACGGCAATTTCTACACCGCCGAAGTGGACAACGGGCGCGCGCAAAAATTCACGCCCCGCCCGGGTGCGAATCCTGCGTACCTGGTCAGTAAGCCGATTTACGCCGCGTGGAAATAAGCGCGTCTGCATTTCGTTGCAGCGCACGTTTTTGTCTAACAGGATCAATACCCCGCACTCGACGCGGCGAGGGTAAGGCGCCTGTTCGGACCTGTCCGCGGTATTTTAAATGGCAGCTTGAGACCGCCTCTATGTCACGCTATGCTTTCCGCGTCAGCGAGGCGGTTTTATTTTTGCACTGACACGAGAATGGATATGGGGGTAGTCATGAGCAATGTTGAAACAAAAGATACCGTCACGTTGCGCGAAGAGGCCGTTGCTGGAAATGGCTTGATTGACAGGCGCGCACTGTTGCGGAGCGCGCTGTTTTCCGCTGGAATCGCGGCAGCGAGCGCGGGCAATGCTCGGGCTGACGATAGCGTTGGCGTGGACGCGCCGGATTGGATGAAGACGCCCGGCAAGCCATTTTCAGCATACGGCACGCCTTCGAAGTGGCAGGAAAAAGTGCAGCGAATCATCGCCAACCCTCCGGGGCGCCCTGGAACGGGCGTCTCGCGCACGCCGCTGCATCTCTTGGAAGGAACCATCACGCCGGCCGGATTGCACTTCGAGCGTCATCATAATGGCGTCCCCGACATTGACCCCGCGCGCCACGAATTGTTTATCCACGGAATGGTGAAGCGCCCGCTGGCATTTTCGCTCGAAACGCTGATGCGCTATCCGATGGAAACGCGCATCCGCTTCGTCGAGTGCGCCGGCAACAGCGGAGCGTTCAGCGCGGCGCAGCCACCGCAAATCACCGCCGGAGAATTGAACGGCCTGATCTCCTGTTCAGAATGGACGGGCGTGCGTCTCGCAACTCTGCTCGGGGAAGCAGAAGTAAATAAGGAGGCGAAGTGGGTGATTGCGGAAGGCGCCGACGCCGCCGCCATGAGCAGGAGTATCCCGCTAGTGAAATGCATGGACGACGCGATGATTGCCCTGTACCAAAACGGAGAAGCCATCCGCCCGGAACAGGGATTTCCGATGCGGCTGTTGCTGCCGGGCTTTGAAGGCAACATGAACGTGAAATGGTTGCGCCGGTTGAATGTGACCGATGCGCCAGTGGATGCCCGGGATGAAACCTCGCACTATACGGAATTGATGCCCAACGGGAAGGCGCGTCAATTCATGTTTCTGCAGGGCGCAAAATCCGCGCTCCTCAAGCCGTCGCTTGGAATGACCATGAAAGGGCCCGGGCTATACGAAGTATCCGGACTGGCATGGTCGGGTGCGGGGCGGATTTCGAAAGTGGAAATCTCCGCGGATGGCGGGCAGACTTGGGCTCTCGCTTTATTAACTGATCCAGTATTATCGAAAACATTAACTCGATTCCGCCTTGCCTGGAAATGGGATGGGCGCCCCTCTACCCTGATGAGCCGGGCCACGGACGAAACCGGTAGCACGCAGCCAACCAGGGCAAGTTGGATCGCTCAATATGCGCCCGGCCAGGGGTACCACTTCAACGGCATTCAAAGCTGGAGCATTGAGGCCGATGGGACGGTGAAGAATGTTTACGCCTAGGTTTGCGTATTTTGTCCCGTTTGCGGCATTGTTCCTGGCGCCATACGTTTGCGCTGCGCAGGGGCCCAATCTCGGACGTCTGCTCACCCCCGACGAAATCCGAAAGATTGACATTACGGTATCGCCCGATGGAAGGGGACTGCCCGCAGGCAGCGGGTCCGTTTCGGCGGGCACTGCGGTTTACGCCAAATCTTGCCAAGTCTGCCATGGGGAAAAAGGCGCGGGCAAGCCACAGGATCAACTTACGGGAGGCGTGGGTTCTCTCGCGTCGGGCAAGCCCGTCAAAACAGCGGTAAGTTATTGGCCGGCAGCCACTACGTTGTTCGATTATATTCGACGGGCCATGCCGATCACCTCGCCCCAGTCTTTGACGAACGATGAGGTCTATGCGGTGACGGCTTACATCCTGTCCATCGACGGAATTGTTCCTTCGGATGCGGTACTCGATGCAAAGACATTGCCGCGCGTAAAAATGCCGAACAAGGACGGCTTCGTAAGTTGGTGGCCGAAGCCGCCAAGGTGAGCCTTGAGTAGCGCGGGCTTCAGCCTGCGGGGGTTAGTCCTTGCAAGGCCCAAACCCCGCAGGCTGAAGCCTGCGCCACTGGTTCCCAATCTGGATTAAATTTTCCAGTCGTGCGATTCCACGTACTCGCGCGTGATATCGGCCACAGTCCGCGTGCCACAATTACCCATCACCAGCTTCAGTTCGGCCTGCATGATTTCGATTACGCGGTCGACCCCGGCCTGGCCAAAGGCTCCCAAACCCCACAGGAAGGGACGCCCAATCCCGACGGCTTTGGCGCCGATCGCGAGGGCCTTGAATACATCCGTGCCTCGCCGAAAGCCGCCGTCGACGAACACAGGAATCTTGCCGCCGACTTCGGCCACAACTTCCGGCAGCGCCTCGATCGTCGCGCGCGAAGTTTCCGTGGAACGTCCGCCGTGGTTCGATACCAGCATGCCGTCGATTCCATGTTCCAGGCACAGCCGGGCATCTTCTCGCGTGTCCATCCCCTTGATGAATAGTTTTCCTTTCCAGGTTTTACGGAGGCGATCGAGAAACGCCCAGTCCATGGAAGGATTCGTAGTTCTTATTCCGGTCATATCGATGCCGTCGTACATCGGGCGTTCTTTTACGGTTGGCCCTTCGGGAGTTTCGTGGCAGTTGAGGCACATGTGCAGGTCCTTGCCGCGCGTTCGGAGATATGTTTCGCTGAAGCGGCCCGTGGTGTTATCGACTGTGAGGGCCAAGACGGGGCAGCCGGCGGCCTCCACGCGGCGCAGAATTTTCTCGTTCACATCCCAGGAAGTCGATGCGTACAGTTGATACCAAACCGGCTGGCCGCGTTCTTTGATGACCTCTTCGACGGGCGTTGAAGTTGCGGTGGACAAAAATTGCAAAGTGTTGCGCGCTTTGGCCGCCCGCGCCACGGATAATTCGCCATCGGCAAAGAACGATTTCTCGCCGCCGGTCGGGCAAAGGAAGATCGGGCTGTTGTACGTCGTGCCGAAAAGATCGACGCGCATGTCCACTTTGGTGGCATCGCGCAAGCGGCGCGGGCGCAGTTCGATGTGCTTGAAACCTTCGCGGTTGGCGCGGAGCGTGGCGTCATCGTCCACGCCGCTGGCCATGTACGCCCAGTGCCCCTGCAAAACTTTGCGGTGGGCGGCCTCTTCGAAATCGAAAACGTCGAGCGCCCCGGCCGGGCTGGTGATCACGTCGGAAGTTTCCTGCATGCCCTGAGCCAGGCCGCTTTGCTCGAAGAAGGCGGCGACTCCGCCGAGCGCCGCAATGTACGGGCTGGCGGCCAGAAATTTGACGAATTCACGACGGGCGGTAAATTTGGATTGGATCATGATGGTTGCAGATTGTAACGCTTCTCATTCTTGCTGGCCAGACGCAACTTTTGCGTGAAACTCGATTCAAAGCTTTCCTCTGGATTCAACCAGGCAGCAATAAGACCATTCCTTCCGGGCGGACTCGGGTGTATAAGTAGGCCCATCCGCAAGCGCCAAACGGAAATTGAAGTCAAAGAAAAAGTGAGAATCGACCATGCCGACGCGCAGAGAATTTCTGAAGATTGTGTCCGGGACGACGGCGGGCATTTTTTTTGCAGGCTGTTGCTGCGCCGATTCTTCCCTCGGTTTCACGCCGAGCCCGCCGCAAACCGCGGCATACGCAGGCGCCAGCCGTAATCGCCGGGAAGTCGTTGTGGGCGGGCGGCGGACGGCGGTGGTGGATGTTCACGCGCATGCGCGAGTGCCCGAAGTCTGGGATCTCGTCAAAGACCGCATCGGGCGCGAGGGCCGCGCCGGAGACGCGGCTCAGGCGAGTCCGGATAATCCGGCCAACCTTCACAATGGCGTTGAAAAACGCCTCGCGGATCTGGATGAAATGGGAATTGACGTGCAGGCCCTCTCCATCAATCCTTTTTGGTATTGGGCGGATGTGGATCTCGCCCGCAAAATCATTCAACTCCAAAACGAGAAACTTGCCGAACTGTGCGCCGCGCACCCGAAACGCTTTGTGGGACTTGGCAGTGTGGCCCTGCAGCATCCGTCGCTGGCCGTCGAGCAGATGGAAGAGGGCGTGAAGAAATTTGACATGCGCGGCTTCGCCATTGGCGGCAGTGTGAATGGAGACGATCTGTCCGCTGAAAAGTTTCACCCGATTTGGGCGAAGGCCGAGGAACTGCAGACGCTGATTTTCATTCATCCGCAAGCGGCCGGGACGCCAATCGACGAGAAGAGGCTGCAGGGAAACGGGTTTTTGGACAATGTGGTCGGACACCCGCTGGAGACCACCCTGGCGCTCACGCATTTGATCCAAGATGGAACTCTGGATCTTTTCCCGCGATTGAAAATATGCGCGGCGCATGGCGGCGGCTACCTGCCATCCTACTCGAGCCGGAACGATCAGTGCCTGACGGCTTTTCCGAATCTTTGCAAGCCTCTGAAGAAGCCTCCGACTGAGTATCTTAAACAATTATATTTCGATTCAGTATTATTTACTCCCGAAGACATGCGGCATTTGATCGCCGTGGTGGGCGCGAGCCAGGTGGTCGTAGGGACCGATTATCCCACGCTGTGGAATCGTACCCCGGTGGACCGGATTCTGGCCGTGCCCGGCTTGAACGACGACGAACGCATTTCGATTTTCGGCAACACCGCAGCGAAGCTGCTCAAGATCAGTATTTGAAAAAGCCAAAGCGAAGGAGAGGACATGAAAAGGGATGATGTCCAGGCAAACGGGAATCGCCGCAATTTCTTAAAGGCCGCCGGCGTTGCCGCCGTTGCGTTCGCAACCCCGAAAGGAGCATTGACGCAGAATGAAAATTCCAAATCCGCCCCGCAGAAAGATCGCGGGCGGACCGCGCCGTCCGACCGGGGCATGTGGATCACCTGGTATGACCTGCCGATGGAAGGCCGCGACGCCTATTTTTCCTGGCTGCACGGCACATATCTTCCCGGCCTCCTCAAGCGGCCCGGCTATTTGTGGGCGGCGCACTACGCGTCGCAGGATCTCGAAGGCGGCGCTGAGAATGCCACGCGCTACAAGCATGTCGACGATCCAAGAGTAGGGAAGGGGTATCACTACATGCTTCTGATTGCCGCAGCAGATGCCAGCGTCTTCGGCGACCCCGTGCCCAGTTTGATCAACGCGGCGTTGCCGGAAGAGGGGAAGAAAATGCTCGCTATGCGGATGAGCGAACGCATGAACCTCTTTACCGAGGCCTGCAGGCGCGATGGCCGCGCGCTTGTCGCTTACAAGGATGGCATGACAAGCGCTCCGTGCATTCAAGTCGGGAGCTTCGATTGCGCTTTGGAGTACGAGGAAGAAATGCACGCCGGGTATGTTCTGGAGCGTATGCCCAAGATGTGTGCATCTCCTTCTTGCGTCCGGGTGAGGAAGCTGAATTCCGTGGCTGGGTGGGCCAAGCACGGTATTATTTACGAATTCGCGTCCAAGGAAGGATTTGATCGCGACTACGCGCCCGCGGTTGCTAATTCGCCCTTAGGCCTTAACGGCCGCTCCGTGGTTCCCAATCTGACCCACGCGCCCAACGGGCCCAACAGCGCGCTCCGAATTTGGCCGCCAGTGCCGAAGGCTTAGTGGATCAATGAAAGAGCTAAGTAGCGCAGACTTCAGTCTGTGGGGTTTGAATCTTGCGCAACCAAAATCGCACAGACTGAAGTCTGTGCCACTAAAACCTGCTCTGAATCGACTCTTCAGCAGTCGATTGGGGGGACAAGAAACGAAGGGATAGAATCTATGACCACACTTACCAGAAGAGAGATGCTATTGACTCCGATGGTGCTGGCCGCCACGAGCGCACTCTCGGCCGCCAGTGGCGTGAAGAAAAAGATGACGCTCGCTATCCATCAAAACACATCGAACGGGGCGGGCTATCGCAAATCGCTGGAAGGCTGGGCACGCGCAGGGATCAAAGACGTGGAGATCACCAATATTCTGCTCGACGAATTTCTGAAAACCGACGACCTGGCAGCCGCCACCCGCGTGATCACTGACCTGGGTTTGAATCTCGTTCACGCCGCGACCGGCGTGACGGAACTTTGGGAGCCAAATCCAAATCGCGCCGCGGCGCTCGACAACCTCAAGAGACGCTGCGAGATGTTCGCAAAGATGGGCCTGAACCGCGTCTACGCCGCCACTGCGACCAACAAGAAAGTCACCGAGGACGACTATAAAGCTGGCCCGGAAAACATGCATGATGCGGGAGAAGTTGCCAAGCAGTTCAACATGAAACTCAGGATCGAATTCCTGCGCACTTCCACGTTCATCTCCACGCTTCCGACCATACTCAAATTGACGCGCTCGGCCGCCCATCCAAACGTTGAGCCCATGCTGGATTTTTATCATTTCTGGTCCGGCCTGAACAAATTCGAGGATCTCGATATGATCCGGTCCGGGGAAATAGGTCACGTCCACTTTCAGGACGTCCCGGACATGCCTCGCGAATTATTGGACCTCTCGACGCGCATAATTCCCGGCGACGGAATCAGCCCGCTGACCAGAATTCTGGGCAAGCTTGCCGAAAAGGGTTATGCCGGCCCGCTCTCCGTGGAATTGTTCCTGCCGAAATTCCAGCAAGGCGATCCCTACGAGGTCGCGCGCGAAATCCGCACGAAATCCGAAACCGTAATGCGCCAGGCCGGCGTGGCATGAACTGCAACGCGCTAGCTGCTAAAGCCTGCGATCAAGCAATCAGGGAGACAATCTAGATGCGCATACCCAAGAAGCGCCTCGCCGTTCTTCGCGAGCATATCAAAGCCGAGAGCACGCACAATATGCAGGAACTGCTCGAGGGAATGACCGCCGATTGCTTTAACGATGTTTGCTGTGTGCCCAAGCCCTTCGTCGGACCCAGAAAGGTGGCCGAGCGATACACCAAACATTGGGCCGGCTTTCCCGATTTCAAGGTCCGGGTCAGGCGATTCCTTGCCGCCGATGACAAGTGCATCGTGACCGAAAACGAGTGGAGCGGGACGCACCGCGGCACGTTCCTCGGCCTGCGGCCCACCGGAAAACGAGTGCGGGTGCGGGCCCTGGTGGTATGGCACTTTCGAGGGGACAAGCTGTGGGGTGAAACCGTTTTTTTTGATATGGGCTCGATCCAGAAACAGATCGGCGCGAAGGTCGCGGTCGCCGCGGGCCGCAAGTCACGTTCGGATTGAATTTGACTCCCTCTTCGGTTCCACCATGGTATCGCTCACTTAGCCGCACCCAATGGAACACGCTCCTGGCGTCAAACCTCGGTTGGGTGTTCGACGGCTTTGAGGCCTATGCGTTGATCCTGACAGCAGCTGTGGCGCTTCGTCAGTTGCTGCCACCCGAAAAATATTCGCAAATTCCGGCCTATGCCGGCGCGGTCATCGCCACGACATTATGCGGCTGGGCCGTCGGCGGCATGCTCGCGGGCGTCGTTGCCGACTACGTGGGCCGCAAGCGAACCATGATTTACGCGATTCTGACTTATTCGATCATGACCGGCCTCAGCGCGTTCTCCTGGAACTGGACTTCCTTCGCCGTCCTTCGTTTTCTCGCCGGATTGGCCATTGGATCCGAGTGGGTCACCGGCACTTCCATGACCGCTGAATTCTGGCCGGATAGTGCGCGCGGCAAAGGCAGCGGGCTTTTCCAGTGCGGTTTCGGAATCGGCTTCTTCCTGGCTTCTTTTCTCTGGCTATTCATAGGCGCGATGGGTCCCGGGGCGTGGCGAACGATGTATTTGATTGGAGTGCTTCCGGCGCTGCTAACTCTTTGGATCCGCCGAGCCATCCCGGAATCGGCCCTTTGGGAAAAGGCCAACGAGAAACGTAAAGCGGCGAACCGGCGCGAGCGAAGCGGCCGCGAAGCAATGCCTGAGGATCGCGCGCTGACGCGCTTCACATTTCTTGACCTGTTCGCCACGGCCGCGATTCGCAAAAGAACGATCATCGCGTTTCTCATGGCCACCGCTTCCGCAGTGGGTTTCTGGGGGATCTCGACCTGGGTCCCTCCTTACATTGGGTCCGTGGCGGCGAGCGCCGGCCTATCTTCACCGCTGTGGGCGAGTTTCACCGGAATGGCCTATAACGCCGGAACGATCGCCGGATACATCAGCCTGGGCTTTCTTGCCGATGCTTTTGGGCGAAGGCCGGTCACGCTTTCTTACTTCGCATGTTCACTCTTGGCTACGCCACTCTTATTTCTCTGGACGCACGAGCTTCACCTGCTGCTATTCGTTTCGGCAATTGTCGGATTCTTCGGCTCAGGGCAACTCACCTGGCTGGCCACGTGGCTTCCCGAACTTTACCCGACGCGTATGCGCGCCACAGCCTTGGGATTCATTTTCAATGCTCCTCGATTGATTGCCGCGGGGGGCACGCTTATGGCTGGCACGCTGATCGTGAAATTCGGCGGCTACGGAAATGCGGCCATGATCGTTTCCACGATCTACATTCTGGGCCTCGCGGCCGGGCCGTTCTTGCCGGAAACTCGCGGCAAACCGTTGCCCGAATCGGTCTAACGGACTGCACCACCGTGCGGAATCCTGTCCAGTAGCGAATGAGAGAAAGTAACCAGGCTGTTGCAGCCGAGCGACTTGCTTTACCGTCGCCCTGTGCAAATCATATTTACAATCCCGGGGTCTCCCCGGCGGTTACGCGGTTTCAATCACGAAAAACTGCCATCTCTTGGTACAATAAAATGTTGGGGATTCCAGTGCAGGATATTTTTTTGGATGTCGGGGGAAAGTGACTTGGCTGCGACTCAGACCGAATCTCTGGTAGAAGTAGGGCCAAAGGTCGTTTATAAAGTTTTGGCGGCGATCAGCGTGTGTCATTTATTGAATGACATGATGTCATCGCTGCTGCCCGCGATTTACCCGTTGCTGAAAAGTTCGTTCAATCTGAATTTCGCGCAAGTGGGCCTGATTACGCTCACCTACCAGACGACCGCCTCTTTGCTGCAGCCCATGATCGGATACTACACGGACAAGAGGCCCAGGCCATTTTCTCTGCCCGTGGGGATGGGTGCGACGCTTATTGGGCTAATCTTATTGGCGGCTGCTCGCACGTTTCCCGCGCTCCTGGTTGCTGCGGCGCTGGTGGGAACGGGCTCCTCGGTGTTTCATCCCGAGTCCTCGCGCGTGGCGCGCATGGCGTCAGGCGGGCAACACGGGCTGGCTCAATCGATTTTTCAGGTGGGCGGAAATGCCGGGCTTTCCTTTGGCCCGTTGCTGGCAGCGTTCTTTGTGTTGCCTAGGGGGCAAAACAGTCTCGCCTGGTTTTCGCTCGCGGCCCTGGCCGGCATGCTTCTGCTGACGGGAGTGAGCGCCTGGGCCAAGAACCACGCGGCCAGCTGGAAGAAATTCAGCGCGAAACACGACATCGACAAACCGCCGGACCTGTCGACCGGAAGAATCACGGCGTCGATAGCGATTCTGATGGCGCTCTTGTTTTCGAAGTTTGTCTATTTAGCTAGCTTGACTAGCTACTACACTTTTTATCTAATCAACAAATTTCAAATGTCCGTCGAACGCGCGCAAATCCATCTTTTCGTTTTTCTGGGCGCGGTCGCGCTGGGCACACTCATTGGCGGGCCCATCGGCGATCGCATCGGCCGCAAGAGCGTCATCTGGTGCTCGATTCTCGGGGTTCTCCCGTTCACTTTGCTTTTGCCGTACGCCAATTTGTTTTGGACCGAAATCCTCAGCGTGGTGATCGGCCTGATTCTAGCCTCGGCATTTTCGGTGATTGTGGTATACGCGCAGGAACTCGTCCCGGGCAAAGTGGGAATGATCTCCGGCCTCTGCTTTGGTTTCGCCTTCGGGATGGCGGGACTGGGCGCGGCGGGTCTCGGTTGGCTCGCGGATTTGACCAGCATCAATTTCGTGTACCTGGTTTGCTCGTATCTCCCAGCGGTTGGTTTGCTGGCGGCATTCTTGCCCAACATCGAGCGGCCCCGGGTGCGGACAATTCACGAAGAAGCGATGGCGGATTAGCGTAAGTTTCAGGTTCTATAATTCACGCAAAAAATCAAAATTATGCATTCCGAGCAAAGCGAGGAATCTCTCATTTTAAAGTTTAAACTATGGAGGGATTCCTCGCTTCGCTCGGAATGACAACACAAGTGGTATTTCCGCAGTCTTCCAAGAGGAAATTCCAATTCCTTGTACGATCTCAAATTTCAAATTTGAAATCCTCACGCGCCAGCCTTGCTCATTTCCGCGGCGCGGTGGATGGCGCGACGAATGCGCGGGTAGGTCCCGCAGCGGCAGATGTTTCCGGACATGGCCCGGTTGATATCGTCGTCCACGGGGTTGGGCGTTTTTTCCAGCAGGGCAGCCGCGCTCATAATTTGCCCGGACTGGCAGTAGCCGCATTGCGGCACTTCGATTTCAATCCACGCGCGTTGCAACGGATGACTCCGGTCCGGCGAAAGCCCTTCGATGGTGGTGACTTCTTTTCCCGCGGCCCGCGATACCGGAGTGCTGCACGATCGCACCGGCCGTCCATCCAGGTGCACAGTGCAGGCGCCGCACTGCGCGACGCCACAGCCGTACTTCGTGCCGGTCAAGCCCAGATGTTCGCGCAAGATCCAGAGCAGGGGAGTGGAGGGCTCCACATCCACCTTCACACTGCGTTTGTTTACTGTTAAAGAAATCACGAGTCTGAACCTCCTCCGGAAAAAATCCGTTTACTAGAGCCTGCCCGCCCGTCTGTGTTCAGAGTCTCCACTTTGCTCTAGGTTTTCAAAACCGCAAGCACGCGTTCCGGCAGGAACGGGGACTGCCGCAAGCGGCGCCCAGTTGCGGAAAAGAAGGCGTTCGCGACGGCCGGGCCCACGCCAATTCCGCCGAGGTCGCCGATTCCAACCGGATTGCGTGTTGATGGCACGATATGCGTGTGCACTTCCGGCGCTTCCGACATGCGCAGGACTTGATAATCGTAGAAATTGGATTGTTGTACGGCACCGTTCTTGAAAGTAATTCGCTCCTTGAGCAGATTGCTCAGAGAGTGGATGACGGCGCTTTGTAATTGCGCATCCAGATTGCGCGGCATAATCGGAACACCGACATCGGCCGCAATCCAGATTTCCGGCACGCGGATCACGCCGGTGTTGTGATCCACGGTAACTCGCGCGATCGTGGCCATGTACGTTCCCGCGTTGGTGACGAACGACACGCCGCGCCCGGCCTTCTCGCCTTTCTTCCAGGCAGCCATGCTGGCCACCGCGCGGAGAACCTCTTGCTCCGCCGACGATTTCTGCAGCAACTCCAGGCGCATCTCCACGGGGTCATCGCCGCGGGCCATTGCGATTTCATCTACAAAACTTTCCGCCGCGAATTGATTCACGGTTGAGCCCACGCCGCGTACCGCCGACATGCGCACGCCAAGCTTGTTCCGTACAGCCTCGACCAGAATGTTGGGAACGTCGTAGTCGGTTTTGATTCCGGTCGTGGAAATTCTCGGGAACCCCTTGCCCTTCTCGAAGCGCAGCGGGTCCGTCATGGCCAGCGCTTCGTCCGCGACCAGGCGATGGTGCCAGGCGATCAGCCGCCCGTTGCTGTCTTCGGCCGCTTGCAAATATTGCGCGGTCATCGGCTTGAACCGTCCGAATCGCACATCGGATTCCCGGCTCCAGATGACCTTCACCGGCTGCCCCAACTCCTTGGATACGAGCGCGGAGTCAACCGCCCAGTCGTGATCCATGGCCGATCGCCGGCCAAACCCGCCGCCCAGGTAGGTCCGATGAAGCATCACATTTTCAGGATCTATGCCGAGGGCTTCCGCGACGGAACGCTTCAGGTGCGTGGGCGTCTGCGATCCCGCCCATACTTCCACGCTTTTCCCCCCGTCTTTTACCCAGGACACGGAATTCAGCGGCTCAAGTTGAGCGTGGTATACAAATTCGGTGCGGTACTCGGCCTTGTAAACTTTGGCCGCCCCGCTAAGCGCGGCAACGGCGTTGCCAGTGTTCTGTACCTGCACTCCGGCTTTGCTGAGGTCGCGCGCAATTGCCGACTGCTGTTCCATCGCGCGCTCGCTGTCGAATTCGCTCTGATCAATTTTGCTCCAGGAGATTTTCAGCGCGCGTTCCGCGGCGAGCGCCGCCTCGTAAGTCTGCGCCGCAACCGCCACACGATCGGGCGGCAACTGCATCACCTTCAGCACGTCCCGCATTTTGGAAACTTCCGAGTCATTGACGGAAACCAGCGTGGCCCCGAGAACGGGAGCCCGCACCACGGTGGCATACACCATGTCAGGTAGCCGCACATCGATGCTGTACTGCGCCGAACCATTGGTCTTGGCCGGAACATCCACGCGCGGGACTTCGTGGCCGATCAAGCGGAACTGGCCCGGATCTTTAAGATCTTTTTCCGAGACGTTCGGCAGAGTCTCCGGCATAGGAGCGAAGCCGGCAATCTCTCCAAAGCTGAGTCGCTGCCCGCTCTTAGTGTGAACTACCATACTCGGTTCCGTCGTAAGTTCCGCGACGGGGACGTTGAGGTGCGTTGCAGCCGCATCAAGAAGCACGCGCCGCGCCTGCGCGCCATAAAGACGCATGTTCTTGTAATACGCCATCACCGCGGTGCTGGCCGCCGTCACCATCATTCCGAAAAAGAAGGAAAGTGGATTGCCGTAAATTTTATCGTCCGAAGGGCTGAACTCGATGGCCACGTTGTTCCAGTCGGCGTCCAACTCCTCGGCGAAGATCACCGCCAGCGCGGTCATCGTGCCCTGTCCCATCTCCGCCGCCGGCGCCATGATGGTGATCGCCCCGTCGGGAGCGATGCGAACCCAGGCCATCTTCACGCCGGCGCCAGTTGCTGCCTTGTCAATTTCGGGAGATGCGCCGATGGCTGGCTTGAGATCGAGGCCGAATACTAGGCCCAGTCCGCTTACGCCAACGCCAACGAGGAAGTCACGACGTTTGATGGGAAATTCAGTCATGTTAGTGGCACCTCCAATGGCGTGAGCTTGCTGTCGAGCCGACTATACGCCAGGCGCGCTATCAGCGACAAGCGAGCACACCGGGGACTATCCACATTCTCGGCAGCCACTTTTCCGGTTTCTGAGTCAATCAGGCGGTACAGCGTCTGGCCGGGCGCGAGGGCATTGCGATCGAAACTAGCGGCGCGTTACTGCGTTGCCTACAATCGACCTCGTTATACAATCGAATTAGTTCTTGAAATCAAGATGAGCTGCGTACCAGGGAGGCGCTGCGCAAATGGCCCCGATTTTTCTCTGGCTCGTCATGATCCTTTGCTTGCTGATTTCCGTCGTCAAGTATTTGATGGGAATCATCCTCAAATTATCCTTTCCCAGCACCAAAATCCAAAAGGACTACACCTATCAGCCCACCGTGAGCGTTCTCATGCCTTGCTTCAACGAGGGCCAGACGGTGTACGAAACCATCGAAAGCATCAGCAAGAGCAATTATCCGAACGAGAAGTTTGAAGTGATCGCCCAGGACGACTGTTCCGTCGACGACAGCTATGAGTGGATGTTAAAGGCTCAGCGCGATTTCACCAACATCCGCATCCGCACCGGCCGGAACGAGGTCAATAGCGGGAAGGCGCGCACAGTTTGCAACGCGGCGCAGCATTCCACCGCCGAGATCATCATCTCCATCGATTCCGATTGCATTTTTCATGAGGACGCGATCGCGGAATTGACCGCCTGCTTCTCTGAGCCGCGGATCGGCTCGGTCGGCGGCAGGGTGGGAGTCCGCAACCCCAACGACGGCGTAGTCACCGCCATTCAAGCGGTCATCTATTACTCCGCGTTCCAGCTTTACAAGATCCCCGAGAATTGGACGCGGAGCGTTTGCTGCATCAGCGGTTGCCTCTTCGCCATTCGGCGCGAGTTGCTCCTGGAAATCGAGCCGGATATCCGCGCGCGCCACTGGTTCGGCATTCCAGTGAATCAAGGCGAGGACAGGTTCCTGACTCATCAGACCCTGCTACGCGGTTACGGGACCTACATCAACAACGACGCGCTATGCTGGACCACGGTTCCGAACACACTCTCCGTTCTTTTTAAACAGCAACTCCGCTGGCGCCGCAGCATCCTGCGCGATTTTTTCTATACACTCCGGACATTGCCGCAACACGTCTGGAAATTGCACCCGAACACGGTGTTTACGCTGGTGCTGACGCCGCTGGGAGCGCTCGTTGCCGTTCTGGTCGTGATCACCATGCTCTCATCGGACCCTCTGGCATGGGCCGGACCGCTGCCCCTGATCACTGCTCTTGGAATAGGTGCTGTGCTCACCTGGGTCATCAAGAGATATAGCGCTCGAGAAGCGCTGGCACATCCACTGGCCTTTGGGGCTTATGTCGCCTGGTCGATCGTGAGCAGCTTGTTTCTGACGCCTCTCGCCCTCTGCACCTTGGATTCCGCAGACTGGGGAACACGAACCAAAGAAGAACAAGAGGTGCTTCTTGGCAACCCTAACAGCTAATACGCCTCCAGCCGAGCCGAAAAGGACTGCCCCCAGGCAATCACTTCACTACAAAGTCGTGATTTCGCTGTACCGCGTATTCGCCATCGCCGTTCTCTATCTCGTTCTGGGTGGAATCCTCGCGTATGCCTTCGTGATGGGCTTCTATGCCGTCGCCACGTCGTGGGCCGCCCCGCTCATTCTTTCCGCGGTCGACGAAAAAAGTCTCGACTTCCGCGACAAGCTTGTGACCAGCCAGCAGACCATCGAAGATCTGAAGGTGGACACACAGAAGCTGCAAAGCGGTA
>Ga0210396_10000505_pt1 | contig 51325 bp, 47 predicted proteins | sample IncBWH17OmetaG_FD_155466 | JGI IMG/M metagenome (GOLD analysis project Ga0210396, IMG submission 155466) | Forest soil microbial communities from Barre Woods Harvard Forest LTER site, Petersham, Massachusetts, United States - Inc-BW-H-17-O ... | reverse complement strand
ACCGCCCGCCTCGGAACCGCCCGCCTCGGAACCGCCGCCCTCGGAACCGCCCGTCTCGGAACCGCCTATCTCGAAGTCGCCGCCCTCGCAGCCGCCTCCGTCGGAACCGCCGGCGGCGCCGAGCGAACCGGCGGCGCCGTTCCGGTTCTTCGCGGCGACGAGCTTCTGGAACGAGGCGGTGCCGGCGGACGCGGCGCTGGACGCGAGCTCGGCGGCGGTGGTGGGGGCGTTCGACGAAGAACTGGCGGCGTCGGAGGCGGCGAAGAAAGGCCCGGCGATCAATACGACGGCGTGGTCGGTTCCGCTCTACACGGTGCCGGCGGGGCAGCCGACGGTGGCGGTGGCGCTCGAGGACGCGGCGCGCTCGGCGGCGCTGCAGTCGGCGTGGGAGGCGGTGCCGCTGCCGGCGGACGCGCAGCCGGCGGCGGGCAGCGATGAGCACCTCGTGGTGTGGCAGCCGAGCACGGACCGTCTGTGGGAGTTCTGGGGCCTCGAAGACACGGCGAGCGGTTGGCGCGCGGCGTGGGGCGGGGCGATGCAAAACGCGTCGTCGGACTCCGGGGCGTACGGCGCGGAAGCGTGGCCGGGGGCGAAGTCGGGCTGGGGGGCGTCGGCGACGTCGCTGTCGATCGCGGGGGGGCTGATCACGCTGGAAGACCTCGAACGCGGCGCGATCAACCACGCGCTGGCGATGGCGATCCCGGCTCCGCGGGCGGGGGTGTTCGCGGCGCCGGCGGAGCGCACGGATGGGTACTCGAGCGAACCGCTGTCGATCCCGGAGGGGGCGCATCTGCGGCTCGACCCGAGCCTGGACCTGGCGGCGCTGCACCTGCCGCGGGTGACGCTGATGATGGCGGAAGCGGCGCAGCGCTACGGGATCTTCGTGCGGGACCGCGCGGCGAACGTGGCGTTCTACGCGCAGGACCCGACGCCGACGGGAGCGAACCCGTACACGGGCGCGCGCGGCTATTTCGAAGGCAAGAGCCCGGCGCAGCTGCTGGCGGCGTTCCCGTGGAGCCACCTGCAGCTGCTGAAGATGGAACTGCACGGCGCGGGCTGAGGCCGCGCGGGGCGCGCGCGGGAGCGGGGATCGCGCGCGCCATCGACTACGATCGGGCGCTGAACGCCGATGTCCAGCTCTCGAGCCGAACGGCAGCTGATCCTGCTCAGTGCTGGCACCGCCGCTCGCAGGCGCGAGTTGGGGGGGCAGCCCCCACGACTGCTCCCCGACGTGCGGTGGCCGCGGCTCGCGGAGACGCTGCGTGCGCGCAAGCTGCTGCCGGTGCTGGGACCGCGGATCCTGGAGCTCGCGGGGGGATCGGCGCTCGCGGGGGGAGCGGCGAGCGAGGATTTCGCGGCGGCGGTGGCGCAGGCGCTGGAGGCGGGGCGGCGGCAGGGCGCGTTCCTGGGGCTGATCTCGCAGCGCGTGGCGGCGATGCTCGCGGAGGCGGGGATTCGCAGTGCGCCGCTGAAGGGCCCGCTGCTGGGCGAGGCGCTCTACGGCGATCCGGGGCGGCGGCTCTCGAGCGACATCGACCTGCTCGTCGCGCCGGAGCAGCTGCGCGACGCGGTTGTGGTGGTGCGCGCGCTGGGCTACGCGGAGCCGACGGACTATGTGCGCGCGGACGGGCTGCCGCTGTTGCACTTCGTGCTGCTGCGCGAGCGCGAGGAGCTGCCGCCGGTGGAGCTGCACTGGCGCGTGCACTGGTACGAGCGGAGCTTCGCGCGCGAGCGGCTGCTGCCGCCGGCGGCGGAGGGCTCGCGCGAGTGGCGCGCGGCGCGGGCGGATGAGCTGGCGGCGCTGCTGCTGTTCTACGCGCGGGACGGCTTCGTGGACCTGCGCATCGCGGCGGACCTGGGCGCGTGGTGGGACGTGTACGGCGCGGAGCTCGCGCGGGGCGCGCTCGGGGAGGTGGTCGCGACGTATCCCGCGCTCGCGCGCGCGATCGCGGCGGCGGCGGCGGCGGCGGAGCGGATCGTGGGTCTGCCGGCGGCGCGGATCTTGGGGGAGGGGCACGGCCTGGGTCTGCGCGGGCGCGCGGCGGCGCGCCTGGCGAACCCGCACCCGCACTCGAGCGCGGCGCAGCTCTACGCGGATATGGGCCTGATCGACGGGCTGCTCGCGCCGCGGGGGGGTCTGCGGGGGTTCGCGCGGCGCCAGCTGCTGCCGCCGGCGGAGGTCCTCGACCAGCAGGCGGGGCACGGCGGTAAGGCGCGCGCGCGCTCGCAGCTGGGCCGCTGCGGGGGCGTGCTGGCGCGCTATGCGCTCACCGTTCCGCGCCTCCTGCGCGGTCCCGAAACGCCGGCCTGAGGACGTGATTATGCCTACGTTTTGGTGAGCGGGCTCACAATTACGTCTACATTTTTGCGAAGGGGTTCGCAATTACGTAGGCATTTTGGCGCAGTTCCCCTTGTTCCTTAACGATCGGCGGCTATCCTTACAAAGCAGCTGCGACTCTGAAAGGAACGCTCTTGCAGGCCTCGATTTCCAACGATGTGCGTACACCACTTGGGCGGCACGAGGAGCGCTTCTGGCCGGCCGATCGCACCGCGCCCACGGGGGGGCAGCGCGGCGGTGTCTATGAGGTCTTCATCCCCGATCCGATCGCCGAGCGCGCGTTCACGCTCGCAGACGAGGCCGTCGCGGCGATCGCGGAGGCGACGAAGGCGCTCGGACGTCTCAACGATACGCGTCCGCGGCTGACGTCGCTGGCGGCATTGGCGCGCAACATGCTGCGCTCAGAGAGCGCCGCGTCCTCGCGTATCGAGGGTGTGCTGATCTCGCACAAGCGGCTCGCGCGCGCCTCCTACGCGCGCGCCGGCCGCCGCAGGGGCGATAACCGTGCCGCTCAGGTTCTGGGCAACGTCGAAGCGATGGAGCGGGCGATCGAACTGGGTGGCGCCAGCGAGCCGTTCACCGTCGCCGACATCCGGGACATCCACCGGACCCTGCTGCGCTTCACCGAGGACCGCGACTTCGCGGGCGTGATCCGCGCGGCGCAGAGCTGGATCGGCGGCAACGACTACCACCCGATCGGCGCGGCCTATGTCGCGCCCCCGCACGAGCAGGTTCCGGGGCTCTTGGAGGATCTGTGCGGCTTCATTGCGCGTACCGACATCGCGGCCGTGGCGCAGGCGGCGATCGCGCACGCGCAGTTTGAGAACATCCACCCGTTCGTGGACGGCAACGGGCGTACCGGGCGCGCGCTGATCTACGCAATTCTGCGCCGCCGCGGAGAGGTCAGCAGCTACATCCCTCCGATCAGCCTCGTGTTGGGCAGCGAACCGAAGAGCTACGTTGGCGGTCTCGGTGCCTACAGTCGGGGCGAGGTCGGCAGTTGGTGCGAGCGGTTCGCACGCGCGACCACCCGCGCCGCGACTGGGGCCGAGGAGCTTGCGGAGGCGATCGAAGAGCGCCAGACCGCGTGGCTGGGACGCCTTGGCGAGCCCCGCAAAGATGCGGCGGTGCGCCAACTCATCGCCATCCTGCCCGCGCAGCCCGTCATCGATGTGCTGGCCGCGCAGCGGCTCACGGGCAAGTCACACGTCGCTGTCGGCAACGCCATCGCGCAACTCGAAGAGGCCGGCATCTTGCAGAAGCTCAACGAGCGCAAATGGGGCCGCGTCTGGGAATGCGGCGAGCTATTCACGCTCGTCGAGGATCTCGAGAAGCGGATCTCCACGCCGTGAGACGGCGGCAGATCGTCCCCCAATGAGGATGGAGCAGGCTCCAGAGGCCGCCACGCCGCGGGCCGCCGAGGTCGCTCACCGCCGCTGGCCGGCCACGCTGTAGAGCTCGCGCAGCCGCGCGTCGATGACCTGCACGCTGCGTGTCTGCAGGCAGTGCGCGCGGCCGCGCTCGCCGATGGCGCGCGCGAGCGCGGGGTCGGCGAGGAGCTCGGTGAGGCGCTGGGCGAGCGCGGTGTGGTCGCCGACGGGGACGAGCATCCCGCCGGCGCGGGCGAGCTCGGGGATAGCACCGACGGGGGTGCTGACGAAGGGGCGCGCGAGGCTCATGGCCTCGGTGAGGATCATCGGCATCGCCTCGGCGCGCGCGGGGAGCGCGATGACGCGGGCGCGCTGCAGTAGGTGCGGCATCTCGGGGGGGTACACGGGCGACTGCACCTCGAGGCGCGCGGTGGGGGGCGGCGCGTAGTCGGTGATGGGGCCGACGATGAGGCAGTGGGCGTGGGGGCGTTGGGCGGCGACGAGGGGCCAGGCGCGGCAGAGGATGTCGGCGCCCTTGCGCAGACCGATCTCGCCGGCGAAGAGGACGAGCTCGTCGGTGCCGTCGGCGGGCGGGAAGCGCGCGGGGACGACGACGGGGTTGGGCACGACCTCGCAGTGGCCGCGCGGCACGAGGCGCTGCACGAGGTCGCGCGTCTCGGGGTCGAGGCAGGTGATGAGCTGAGCGTGCCGCAGCACCGTGCGCACGAGCCGCGGGTGGCGCTGCGCGAACGGCGCGAAGGACGCGCCGTGGATCGTGGCGACGGTAACGAGACCGCGGCGGCGCGCGAGCGCGAGCAGCGCGCCCTCGCGCAGGAAGGAGCCGCGCTCGGAGAGGTGCACGTGCGCGACCTCGCCGGCGGGGATGCGTAGGAGGACGCGCGCGGAGGCCGCGAACAGGCGCGCGGTCGCGCGCGGCTCGCGGGGGCGCCACGTGGCGTGGGAGTCGACGTGCTCGCCGCCGACGTCGTGGTCGACGAGCACGCGAATCACGCTCGCCATGCCACCGACGGTGGCGGGGTCGGGGCCGAAGTGGTGGACGAGCAGGGTGCGTGTCACGCGGCGTCGGTGCTCGTCAACATCACTCGTCCTCGTCCGCAATCAAAAACCAAGCATCAAGCACGAGCCAGCGCGGAGCGCCTGCTCGGACGGCGCCGGTCGCCATCAAGACACTCACATCAAACGGCTTTCCGCATGATTTTGCGCGTATGCCTATTAGTGAAATAGATCGGGACGGGCGTAGAAAGCTTTGACTGCGGCGCCAAACGGGGTTGGCGAGCCTGCGTAGTTCGTAATCAGCACAGGGCCTCCGGGGCAGCCTAGTTTCCAAGCATCCCAGGTCCACGCGAGCATCGAAAAGCTATGGACTGTTGCATACGCCATCCATTCGTCGAGCCAAGCGATCGCGGGCAGCTCGCCACATTGCAACTCCCCGAACTCGTCGTTGATGACGGGTACCTGGGCGGCGATCGGAAGGAGCGTTTCGTTCCAGCAGGCTTCGTCGGTGCAGGCCGACTCGGCGTAGTAGACGTGAAATGTTGCGGCAAGCTGGTGTAGGGGGTCTTGCGGCTCGTACTGAAGCCAGTCTGAGTCATTGGAAGCACGGCTCAGGCCAGCAACGAGAATGACGTTACGGGCACCGGTGGAACGAACTGCGGATACGAGACTGTCCATGCCGGCGTCTTCGCCACATCCGTGCGCCCAGCAGCTCCATTCGCTGGTGGTGCTGCCACCGAGGTCATACGGCTCGTTGTAGAGGTCGAAGAGAACGGCAGGATTGCTCTTGAAGGCAGCCGAGATGCTGCGCCAGAGCGCATAGCCGTGGCTCGCGTCGAGCATGTTCTGGTGTGCGCTCGCTCGTCCGCTCCCCGACGCGCTCCAGTGGATATCGAGGATCACGTAGAGGCCGGCGGCATTGAGTCGGGCGACGTACGCTTTGATCGCAGTGCGATAGGCGTGGCCGGAGTAGGCGGGGTTGAGGCCGTTGATCCCAAGCCAGCAGTCCTCATTCAATGGCAGGCGCACGGAGTTGATGTGCCATGCCTTCATGGCCGCGATCGACGCTGTATCAGTTGGGCCGTCGAAGATGCCGCGATCCGCCTCGCACATGAACTCGGCGCCGGAGCGATTAACGCCTACGAGGCGGAGTGTTTCACCCTCGGCATCCATGAGGCGGTTGCCACTGACCCGAATGGCGAGCCGCGGCTTGCGCTTCCGGCGATGTGAGGATGTGGACGCGTGGATGTTCGCTGTCGCCGGTCGAATGTGCGACGCGATCACAGCTTCGGAAGCATTCTCCGAGGATCTCGAGGTGGTGTGCCCTGTGATTGCAGTTGCCAGCGAGGAGATCATGATGATGACGAGGATCGCGGTAGCGACGAACGCTCGAGTGCATCGCCTCCGCACTCCCCTTCGTGGGTGGGACGTGGTATGCGGTCCTGGTGCGCGCGAGTCCACATCAGCGATTCTTGCACACCGAGCCGTCCGAACTAGCACCTTCCACCTGCTGGCGCTTGCTGTGCTTCAATCGCCGGCAGGGCCAAGACGGCGGCGACGATCAGCGCGGCGGCGTAACACGTGGGACTGTTGAGCAGCGTGTTGTCTGCGAGTGAGTTGACGAGGCATCCAGCGATGACGGTGAGCGCGAGCGACGGTGCATTGAGGGTGCCCGCATCCACGGAGCCGAGGATTCGCCGCCTGCGGAGGAGGCTGCGGATCAGGAGCGCGAGCGCTGCCAGTAGAACCGAGAGACCTACGACGCCAGTCTCGACAAGGTAGCGGATGTACTCGTTGTGGGGCGGCTTGCCGGCATACAGATTTCGAGGTGCGCCTAGGGCTGTTGTCGTCGTGCCAAGGCCTTGTCCGAAGATGGGGGTTTGTTCCCACTCCGGTATGAGCGTCTTCCACTTATGAAGGCGCCAAGCGAGCGAGCTGTTGGGTTCTCCGTTGGCTTCGACCTTGGTCGCTGACTCCTTGGCGATGCGGTGTGATCCGAGGGGTGTCGCGAAAAATGCGAGGATCACAACTCCAGCGATCACGCATGGCCCGAGTTTGACGCGGAGTGAACCGGGACGCAACGCGCCAAGCACTGTCAGCATTGCGACTAGGGTGATCAGGCCGTCAATACTGGACGTCGCGACCACAGCGGCGGCGAAGAGTGCGATGAGCAGCGCGTCAAGTTGCTTTCGTCCATCGTCGAGGTATCGCCACAGTGAAACGGTAGCTGCGATGGCAAAGAACATTGCGGCGCTGTCGGGATGGGCGAACGTGCCATATGGGCGACTAGTCCCGGTGAATGTGACAAGCTGGTAGAGGGCGACGAGTGCCGGCGCCAAGCCGGCGAGCTGAACTAGACGGGTGGCGATTGGCACGGTCACAGCATTACGCGCGTTATAGACGACGACGAACAATGCGACCACGGACATCTCGCGCACGCCCTCGCGGAGTGTCTCGCTAGACGCACCGCTGGTGTTGACGGCAATGGCCGTCCAGAGACACAGCCAGAGGGCGACGAGAACCGTGGGCAGCAGGCCGTGGCGCCGGCGGACCAGCAGGCCGAGGGCTACGAGCATGAACAACACGGCGATCACGCCCGAGAGGTTGAGACTGCCGGTGTGGCGACTGTCGGGGGCTGAGAGGTCATCGGTTAGCACGCGCACGAGCAGCATCGCGCCGAGAAAGGCCACGAGCAGCAGACCCAGGCCTCGCGCTGTGCCAAGCTCCCGCAGCCACCGCAACACGCCGTTCCGCGGTGACGGCCAGGCGCTCATCGAGGTGTCCCTCTGCTCTGCAACATGGACGGAGAGTCTCTTCTGGATATAGACAAGGTCGGATAGTCTACGGGCCAGTGGCTCCCGTCAACCGCGTCAAGGAACGACTAGAGGCAGGCGAAACCGTCTTCGGGACGTGGCTTCAGACTGCCTCGCCGACCGTGGCCAACATTCTCGCCCACAGCGGCATGGACTTCGTGACGGTTGACATGGAGCACGGTCCTGCGAGCTTCTCGGAGGCTGAGGCGATCATGTACGCAGTCGAGGCCGGTGGTAGCACGCCGATGATCCGTCTTGGCGACGGAAGCGCGCCGAACATCCTCAAGGCCTGCGACGTTGGCTGCCAAGGCATTCTCGTCGCACACGTCCAGAGCGCCGAGGAGGCCACGGGCATCGTGCGCGCGATGCGGTTCTTGCCGGACGGGGAGCGGGGCATGGCTCCGTTCACGCGCCTGCACGACTGGTCCTCGGAGAGCCTCGCACAGAAGCTCGTTGCCGCGAACCGCTGGCAGCTCGCCGGTGTCCTGGTGGAGGACCGGGTAGGCCTGGAGAACCTCGACGATATGCTCACGGTCGACGGGCTCGACCTCGTCTACCTCGGCGTCTACGATCTCTCGCAGGCGATCGGCTTCCCAGGGCAGGTCGACCATCCCGCTGTGCTGGAGACGGTGTCCTCGGCGGTGAAGCGCATCAACGATGCCGGCAAGGCGGCGGGCGCCGTGGCGCGCGACTCCGACCATCTCAGGTGGCTCCTGCGGACCGGGTTTCGCTATATCTCTTATCTCTGCGACACTGCGCTAATCGCACAGCGCGCGCGAGCTGTACGAACTGACTTCGAGGAGGTCATGAGCGGTGCCTGAATCCAGCGAAATCCTGCGCGTCGGGGTGGCCGGTTACGGCAGCACAGGTCAGATACGCAGGGCACACATCGACGCCCATCCACGCATGCAGACCGTGGCCGTGTGCGATCGCACCGTCTCCGCACCGGGCGAGGTGACCGATGGCGTGCGGATGTGGAGCAACTGGGAGCAGCTGCTCGAGGAGGAGCTAGATGTCCTTTTCGTGTGCCTGTGGAACGACATTGCGCCGACGGTAGTGATGGAGGGTCTGGGGTGCGGTCTGCACGTGTTTTGCGAGAAGCCGCCGGGGCGCAGCGTGGAGGATGTTGTCAGGGTCCGCGAGGTCGAGCAGGCCAATCCCCACCTCAAGCTCAAGTACGGATTCAACCACCGCTACCACCAGTCGGTGCGCGACGCGCTGAAGATCATTCAAGGCGGGGAGCTCGGTGCCGTCGTGGATCTCCGCGGCGTCTACGGGAAGTCGAAGATGATCCGCTTCGATCAGGACTGGCGCACCAAGCGCGAGATCGCGGGTGGCGGAATTCTCCTGGACCAGGGGATACACATGGTCGACATGATGCGGTTGTTCGCCGGCGAGTTCGTCGACATTCATTCCCATGTCTCGAATGCCTTTTGGTGCCACGACGTCGAGGACAACGCGTACGCGCTGATGCGGACCGCGGATGGCGTTGTCGCGATGCTGCACTCCTCGGCCACCCAGTGGCGGCACCGCTTCGGCCTTGACATCACGCTCAAGGAGGGCGGCCTTTCGCTCTCCGGAATTCTGTCCTCGTCCAGGAGTTACGGCGCGGAGACACTCACGGTGGTCTACCGAGGCGATGACGACCTCGGCGATCCCCGCGAAGTGACAACCCGCTACAACGAGGATCAGTCCTGGCACGATGAGATCGAGGAGTTCGCGCGGGCGATCATCGCCAATCGCGAGATCCGCCACGGCTCCTCGCTGGAGGCGCTCAAGACGATGCAGCTCGTGTACGACATCTACGCGGCCGATCGCGAGTGGGCGGCGCGCTGGCTGGACCGAACGGAGGCGTCGCCGGGGGTCTTACGATGAACAACGTCGAGCGGCTCTTTCGCGAGCACCCGACGGCGGCTGACTTCGCTGAGGGCTACCTAAGTTACCTCAGTCATGTGTTCGCGCGGATCGATCGCGACGCGATCGCGGCGTTCATCGATGTGCTCGAGCGCGCTCGCACCTCCGGGGGGACCGTCTTCTTCTGCGGCAACGGCGGCTCCGCGGCCACCGCAAGTCACTTCCAGAACGACCTCACGCGGTGGCGCACCAACCCGATGAGAGTCGTGAGTCTCACCGACAACGTTGCGGTGATCACCGCGCTCGGCAACGACTACGGCTACGAGCGGATCTTCGTGATGCAGCTGGAGCCGCTGCTCTCCGAGGGTGATGTCGTCGTCGCGATTTCGGCATCGGGCAACTCGCCCAACGTAGTACAGGCGGTCGAGTTCGCCAACGGACGCAACGCGACGACGGTCGCGCTCACGGGCTTCGATGGCGGGAGGCTGGGGGAGCTGTGCGGCGTCCACGTCCACGTGCCCTCCGCACGGGGCGAGTACGGGCCAGTCGAGGACGCGCACATGGTGCTCGACCATCTCGTGATGTCTTACCTATGGGAGAAGTGGGCGAGCGAAGGCAACGAGGAGTGAGCGAGCGGGACTCTACGCCGGTGGCGGTCGCCTCTCGTTCGTTCTCTCGCAACGAGGTGCTCCGGGCTGAGCTGCTCGAGCGCTACGAGCGGGTAACTTTCAACGACGAAGGTCTCTCGCTCGAGGGCGACACGCTGGTGGACTTCCTGGCCGGCCACCCGCTGGCGATCACGGCTTTGGAGAAGATCGACGAGGCGATCCTCGTGCGCCTCCCGGAGCTGCAGGCCATCTCGAAGGTGGGCGTCGGCATCGACATGCTCGATCTCGATGCCATGGAGCGCCACGATGTGCGCCTCGCTTGGTCGCGCGGGACCAATGCGCGCTCGGTGTCCGAGCTAACGCTCGCCTTGATGCTCGCGCTGCTACGGCATCTGCCGACCGTCACGCACCTTGTGCGCGACGGGGAATGGCGTCAGGTGCAGGGCGGCACGCTCACCGGCCGGACGGTGGGCATCGTCGGCTTTGGGCACGTAGGGCGCGACCTCGCCGGGCTGCTGGGGGCCTTCTCCTGCCGGGTGCTCGCCTACGACGTTGCCCCGCTCGTGGATCGTTTCGCTCACGTCGAGCAGGCGAGCCTTCACGCGCTGCTCGCCGCGAGCGAGATCGTGACGCTACATACCGTGCTCAATGAGGACACTCGCAACCTGCTCGATCGTGAGCGTATCGGCGCGATGCGCCGTGGCGCGCTCCTTGTCAATACCTCGCGCGGGGGACTCGTCGACGAGGGTGCGCTCTATGAGGCGCTCTCCGCGGGCGACCTCGGCGGAGCCGCGTTGGACGTCTTCTCGAGCGAGCCGCCTGGCGATCATCCCCTGCTTAGCCTCGACCAGGTGATCGCGACACCCCACATCGGTGGCAGCACGCGCGAGGCGGTGCTCGCGATGGGCCGCGCCGCGATCGACGGCCTCAGCGCGGCGGTGCCTGTGGCCGACTACTCATAGACGGGCGCTGGCCTCGCTGTCCACAAGTAGGACGGCATCGCGCTGCGCGACGCGACCAGCGGGGATGGTCGTGTCGGAGTTGAAGAGCCTGCGACACATCTCGGCTTTTGCGGAGCCCACCGCGAGCCATAGGATCCGCTTGGCGCGGTCGATTAGCGGGTAGGTCATGCTCATCCGCGGAAGTCCGTTGAACTCGTCCACGTACCACACATCGCGATCGCGGACCTCGAGGATCGGATCGCCGGGAGCCAGCGAGGCCGTGTGCCCGTCGTCGCCGAGGCCGAGCTGCAGCAGGTCGAGCGGCGCTCCGCCGGTTACGCGCTGCAGCTCCTGCGCGTAGCGGCCGGAGGCTGCCGCGAGATCCTCATCCTCCACTGGCATCGCGTGGATGTTCTCACGTGGAATCGCCACTCGTTCGAGAAGGCACTTGGTCAGCTGCGTGAAGTTCCGGTCCTCGCTGCCGGTCGGCGCCACGCGCTCGTCGACTTGAAAGATGTGCACCCGCTGCCAGGGCAGCGGTAGGCTCGCGAGGGCTCCGAACATGAGCCGTGGAGTGTGGCCGCCGCTGAGGGCGAGCGTGTAGCCGCCTGCGCGAGTCGCAAGCGCCTCGTTGCAGCCATCGAGGATGAGCTGCGCGGCAGCACGAGCGAGATCGGGTCCGTCGGTGTAGCGCCTGACTTCCATGGGGGGAGAATATCCGCTCGATCCGGTTGTGCGATGATGGTGCTATGAGTGATGAGGCTCAGCCCCGGATCGCCGCGATTGTGCCGATGCGGCATTTCAGCCGGCGCGTGTCCGGAAAGAACTACCGGCTGCTCGGCGACAAGCCGCTGTATCGCTATATCGTCGACACTCTGCTCACGATTCCCGAGATCACCGAGGTGGTAATCGACACCGACAGCGATCTGATCGCGCAGGAAGTCGAGCAGCACCTTCCTCAGGTGCGCATCGTGCGGCGTCCCGAGCGCCTGCGCAGCGAGATGTTCGTAATGAACGAGATCCTGCTCAACACCGTCACAGAGGTACAAGCGGACTATTACCTGCAAACGCACAGCACGAACCCCCTGCTGAAGGGTGAGACGATCGGGCAGGCGATTGAGATGTTCCTCGCCGCACGCGACACCAACGACTCACTGTTCTCCGTGACGCCACTTCAGACCCGGCTCTGGACCGCAGGCGGTCGCGCACTCAATCACGATCCGAATCACCTGATTCGCACGCAGGATCTCAAGCCGGTCATGGAAGAGAACTCCTGTATCTACATCTTCCGCCGTGACGTGCTCGAAGCACGGAACAATCGCATCGGCGCGCGGCCGCTCGTCTTCGTGATGGATCCGGCCGAAGCGATCGATATCGACACCGAGCTGGACTGGCGGATTGCCGAAGCGACGCTTGACCTCCTGGAGAACTCGACCGCGTGAATCTCAATGACCCGATCGCCAGCGCTGATCGCTGGCTCGAGTGCTTTCGCGGCGCGGCGGCGCGCGCCGCGCAGGAGCTAGATAGCCGCACGGACATCGACGAGCGCCTGCGCGAGGTCGGTACCGTGGGGGCGGGGGGGGACCGGACGCTAGAGATCGACGCGCTGGCCGAGGATGCGGTGTTTGCCGCGCTTGACGAGCTCGCCGGCGAGGGCGCCTCGTTTACCGCGGTGTCTGAGGAGCGCGGTGTGGTTGGTTATGGCGACGGCGCGATGCGGGTGGTCATAGATCCGATCGATGGCTCTCTCAATGCCAAGCGCGGTGTCGCCCATTGCGCGATGTCGATCGCAGTGGCCGACGGTCCCACTGTCGAGGATTTGGCGCTCGCGTTTGTGTGGAACTTTGGGATCCGCGAGGCGTTTCACGCGGTGCGCGGCAACGGGGCGTTCTTGAATGGTCGGCCTGTCGAGCCGCTTGCCGAGGAGCGCCTGATGGAGGACGGACGGCTGGAGCTGCTCTGCGTCGAGACGAGCGATGCGCGGCGCACTGCGGAGCTGGCGGCACCGCTCGCCGAGGTCGCGCATCGCTGGCGCATCCTGGGCTCGATTGCGGTTGCGCTCTGCCAGGTCGCGACGCCGCGGGTCGACGCGATGGTGAACGTCACGCACTGCCGGATCGTGGACGCTGCGGCGGGGGCGCTGATTGTTCGCGAGAGCGGGGGAGTTGTAAGGTTCGGTGAAAGTGAGGCGATACCGCTCGACTTGGATCAGCGAACCTCGCTGTGTGCGGCCCGAAGTGTCCAGGTAGCCGACAGGCTGCAAGCGTGTATATCGCGGGTACCGTAGGTTACCGCTTGTTAACGCGTGCTCTCAGCATCGGGCGTTCAGCGGTCTGGCGACCCGATGGTCTGTAGCGGGATTTTCCTAGCGAAATGACTGCCCGCGACCTTTTGCGTAATGCGCCTCCGACCCTCGAGCCGATAAGTCAAGCGTCCTGATATCCATACGCCGCCATGACATCCGCATCGACTCGTTCGCGGAAATAGCTAAGAGTAGCCCCATCCAGGGTAGTTCGCCAATCGCCAGCTGTCCCCTTACGAAAAGTCGGGCTCTGCGACGACCAGGCCGCAAGGCAGATACGATCTAGCCGTTCCTCGTCGAGATGCCTTTCAACATGATCTCCTATTTCGGCAACGCGAGTTCTCTGGACGTGATTCGAGCCCCCACCCGCATTGCCGATGAGATCCTCGAAGCGGCAGCAAAGCACATCCTCGCGGGGCTCGAGCCACGGCTGGTAGCCTCGTAAGCGCTCCACAAGAGATAGCTGTGGATGACCCCAGCGACCGGCAGGGAAGCCGTCGATGAGCGCCCGCAAGCGAGCATCTGAGTCCGGGTAGTCCTCGTGAAAGCGCTGATGCTGCGGGTGTCTGCGGAGATGGTGGATATACTCCGCATCCGAGACGACAATGTCCCGAGGATCGCGGACTACAAAGATGGATCGAAAGCCGAGCTCCGCCAGTATGGCGAACAGGGTGGGATGGCTCCATAGATGAGCGCTCGCGTATTGTCCAGACTTGACACGACCAAGCATGGATCGCACGATGAGCCAATCTAGCTCGGCAGTCTCGGGGTCGATCTTTCCGTAGCGACCAGCGACGACTTGGTCGAGGTGTATCCCGGAAGTTCGCATTTCCGGTAAGAGGTCCAAAATCGAGGTGACCAGATGCGTGCCGGCCTTCGGCACGCTATTCACGAGAACACGAGGCGCGGGTCCGGCTGGGGCCAGCGAGCTCATCAACTGGATAAAGCGTCGGCGGCCGGAGTGAAGCAGCGAGCTTTGGGCTGCTATCCGTCGCCCCGAAGAAACCGGCCGCTTGACGATATAACGAAGTTGGGTGCGCCGACGGCTTGTCTCCTGTGCACCAAACGTAGCGGACGACTCCCCCATGAAAAGGAGGGTAGCAAAGACTTGAGATAGCCTGTCCAGCAAAACAGGACCTGCGTTTCAGTTCGCTGGTCGTCCCACGCCATCGCCCGACTCGCATGGCGGCGCAGCTTGAATGGCTCTTCCGCTAATATTGGGCTCCTCGCATCCACGACCGGTAGGAGCCATGGAGACACCCGTTCGACACCGAATCGGCAACGTAACACGCAGAGCAATTGGGCGCCAGCGAACGAGGCAGATCGGAGCCACCGTTGACGACGGCCGTCACTTCCTGGAATACGTAGGCTCGGCGCGTGGGCGTGAGTCGGCTCGGCGCTTACGGGCCTTGCACAACCGCTTCGCGGGGAAGCGAGCCTTTGTCATTGGAAACGGGCCGAGCCTGAAGAAGATGGATCTCGCTCCTCTGGCGAAGGAGTATACGTTTGGATCCAACCGTATCTACCTGGCCTTTCGAGACCTTGGCTTTTCTACGACGTTTCTTTGCGCCAGCGCAAAGCACATCATCTCTCAGTTCGGACAGGAGATGACGGACGCTGGGTGCGGTCACGTATTCATGAGTCATCGCTATGCCCAGACGAGCCACCTGCCGACGATGGTCACGACGTTCCTCTCCAGGGCACGCCCTGTCTTCGGCGAAGACCCCCTGTTTTGGGGGTTTCATGATGCTGGTACAGTGACTAATACCGCGATCCAGCTCGCCTATTACTTTGGCTTCTCCGAGGTGATCCTGATCGGCGTGGACCACCATTTTGTGACTAGCGGCCCAGTCGTAGGCAAGATTCTCCCCAAGCCGTCGACCGATGGTCGTCCGGACACGGTGGTCTCCGTGGGAGATGATCCAAATCACTTTACGCCCAACTATTTCGGCCCTGGGGTAACGTGGGAGCTTCCGGACTGGGCGACAATGGAGCTCGGCTACGCGCGCGCGCGCGATCACTTTGAGCGCAATGGTAGGCGAATCGTCGATGCCACCGTGGAAGGAAGGCTGACGATCTTCCCTAAGGTAAATTATGCGTCGATTATTCGACAAGAGCGATAGCTGGGGAGTTGCGCGGTACCGTGCGAATTCTGCATCTGACGACGCAGCTACCGAGTGCATTCGGGGTAAACGGCGGAGCGTTACGGCAGTTTGAGCTGTGCACACGTGCGGCTCGAGCGGGGCACGACGTCACTGTTGTCGTCCCGGTCGCAGGCTGGATGCACAAGGCATATCGACCGGCGGAGCAACTTGCGCCATGCGGCATACGGCTAGTGACGACTCGCCGTCGTGCCCGACGCGAGTCGGAGGCGCTCAGCGCGATTGCGCGCCGTCCGCTGATGGCGTTCCGGTTCGCGACGGTGCCCTATTACGGCGTGCAGGCAGAGATGCACGCCTTGGACATGCGTGAGGCGATCCGAGGCGAGCTGGCGAGAAGGCCCGATATCGTGACAGTCGAGCATGATTTCGCGGTCCGACTCGGCGACTATGTCGGCCCGGGGATCCCCAAGGTGCTGATGACCCACAACTTCACGAGCGGCTACTATGCGACACGTGCGAAGTCGACGTCAGGTATGCGTCGGATATTGCTCAGCATAGAGGCCCGACGGGTAGCGTCGTACGTAAACCGACGTCTGAGTAGATTTGCGGCGATCGTAACGGTGTCGGACGAGGATGAGAGACTTTTCCGTGCAATAACCGACGTGCCGGTATTCGTCGTGCCCAACGGAACGGCGTTGGACCCCGTGCGACCGGATCCCCCAACAGGTCCGCCGCAGCTACTTTTCACAGGGACCATGGGCTATGCACCGAATCGTGAGGGGATTCTGTGGTTTGTGAGCGAGATTTGGCCAGAAATATTGAGGGACACACCCGAGGCACGCCTACTGGTTGTCGGCCGACGCCCCGACGCGCAGATTCAGCGGCTTGCGCGTGACGACGCGCGAATTGAGGTCACTGGCGAGGTCCCAGAGATGGGACCATATTTTGAGCGAGCTACAGCAGTCGTCGTGCCACTGCGCTCGGGAGGTGGCACCCGGTTGAAGATACTGGATGCCTTCGCTTTCGGGCGACCTGTTGTGTCGACCTCAATCGGCGCCCAGGGCATCGAGGTCCAGCATGGTGAGCAACTGCTCCTTGGTGATGAGCCGAGCGAGTTCGCCAAACAAGTGGCGCGACTTCTCAAAGACTCCAATTTGCGCTCAAGTCTTTCGGCAAGCGGTCGCCGGTTGATCGAGAAGCGCTATCACTGGCAGATTATCGCCGAGCAGTATCTAGGTGCCCTAGCCACAGTAGTCGAAGGAACGTGATGGCCTCCCGCCTGTCAGAGGTGACGGTCGGGGGGGTTGCTCTTTAGCATTTCACCGTGGCGTGTCGCCGAAGAGTAGCGCCAGCGACAAGCTCCGCGTAGATGGCCGCCATCCGTTCGCCGTAGGAGTCAAAGGAGTAGGTTCCCACCGCCGCTCGCAGAGAGTTGATCCGCGCCCGGCGCCGCCAGCTGGCGTCGGCGGCGATGTCGTCCAACGCCGCACAAAGCTCGTCGACATCACCGGCCTCGACTAGCCTGCCGCAGTCGTACTCGTCGACTACGGGCGCGACGCCCGTAGTCTTGGAGACGATCACGGGCACACCTGCCGCCATCGCCTCTGCTGCTGCCATGCCGAAGCACTCGTAGGCCGAGGGCATTGCGACTACGTGGCTCTGCGCGAAGAGGTCGGCGCGGCCGGCCGCATCTACGTGTCCGCGCCACTCGACATTCAGAGATAGCTCATCCGCCAGCCCTTGAAGCTGGGCGCGGTAGTCTGGGTCGCCATCCCCGCAGACGACGACCGCGATCGAGTTTTCGCTAGTCGCCACGGCACGCAAGAGCACGTCTAGGTTCTTCTTTGGGTGCAGTCGACCGATGTAGCCGACAGCGAGTGGGGGAAGCGGCGGCTCTGCGGGAGGTTGCGCTGGCAGATCTGCGATAACGGCGTGCGGAACGACGATCGTGCACTCATTGGGCCTGACGCTATCCGCGCGCTCTAGCTCCGAAGTCATGACGAGCAGGTCGACATATCGCATGAGTAAAGCTCTCAGCCACAGCTTCGCCTGCTTCTTGTGGTTGGTCGCGCGGCCATTCGCCTCAATGTCGAAGCTGGTCAGCGACTCGTGCGCGGTCATGACCACTGGGCGCCGGGCGCGCGAGCCGGCGATCGCAGCGATCAGTGTGCTCCACGGCCAGACGTAGTCGACGTGGATGACATCGTAGTGACGCGCGTTCCTGAGCAGCCAGACGCTCATCTGGCGGCTTATGCCCCACCGTGACACTGTTGATGAAGGCAGCCACCGGGTGCGCGGAAACATCAGCGCTTGAACACCCGCGGACTCCAATCTAGCTCTAGCCGGCGCAGTGGACACACGCGACCGATCGTCGCCGGCAAAAATGATGGTAGGTTCGATATCGACGCGGCGCTCGGCGATCGCAGCGTTGACGATAGTGGTCTGGGGTCCGCCCATCTCAGGGTCCAGAGTCGGTATAACGCGCAAGACCTTCACGGAACGGGACATGCGACTAGCTCCGCGGCGCCAGGCAGTCCATCGGAAACCACAGTGTCGAGCTATTCGCCGGCCGATTGCTGGCGACGCTCATCGCTGACGGGTCTTGGTATCCGCGGAACGAGGTTCCGTTCTTGCATCCAGTCAACAGTGTGTTCTATGCCCTGGTCGAGCGAATATGGCAACTGCGGAACAAGAGCGGCGAGCGGTCCGGTGTCATAGATCATTTCGGTCAGAAGATTATCGAGCCTGAAGCTGGTGAGTGGCGGCTCGGCCCAGCCAAGTCGCTGTAGAAGGTCGCCGAGGAGTGCCATGGGCTTAACGAGGGTTTGCGGCAACGTACGAAGGGGCCGACTTTTCAAGTGGCGTTGAATGCGGTTGGCCATGTCGATGACCTCAATGGGAGGAAAATCCGCGAGATACATGGTTGTGCCATCGATCTCGTCGCGCGACGTCTGCGCAACAGCTGCCAGCTGTTGAACGGTATTTCCAATATATCCAAATGACTTATGAATCGGTTTACGGCCGACGTGTACGTAGCGGTTCGCCGAAATCGTCAGAAAGAACGTCCGATACGGCACGTCAAACCACGGTCCCCAAATCGACGTTGGTCGTAGAATGACCCAAGGAAATGCGGTCTTCGCATGGCGCACGGTCTGCTCGCCCCGGATCTTGCTCTCGCCGTAGGCGTTTGGCGCGCAGTAATCCGCGTCGCTCGTCGGTTGATAGCCGATGCGACACACCAGTCGCGACGACGCAAACACTACGCGCCGTAGACCGTCGAGCTCATTGCAAGCATCGACAATCACCTCGACACCGCGGGTGTTGTACGCATAATCGTCGAGTGTTGTCCCGCGGAGGTCGGTTCTGGCTCCGAGATGAAATACATGCGTCGGCGCGAACTCAGCCAGCGCCGGCGTAACGCTATTGGCATCGAGGGGATCGACCGGACGCCAGTGTGCGAATTGCCGGCCATTGCGTGGCTCGACTGGATCTAGGTTGACGACAGGCACGCCTAAGTTTGCGTAGTGCTCGACAAGGTTTGTTCCGATGAAGCCGGACCCACCAGTAATCGCAACACGCATCATCGGTGCAGTAAAACCGTAGCTGGTGAGATACTCGACTCCTGTTGGCGGGCAGTCATATGAAGGGCCAAGGGTTCCTTGATTGCCGGCTAACTTAGCACAGAGCGCCGCATGGATCTCGGAGCCGCAGACCGAAGGCGACGCGCCAACGGGCGCACTGCGTTGCGGATCTGTGCTCGAAGGAGTGCGATCTTGATCCGCCGCTCCCCAATACCCTTAAAAGCAATTAGATTGCCAGTGGCCCGCGAATCCACCAGATCGCACGGGTATCGCTTGAAGCATCGCCAGCGATGTTCAACGCCGTAGCGCAACGGTGGATACCACTCCGATACGATCACGGTGTATCCGCCGTCGCGTAGGCGGTCTGCGAGATGCCGCCAGTCGTAACCGATTGGCACCGTCTTGGCGTCCTCGAACTCGAGGACGATCGCCGTCGGCTCGTTGGACCAGTCGTAACCGTCTAAGACGAACTTCTCGTAGCCCTCGACATCGATCTTCAGAAAGTCAACATGTCTGAGGTCGTTCTCGATCATGTAGTCTTGCAAGCGGATGACGTCGACCGTTGCCGTCGCCTCGTGGCGGCGCGTGAATGCCACTAGGGATGATACGCCGGTGGATTCGTGGCTCGTGTAGAGCGTCATAGTTCGCGTCTCATCGCCGACGGCAACAGGCACGACAGTGACTCGCCCCTTGCCGCCATGGTTCTCAACGAGATGTGCTCGGTTGGCGGGATCGGGCTCGAACGCATGAACGGTCCAACCGCGCTCTGCAAACGGCATGAGGCTGTAGCCGTAATGAGCTCCGACGTCCAACATCAGCCCATCGCGTATCCCTAGTGCCTGATACACGATGACGGACTCGTCAAGCGGCGCCAAGTAGCGAGAAAGTCGGCGTCTGAGTCGACCGAGATTGATTATGTGGAGATCGCTCATGAATGGTCCAGATCAAAGAGCCGCACCCATACGCGGCTCCCCTCGACAAGCTCGACGGTCAGCGAGCCTCTATATGTTCTCAATCTATACGCCTGAAGGTGCTGACGTAACACGGCGGCTTGACTGGGCCGGCTCGCCCGTCGCGACGCAGCTTTTACGCGAACGGACGTACGGCATAAGCGTCTCTGGTCGCATCGGGTCCATTTCGGCGCGAGCTCAAGGAGGGCCTGGGATAGGAGGGCATGCACAGGGATGCTGGCGCGGCCGCGTCGAAGATCGGCTCGCCCGCCCGGGACCGCCGAGAAGCGGGTGCTCGTCTCGCGGTGGGCACAGCGGAAATGCTCGCTCCAGATACGTACGGTCGGGAGGAGCGCACAAGTGCGGTGGTGATCACGATTCCGTCGTGGTCGCGCCGGAGGCGCGACATTGACAGCGCATCTGGCGCGGCGAAACGATACGCTTGACCTCGAGATCGTGTCTGTTGGTTCTCGGCTACACATGCCCGTCGCCTCTCGGAATCAAGACCAAACAAGGCTCCATGAATTCACGCGGGCTGCAGCCTAGCAAACAATGTGCGTCGCCATTGAAGCATAAGGGCAGGATGTCGAGTGGGACCATGTTATCCGGCATAGCAGCTTTGATAAGACTGGCCCTTCGATTCTGCCCTTGCTCAGCGGGCTCACTGAGGCAGATATGCCTTTGAGACGGCGACTGCCTCTGCGCGAGAAAGTCGTCTGTGCCCTGTTGGTGCTGAGCGTCTCTTTGGGCAGTCTTGTGAACCTCAGCGGTGTGACGACGTTGCAGCGTTCGGTCGTGCTCGTAGTGTTGCTCGTGGGTACGATCTTGGCGCTGCCGGGTGGTCATCTACAGTCCACAGTCGGGCGTGCCGCCGCGGTGCTCGCGTTCGTGGCTTGTACCGTGGTGTCGTATCTACGCTTTGCGGCCAACCCTATTGCGCCAATCTCATCACGGACGATGCTCGGCCTGGCGTTGATGCTTACGCTCGTGACTGCATTTGCTTTCTGTGCGCTGCTTGCACCAGCAGATGCCGAGGTTCGCAGGCGCCGCTTGCGCTGTGCGCTCTTCGCGCCGGTCAGTTTTGCTGCTCTCAATCTCGCACTATACATCGTGGGCTTCCACCTTCCTACAGCCCAGTCCGAAATCGAACAAAAAGCCAATAACGGATCGGCGCAGCTGCTGGGTCTGGTCGGTATACATACAGCGCGCGTGACCTTTCCGCTCAGTCCCGGCCTCAACGGCGCGGGAGAGGCTGCTGCTCTTGCGTTTGTCATCTGCGTCGTGCTTGCGCGTCGCAGTCGGGGTGGGCTCCGATGGGTCTCTCTACTCGGCGTTCTTGTGGGTCTTGCTTCGGTCCTTCTTACCGATAGCCGTGGGCCGCTGGCCTATGCGCTTGGGGCACTCAGCATCGTGATATTTCTGCCGCGACGGGCGCTGCGTGCCGTCGCAATTATTCCCCTGGTTCTGCCGCTTACGCCGGCGATCATCCTATTCATCGTTGGCCATCTGGGCAGCGTGTCGGAATCGCTCAATCGCAATGCAGGCAAGGGTAGCTTTTCTACAGCGACCGGTCGCTCGACGATCTGGTCATTCGTAACCCAGTTCCTGAGCCATCCTCATGCCGAAGATCTGATTGGCTACGGCGCCTACGGTCAGGTCAGGTCAGGAGTAGCCTATCAGTACGCCTACTTGTTTAGCTATAAGGCCCATCCTGCATTTACCAGTGTGCATAACATCGCTCTCCAAGTCATCCTAGACACGGGTTACATCGGGCTCGCCCTACTCTTGATCTTTCTAGTGGTAGCCGTCAACTCGGCGCGCATTTCTTATCAGAGGCACAGCACACCGGAGTCGGGTGCGTTGTTGGTCGCTTTGATCGCCCTTAGCCTCTTCGGCGCCAGCGAGGCCCTGCCGGGACTCGCGGGTATTTATCTCCTAATTGCGGCGATAGTGCTTGCATGTGCGGCCGTTCGATTGCCGCCTACGGCTGGAGCGAAGCCCAATTCGAAGGGCGATACGGGACTGCCCTACCTGACAGCCGACGCACCGCGCATGTCGCCGAGGCCGCAGACACTTGCTAGCTGACGGGATTGATTGTGGCTAGCGTGGGCGAGGGGCTCGATCGACCTCTGGCGGGCGGCGATGCTTCGCTAGATGAGATGCCACCTTCGAGCGCCAAGTCATTTTTTGGGTCGGGTGCGGTGTATGCGAGCACTATGGCTGTGCAGCGCGCGGTTTCGTTCCTGCTCTTGCCAATTTTTACGCACATCTTGCTGCCGAGTCAATACGGCGAGCTTTCCATTGCGCTGGCGGCAAACGCGGTGGCTACCGTCATCTTTGCGTTCGGTCTCGAACTGGCGATCTTTCGCGGCCTGGTACATCTGGCCGACGATCGCGACGCTCGCAATCGCTTCGTGCGGTCGATCTGGACATTTCTGCTCATCGCGCCACTTCTCGCAGGTGTTGCGGTGACACTCTTGATGGCTCCCTTCCTCTCGACGAGTTCGGTTCTAGGTGTCGGCGAGCTGTGCCTAGCCATGCTGGCGGCGTCTTTGTATGTCTCAGCAACTACGCTGCCACTCGCGCTGCTGCGTGTGGATCGACGCTTGCATGACTTCATTGTGGTGAACACTGTCGCCACAGTTACGACCGTCGGTCTCGAGTTGCTCTTGGTGGTGGTTTTCCGGGCGGGGGTAACGGGTTGGCTCGTCGCGCTATGTCTTGGATCTGCCACGACGCTTGTGGTTGCGATGGTGGTAGTGCCATACCGTCGGCCGCGGCCTTTTGATCGTGCCATCGTAAGGGACACCCTCCGGCAGAGCATACCTGTCATGCCTCATTTCGCCGCCATGTGGTCGCTGCAGCTGGCCGACAGGGTCCTGCTGGCGGCGCTTGTCACGACCGCATCGGTAGGCGTCTATAGCCTTGCCTCCAACATGGCTACGCCTCTCCTCGTATTGGTAATTGGGGTCAATCAGGCGTTTATGCCGGCATATGCACAAGCGGGCAAGCCGAACTCGACGACGAATCTACAGTCGCTCATCGAGCTGCAGGTTGCGGTGATCGCGATGCTGTCGCTCGCCTGTGCGTTGCTCGCGCCGGTCGTTATTAATGTGTTCGTAGACGCACACTACCGTGCCGCCTCCGGCCTCACGTCGTGGATTGTACTGGGCTATGTGTTCGTTGGTCTCTACTCCATTCCCATGAACGGAGTGACTCTGACGTACGGTCGGTCGCAGCGGATCTGGGTGGTGAGCATAGCGGCTGCCGTCGTGAACCTTGGCTTGATCTACGCGCTGGTGCCGCACGACGGACTCGAGGCCGCCGCGGTAGCTTCGGCAGCGGGTTACGGTGCATTGCTGGCCGGGGTCTTCCTATACAGTGTCTGGACTGGCACCATGATCAGCTATCCATGGTGGACTATAGGTGCCGTGTTCATCGTCGGTGCGTTGGTGTACGCGGGCGGGATGTTCACGGTGGGCGCCAACGATGTGCGAGATATCGCTCTTCGTCTGGTGTGGATCTTCATCGCGGCAGGAGTGATGGCTGTAATCGTGAATCGACAGCGTTTCATATTATTGTGGGGGCAGAAGTCGGCCCGACGGGCCGATTCGGGAGGACTGTAAAGTACGTACGCTAGAGTGGCGCCTGGCACGGCGAACTGGTCCGAGCGGCGTCCGGACGTGCGATGGCTTAGTCTGCTGTAGATGTCTTTGAAGATCCAGCTCTGGAGTTACAACTATGATCCCGAGCCTACGGGCATCGGGCCGGTCAGTCGTGCCTGGGCGGAAGGGTTGCGCGATCGTGGGCACCTCGTAGAGGTAGTGGCTGCCCATCCCCACTATCCGGAGCCGATATGGGGGTCTAGGATGCTGCCTTACCGGGAGGTCCGGAACGGCATTCCGGTGCTCCGACTGCCCCTTTGGGTTGGGCGTGATACGGCGGCTGAGCGCTATCGACAGGAGCTTTCGTTCATGGCCTCTCAGTTCGCAGCCCTTCCTGCGCTGTCTCGCCCGGATGTCCTCGTGTCGGCGTCGCCATCGTTTCCGGCCCTGTTGCCGGCCATGGTAAGCGCTCGTGTACGTCGGACGCCGTGGGTTATTTGGCTGCACGATATCCTTCCGGATGGAGCGGCGTCCAGCGGGATTGTGGACGAGAGCAGTCTGGTCATTCGCACGGCCCGCCGCCTTGAGCAGGCCGCCTACCGTGATGCCGACCGTATTGTGGTGCTCTCTGAGGCATTTACCCACAATTTGGCGGCGAAGGGGGTTCCCACGGAGAAGGTCCAGCTTATCTACGATCCAGCGACACGGGTGCCTAGTCGTATGCCGTTGTTTGGGGACCACGGGCAGCCCCCGCGTTTGTTGAGCATGGGCAACATCGGCTACTCCCAGGGCTTGGCGCCACTGGTTGCGGCCTTTGAGCGGTCAGCTTCGCTCGGTGATACGCCTATCCAATTCATCATTACGGGCAATGGAATGGCTGCCGACGACACGCGGTCGGAGATTTGTTCCGAGCGGGTCGAGATGCCAGGTGTAGTCGAGGACGAGCGACTAGAGGAGGAGTTGCAGGCCGCGACCATCGCCTTCGTCAGCCAACAGTACGAGGGCGCCGAGTTTAACATTCCATCGAAGATCATGAACTTCATGGCCTACGGTCTGCCAGTGTTCGCGGCCGTCAATCCAGGCGGAGAGGTTGCTCGGATCGTGGAAAGAGCAGATGCGGGATGGGTGGTCGACAGCTCAGATCCAGACTCCTTCCCGCGCAAGTTGGCGGAGATCCTGCAGTCTCCGGGGGAGATCGCAGCGCGAGGACGTGCGGCGTACCGGTACGCACAGCGTCACTTCACCCAGGCGGGCTTTGCCGAGCGGTTCGACGACGCACTTCGTGACGTGGTCGAACGCAGGCGCGCCTCGTAGAGAGCCTCACCGCGCGGGGTTCATCAGCGCCGCAGCTTGATCGAAGATCCAGGCGTAGGTCTTTTCAAGGCCCGCACGCAGAGAGGTGCTCGGTTCCCAGCCAAGTCTTCGCTGGATCATCGTGTTGTCGCTGTTGCGACCGCGAACGCCCTTGGGTGCAGAGAGATCGTACTGACGCTCGAGCTCGACACCGGCGATCTCCTCGACGATGTCTACAAGCTGATTGATGCTCACCATCTCGCTGGACCCGAGGTTGATCGGCTCGAGGATATCCGAGTCGAAGATCGCCTTCGACCCGTGGATGCAGTCGTCGATATACATGAAGCTGCGAGTTTGCTCTCCATCCCCCCATATCTCTATCTGACTGCTCCCCGATAGCTTCGCTTCGACGACCTTGCGGCAGATCGCCGCTGGCGCCTTCTCACGTCCGCCACGCCACGTGCCCTGTGGACCATAGACATTGTGATAGCGAGCGCTGCGTGTGTAGAGCCCAAAGTCCTCGCGGAAATGCCGGCACATCCGCTCGCTAAAGAGCTTCTCCCACCCGTAGCCGTCCTCCGGCAAGGCCGGATAGGCGTCGCTCTCCTTCAACCCGGGGTTATCCGGGTTGGTCTGCTTGTCGGCGGCGTAAACGCATGCCGAAGACGAGTAGAAGAAGCGTTGCACATTATGCTCGTGGGCAGCTTGCAGCATGTGGGTGTTGATCAGAACCGAAAGCATGCACAAAGCCTTGTTGTTCTCGATGAAACCCATGCCGCCCATGTCGGCAGCGAGGTTGTACACGTCGATGGCATCGGCGAGCGTTTTCGCACACGCGTCCTTCAGGCGAAGATCTGCGACCGCGTTCTCGGCATCGCCGTGGACTTGGTACCACTCATCGAGCGGCTTGATATCGACCGATCGGACGCGATGGCCCTCGCTCAACAGGTCGGCAACAAGGTGACCTCCGATGAAGCCTCCGCCGCCCGCGACTACGACCAGATCACCACTCATTGGACCTCCCTGTCTTAAGGCTGCTTGATAACTCTTTGTAACGAGGCTGCAACATTAACCGCTGATCGTATTGTTGCATGAAACGCCAAATCGTGCGAGAGGGCAGCACGGCTCGCTCATACCGATGAAGCACAACCTCTACCCGGAGCTCAATTTTTGCTTGAACTCGTCGAACGCGCTTCGCTCACCGCCAAAAGCGAGGGGTGGCATCCGTTCGATCAAGACCCACCTCGCGGCGGAGTTCTCGGCTGAGAGACTCAGCTCGCCGGGAGGTGCCTGGCAGTGGAAAGCAATGTCGACGGTCCACTTGCCGTCGTCTCCATAGCGACTCGTATAGGCGCCGACGATGCGCGGCGTGTCGACGCGGAGACCTGTCTCCTCGGCTATCTCTCGCCTGACGGCTTCGGCTGGTCTCTCTCCTGCCTCGACGAATCCACCCGGCAACTCCCAGCGGCCGCGGTACGGTTCCTGGCCGCGCTTGAGCACTAGATACCGTCCGCTTCGCTCTACAAACGCGAACACGGTGATCGCAGGATTGTTGTAGTGCACGAAGTGCCTCCGGCGGCACGCTGGCCGGCCGCGATCGGGCCCCCTGAGAAGCGGTATAAGCTCATCACCGCAGAGGGGGCAGAAGCAGAATGCGTCGGCTTGGTGGCTGGCGTTCATCATGTCGGTTCAGCTACGTAAGGGCTGGAGTCTTGACGCTTATAGGTGCAAAGCTCAGGGGGAAATATTTGTTTGACCCAAGCACCTTTTTGTGTCCGCTGGTCTTAGTGGAGGTCATGTGGTTGGAAGCCGGTGACCGGTGGGGCGACGGATGGCTCCCGAGTTGTTTCGCCAAGGCGCGAGATAGTGGGATTGGGTGGCGCGAACGCCGAGCGCGGCGTAGGCATCTTATGTGTTCGGGTGGTGCGTGGGGGCGCGGAATGGCGAGCGGCACGCTCCTCCGGCTACATGCTGTATCGTGCGTTGCTCGATGCAGTGTGGCCCGTCCGCACGGTGGAGCTGGTAAGACAACTTGATGGACTCTGAACAGACAAGCCTAAGTTTCGAGGAGTTCCTGGGCATCCTCCGTCGTCGCGCTCCGTTGATCCTGCTTTGCGTGGTCCTTCTTGCAGGGGCTTCCTACGGCTATGCGAAGCATAAGACAAGGATGTACACGGCGACCGCAGAGCTAGCCTTCAACAACAGCCAGATCGACCAGCAGATTGCCGGGCTCTCGACTAACAGCGGTCTGACTCCACTGGTCCAGCAGCAGAGCAACCTGGAACTCGTCAAGGTTGGCAACATGGCGGTGGAGACTGCGGACCTGCTGGGTCATGGGCTAACGCCGGAGAAGGTAGGCGCAAGCGTGAGTGTCGCGGGGCAGGGAGAATCGAGCATCGTCGATGTCTTGGCTAGCTCGAGTTCTCCGATACTTGCGGCTGCGATTGCAAACACCTATGCGGGGCAGTTTGTCAAGAAGCAACAGAGCACCAATCGCGGGTTCTTTAAATCTGCGCTGGCCCTCGTGAACAGGCAACTGGCGAGTCTCTCCCCGGCGCAACGGTATGGTGCCGACGGGTTGGATCTCGAGGACAGGGCCCACACGCTGAGTCTCCTTGCGGGATTGGATTACAACAACGTGGAATTGGCTCAGGAAGCGCTAGTGCCTTCGAGTCCGTCCTCCCCGAAGGTGTCGAAGGATACGGCTCTTGGTGCCGTTCTAGGCCTATTGCTCGGCCTGGTTGTTGCCTTCCTACTTGAGCGCTTCGACCGCCGGATCAGGAAGCCGGAGGATCTCGAAACGATCTACGGTCTCCCTATGCTCGGCGTCGTCCCGAAGAGCGCCGCGCTCTCGGGATCCTCGCGTCGCGCGCGCGGCAATAAGGGTGCCGCTCTCGCACCCGCGGACGCCGAGGCCTTCAGCTTGATCCGCGCGCACCTCCGCTTCTTCAACATCGATCGCGAACTGCGCGCGCTCGTGATCGCCTCGCCCGCACCCGGCGACGGCAAGAGCACAGTTGCGCGCCATCTCGCCGAAGCCGCCGCGCGGTCGGGATCGCGGGTGCTGCTGCTCGAGGTCGATCTGCGACATCCGACGCTCGCCCAGCAGCTCGCCATCCAGCCCGGCCCCGGCCTGGCCGGCGCCTTGATCGGCACCATCGCGACCGAGCAGGCTATCCAGTCGGTCAGCTCGGAGGTGACGGTTGGCGCGACCGGAGGGCATAAGCTCGACGTGCTCATGGCCGGCTCTGTGCTCCCTCCCAACCCCGGCGAGCTGCTGGAGAGCCGCGCGATGGACAGCTTGCTCGAGTGGGCCAAGTCGAGATACGACCTCGTCGTGATCGACACGCCGCCGCTCACCGCAGTCTCCGATCCGTTCCCGCTGCTCACGAAGGTCGACGGCGTCGTTCTTGTCGGCCGGGTTGGTCACAGCCGCCGCGATGCCGCCGAAGGCTTGCAGCAGATTCTCGCTGGCAGCGGCGCGCCGCTGCTCGGCGTGATCGCCAACGGCGCGAAGTCAAGCTCGCTCGGCTCTTACGCCGCGCCCGCCGGCGGCGCGTCCTCCGCCGGGGTCATCACATCCGCCAATGGCTCCTCCTCCTCCTCCTCCTCCTCCTCGGAGGAGCTCACGCCCACCGCGTGATCCTAACGCGGCCCGCGCACGCGTCGCCGCGTCGCCCACGCCATTAGTCGCAAGCCAAACGGTAGGCCAGCGACCAGATAGCGCCGGGCAAGCCGCAGCGTCGGTTCCTGTGAGAGGCGGTGCGCCCACTCCAGGCCCAGGCTGCAGAGCCACTGCGGCGCGCGCGCCAGGTCCCCCGTCGCATAGCTCAAGCTGATCCCCACCCCCAGGAACGACGCGCCCGGGAGCGCGTCGCGGAGGCTGCGAATCAAGACGTCCTGCTTCGTGAAGCCCAGCGCCACGAACACGATCCGGGGAGCAGTCGCCTCGAGCTGCAACCTGATCCTTTCCAACTCCCCCGCGTCACTCTCAAAGCCCACCGCGGGACACGCCGTGCCCGCGATCTCCAGACCCGGATAGCGCTCGCCAAAGATCCGCGCCGCGCGCTCCGCGACGCCTTGGTCACCGCCCAGCAGGAACACCGATTGTCCCCGCGCGCGCGCCGCCGCGCAGATCGACCACACCATGCTCGACCCCGAGACCCGCTCCGGCAGCGGCTCCCCCGCGACGCGACTCGCCCAGATCACTGGCATCCCATCCGCCACCACCAGATCCGCTTCATCGATCAAGCTCTTCGCGAGCGGCTCGCAGCGATAGCGCCGCAGATGGTCGAGGTTCGCCGTGATCGTCCAATGCCCCACGCCGCTCTCCGCCGCAGCCACGATCGCCCGTACCGCATCCGCTTCGCTCACCGCATCCACCGGCGCGCCCATCAGGCGCATGCGCCGCGTCCCGCCCGCCGCGCCGTCCGCGCTCGCGTAGCCAGGCTCCAACGCTTGCCCCCCGCCAGCCGGGAATCCGGTCACCGACATGCCAGAGCAACGGCACGCCTGCGCTCAGACTTACACGGACGCCGGGTTGCTGACGCCGCCCGTGTCACCGCGCAGCTGCGCCGCGTCAGCGGGAGTTGCGCTCAGGCGCCCGGTGCCCAGTCGAGCTTTGCAGCCAGCTCCCGCGCCCCCAGGTCGATGAGCTCGCTGCGCTCGATCGGTCGGTACGCGCCGCCCCCCAGCGCCAGCCAGCTCACCGAGCGCTCCTGCGGGTCGACGATCAGTACCTCGTCGACGTCGTGCGCCGCGTAGAACGGCAGCTTCTCCCAGCTCTCGTCGCCCGGGGAGACGATCTCGACGACCAGTGCCGCGGTCGGGTGCCACAGCTCGGCCGGATGTGGGCAGTGCAGCCCACCGTCGGGCACGCGGAAGTCCGCTTCAGATTCGCCCAGGTTGAACTGATGCATCGTCGGACGCAGTCCCGCGGCGCGCGCTGCCGGACCAAGGAGCTCGGCCAGCTGCTGCGCGATTTCGGCATGCGCGTGGCTCGGAGCGGGAACCATGTGGTAGACACCGTCCCAGACCTCATCGAGGCGATCGAGCCCAGATCGACGTCGACCCTCCAGCACCGGGTCGAGCCCAGCCGTCGGAGGGTCCAAGACCAGCGTTCGCATCGCGCTTAAGCGTAACACCGGCCCGCCACCGCCCGGCGTCTACGCCGCGCGCTTCTCCAGCGCCGCCGCGAGGCGCTCCAGCTCGACCGCGGCTTGGTGCGCTTCCCTCGACGCCGCGTACAGCGCTTCGCTCGCGCGCTGGTCGTCGAGATCCTCGCCCGCCGCTTCGCTGAACGCGCGCTGGATCGTCGTCAGGCGCGTCGGGACGCTCGTCCACGTGCGCCGGTGCGTCCTGCCCAGGCCCGCCCGCGGCGCCGCGATCGCCTCCACCGCCTCGATCACCTCGGCGTCCACGACGCCCGCGTCGTCCTCGCTCGCCGCGCCCACCGCCGCGAGCGGTCCGCCGCGTTGCTCGCGCTTATCCTGCGGCGACTCGGCCTGCTCCGCCTTGGGTTCCCGCGAGCGCGACGGCGCCGCGAGCGCGCGCAGCGCCGAGCGCATCGTCATGTCCTCGTCCAAATCGGCAACCGTTGCCGATTTCGCGATCTCCATGTAGTTGCGCGCCGTGCGCTCGCTCGCCTCGAAGTGCTCCGCGACCCACGCCAGCCAGTTGCCGTGCCCGACGCGCTGCTTCATTTCCAGCAGCAGCTCGCCGCAGCGGATCGCGTGCCGGATCGTCTTGTGCTTGTGTTCCTCGACGCGGCCGTGCTCCGCGTTGATCGCCTGCGCGAGGTCATCGTCGGTGCGTGCCAGCTCGCTCGCACCGCCTCCGATCTCCTGCGCACGCTCCGACTGCTCGACCTCGAGCTCTCCCCGTAGACGCTCCGCCACTGCCACCATAGTCAAACCTCCGCGACTCCGATCGATGCGAGCGGGCTCCCGGTAGTCCGCCTCTCCCGACATCAACGGTGCCCGAGTCCCCCTGCTTACACTCCCGCGGCGCGCCCGTGAAGGAGGTGGCGGGGCGAGGCCGAATGAGGCAGGGAGGGGAGGCCGCATGAATTCCTGACGGTCGCTCCGGCCACTTACCGCTGCGGCGGTAAAGCCCGTCCAAGCTCTCGCCGATACACGTCTAGAGGAGGCAGGCGCGGGCATTACGTGCGTAGGCCCCTCCATCTCGATCCAATGCTCGTATTCCTCGTCATCCTCTCGCTCGTCTGGCTCGGCGTCACCGCCATCGTCATCGCCGTCTGCCGGGCCGCCGCCCGCGGCGACCGTGTCGCCGAAGCACCTCGCGAGTCGCTCCCCGCGATGCCTCGCGAGTCACTCCCGCTGGCGCCTCGCGACTCGCTCCCGTCAAGCGCGTCGCCCGCTCCCGTGCGCACCCGGATTGTGGCCTCACGCCGCCGCGGCCTGGCTGCTAACCGCTAGATCCGGTCCGTCGAGGCCGAGATAGGGGCATTCGATTTTTAGAGATCCTTACGCGCGGGAATCTTTTTGCTCTGTAAGGAAGAGTGAAAAATATGTCGACATCTCACGGCTCGCCCCGTACCTGATGGGGCCGCGGCTCGCACCGCCCCATCAGGTACGGGGCGCGTAACGGCCCCGCCGCCTGCGTAACGGCCCGCACCGCCTGCTTGGCTCGCGCCGCCCCCGCGTCACAGCCCGCGCCGCCCCCGCGTTACAGCCCGCGCCGCCCGACCACGTGCGGGACGGTGCGCAGGAGGATCTTGACGTCGCCCCATAGCGACCAGTTCGCGACGTACAGGTAGTCCATCACCCCCATCTCGCGCAGCGGCACGCGGGAGGGTCCGAGGATCTGCCAGGGGCCGGTCATGCCGGGCTGCAGCTCGAGGCGCCGGCGATACCAGCCCTCGACGCGCTTGTCCTCGTCGACAACGAGGGGGCGCGGCCCGACGAGGCTCATCTCGCCGCGGATGATGTTTAACAACTGCGGCAGCTCGTCGAGGGCGCTCTTGCGCAGGATTCGCCCGACGCGGGTGATGCGGGGGTCGGCGGCGATCTTGAAGAGACCCTCCTGGGCCTCGTTGCGCGCGCGCAGATCGTCCTTGAGCGCGTCCGCGTCGGGGACCATCGTGCGGAACTTGAGCATGTCGAAGTGCTTGCCGTGCCGGCCGACGCGCCGCTGGCGGAAGAAGATGGGCCCCCCGTCGTCGAGCTTGATCGCGACGACTATCGCGAGCAGCAGCGGCGCGATCGCGACCAGCCCGAGCGTGCCGCCGAGCAGATCGAAGGCACGCTTGACCGCGGCGGAGGAGCGAGTCAGCTCGAAGCGCCTGACGCCCATGAGCGTGACGCCGTGGAGATCGTCGAACTCCACTGAGGACCCGACGACCTCGAGCAGCCGCGGTAGCACGCTGACGCGTACGCCGACGGCCTTCAGGGTGCGCACGAGGTCGAGCATCTCGCCGCCGTCGACGCTGCCGGGCGCGACGATCGCGCGGTGCACGTCGAGCGAGCGCGCGAGGTGGCGGATCTCGGCGAGGCGCTGGGGTGAGAACGTCTTCGCGGACCACGTCGCGACGTCGTCGAGGTCGAGGTGCGCGACGAGCTCGGCCTTGATCCCGCCGTGACCGGTCAGCTTTGAGCGGATCGCCTTCGCCGAGGCCTGGTCGCCGATGAACAGGCAGCGCTCGGCCGGCGTGGCCCGCAGCACGAGCGCGCGCGCCAGCGCGCGCGTCAGGATCAGCAGGATCGCGAGCAGCACCCACAGCAGCAGCGCCTCGCGGCGGTTGAGCGTGTGGCCTTCGACGACGAACCCGCCCGCGAGCCACGCGACGAGCGCGCCGAGCGTCGCGACATGAAACAGCTTGGGCGCCTCATCGAGCGTGGTCTTGTGCAGCAGCGCCTCGTCGCGGTCGTAGAGGCCGAAGAGCTTCGCTCCCACGAGTAGCGTCAGCAGCCCGCAGACGCTCACCCACGTGAGTTGCAGCGCGCGCGAGGAGATCTGCGCGAGCACGAGGAAGGCGCCGACGATCGCCACCACGTCGGCGCCCAGCAGCGACCGGCGAAAGAGTCGATCGCGCCACAGGTTGGCCGCAAGGCCCCGTATTTCGGTAATTGGCGCATCGCGCTGTATCGCGTCATTGCCGCGGGCATCGCTCGACGGCGCTGCAACCGTGGTTACCTGATTCATCCCGCTGTCGCCCCTGCCGGCTCGACAGGCTCTCCTCCGAGCGCCAAGATGCCCATCCCCAATCCGTGCTCGGAGTCGAGAATCAGCTTCACTGCCTCGTTGCGCGAGCGCACACCGAGCTTGCCAAACGCCGAGGAGAGGTGACTCTTGACGGTGCTCTCCGCGAGGAACAGCTGCTCGGCGATCTGGCCGTTCATGTAACCCATCACGACGAGCCCGAGAATCTGCTTCTCGCGTGTGGAGAGCGCGGGCGGCTCGATCTGGCGCCAGTGCTGCTGAGGCACGCAGATCTGCCCCGCGAGAACCGCTCTCACACAAGGTCCCAGCGCGTGCGTCATCTCATCCTTCAAGACCACGCCCGCCACGCCGCTCGCGAGTGCTGCGCGCACCTCCCAGCGCTTGATCTCTGGGCAGATCACTACGATTTGCGCCTGCTCTGCGCTGCCGCGCAAAGAATCGATCTGCTGCGTCGGCAACGTCGCCGGGTCCTCGATCCAGAGCACGACAAGCGCCGGAGTCTCAAGCGCACACCGCGCGAGTAGTTCCTCCGCCGCGTCGAATGCAGTGACAGTGAAGTCGTGCGCCGCGAGAATCTCGGCGATGCTCGCTTGTGGTGTGGGATCGGCGAGCAACGCGACCGATAGCTCGCCCTCGATCTCGAGCGCGCCGCTTGCGACCAGCGACCGGGTTAAGTGGGGGGCGCTGGATCTAGGCACGGCCGACTAACGGTGCGTCCACCGTCGGACTTACGCTCGTCGACTCGATCCAATCCGCGATGGTTATTTATTGGCGCGATGGGCATTTCTTTTTAAAACACAACAGCCGCCCAAAGAGGACGGCTGGTGGCACTACAGTGTGGTGAAACTTGCCCTACATCTACTGGCGAAAGCTTCTTTACGGCTTGGAGGGCACTTTACCGCATTCGTAAGCCGGGTTGCTCGTCCCGAAGGAAATCCCGTTCTTGTTCCCGCTCGGAGCAAAGGCGTCCCCGCCGCTTCCTCCTGCGCAGGCAGCGGTCAACTCTTGCAGGTCACCGTAGTCGATGACGTGAGGCTTCTCGTAGATCTGGGAAAGCGTCTGCTCGTCCATGGATGGGTTCCTTTGTAATAGCTACCCGCTCCGCTGATGGCGCAACGGCTGACTGCAAGACGAGAGCTTAGGGCAGTGGGAGGGTGGGTCAAGGGGGAAAAACGTACGAGTAGGAAAAAAGTACTGACGATCGCCGATGCTGCTTGCGCGGGCGGGTCGGGGCCCTATCGCTAACGAGCGATCGCTCTCAGCGCAACTCGCGGCGTCGAGGCCTGCAGCTCGGAAGAGGGCGGGGGCGCGTGCGGCTCCGACAATGGCGAGGGTGCCTGCATCCCGGCGAGGGGCCGCGACGCTTGTAGCCCGGTAGGTCGGCTCGAGCTCCCGTTGTCGGCTTGCGCGCGCAACCAGCACTCGGCTGTGACCAGGCGCCACACCTGGTAGGTCCAGCGGAAGGGGTCCTCGGCTCCCGCGGGTCCGCAGTCCAGCAGAGCGCGTCGCAGCTCCCCGAGGTCAAGGTAGGCCGCGAGCTCCGCGCGCGGGCCCGAGAGCAGCGCGCCGACCGCCGCGCTGTCCGGGCCGGTAAGTGAATCGACGAGCAGGGAGTCGAAGCGCGCCTTGCCGGAGCGAAGCCGCACCGCATCCGGCAGGAGGCCGGCCATGCTTGCCCGCAGCAGCGGCCGGTCGTGGCGTCGATCGAAGGTCGCACGCGGCGGCTGGCGCAGGCCCAGTTCGAGCAGATCCAGGTCGAACAGCGGATGGCGACTCTCCAGGCCGGCTAGCGCTGCGCGGCGGCGATGGTTCTCGAAGATGCCGAGCTCCTCGACCCCGCGCGTCAGCACATGCGCGTCATTGGCCCACCAGCGGGGGCCGTCCAGTCGCTTCCAGGCGTACGGATCGGCGGACTCGCGCAGCGCGCGCGCCAACGTGGGGCGCAGCCACCGTGGAAGCTGCCGACCGGCCCTCGGCCTGTCCAGGAGCTCGTGCAGGCCGCCGGGAAGCGCGCCCTTCAGCGCGAACTCTTGCGCCGCGCGGATCAACGCCCGGCGCGACGGCCACTCACCGGAGCCGGGCAGCTCACGGGCGAGCGCGAGCACATCGCGCGGATGCCCAGCACGGAGACGATCCGCCATCAGGTAAGCCCGGCAATCGAACAGCTCATCGCCCCCGTCGCCCCCCAGCATCATCTGCACACCCGCGCGCGAGGCGGCGCGCAGCAGCGGACCGGCCCAGAACTCGCCCCAGCTCGTCAGCGGCAAACCCCACGCCTCGACCCACTCCAAAGCGCTCGCCACGAGTCCCCCGGTACGCACCGCAGCGCTCACTCCCCCCAGCGCAAGCTCGCTCCTCAGCTGGTCGATCAAGTCGGACTCGTCGACCGCGGGGTGATCGGGAAACTCGGCGGAGTACGCGGCGACGCTTCCCGGAGGCGATCGCGCGACAGCGACGGCCGCGACCGACGAGGAGTCCAGGCCTCCGCTCATCAGGATTCCGGTCCCCCCATTTTTGCTGAGCCGGCGGGTCACGGCAACGCCGATTGCCTCGCGCACTCGGGTCGCGAGCTCCGCTTGCGGAAGGTCGAGCGGCTCGACGAAGCGGGGTGTCCAGTAGCGCTCTTCGCCTCTGCCGTCGCGGCCCAGCAGCAGCACGGCGCCAGGATTCAGGCGGCGGATCCCGGTGTAGAGGGTGCCCGATCCCGGCCGGCCGCTCATCGTCACCCAGTGCGCCACGCCCATCGGGTCCGGCACCGGGCGTGCAGGAAGGAGCGCTAGCAGATTGCGGATCTCCGAGGCGAAGCTCAGGACGCCCGACGATTTGTGCAAAAACAGCGAGCGGACTCCCAGCTGGTCGCGCGCGAGCAGACCCTCGCCGTGCTCGGAATCCCAGATGAGCAGCGCGAAATCCCCGCGCATGCGGGGCAGTAGACCGCGCCCCCACCGCCGCCAGCCGACCGCGAGCAGCGCCTCCGGCGATGCGCTCACCGGAAGCTGCAGTGCCGCGCTGAGCTCCGCGGCATTGTCCAGAAACCCGTCGAGCAGGCATAGCGGCGCATGCGGCTCGCGCGGCGGGCCGCTGTACGCCACGCTCAACGGTCCTTCGACGAGCACCGTCGAGGGGTGTGGGGCCAACGCGCCTGCCAGGCGCGAGGAATCCGCTCGACCGCGCAGGTCGAAGCTGCCCACAAGCCACCGCGTCACCTCGCGCCACCGAGACGCTGCGTGATCGCCGCGGCGAGCTGCGCGGCGTCCACGCCGGGACCGATCGCGACCCGCTCGACGCGCCCGCGGGCCACGCGAGCGCACACCTCGAGCAGGCCGCGCAGGCGCGCGGGCGGGGTGAGCACGGTGTTGAAGGTCGCGGCGAGCAGCAGCTGGGGATCGGCGGTCGGCTCAAAGCGCGGCTCACCCGGCACATCGTCGCGGCGGTCGAGGAAGAACAGCGCCACCAGTGGCGCGGGCGCGGCCGCGCCGGACATGCGCACGATCCGCTCGCGCGCGTTGCGCGCCAGCACCACGTATCGCGGCGCCCCATCGGTGTCCGCGAGCCGCGCGGCCTCAGCGTGATCGAGTCCGGCTACGGGGGCGCCGGGATGTGCCAGCAGCGACTCCTCGGCGAGCTCCAGCGCCAGCACATCGTCGGCGAGAAAGGCCGCCCCCCGTCGGCAGAGCTCAAGCGCGAGCGAGGTCTTGCCAGTCCCCGAAGGGCCGATGCACGCGACTGCGCCACGATCTGTTACGACCGCGCTGGCGTGCAGAACCTCGAGGCCGTGCAAGACGGCGGCGAACGGCAGCACCTGTGCGATCAGCAGCCGCTGCCACGCGTCCCGCGGCACAGCGCCGGGCGCGCACTGCAGCCGTCGGCCGTCAGCCGACAGTTGGAAGGCGCCGTACTCCGGTCCCGAAATGAGAAACCCGGCCTCCGAATGCGCCTCGATCGAGAAGATCGCCTCGCCGTTGGGCTGGCGTTCGTCGCAGACCAGCCGCGCGGAGCGGGGCCAGTCGAGCGCTGCCGCGTCCGCTGCTTGCAGCGAGAGCTCGAGTCTGCGTCCGGTGGGTCCCGCCGAGGCGCCCGCCAAGAAGGGTAGGGGTGCCTCCGACTCCACGTCGAGCCCGAATACTGAGACCATCAGAGCTCGACGAGTCGGCCAAAGGAGTCCTCGCCGGGGTCGAGGACGGGCTCGCCGGCGTGCTCGACCCAGGCGTGGGCGAGGAAGTCGGGCGCGGTGCGCGCGCCGATCACGAGCTGCGCGGGGATGCCGCGGCGGGCGAGCAGCCGGATGAGCACGAGCGAGCGCACGAGGCAGCGCGTGTCGCCGGGCATGTGGCGCAGCGTGCGCGTGACTGCGCGAGCGAGGCGGTGGGCTTCTTCGCGGGTCGCCGCGCTCGGATGACGGGCCGGCGGGGATTGGGCGCGCAGGCCGGCGACGACCGCGGTGATCGCGTCACGGCGCAGCGCGCCGCGCGCGTGTGCGTAGGCGGCGACGATCTCGCTGGCGAGGCGGATGCGCGCGGCGTGGCCGAGGCGCTCGCCGCGTGGCAGCGGGGCGAGGAGCCGCGGAGTGTGAGCGGCGGGCAGCGGCTCAGGGCGCGGGACTGCCATCGATCTCGATCAGCCCCCGCTCGAGCAGGGCGTCGCAGAGCTCGCACATGTCGCGCTCGACGACGGTCTGCTCCTGTCCGCACTCCGTGGCCATCGCGGCCGCGGCGTCACGCAGGCACGCGGCACGCTCGAGCGCCTCGAGCATCCTGCCGGCGGTCGCGTTGAGCCCGTGGTACTTACCGGTCTCGAGGTTCAGGACAACGGTCTCCGCCGGGAAGCTGCGATAGACGACGTGCTGGGGCACCTTGACCTTCGCGGCGGGAAGCGCGGACGGGGTGGGCATCGGGTCGCGGATCATATTGTCCAAATCCTGGTAGTCAGTACTCGATGATCGTGCCGCGTCGCTGACCCATGCGGATCGCGCGTGACAGCGCGAAGACAGACACCGGCAGGAGCACCGCGGCAAAAGCCACGAGCCTGATCAGGGCCGCTCCGAGGGAGGTGGTCTGCGGACTGTTGACGAGCAGGTGTCGGAGCACCTCGGTCGCGGGTGTGAACGGCTGCAGCTTGGCGGCCGTCTGCGCCCAATGCGGCAGCAGCGATACCGGGAAGTAGAGACCGCCGACGATCGAGATCAGCGCGATCACCCAGCTCGTGCCAATCGCACCCTGCTTGATCGTGACCGTCAGCGCCGCGAACAGTAGCCCGAAGGGCAGGAACGCGAGCAGCGCCAGGGCCATCGCTGGCACGCTCCATGGCACCGTCGACCAGTGCAGCCGCAGCCCGTACAGCGCGCACGCGAGCCCGAGCGTGAGCGCGGCCATCACAAACGAGTACAGCAGCGGAAAGAGCGTCATCGCGATCACGCTGCGGATTGCGCCGAAGGGCGAGAGCAGCAGACGGTCGAAGGTGCCCGCGATCAGCTCCTGGCGCACGAGTTCGGGGATCGAGAAGCACGAGTACATGATGCTCACGAGCGCGATCCCGACGACGACAAAGCCGAAGTAGCTTTGCGACGAGCCGAAGCCGTCGACGTGCACGAGTTTCGATACGTAGTAGAAGAGCGTGATGCTGAACATCGCGGTCAGCAGCTGGCTGACGATCCGCGTGCGGTAGGAGACGAAGACCTGCAGGTCGCGGCGCATGACCGCGAGGAAGGCGTGGCCCGCGGCAATCGCGCCGCTGGTGCGGCTGTCCGGTTGGAGGTGCTCGGGCGCCGTGGCGATGGTGGCGCTCACGCGGCCACCAGCCTTCCGCGCTCGATCAGCCAGCGGGCGTTGAACTCGAGCTCGACGTGTTCGCCGCTGGGCGAGCACCACAGCACCGCTCCATCGCGTGCGAGCACCTCCGCGACGGCGGCCTGTAGCAGCGCGCCGCCCTCTTCGTCGAGGCTTGTCATCGGCTCGTCGAGGAGCACCACCTCCGGGCGCGTCAGGAAGGTCATCGCGATGCGCAGGCGCTGGCGCTGGCCCATCGACATGCGGTCGACGCGGCGGTCCGCGAGCTCGCCGAGGTCGAAGGTCTCGATCGCGTGCGCGACAGTGGCATCGACGCGTGCGGGCGCGACCATCGCTATCCGCGCCCAGAACTTCAGCTGGCGGCGAACCGTCAGCCGCGCGTACAGGCCGCGGTCACCGGCGGGCAGGAACGAGACGAGCTGCTGGTAGCGCGCGCGACTCTCGCGCGCCGTGACCCCCCACACCTCGGCGCGGCCGCTGTCGGCGTCGATCAGCCCGGCCGCAACGCGCAGCATCGTCGTCTTGCCGACCCCGTTGCGTCCGCCGACCCAGGTGATCGTCCCGGGCTCGAGCGTGAGGTCGAGGTCGTCGAGCACGAGCGGCAGGTCCTTGCGCCAGCGCTTGCGCAGAGCGCGCAGCGTCAGCGGCGCCGCGGCGGCGGGTGCACCGTCTTGGAGTGCCGCGCCGCGCGCGCTGTCTTGCCGCGCCGCGCCGCTCGCAGCATGCTCGAGCGCCCCGCCCGCGTCGCTCGCGGCCGGCTCGTTTGCGGTGTCCCGCTGCGGCGCGGGATCGGTCAACTCAAGCGAGCGCGGTGTCACGCGATCCCTCCCCCGACCAGCTCGGGCCGGCGCGCAAGCGTCGCTTCGAGCAGATCGGCCAGCGCGCCGGGAGGATGTTCCAGGTCGGCGGTCAAGCTGACGAGCGCAGCGGACTCGATCAGATCCGCGTACAGGCGAAAGCGTCTGCCGAGACGCTCGGCGTTGGTCTCGAGGCCGAGCACATAGGGCGCGAGTGGCAGCGGGCTGGCGGGCAGGATGCTCGCCTGCAACGGCAGCCCGCGACCACGCTCGAGCAGGCACAGCATGCGCACCGGGCGCGGTTCGCTCGTGGTCGCATACGCCGCCAGCCAGCGCTCGCCCGCGACCATGCCGAGGGTCGCGCCGAGTGTCTCCGGGTCGAGCGTGTCGGGCAGGCGCGCCGCCAGGTTCATGTGGGGTGTGCCCGGGTGCGCGCGCACCGCGCCATCCACGCAGTCCAGCGTCAACTGATCGTCGGCGAACAGGGGCCAGCCGCGGCGCAGCAACTCGCTCGCCAGCGTCGACTTGCCCATCCCGCTCGGGGCCATGATCGCGACGACGCCCTGCGGCGAGTCGACCGCGGCCGCGTGCAGCGCCTCGTAGCCGCGCATCACGCTGACCGCCGGCAGCACCTTAGCGAGCAGCACCCGCTGCCAGCCCAGGCCCGGCCCGGTCGGGGCGCAGTCGATTCGTGCCATTCCCCGGTGCAGGCGAAAGCGCGCCCGATCGTCCGACGCCGGCGCGTGCGCGCCGTAGCTGAAGCGCCGATCGCCGCCCGCGCCGCGCTCGATCGCGAGATCGAGGCCGTCGCCCTGGCGTCCGCGCCACTGCGGCGGCTCGCGCGATCCGCTCCACGGCCGCATCGAGCTCCCCGGTGTGACCAGCTCGAGCGCGAGCGCAGGCAGCGGATCGATCGCCGCGGCGCGCGCGCGCGGATCCGCATCGGGCAGGCCTTGATCGAGCCCCGCGCCGAGCAGGCCCCGATCCGTCGTCGCCTCGAGCATGTCTGGAGGCGGTGTCGCCTCGGGCATGCCGGGCAGCGCGAACGAGGCGTGCAGATCGAGACCGTGGGCGGCGTAGCGCATGCGTCTGCTCACGCGTGCTTGTGGCGATGGTGTTTCGCTCGGGACGTGCTCGGGGTGCAACTGTGGAAGACGCGCCTACCCGAGAGCTTCTGGTTGAGCACCGTGGTCGCGGTGATCTCGAGCGTGTACGAGCCGCTCGGCAGGCCCTTCAGCACGAGCCCCCGCTTGAGCCGCTTCACGCCCTTGACGACGGCCAGCCGGTGCTTGCCGAGCCTGACCACGACCTCCTTGAGCGGATCGTGCGCGGGGTCGTGGATCCCGATCCGCAGCATCCGCAGCCGCACGCAGGCGCGGGCCTTCGGCAGCAGGATCGTATTCGCGAAGCTGATCCGTTCCGCGCCCTCTTCGCGGCCTTCGCTCGACCCGCCCGAGACGATCACGGGAAGCGCGGCGGTCGGATTCGACGTCTCGCAGCCGTAGCTCGCGTTGGTGGTCGTGCCGTTGGCCGCGATCGTCGGCTGGGCCTTGCCGGGTTCGCTGAAGCAGACCTTCAGCGAGCGCGCGCCGGTCGACGTTCTCAGCACGCGCCACGCGGTCGGTCCCATTTCGGGATTCGCGGCGCACGTCTTTTCGAAGAGCCACTGGTGCGAGCCCCAGTAGGAGCCGTCGGGCTGGAGCGTGATGCCGGTCCACATGTCTTCGCCGGCCTGATGCGCGCATTCCGCGAACTTGGTCGGCGTCACGACAGTGCCGACGAGCTTTCCGCCCGCGGCCGGGCGGATCGCGACTTCGCCGCCGTTGAAAGACCACACGCCTTCGATTTCCGATGCCGCCCCGGCCGACGCCGCGCCGACCCCTAGCAGGCCTATCGCCAGGACCACCACGACCAGCCAACGCAGCAGACGCATCGTGGGAACGGAACGGCTCATCGGACTGTCTACCCCCTGGTTGAAGAGCGTGGCTGATCGCCACCGCGGTCGTCGTAGCAACGCAACTTGGGGCTGGCGACTTACGCTCGCGCGGGCGAAAGCTCGCGCGGGGATGCTTGCCGCACGGGCGAAACGTCGCGCGCGATGCTCGTCGCGCTGCACGAGATGTTCACGATTGCGCATAAGTCTCGGCGCCGGCGAACCGTTGCTGGCGCGTGCTGGAGACCACGAAGTCGATTCCGCCCGTGCCGCAATCGGCGCCCCCCGCGCATGACTACCGCCTCTCGCACCTGCGCGCGCTGGAGGCCGAGGCGATCCACGTGATGCGCGAGGTCGCCGCCGAGTTCGAGCGGCCCGTGCTGCTGTTCAGCGGCGGCAAGGACTCGATCGTGCTGCTGCGGCTCGCCGAGAAGGCGTTTCGCCCGGGGCCGTTCCCGTTCCCGTTGATGCACGTCGATACGGGCCACAACTTCCCCGAGGCGATCGAGTTCCGCGATCGCCGCGCCGGCGAGCTTGGTGAGCGCCTGATCGTCGCCTCCGTCGAGGACTCGATCGCGCAGGGCCGCGTCGAGGATCAGACCGGGCCGCACGCCTCGCGCAACGCACTGCAGACCGTGACGCTGCTCGACGCGGTCGCCGCGCACCGCTTCGACGCGGCGTTCGGTGGCGCGCGCCGCGACGAGGAGCGCGCGCGGGCCAAGGAGCGCATCCTCTCCTTCCGCGACACGCACGGCCAGTGGGAGCCCCAGCGTCAGCGGCCGGAGGTCTGGAGCCTCTACAACGCGCGCATCGCGCGCGGCGAGCACGTGCGCGTCTTCCCGATCTCCAACTGGACCGAGCTCGACGTCTGGCAGTACATCGCCGAGGAGCAGCTCGAGGTGCCATCGATCTACTTCGCGCACGAGCGCGAGGTGTTCGCGCGCGATGGCATGCTCTACGCCACGAGCCCCTTCGTCGAGCTGCAGGCCGGCGAGGAGCCCTTCACCGCGACCGTGCGCTACCGCACCGTCGGCGATATGACCTGCACCGGCGCGGTCGAGTCCGACGCCGCGACGCTCGCCGAGGTCGTGCTCGAGATCGCCGCAACCGCCGTCACCGAGCGCGGGCAGACGCGCGGCGACGACCGCGCCAGCGAGGCCGCGATGGAGGACCGCAAGCGCCGCGGGTATTTCTAGTGTCCGATTTTCATTCTGTGCCGGCCAGAAGTCCCGTCCTCCGCCTCCCGTTGCTGCGGCATGCCCGACACGATTACTCGTAACGGGAACGGCGGCGCGCAGGCCGCTGCGCCCGGCGCGGCGGGGCACAGCGCGCACGCCGCGACACCTGCCACCGCGCACGCCGCGGCGCCCGACACCGAGGAGGTCTTTCGTCGCCTGAGCGAGCGGCCGGTGGAGTTGTTGCGCTTCGCGACGGCGGGCTCGGTGGACGACGGCAAGAGCACGCTGATCGGGCGACTGCTCTACGACTCCAAGCAGGTCTTCAGCGACCAGCTGGAGCACATCGAGCAGACGAGCGAGCGGATGGGCCACGACTTCGTGGACCTCTCGCTGTTGACGGATGGGTTGCGCGCGGAGCGCGAGCAGGGCATCACGATCGATGTCGCCTACCGTTACTTCGCGACGGCGCAGCGGCGGTTCATCATCGCGGACACGCCGGGCCATGAGCAGTACACGCGCAACATGGTCACGGGCGCGTCGACCGCGGATCTCGTGATCGTGCTCGTGGACGCGCGCAAGGGGGTGCTCGCGCAGTCGCGTCGCCACGCGTTCATCGCGTCGCTGCTGAACATCCCGCACCTCGTGGTGTGCGTGAACAAGATGGACCTCGTCGACTACGACGAGGGCGTATTCGCGGGGATCGTGCGGGAGTTCGATCGCTTCGCGGCGCGCCTGGAGCTCGCGGATGTGACGTTCATCCCGATCTCGGCACTGGACGGCGACAACGTCGTGGAGCGCTCGCAGGCGATGCCGTGGTATCAGGGCCCGCCGCTGCTCTACCACTTGGAGCACGTGCACATCGCCTCCGATCGCAATCTGATCGACGTGCGCTTCCCCGTGCAGTGGGTGATCCGCCCGCGCGACAGCGATTACCGCGCCTACGCGGGGCAGGTCGCGGGCGGCATCATGCGGCCCGGCGACGAGGTCGTGGTGCTGCCGGGGGGACAGCATACGAAGATCGCCGCGGTCGACACCTTCGCGGGGGAGGTCCCCGAGGCCTTCCCGCCGATGTCGGTCGCGCTGCGGCTGAGCGACGACGTCGACGTTAGCCGCGGCAGCGTGATCGCGCGCCCGCACAACCAGCCGACGGTTGCGAGCGGCGTCGAGACCCTGCTCTGCTGGATGTCCGAGCGTCCGCTCGATCCGCGCCGGCGCTACCTCGTCAAGCACACGACGCGCACCGCCGCCGTCGGCGGTCTGGAGATTCGCTATCGCATCGACGTCGACACGCTGCGCCGTGAAGAGGACGCGGACACGCTCGCGCTGAACGACCTCGGGCGCGTGCGCGTGGAGTTGACCGCGCCGCTCGTCTTCGACTCCTACCGCCGCAACCGCGTCACCGGTAGCTTGATCGTGATCGACGAGGCGACCAACGAAACCGTTGCCGCCGGTGTGGTCCTCGATACCGAGGCCGACGCGCAAGAGGCCGTCGCGGCCGCCGGCGTGGAGCCCAAGACCAAGCGCAGTCCCAATGTCCGCTGGCAGCGCACGGCGATGACCCGCGAAGAGCGCTGGAGCGCGCTCGGCTGCGAGGGCGCGACGGTGTGGTTCACCGGCCTGCCGGCCGCGGGCAAGTCGACGATCGCGGCCGCCGTCGAGGAGCGCCTCGTGCGCTCCGGGCGCGTGGCGTATTTGCTCGACGGCGACAACCTGCGCCACGGGCTCAACGGCGACCTGGGCTTCGACGAGGCCGCGCGCACCGAGAACGTGCGCCGTACCGCGCACGTGGCGCGCCTGCTCGCGGAGTGCGGCGCGGTTGCGCTGGTCAGCCTCGTCAGCCCCTACGCCGCGGACCGCGAGCTCGCTGCCGGGCTGCACGCCGCCCAGGAGCTGCCGTTCCTCGAAGTCTTCGTGAGCACCTCGCTCGAGCGCTGCGAGGCGCGCGACCCCAAGGGTCTCTACGCGCGCGCGCGTGCCGGCGAGCTCGACGGGCTGACGGGAGTCGGCGCGCCCTACGAGCCGCCGAGCGACCCCGACGTCGTGCTCGGCGCCGGCGAAGAAGACATCGAGGCGGCCGTCGCGCGCGTCCTCGTCGCGCTCGGCGTGCGCATGTCGCGCTGAGGGGCGGGCGCGCCCGCTGCGGTCAGTAGGCTGCCAGCCATGAGCGACCCGACCAACGAGCCTGAGCCGGCCGCCGCGCACGCGGCCGCCGGCGAGTCCGAGCCCGTCTACCACCTGCTGCTCGACACCGAAGAGGTCCCGCAGGCGGCGCACGCGCTGCGGCTGCTGATCTCCGATGAGGCGCACGAGCCGCAGATCCGCCGGCTCGCGCGCGAGGTGCTCGCGGAGCTCGAGGCGGCGCCCGATGCGCGCGGCGTGCTGAGCGTGCCGCTCGCGGCGCGGCAGATGAAGATCACGCACAGCGCGCTGCGGCTGCTGCTCAACGACCTGCAGCGCGAGCAGGCCGACGAGCGCGAGATCCTGCGGCGCATCCTCGAGAAGCTCCCCGACGAGCACACGATGCGCGCGATCGTGATCGAGTAGCGCGGCCGCGCGCACGGGCCTGAAGTGGGGGCAGGGTTCGCACGGGGCCTGAAGTGGGGGCAGGGTTCGCACGGGGCCTGAAGTGGGGGCAGGAGCGTCGACGGGTCGGGAGAGCTCGTCGAGGGGCACGAGACTTCTATATTGTTTTCGGACTTTCTTTCACGGTAAAACTATTTCGCCGGCAAAGGTTCTCCAAAAATTGAATGCCCTACGCCGGCTCCCCGCGAGCGGTGTCATTGTCTATTGCGGGCGAGTCGAGCTTCAGGAATTTCCCGCGGCTGCCGATCTAGGGGTTCGAGATGAGCACTGAGGGCTCTCAATCGGGGGGGTACGCGATCCGCGTGCCGAGCGCGCCGTCGGCGCCGCCGCAGCAGCTGGCGGAGGATCTGCCGCAGCTCGGGGAGGCGCTGGTGGAGCGTGGCGAGGAGGTGCTCGCGCGGACGCTTGCGCGCACATCGGGCGAGGGTCACGACGTCGACGCGGTCGTGCAGGGCAGCTTCGAGCGCATCAGCCGCAGCTCGACGATCGCGGTGGCGCGCTGGATGACCGGCGAGGGTTTGGAGGTCGCGCGCAAGGCGGGCGAGGAAACGTGGTTGATCTTCGGCGAGCTCGCGGCGCACCGCGCGGCGACGCTCAACGAGGTTACGCGCCGCTGTCTGGGCTGGCGCGACTCGATGGGGGAGATCCTGCGGGAGAGCGCGGAGCGCTTGCAGGTCTCCGCCGAAGCGCTCTCGCAGGCGCTGAACATCTTGCAGCTGAGCCTCGAGTTCAGTCTCGTGCGGATGTGCGAGTGCTTCGAGATCGAGCGCCGCCGCACCGACGAGGAGCTCGCGCGGCGCGAGGAGGAGCTGGGCTTCATGGCGACGCATGACGCGCTGACGGGTCTGCCGAACCGCACGCTGATCCTCGACCGCGTGCAGCAGATGCTCGCGCGCTCGCGCCGTAACCAGACGCCGGTGGCGGCGCTGTTTGTGGACCTCGACAACTTCAAGAGCATCAACGACACGCTCGGGCATGGCGTCGGCGACGAACTGCTGCAGGCGGTCGCGGCGCGTCTGGACGGCGTGGTGCGCGAGGCGGACGCGCTCGGGCGCCTCGGCGGCGACGAGTTCGTGGTGATCTCCGAGGACCTCTCGCTCGCGACCGGCCCGCAGCTGATCGCGGAGCGCCTGCTCGACGCGCTCAAGCATCCCTTCAAGCTGGGCGCGGACCACGAGACTTCGCTGACGGTGACCGCGAGCATCGGGATCGCGACCGCCGAGGGGACGACCGCCGAGGAACTGCTGCGCAACGCGGACATCGCGATGTACCGCGCGAAGTGGGACGGCAAGAACCGCCACGTGGTCTTCGAGACGAGCATGCAGGACACGGTGCAGCACCGTATGGAGCTGGAGATGGACCTGCGCGAGGCGCTGGAGAAAGGCGAGTTCTTCCTCGTCTACCAGCCCACACTCGATCTAAGCGACATGAGCCCGAACGGCGTCGAGGCGCTGGTGCGCTGGAAGCACCCGGTGCGGGGTGTGGTGCAGCCCGATGACTTCATCCCGCTCCTCGAGGAAACGGGCCTGATCGTCGACGTCGGCCGCTGGGTGCTGCAGGAGGCCTGCGCGCAGGGCGCGGCGTGGCGCGCGGCCGGGTTCGAGGTCGGGATGGCGGTCAACGTCTCCGGTCGCCAGCTCGATACGGACGAGCTGATCGGGGATATCGAGCGGGCGTTGACGGACAGTGGGCTGCGCCCCGAAGCGCTCACGATCGAGATCACGGAGACGACCTTGATGCGCAATGTGGAGGAAACCGCGCGCCGACTCGTCGCGGTAAAGGAGCTCGGCGTGCGCATCGCGATCGACGACTTCGGCACCGGCTACTCCTCGCTCGCGCACCTGCAGCGCTTCCCCGTCGACGCGCTGAAGATCGATCGCTCATTCGTGGCGGGGCTGCGCCACAACCACGAAGGCGAGACGCTGATCCGCACGCTCGTGCAGCTCGGCAAGGCACTCTCGATCGAGACTTTCGCGGAGGGCATCGAGCAGGAGCAGGAGCTCTCGCTGCTGCGCGACGAGGACTGCGACAGCGGCCAGGGCTTCCTCTTCGCGCGCCCCCTCGACGCGCGCGCCGCCGAGACCTTCTTCCAGAAGATCGCCGCGCGCGTCGCCTCCGCGTGAGGCCGCGCGCAGCGTAGATCGCGCCGTAGGCCCAGCCCCTCGCCGTCTCGCGAGCTGATCGAGCGCTTGCAGGGGCGCATCCGCGAATCCCAGGCGCGTGCCGCGCGCGCGTCGTCTCCGCGGGATTGAGCCCAGCGGGCGCTCCGCGGGTGTGAAGCGGGGATGCCTTATCCGTCAGGCCCCTACGCGACGAGGATCGTGAACGCGTACGCGTCCGAGAGCGTCGTCGTGCCGGGCGTGTACGTCTCGACCTCGAAGGTCCCCGCCGGGCAGTCGCTGGCCTGCGCGTTGAGCGCGATCACGCCCGGCGCTTTCGCCGAGCTGTAGCTGATCTCCGGCGAGACCGCCGCGGTGTCCGCGGCCGGGTTGATGCCCGCCGCCGGCGTCAGACAGTAGACGCCTTCCTTGACCTCACTGATGCCCGTGACGTTCGCCGTTTGCGCCGCGATCAGCGTCGCCGCGTTCGCCGTTGTCGGCTCCACGACAGCGTAAGCCCGTGCGGTGCCCGGTGCACCCGGCGCTCCTGGTGCGCCTGCCGCTCCCACCGCTCCCGTCGCCCCGGTTTTCCCGGTCGCCCCCGTTTTCCCGGCGGGGCCGGTCTTGCCCGTGCCCCCGCGCGGGCCCGCGGGCCCTGGTGCACCGGCAGGTCCCGGGAGGCCGCGCGGTCCGCGCAGCAGACACGCGCGTACGCGCCGGCCGTGGCGCAGCACGATCACGACATCGCAGCCGCGCACGCGAGCCGCGCGGCCGGTCGGGTGCGCCTCGGTGCCCGCGAGCGCGGGGGCGCCGGTGTGCGCGGCGGTGCCGGCGAGTGCGGGGACCGTTACGGTCATCGCGCCCACCACGGCGGGCGCCGCCAGTAGCGACAGACTGCGGCGGTTCAGCTTCATCGTGCCTCCTTGTTTGCGACCGCGGCCCTCACCCACAAGGGACCCTCTCCTTCCCGAACACCCGCCGCCGCACGAAGGAGCGCTCGCCGGCCGTGCTCATCCGCCGCGCCATCGACCGTTTGCCGGCGTGCAGCCCGCTCGAGACGATCCGCGGCCATCTGGTTCCGCGACCGCATCGCCGCCGCCGCGAGCGTGTTTGCGCGGCAGAGAAGTCTTCGAGCCCTATTATTAAGGCTTACTAACCTTCCTGCAACCTCTCGTAAAGGTCGTGATGCGTGACGCTCGTCTCTAGCCCCTCGCAGCCACGGGCTCAATCGGTCGAGACCGAGGCCATCGATCCCCGCAGCCCCACCGATTGCAGCCCCAACGTGCGCTGGCAGCGCTCCGCGCTGAGTCGCGAGCGCCGCTGGGAGGCGCTCGGGCGCACCGGTGCGACGCTCTGGTTTACGGGGTTGCCGGCCGCGGGCAAGTCGACGATCGCCGGCGCGGTCGAGGAGCGGCTCGTGCTCGCGGGCTGCCCGGCGTTCCTGCTCGACGGCGACAACCTGCGGCACGGCCTCAATGGCGACCTCGGTTTCGACGAGGACGCGCGCGGCGAGAACGTGCGCCGGACCGCCCACGTCGCGCGGCTGCTGGCCGAATCGGGGTCGATCGCGCTGGTCAGCCTCGTCAGCCCCTACGCCGCCGACCGCCAAGCCGCGGCCGCCCTGCACGCGGCGGCGGAGCTCCCGTTTGTCGAGGTGTTCGTCGACGCGTCGCTCGAGGTCTGCAAGCAGCGCGATCCAAAGGGCCTCTACGCGCGCGCGTGTAACGGAGAGCTGCGCGACATGACCGGGGTCGGGTCGCCCTACGAGCGTCCCGAGGACCCGGATCTGGTGCTCAGCTCCGGCGCGGAAACCGTGGCCGGCGCTGTGGAGCGCGTGATGCGGCTGTTAGCCGTGCGCGCCTTGTGCCCCGCGCTCGGCGACGGCCAAGTGGTCTGAGGCCGGTTACGCGCGGCAGGCTCAGCGCGCCGCGGCGCCGGCGGCGATCGGGCCGAGGTTCGGCTCGTGCTCGAAGAGCTCGAAGGCGCGGAAGCCGGCGAAGGTCTTGTGGCTCGAGCCGTGGAAGTCGGAGGAGCCCGTGCTGAGCAGATCGAGCTCGCCGGCGAGGGCACACAGCAGATCGACCTGCTGGCGCGTGTAGGACGGGTAGAACGCCTCGACGCCGTCGATCCCGAGGCGCGCGAAGCGCTCGAGCATCGCGCGCACCGTCCCCGGATCCTGCACGTCCCAGAACGGGTGCGCCCATACCGCGACGCCGCCCGCGCGGTGGATCAGCTCGATCGCCTCGGCGACCGTCGGGCGCGTGCGCGCCACGTACGTCGGGACGCCGGGAACCAGATACGCGGGGAACAGCTCCTTCAGGCCCGCGATCCCCTCCTCCGCCAGGCGCGGCGCGTTGGCCGGGTGGTCGAGGATCGCGTGCGCCAGATGCGGACGCCCGAGCGGGTCGCCTGCGGCGCTGCGTCGGCGCAGCTCGCCGTCCTCCAACTCGAAGCCCGACTCGCGCAGGAGATCGGCCATCGCCAGCACGCGGCGCTCGCGGTCCTCGCGCAGGTTCGCGAGGGTCGCCTCCAGCGCGGGATCGCGATGGTCGATCAGGTAGCCGAGAATATGCAGCTCCTCGTAGGCGTCGTCCACGGAGGAGAGCTCCGTCGCGGGGACCACCTCGACCCCGGCCGCGCGTCCCGCCGCCAGCGCCTCCTCGACGCCCGCGACCGAGTCGTGATCGGTGAGCGCGAGCAACTCGACGCCGGCCGCGGCGGCGGCGCCGACGACCCCGGTGGGGTCGAGTTCGCCGTCGGAGTGCAGCGAGTGCGATTGCAGGTCGAATGTAGGTCCCATCGCGGGGAACGCTATCGCTTCGCGCGCGCCGGCCTTGCCGCCAAAGCGCGCATGACACAGATTTGGCATCATTCCCAAACGGTTGCCGTATACTGAATCGTTAGTCGCGGAGTAGGGGGACATGCCCTTGTAATCGGGGGAAATATCCCTCTTGTGCGAGGGTCGGCTTGCCCTTACGATCCGCTCTTCGCCCCCGCGATTGCCCACGGGTCTTCCGATCTCCTGGCAGAACTACGTCGGTTCGTACGTTTAAGAGAGTGGACCATATGGAGAAGGGGACATACGAGCTCAGTCCGGTCGTGGAGTTGGCTCCGGAAAAGCCAAGCGCGCCGACGAGGCCAAGCGCGCCGACGAGGCCGATCGTGCAAGCGAGGCCGATCGTGCAGGCGCCGGCACGGGCGCTCGCCAGAAGCGAGCCGCGCGGCGCCTTCGCCGGCGGCCAGCTCGACGGCGACCGCACGTCCCCCGCTGTCGGGTCCGCTACCGCTTCGCCGCTCGGCACGGTGTCCTTGGCCCTGATCGGCGGAGGGCGGATGATGCGGGACGCCACCGCCAGCCTGCTCGCGGCGCAAACGGCCTTCGAGGTCCAGGGCGCCTTCGAGTCGGCCGCGCACTTCCTGGCCCGCGACCAGGAGCGCTCGCCGGACGTGTTGCTGCTCGACTGCGATGGCGAGGGCGACCCCGGAGGCTGGCGCAGCGCCGTCAGCGTGCTCGGACACACGCATCCGGCCGCCAAGCTGGTGCTGCTCTGCCAAGAGGTCTATCCGGACGTGATTCGCTGCGCGATGGAGTACCGGGTCGGCGGCGTGATCCTCAAGAGCTACTCGACCGAGGACATCACGCAGGCGATCATGTACATGGCCACCGGTCGGACGATCCTTCCGTCCGGTTGGCAGCGCGCGCTCGCCTCGCTGCATGGCGACCCGCTCGCGCTCAGCCCGCGCCTGCGCCAGATCCTCACGCTCATCGCGCAGGGGCGCAGCAACGAGCAGATTGCCGCCGAGTTGGAGCTGAGCCCGAACACGATCAAGTTCCACGTGCGCGCGCTGTATGCCCGCATCGGTGTGCGCAATCGCGTGGAGGCAGCCCTGCTGTACGCGCAGATGACGCGTGGCGCCAGCTAGCTCCAATCCGGCCGGCGGGGGCTCCCGTCGGCCTCGCGCGACCAAGACGGAAGGCGGGCCGCTCGTGGCCGTT
>Ga0210396_10000503_pt1 | contig 51596 bp, 44 predicted proteins | sample IncBWH17OmetaG_FD_155466 | JGI IMG/M metagenome (GOLD analysis project Ga0210396, IMG submission 155466) | Forest soil microbial communities from Barre Woods Harvard Forest LTER site, Petersham, Massachusetts, United States - Inc-BW-H-17-O ... | reverse complement strand
AGCGCTCTGGCCTCGGCGGGTTATGGAATCACGATCTCCACGCGCTTGATTGCCGTGCCGCCCCGGCGGTTCTGCCCGGTGAGAACGATGGTCTGGCTGCCTCGCGCCAATGGCGCCGTAAAATATTTGAACACCCCGTCGGCTTGCACGTCCGCGACCTGTTCTCCGTTGATGATGAGCGCCGCGCCCGGCTCCGTCCGCCCGGTGATCTCCACCACGTTACCATGCAATGCCGTGCTTCCGACCTCCAGGAGCATCTCCTGGCCCTTGCCTTGTGTCGCGAGCGTAAACTTAAAGGTATCACTCGGGGCGCTCATACGCTTCTGCTGGTCCGTAGCCAGCACATCCCAGAAGTAATCCCCTTGATCAAACCCGCTAATCTCCACGGACGTACCCGTCAGCTTGCGATCTTCCACAATCCGGGAAAACATGGAGGTCGTGCTGACGCGCAGTTCGTAACCGACCGCTTCGGGTACTGGTTTCCACTCGAAACGCACTGGGGCGTGCTTGGGGTCCGGCACAATGAGTGGCTGCAGGTTCAGAGGCTGTGCCAGGTCAGGCGGGGCCAGAACATTGCTCTTGACCACAGTCCCCCCGCTCGGCGGCACGGTCACGCGCTCCCATCGGCCAATTTCGACGTGTTGACGGCCGTCGCTGGTGGCCAGTTCGGCAGTTCCGGCCGACACCGTGATTTCCCCTTCGCTCGTCTTCGGATCGCTGCGCACGGCCGCGCGGCTGTTCTGCTGAACCGAGGCCACCGCATTCGAGAACGAAACTTCGGCCTTGGATTTCGGAGATTCCCACGAGCCGGTGGCCAGATCCACGGCGCCGGAGCTGATGTGCATGGCCACACGCGTTTCGCTGTCCCGCCCGACCGAATTTTCCTCCACCGTCACCAGGGTGTCCGCCTGCACGGTGTAGGTGGTGCCGTCGGCGAAGGTGACGCGCGCCGCGCCGTCTCCGCCGGTCTGGATCAAGTCGCCTTTGTCCAGCGCCATGCGGTAATCCGCCGTGACCCACTGCACGGAATTCACTTTTTTAACCTGCACGCGGCCGTCCAGATTCACGAACTTCGCCTGCCTGGCAGTCAACTCCGCGGGCGCGGCAGCGTGCGCGCCGACCGCTTCCGAGATCTTGGTCATGGCCCCGCTGAACGTCTCCGGAAAAATCAAATACAAAATGGCCAATACCACCGCTAAAACCAGAACGATGTAAACAGCGACGGTGCGGTAAGTGACAGTTTTCCAATAGATCTCCACGTGCGAGTTCTTTTGACGCGGCGCGAGCGGTGGTCTCTGGATTGGCATGAAACAATCGCTGAAATTACACCCAACATCAAAATCTAGCACGCCGCTCTATGGCCAGCAAACCACGCTGCCACAGCGAGTTTCTCGCAGAGCAATACACGATAGGCGTCGTGGGGAACAGGCTGAATACACTGAAATTAAGACCAAAGCCTTGGCGGGGACGCCGACCGAGAGGAAGCCAGGTTTGCCGGGTGTCGCACCGGTGTGGGTTTCAAGGGTGCGGGTTTTGCTCCTGTCCTTCAATAAAAAATAAATCAGCGCCCACCGATCCCCATCCAGGCGTCCAGAGACATCAAGTTCTGATCCAGGTGAATTAATAAATAATAATAAAGGAAGCAGTAAATCAGCTGCAACCCGGAGACCAGCCAGTCCTGCGCCAGGTTCGTTCCGATGACCAGGACGGTCATGACCAGCGCGCCCGCGATCAGCGTAAAGCGCGAAAACAGCCCCAGCATCAGGAGCAAGCCCAAGGTCGTTTCGACCCACGGCAGCACTGCACCAAAGGCGGGCAACGAACTCGCCGGAATCAGATGCGAGTGCTCGAAGTAGTGGGTCAAATAGGCCAGAAATGCGGCACGTCCATTGAACAGGCGGCTCAGGCCGTGAAGAAGAATATTAGCGCCAAAAGACAAGCGCAAAATGGTATAGGCAATCACGATGTCGGATGCTCTTCGGTTGGAAACTGTTTCCAATTGGCTGACTGTACTGACGGTTTGGCTCACAAATCCTCCTCAACGTTCTCAACTCGCGTCGCATTCGCGCCGAGACGCCACAGGATTCTCCCGGCCTCTGGGCGCGAACGGAACAATTTTGATTCGGTCGTGGGACGGATGACGTTTTATACCACAAGGGCCCCGCTTGCAACCTCTTCCGGTAGCATTTCAGTAGCGCAGGCTTCAGCCTGTGGGGGTTAGTCCTTGCGAGGACCGAAACCCACAGGCTGAAGCCTGCGCTACTTATTCCCATCTTTAACTCCGCAGAAATGTTTTGAGTTCCTGCGTCAATTCCTCCGGCATCTGCTCCGGAAGGAAATGGCCGGTAGGCATGGCCTTGCCCTGGGCCTGGATGGAACGGTCCCGCCATGTTTGTAACACGTTGTACATGCGATGGAACGGCCCCTTTTCCGACCACAGAATGAGCAGCGGGCATTGGATTTTCTTGTCCAGGTCCGCCTTGTCATGCGCCAGATCGATGGAGGCTGCCGCCCGGTAGTCCTCGCAAATCGCATGGATCGTTTCCGGGCTGCGGAAAGTACGGAAATATTCCTGAAATACAGCGGGCTCGATCCAGGCCGGCAAGGGGTCGGTAATTTTATTGCCTCCCAGCCAGAGCAAAGTGCACTTCAGGAAATACTCGGCGCTGTTGGCAACCATCGTCTCGGGAAATGGCGGCGGCTGCACCAGCAGAAACCAATGGTAAAAGATCGTGGCAAACTCCTGGGTGATGTCCTGGTACAGCAGATAGGTTGGCACGATATCGAGTATCACGAGCTTGGTCAGCACCTCCGGATGGTCCAGGGCCAGCCGGTGCGCCGCGCGCCCGCCGCGATCGTGGCCCACCAGCGCAAACTTTTCAAATCCCAGATGCTTCATCACCTCCACCTGATCCTGCGCCATGGCCCGCTTCGAGTAGGCAAAATGATCTCCGCCACCCGGCGGCTTGCCGCTGTCTCCGTACCCGCGCAGATCCGTCATCACCAGAAAATAATCTTGCGCCAGCGCTGGCGCGACTTTGCGCCAAAGCACATGCGTTTCCGGAATGCCGTGAAGCAGCAGCAACGGCGGGCCGTTGCGGTTCCCGCCGTAAATGGTATGGATCGTCGCGCCCGAGGTTTTGATCTCCTCGGCCTTAAATCCTTTGAAAAAATCCTCGCGTAACTTCTGCGCAGGCTCAGGTTCGCTCAACATGCTCGGAACGCGCAGCACGCCCCCGGCGGCCGGCGCCAGCGCCGCAGCCACGGAATTCTTCAGGAAATCACGGCGGCCAGAATTTGTCATTGGAGCCTCCAGAAAATCGATCTTTGAATGGATTCAGATTATTAGAATAGCGTCAAACGCCTCAGCATTCAAAAAGTCAGATCGCGAGGCATTTTCCGGGAACGCCGTTGAACTGCAGTTGGCCATCGAAATCACGCAATGCACCTTGCTCTGATGGCAAATTAGTTGTGACAGTGACTGGAGAAGCATACGACAGCAAACCTCGCATTGAAGTTGTTTCACAAATATCCGCTGCGAGACCCGTGTTTAGGTGTAGCATAGCGCCCTCCGAGTGGAAAAACTGGCAATCCAGGTCCAAACCGTCCGGGCATGCCCCGGTTGGATGTCCATTTCCGAGAGGAGATTCAATATATGAAACGTTCCTCGATGCTGTTTTCCTTGTCTGTATTTGTTGTTTTGACGGTCATGGGGACGCTAAAGGTCCATGCCCAGTTCGGCCCTCCCAGCCCGGAGAGGCAGGCCGCCATTGCCAAGCAACTTGCCCTAGAGGCTGAAACTCCGAAGTTACAGATCACCGAAGAAGTTCTGCCCCTCGTCATCCCGGATCACACCATCGGCGAAACGGAAGGGGTTTCCATGAATTCAAAAGGCCACCTGTTTGTCTACTCTCGCACTGGCAAGGGCGGGGATTCGCGGGGCGGGACGGCCGCTGAATTATTCGAGTTCGACCAAAATTTGAAATTCGTCAAATTGTGGGGTCCGGATAACTACGCCGCGTCGTTTGCGCACTCCGTCCGCGTCGATAAGTACGACAACGTGTGGATGATCGATGAGGGCTCCGGGATGATCGTCAAGTTCGACCCGAATGCCATCGTCAAAATGACGCTCGGCCGGAAACCCGAGGCGATCGATTACCTGGAGCGCTACCTGGAACGTGGTGAAAAGGTGAACGAGCGTTATCCGGTCGGAACCATGGGCACATTCAACCGCGAAACCGACGTCGCCTGGGATCCGCAGGACAATATGTATGTGAGCGATGGCTATGGCAACTCGCGCGTGGTCAAGATAGCGAAGGACGGCACTTGGGTGAAGACGGTAGGAACGCATGGTTCCGGCGACAATCAGTTCAGCACGCCGCATGGAATCGCCACGGACGCGCAGGGCAATGTCTATGTCGCCGACCGCGGCAACTTCCGCATCCAGGTTTATGACTCCGATCTGAACTTCAAGAAATCCATCGGCGGCGTTGGCGCGCCCTGGAGTGTCCAGGTCACGCCCAAGTATATCTACAGCGGCGATGGAACAGGCAAAATCTACCGGCTGGATCACGACGGAAAGCTGCTCGGTTGGGTGCAGACCGGCCTGGGCCAGGGCCAGACGGGTTGCATAATCCACGAACTCCACGCCGTGTCCGACAATGTCATCATTCGAGGCTCCTGTTCCGAATGGAATGTGGAGAAGATCACTTTCAAATAGGACTCAATTTACGCAGGGGGCTCGAACCTTCGGATCGAGCCCACTGAACTTCTGATCCGCCTCCGCAGCCCGTGACCTTCGGCTATCCAGTAGTGTTTTGACACTGGCCTGCGCCCACTAACGTACGATTCCCCCCTTATCCATATGTGGCCGGGAGCCGAATTGTTCAAGATCACGCATTCCGAAAATCCGCTTGTCAGGCGGAATCCAGAGCAGTCCGTCGAATTGCTTGTTGTGGATACAGGTGCACGGTAGGCTCAGCAAGTGCCAGGCACGAACAACCCATAAAACTAGGTGTAGGATTGTGAGCGCGATCGAAAATTCGCAACCTGGGCTTTCAGCCGCCAATTCCACAGATTGTTCGCATAGAGTCCGATGCAGAAAAGGTTTCCCGGAAGGAATCCAAATTCCGCCGTTCGCATTCCGATGACACAGATGATGATGCTGTTTGCTCCAGCAACGACCCAGCCTTGCCATTGTTTCTTTCCAATGAGGACCGTCGAAAGGATGGTCAAAATGCACGACAGATAATCAAGCCTAATCATTTTCCGCCTCTAACACCGAGTAATAGCCTGTTCAAATACATCTCATTTGCAGTCTATTAATCCGCGCGCCAACACGATAGTGGCCGGACGGACAGGTGCGGCGAATCTTGAATTGAGGTTTGCGACACAAGGAATCCGGACCAAGAGCTCATACCTTATCCGTTGGCTTAGAGGATTCAACCGGATCGAAGCCTGCCCCGGCTTTATTAAGACGTGGTCAGCTCCATGACACGCCAAGCTGTGCCATTTCGGGTTGACTTGCAGCGAAACGAACCATTACAGGTCAGATTCGGCGCCATTAATTGATTCATGGCGGAGATCTCTTAAAACAAGAGGCCTCGCCAATATGGTTGTACTCAAGCCGGAGGTTAATGAGGGAAATCCCGGACCAGAATCGCATCCGCAGCGTTATGCACCGAGCCAGCGGCCCGCGGGTTCCCAGCCCTCGACGTGATCGCAGATCACCTTAATTGTCGCCGTGATCGGAATCGCCAGGACCAGGCCTATGGCGCCCCAAAGCCAACCCCAGAGCATCAACGCAACGGTGACGGCAAGGGGATTCAAATGAACTCGGCGCCCGACGATCGCGGGCATCAGTACGTTAAGGGCAATAATATGGATAAAAAGCAGGGTCGCCGCAATTCCAATATATGGAGCGATGGTTGTCCACTTCACCATGCCGATAAAAAAAGGAGGCAACCACGCCAGCACTGCCCCCAGATACGGCACCAGATTCATCAGGCCCGAGACGCAGCCCGCCAGAAAAGGGTAGTCCAGGTGAATCATCAGGAAAAAACCCCAGCTCGCAAGCATCAGAATCAGCGCCACCAGCGCGTTTCCCGCGAGGTAGCCGCGAATCATGGTGCTGACTTGATCGAGCGCCTCCTTGACTCGCGTCCGTTTTCCGGCGGGGAATAGTTCCATGGTGGCTTTCCAAATCTGCGGCTTGGCAGCGAGCATGAAGAACACCAGGAACGGAAGAAATGCAGCCCCCAGTAAGAACGAATAAAGCGAGCCCACGCCGAGAAATACCAAATCCCTGATGGGCCTCCCTTGGCCAACGCGCTCGGGCTGGCGTGCACTCACTTCCCCCGGGGCGATCGCCTCCACCTGGTTTTCCACCGTGGCCAACTGGCGGTCAACCGCCGTTACCGCGCGGCCCAGGATTGCGCTGTAACGCGGCCAATCGGTGACAAATTGATCCGTGCCGTTGGCCACGAGTAAGCCCAGCCCTCCGACCAGCAACATGACCACCAGCAGCACGATCAGCGATCCGAGCCCACGAGGGATGCGCATTCGTTCGAGGAATTCCACGACTGGATCCAGAAAATATGCGAGCAAAGCAGCCAGCAGAAGCGTCATTACAACGCTCGAAGCAAAGTAAAGGAAGGCGAACACAATCCCCGAAGCGATGACTTGAAGGGACGGGATCGCTCGCGCGCTGATTTTGATGTCTTCATCATGCATGGCTGGACCGGGGCCACCATAGCACACCGTGGTCCGGGAATAAACTTTGAGAAAAGCGCACTTGCCTCAGGGCCATCCAGGTTCGCGTTTGCCATTCTGGATTTTTGCGACAATCGAGTTGATGGCGCAAATTTCGGATGATATGTTCTGCTGTACATAAATAGGGGACCAAACCTTGCAGGCCCGGCGACGTTGCCGGGAGAGTCCTTTTTCGAGCAGGAGAGAATCATCATGGCCTTAAACATTACAAGCGGAGAAGTGAGCGGAGTGGCCGTGGTGTGGCTTGACGGGCGCATTGTTCTTGGAGAAGAAACTCTTGCGCTCCGTGAAAAAGTGAAGGGGCTGCTCGGCGAGGGCAAGAAGAAGCTGGTCCTGGATTTGAAAAATGTCATGTTTATTGACAGTGCCGGCCTTGGCGCGCTGGTCGCCGCGCATACCAGCGCGAGATCCAACGGGGCAACGCTGCGTCTCTGCAACCTGGGAACGAGAGCCAACGAATTACTGCAGTTGACCCGGCTGGTGACCATCTTTGAGATTTCCAACTCCGAGGCGGACGCAGTGAAGAGCTTCTCCAAGTAGTCTGGCCTGAGAAAAAACTCCATTTAGATACCCGTCGCCTCATTACGTTTGTTGCCGTGCGTTGTCACGAGGGGCAGGCGGCGATGGCATCACTCGCGGATTACCGCGTCACACGGCGGTGTCAAGTCTCCGTAAATTCGCCGATCTGAAACCGACACCATGCGGACGCCGTACACATGTTCGCCCGCGAACTCAAGTTTCAAATACCGGGCCGTGCGCCTGTTGCTTTGAAGGCGCGCTCTTTCGCTTCGTTGATCGCGGAATCAAACCGCGCCGCGCTTGTGGACTGGAACGCGAAATACCCGCCATTCGGCGAACCGTAAAGCCAGCTGTAGCGGTACGTCCGGAACAGGAGTTCCATGTACGGGATGAGATCCTCGACACTGGCGGCCGACGACGATCCACAAGCCCCATTGGCCACCCAACCCTTCTTGGCCGAGCGATCGCTCCAGAGCGTCATCGTCCCGGCCAATTCCAGGATGCCGTTATATTTGTGCAGGAAAGGCGAAAAATCGGCGGCCCGTTTTTCGATTGCCCGGCGAAGATCATCGACGGAAGCATGGCAATAGCCGAGGCCCACCTCGCCGCCCGACAAAACCCGGATCGGGAGACGATGCAGCTGAATCTGGTCGAGCAGGCCTTCGACGATGTAGGTAGCGGCCAGATCGTAAAGCCCGGCGGGCCTCATTGTGTGCTCGGAACGAGTGAACCCGGTGAACAAGAACCAAATACTCGCCCCAGGATATTCTGCCGAGGATATATCAGCCATGCGCGCGCCGAGCTGCCTCAGCAGATTTAAAACCTCCGGCTGCGGTTTGGATGTCATCCGCGCGAGTTCGGCCACGTCGTACGCCTTGTAGTTATTGTAGAACTCTGGGTCGAAGACAATTCCGGGAGCGCGAGTCTCTCTGGCAAGGCGCAGAGCGTTCCGCCAATTTTGCAGAAAATCATTTTGCGCGCCTGCTTTGCCGTCCAGATCCAATCCCTGAAACATCTGAAAGTAAGGGGCTTTCGTGTAGGGATTCCCTTCTGCGTCATTTGCACCCACCATGCGGTTCAGATAGACCCAGGGCCAGATTTCCTTGTCCGTGGACTTTTTCCAGCGGGCCGTCTGCGCTTCCATCTGCGCCAGCGTCGGCACTGGGGAAGTGTCATACGCATTGGCGAAAGAGATTGCGAGGCCGTCGTATGGGGAACGATCAAATTGCGTGACCTTCGACGCGTCCATTTGATCGGCGTTGGCCGAGTTCACCAGCATCAGGTAAGAATCGCCCAGGCGATTGCTGGCCGGCGTTGAAGCAGTGGCGGCAGGTTTCGCCGGATACTCTTGCGCGGCGCTACGCTGCTGCGGCGGACTCGACAATTCAGTTTGCGACTGTGCATGCGCATTGAATTGGACCACGCAAGCAAATAATGTGGCCGTCAGGATATGCATAGCCAAGTCTGGCAGAGCCGACTTTGCCAGGCGGCCCGGGCTCGAAATCCGCCGCTGAAGATGGCCATGCATGCGCGGAGCATATCACTCTCTTGCGTCTACTTACAGTCACTAATCGTGACTTGTGGATACTTCCTTTTGAAAAGCTGGAAGCAAATGTTATTCTGCCCAGTCGCTTCGGAGGGATTGAATGTTGTTGCGTGAAAAAGTTGCGGTCATAACCGGTGGCGGGCGGGGGATCGGCCGCGCCATCGCGCTGAGATTTGCCGGGGAAGGCGCGGCCGTGGTGATCGCGGCGCGGACAGAATCGGAAATCGCAGCGGTGGCGCGGGAGGTTCGCAGCGCGGGCGGGCGCGCCGCGGCCGTTGCCGCCGACGTCGCGGAAGAAACGCAATGCGAGCGGCTGATCCGCGAAGCCGCCTCCCAATTCGGCAGGACCGACATCCTGGTAAACAACGCGGGAGAGTACGGGCCAGTGAAGCCGGTCGAGGAAATCAGCCCCGCGGAGTGGGACCGCGTCATCGCTGTGCACCTGCGCGGCGCTTACCTGCTGACGCGCCTTGTGCTGCCAGGAATGTACGCGCGAGGCTCAGGAGCAATTTTAAATATTTCCAGCCTGTCCGCGAAGTCGGCCTTTGGCTGGGGATCGCCCTACGCCGCAGCCAAGGCAGGCATGCTGGGACTGACCCGCGTCGCCGCCGCGGAAGCCGCCCGCAAAGGTGTGCGCGTGAACGCGATCTGCCCGGGACCGGTCACGGAAACGAAGATGTCCAAGGATTTAGGCCAAACCCTGGCGGAACGCCTGGGCGTTTCGAAGGAAGAACAGCTCAGCGGCTTTCTGAATACGATCCTACAGGGCCGTGGTCAAACCGTGAGCGAAATTGCGGCTGCAGCCCTGTTTCTCTGCTCGGACGAGGCCAGCGCGATTACTGGGCAGGCTCTGAACGTGGACGGCGGAGCTGCTTTTTACTGATTTCCTCGGCCGCCACCATGGCTCGCTTGGCCTGCTGCCCAGCCACCCCTAGCCCCCAACGGCTCGCCCGGTCCACCAGATACACAACCAGCGCTACCATCGCGCAAACGACAAAAAGGCCCGTAAACAGGATCAGGGCGGCTACCATTTCCTGCACAAAGTAGATTTGCAACGCTACGAATGCCCCAAGAGCAATCCACAACCATTTTCGAGCTTTTTGCTCGCTGAATACTCTACTTACCTTCACTAGGATGGCCCCCTATACACGCTACACACTTTAGATGCAATTCGCCGCCCAGAAGAGACAGCAACAGATTAAATCGTAAGCCACTCTTTTTCATATAGTACGCGGGTGTGATTTGACGTGGGACCGTCGAGGTAGAAATACTAGTACTATGTAATTTGAATATTCTACAGGAATTGGGAGCACACCCTTACATTTTTCATAGGCGCTTGCGCCCCGGTCGCACGCTTTGAACCAAGAGTTTGTCCTCCAGAGAAATTCAACGACAAATAACGTTCGGTGTCTTCTTCTGCTGCCGAAAGTCGTGGAGGGACCCCCTAAGGCAATCCTTCTCAGCCCCGGAGGGCTGGCACGAGGTTAAATAAATATGTGCCGCCCGTCACGGGGTTTGTCGTTCTGGGTTTGCGCCCACCCACGGCTCAGGCAGTGGGCTACGTTCTTTTATTCCGGCCAGGACTGGCCAGGAGGCTGGGAGCGTATCTTCGTTGTGCGGAACTAAACTCTTACGATTGAATCTTGGAGGCAAGCTCACGCGCTCGTTCGGGGCTCAGCGCAAATTGCGCATCCATTTCGGGATAGGGCGCTCCCTGGCGCGGGCGATAGGTTTCCAGACCAAGTCTCAGCTGAGCCTCGGCGACGCGCACCCGCACATCGTCCGCTCCAAGTTTAGAAGCAATCTCTGCCGAAAGGCGCACGGGAATTTTGTAGAGCAAGCCCCCATCATCGAGCACCAGGAACTGGTAATCGCGCGCTTCCTCGTATCGGCCGCCCCGCACGGTAGGCATTTCTCCCTGAAACTGATACTCGTAGCGTCCCGTTGCGGTGCGCAACCGTATCCACCCGGGCTGGATCACTTCTGCCATCCGTCTTTCCTCTTCGCAGTCTACGCCACCACAGGCGTATCGCGGCAGACCTGTTTTGCGTTCCCTCTGTCTGGAGATCTGGTACTTTCGGAATCTCGCGAACTCCCCAACGATCGAATCCGAAGTTGCAGTTTAGGAAGTCCGAATTTTGATTTTCCATCCCTGCTTGGTTATGCTCGCCACGTCATGGCGCCTGTCGAATCGAGCCGACCGTCCTTGCGTTTCAAATTTCTCTGGGTCGCGCTGCTGTTGATATTTCTGTTTTGCATCGCGATCTATTCTCTTCGTTATGAGCTGCGCAGCTCCGCTCTGCTGATTCGATTTCTGGATCCTCGCGCTTCCGGGCTTCTCGTTCGGCTGGAAAGTCACGAGCTGGAAACTCAAGAAGTGACAGTTCCCACACCGCAAGGCCCCGTGCGAGCAAGGCTGTACGTGCCGCGCGGCGTTGCCCGCCCGCCGGGCATGGTTCTCGTCCACGGGATTCATCATCTGGGGATCGACGAGCCGCGGCTAATGAATTTCGCGCGCGCCGTCGCAAGCGACGGATTTTCGGTGCTCACTCCCGAAATCGCCGCCCTCGCCGACTATCATGTCGATGGCGCATCGATCGGCACGATCGGGGAATCCGCCGCCTGGCTGCAGCAGCGCCTTGGCACCGGCCCGGTGACCGTCGTGGGCGTGAGTTTCGCGGGAAGCCTTTCTCTTCTTGCCGCATGTGATCCGCAGTACGCGCCGCACATCCGCGCGCTGGTCCTGATGGGCGCCTACGCCAATCTCGGGCGGGTGCTGCGATTTGTCGCCACCAGCCAGGCGGAATTGCCGGATGGCCGCATGGAGCCTTATCCCGCGCACGATTATGGCGCAGCCGTCTTTGTCTACTCCCGCCTGGACCAATTTTTCCCGGCCAGCGATCTCGCAGTGGCGCATGACTCCTTGCGCGACTGGCTGTGGGAGCGCCCCGATGATGCGCGAGCGCTTTTCCCCAAGCTGAGTCCGCCGAGCCGCGCCACCATGGAGATTCTCCTCGCGCGCCAAATTGACCGGTTGCGCCCGAAATTGTTGGAGCAGATTCGGGCGGACGATTCGCATTTTTCCGCGATTTCACCGGAGGGAAAGCTCGGCTCGCTTCACACCCCGGTCTTTGTTCTGCACGGCGCCACGGACGACATCATTCCCTCCACGGAGAGCCTCTGGCTGGAAAAGGAAATCCCCAAGCCGTACCTGCGAGCGGCCTTGATCACTCCCGCGTTCTCGCACGTCGATCCCGACAAACATGCCGTGTGGATCGATCAGTTGCGCCTGGTCGACTTCCTGGCCGGTGTTTTGCGCACAGCTGACTAGCCGGCGAATTCGCCGGCCCAGGTGAAACGCACCGATGATTTGGCGAAATGTTTTTCTGGAACGATATCTTAACTGGATCGGCAGGACGGACCAGTTTTGATTCGCGAATTGCAAGAATCCTAAATTTCAAATCTCAAATTTGAAATCTCAAACTTTCAATTCTCAAATCTCAATTCTCAAGTTTGAAATCTCAAACCTCAAATTTCAAATCGCAAATCGCAATTCTCAAATCTCAAATTTCAAATCAGTGCTCTCCCCTTCGAGCTTCGGTAAAAGCCGGACGCCGGGCGTACATCGCCGCGGCAATTTTAAGCATTTCTTCGCGATCGGAAGCGAGCACATAGCCGCGCGCAATCAGCCTGTCAAGCGATTCCGCATACAATTTCACATAATTCGACTGGCTGCCGTACCGCTTCGCGATCTCCTCCGCCGGAAACTGTTGCCAACCACCCAGATTTCCGCAGGTGGCGTCGATCGAAGTGGTCACCACGGGCGGCACAGAAACGGGAACGGCCCGGCCAACCGGATGCTCGACATCCGGAAACCGCACGCCGCCGATAGGTTGAGCGTCCTCGTCGGCCACGGGCACCGAGAGACGCACACCCGGCAGGGCGTTGAAATTCGGGAGTCGCGAGGATGCGGGATCCAGGGCAAAGAGCGTCGTGGGAGGAAGCTTGGGGGCCTGGCGAGCGGAGGGCACATCGAGTTCATGCTCCAGCTCCAGCGTCACCGCCCGCAGGTACGCTCCGTGCGGGATGGGATTGAGGTCCAGCGGCACGCCGCCATTGCAGCGGCCAACTCGGGCGCTCCCGCCGCCCTGGTCGATCGGCGCCGGGGCATGGGCGCTCGGCCAGTCGTAGCGGCGCATGCGCGGGTTCTTGGTGTCCACATCGGTAAGGCTGGCGCGCAGGCGGTAAAAATCGGTGTAATTCGCGATGTCAATGTAGAAGGGATCGCTCACGTGGCCGCCTAGAATTTCCGCGGCGCGGAGCGGTTTGGCGTCCGGAATGACGTAGGGAAATTCTTTTGCTCCCTCTTCGGCTGCCAGCTGATTTAGGGCCAGCCAATTGCCCGTTCCATCGACCGCGATCGCTCCCTGGAAAACCACGCCTCCATCGCCGGGATCGGCATTAAAACCCTCCGCCAGAAATGTGTCGATGAAAAAACCGCTGAGGCTGACGCCGCCGAGGATGAGCGTATGGTAGGTCCCGAAATCCACGGACGGTTTAGGGTCCAGCTGCGTGTGCCCGGCCAGCATGCGGCCAAAGTCGCGGATGATGACTTCGCCCACGCCCTCCGCCTGCATCGGCACGCTCGCGGCGATCCCGGTTTGCCATTGCACCCGCGCGTAAGAGGTTCCATGCTCGAAAAGAAAACCGTTTCCGGGATTTCCCCCGTTAGTGGTAGCCGAGGGCGGTCCCGCAATCTCGATCTCGTGCAGCGCATTGAGGAAAACCGGCCTGCCGCGATTTTCCGCTTCGACGACGATCGCCGAATTCGTGCCGGACTTCTCCGGCGCGATAATTTCAAATTCGGACTGGTAGTCGTAATTGCCGTCGGCGTCGTGCGTCAATTCATCGAACCCGTATATGGTGTCCCTGGGCGCAACAACCCCGGAAACAATTCCCCAGGTCCTGCGGTAAGCAACCCCGCCGAAAGTTCCCGCGGGTTCCGAGCCCGTAATCGACACGCCGGTGATTCTGGATAGCTGCCGTGACTCGGACGGCGTCGCCGGAAGGCCCTTCCCGGAAGATGCCGCAGCCGGCATCGCCAGGGGAATTGAAAAGCCAAAAGTTGTGGCGCACGCAACCAGGATTGCCAAACGGATTCGCTTCCAGTGCGGAGTGAGCATCGACCGTTCCTCTGAAATTAAAACTCTGCGAAGTATTATGCCAATCGGAAAATCAGTCTATACCAAGTTGAGCCTGCAAGCGAAAGTGATAACCCGGAGAGGCCTGCTGTTTTGATTTGTGCACTTCTATTGCGGGTTCGATTTGCTCTCGCCCCGCAACCCCGCTACAATGGAGGTTCACTCCGCACCTGCCCAATCCGTCCCGTTTATCGAGAAAGGCACTATGGCTTCTAGAACCGTCTGGCATTTTGCTTATGGCAGCAACATGAACCGCGCTCAGATGCTCGCCCGCACCGGGAAAATTTTGGAAGAGCACAACGCGTCCCTCCCGAATTACGAAGTGCGCTTCAATAAAAAAGTTCGCGGCGGCACGGCCGGCGCGAATATTCAGCCCGCGACGGGAAAGACCGTTCACGGCGTGCTCTACAAAATCGAAGAAGGCTCGATGCGCTCGCTGGACCGCTACGAAGGCGTCCCGGATCACTATCGTCGCATCGAAGTGCAGGTGACGCCCGAAGGCGGGCAGCCCGTTCCCGCGCAGATTTACATCGCCTCGAAAGTGGAAAAGGGATTGCGCCCCTCCGCTCCTTACTTGCAGGCGATGCTGGACGGCGCAGGCGAGCACAACCTGCCGGCTTCGTATATTGGAGAGATTAAGAGCGCTGCCGGCGCGGCCTGAAGTAGCACAGGCACTCTTGCCTGTGCGGTTTTTGCAATCGAAATTGACCCGGCACGTCAAGCGCAGACTGCGAAACCGCACAGGCAAGAGCGCCTGTGCCACCAAAGCCACACTGGAGAGACCATGGCTACTTCTTCTTTGCCGCGGGCCGCATCCCGCGGAGGCAGTTTCCTCGTGGAGTCCTGCACGCCGGAAGATGTTTTCTCTCCCGCCGAACTCACCGACGATCAAAAACTGATTGGCCAGACCGCGGAAGAATTCGTTCGCAACGAAGTGGTACCTGTCATCCCCGACCTCGAGCAGCATAAAGCTGGATTGATGGCGCAACTCCTGAAGAAGGCTGGAGAAATCGGCCTGCTGGGCGGTGGCGTGCCCGAGGAGTACGGCGGCGCGGGCCTGGACAAAGTTTCAACCGTGCAGCTGGCGGAAAGATTGTCCGCCTACGCCTCCTTTGGAGTGAGCCACGGCGGCCACGCGGGCATCGGCACGCTGCCGATCGTGTTCTTTGGAAACGAACAGCAGAAGAAGAAATACTTGCCCATACTCGCAACGGGCGAAAAGCTTTCGGCCTACTGCCTGTCCGAGCCGCAAGCGGGATCGGACGCGCAAAATTCCCTCACCCGCGCCGTGCTCTCTCCCGATGGACGCTCGTGGATCTTGAACGGGCAGAAAATGTGGATCACTAACGGCGGCTTTGCCGACGTGTACATCGTTTTCGCGAAAGTGGACGGCGAAAAATTTTCCTGCTTCATCGTCGAGCGCGGATTTCCCGGATTTTCCGCGGGCGCGGAAGAAAAAAAGATGGGGCTGAAGGGCAGTTCGACGACCGCCATCTTTTTCGAGAATTGCCAGGTACCCAAGGAAAACCTGCTGCACGAAATCGGGCGCGGGCACATCGTGGCCTTTAACATTTTGAACGCCGGAAGATTCAGCCTGGGCGCGTACTGCACCGGCGGCTCCAAAGGTACGCTGGAGACCGCGTCGAAGTACGCGAAAGAGCGCGTGGCCTTCGGCAAGCCCATCGCGGAGTTCGGCCTGATTCGCGCCAAGCTCGCGGAAATGGCCATCCGTATTTTTGCGGTGGAGTCCATGATTTACCGCTCCGCGGGCCTCATGGACCGCGCCATCGCCGCCGCGGGCGACGCCGCCGACAAATCGCAGCAATCCATGAAAGTGTTCGAGGAATACGCCATCGAAAGCTCCATCAGCAAAGTTTACGGTTCGGAGCTCCTGGATTTTGTGGTCGATGAAGCCGTGCAGATTTTCGGCGGCTACGGTTTTCATGAGGATTATCCGGTGGCGCGCTCCTACCGCGACTCGCGCGTGAACCGCATTTTCGAGGGCACCAACGAAATTAACCGCATGCTCATCATCCAGATGCTGATGAAGCGCGCCACTTCGGGCGCTCTGCCCCTGATGCAGGCGGGCGCCAAGCTGCGCGACGAAATCATGGCCGGACCGTCGTTCGAGGAGCCTTCCGGGGGCGAGTGGGCCGAGGAGGAGCGCATCCTGGCCGGAGTGAAGAAAGCGTTTCTGCTGGTGGCCGGCGCGGCCCTCGAAAAATACCGCGAACGCCTGGCGGATCAGCAGGAAATTGTCGCCGAGCTTTCAGACATCGTCATGGAATGCTACGCCGTCGAATCCTCGCTGCGGCGCGTGCAAAAAGCGGAAGCGGCTCGCGGCGCGTCGTCGGTCGCCGTCATGGCGGATGCAGCTCGCGTGTTCCTGCACGATGCCGCCGACCGCGTCGAGGTCGGCGCGCGCCGGGCCCTGGCCGCGGTGCTCGAGGGAGATATGCTGCGCACCCAACTTGCCGTCTTGCGCCGGTTCCTGAAGCGCGACCCCGCCGACACGGTCGCCATGAGGCAGCGTATTGCAGCGGCGGTCCAGGCGGGCGATCGCTACCCATTCGAGGGCCGTTGAACTGGATGCAACGGGACAGACGCCTGGAATGCGTCACGGTTATTTGCTGGTCGGGTCAACGTTGGTTTTCGGCGCCGTATATCCCTGCCGGGCATACACCTGAAATTTGACCTTCTTTCCCTTTTGGTCGAGCACTGTCAAAGGGCCGCCGTCCGGGGCGAGTAACTCCACTTTAATTTTACGGTATTTGCCATCGAGCGCTTCGTTGGTGGGCGAATAAGCCATGCTGTACTGGTTGCGCAGGCTCTGGGCCACTTCCTGCATGATGCCGGGAATTTCGCCGTCAAAGCGCGGGAGCCACGAGCGGCCTCCGGTCATCGCCGCAAATGTCTTGAGCTGGTTCTGCGCCTGAATGTAAGTCAGCTGTTCGCCAAATGCGCCGGGGGCCTGAGCGATGAAGAACTGTTCGGCGACGCCAACGGTGAAAATGGTGGCGTCGGTTTCCCGGATTCGTTTCAACGTCTGGTCCAGAGTCATGCGGCTGAAGGTGTCGATTCCGGAAGCCAGCACGAGCACGGCTTTCTTGCCCTTGACGTCCTTGATGCGGTCGAGGACATCGGAAACGGCGTCGAAAATATTCGATTCGCTGAAGGGCGGGAAGTAAAGGGTGGACAGACCCTGCAAGAGCTCGTTGCGATCGTGCGTGAAATCCACGTCGACGTTGGAACGCATGTTGAACGTCTCCAGCGCCACCCAGTCATTCTGTTTGAGATTGCCCAGAAAGCCCGCGGCCCAATTCACGGCGTTGTAAGTAAAAAATTGGTAGCCCAGCTTGCTGAATTCCAGGAGCAGCACGATGGTGATGGGCGCCTCGGAGGGCGCGAAATTTGTAATCGTTTGAACCGTGCCGTCTTCGCTGATCCGGAAATTTTCCTTCTTCAGGTCCTTCAAATAATTTCCGTTATTATCCGTGACCACGACGTCCACGCTGACCACGGGAACGGTCACGGAGATCGAGAATCCAGGAGCGGTCTGAGTCTGCGGCGCCTGTTTGTTCTTATCCTTGTCTTGCGCCCAGGCGGAGAGTTCGCTAGGCGGAACGAACAGCGTGAAGAGGAGCGCACTCAGGAGAAGTTTTCGGAGTAAAAGCGTATGCATGGCTGATCGACCCTCACGGAATCTCTATATTTGCACAGGAAAGAGCGCCCGTTCGCCACTTTCGCGGCCCGGCTGAGCGGGATGGCCCTGCTGTTTTTGATGCTGCCACCAAGCGCATGGATGTTCAAATGCTTGCTCCCCCGGGAACGCCAATCTCCCGATCGGCGTGGCGAAAACCGCCGATCGCGAGGTTGGGGTTCCCAGGCTTCAGCCGACGCTCGCAATAAGTTTTTCTTCGCGGCACACACGCGTTTATGCCCTGGCGTGCATCTCAAGGGTGCATGGTACGATGAAATAGACGAGATTGTGGCTGAATTTTCGCCCGGAGGAACGAGCAATGATTTATCGTGCAGGCCGAATTCTCTTGACCGCCGTGTTGGCCCTGGCCGCCAGCGCCGGCGCCCGGGCGCAAGCCCCCATGGCGAAGCCCGATCTCAGCAAGCTGGCCGACGAAGCCCAGGGCTGGCTCACCGATTTGGTCCGCACCAATACGGTGAATCCTCCGGGCAACGAAGCGGTGGTCGCAAAATATATTTCGGCCATCTTCCAAAAAGAAGGCATCTCCAATGAAGTGCTGGAAATGGCCCCGGGGCGAAGCATCGTGGTCGCACGCATCCAGGCCGGCCCGCTCCCGGACCCGTCCAACGCACTGCTCCTCGTCGCGCACCAGGACACCGTGGGTGTCGACCCCAAAAAATGGACCATGGATCCCTTCGCCGCGAACATTCGCGACGGCTACATATACGGCCGCGGCTCGATTGACGACAAGGCCATGCTGGCCGCCAACATTGCGACCATGGTCGAGATCAAGCGCACCAACGCGCACATCGCGCGCGACGTAATTTTTCTGGCCACCGATGACGAAGAACAAGGCGGCTCGGCCAGCATCAAAGTGGCCATTCAGAAATATTGGGACAAGATCGCCTGCGCCTATGCGCTCAACGAGGGCGGCCGGGTGATGATGAAAGACGGCAAGGTGCAATACGTCGGCGTCCAGGCCAGCGAAAAAGTGGCCTACAACGTTACGGTCACTGCGACAGGTTCCTCAGGGCACGGATCCTTGCCCAAGCCGGATAACGCGGTCGTCCATTTGTCGGCGGCCATTGAAAAATTGGGAGCCTATCAAGTGCCGGCGCAACCGAGCACGATCACGCTGCGCTATTTCGAGCAATTATCTAAGATCGAGGACGATGAAATTGCCAAGTGGATGCGCGCGCTCGAGCAGCCGGGGCGCGCCGACCTTGCGGTCAAGCACATTTCCGACGAGAGCCCGATGTGGAACTCGATGCTGCGCGATACGATTGCGCCCACCATGTTGCAGGCCGGGGTTCGAGTGAATGTCGTTCCTTCGGAAGCGACCGCCAACCTCAACATTCGAATGCTTCCCGGCCATTCGGTCGAAGAATTGATGAGCCAGTTCGTCAAGATCGTCAACGATCCGCAAATCAAATTCCAGCTGGCGCCCGATTCCGGAGAAAACGCGCCTCCCTCCGATCTTACGTCGCCTTTGTTTAAGGCCATCGAGCGCCTGACGCCGCAGGAATTCCCCGGTGCCATAACGGTGCCCCTGCTTGGCACAGGAGCCACGGATTCAGCCAGTTTGCGTTTGCACAAAGTTCAGGCCTACGGGCTCGAACCATTTCCGATGATCGAAAATGACAGCTCGCGCGTGCATGGCGACGACGAACGAATTCCCATCGATAGCTTCCACAAGGGGGTCGTGTTCCTATATCATGTGGTGAGCGACTTCGCCTCCTCGAAGTAGGCCGAAGAAATTTCACCCCCTTCCAGGCAGAATGGGTTCGGACATAAATCATGATTTTTCGCAGCGCTAAAATTGTATGTACTCTTGGACCCGCCAGTAATTCCTCGGAAATGATCACGCGTCTGATGCATGCCGGGATGGACGTGGCGCGGCTCAACTTCTCGCACGGCACTCACGAAGATCACGCGCGGACGATCCGGCGGGTGCGGGATGCCTCCATGCAGCTCTCGAAGCCGATCGGAATTCTCGCCGATCTTCAGGGGCCGAAAATCCGCACCGGCGCGCTGAAAGGCAAGGAGCCTGTGCAATTGGTCACCGGGCAGGACTTCACGATTTCGATTCAATCCATGATCGGGACCAGCGAGGGCGTGAGCACGACGTACAAGCGCATGCCCCGCGACGTATCACGCGGCGACTGCATCCTGCTCGGCGACGGCCTGATTGAACTCCGGGTGCTCTCGACTACCTCGACCTCGGTGCTGTGTAAAGTGGTCAACGGCGGATTCCTCGGCGAGCACAAGGGCATCAATTTGCCCGGCGTGAAATTACGCATTCCCGCCGTCACGCCAAAAGATCACGCAGATCTTGTGTTCGCGCTGGAGCAAGGCGCGAACTTCGTGGCCGTGAGTTTCGTTCGCAGCGAGAAAGACGTGCTGCTGGCCAAGAAGGCCATCTCGCGCGCCAAGCGGGACGTCCCCGTAATTGCCAAGCTGGAAAAGCCAGAGGCCATTGACAATCTGGACGAGATTCTCTACGTGTCCGATGCCGTCATGGTGGCCCGCGGCGATCTGGGCGTGGAGATGAGTCCGGAGAAAGTTCCCGTCGTTCAAAAAGAGATCATCGCCAAAGCCTGCGAAGCGCGCCGCCCGGTGATCACGGCCACGCAAATGCTCGAATCCATGACGCAAAACCCGCGCCCTACGCGCGCTGAAGCTTCCGACGTGGCCAACGCCGTGTTCGACGGCAGCGACGCCCTGATGCTTTCCGCCGAGACCGCCTCGGGCGCCTATCCCCTGGAAGCCGTGCAGATGATGGACCGCATCATCCGCGAAGCGGAAGCCCACAACGCGCACGTCCTTCGCCCCGTGCCCGCGCAATTCAATATCGCCGAAACCGCGTCCGAACTGATCTGCCACGCCTCGGAAGAATTGCAAATGAAAGTGATCGCCGTGTTTACCGAATCCGGTTTCACGGCGCGCCTGGTTTCCAAGCATCGCCCGCGCCGCCCGATCATCGCGTTCTCCACGATTCAGGAAACGCGCCGCCGCCTCTCGCTCAACTGGGGCGTCTTCCCGCGCACCATAAAGAAGGTGCAAAGCATCGAAGAACTGGTCCGGACCGCGGAAAAACGCCTGCTCGAAGAACATCTCGTGCAGCGCGGAGACGTGGTCGGGATCGTGGCCGGGACGCCGCTCTTCGTAGGCGGCACGACGAACTTCATGAAATTTCACGTGATTGGATGCGACGAGGAAAAAATCAGAAGGACGAGCCTTTGAAGTGGCGCATGCTTCAGCTTGCGGGTTTTGGTCTTGGCAGTGACAACCCCCCGCAAGCTAAAGCACGCGCCATAAAAATATTTAATTCACCCACCGGTCGTCGGAATCATGCGGCGGCTCGTTCTTATGATCGCGCATGTACACTTCAAATTTGCGCCGCGCCCGCCGGCGTTTCCAGTCAAGGAAATCGTTGCGGACGCGATAGAGAAACAATCCCCGCCGCAGATACAGATATCCCACCAGCGCGCCGCCAAGATGCGTGATGTGGCTGACGTTGTCCCCGCCCACTTCCAGCGAAAGAAAAAATTCAATCGCGATGGAACCAGCCACTAGCAGTTTCATTGGAATCATGATGGGAAACGGGATCAGCCACACCTGCCGGTCGGGAAACAAGATGCCGGCGGCGATCAGCACGCCATAAATTGCGCCCGAAGCTCCGATCGTGGGAATGGTAAAAGAAAATCCGGTCCCGTGCGGATCGAGCATCGCTTTGATGAGCACGTTGATGCAGCCGGCCCCGATGCCCGTTAAAAAGTAATATTCATAAAAGCGCCGCTTTCCCCAGGTCCTTTCCAAATCCATTCCGAAGAAATACAGAAACAGCATGTTGAACAGGAGATGCCAGATGCTGGCATGCAGGAACAGGTAAGTCCCGAGTTGCCAGACAAACAGCCGCCGCGTCACGTACCAGGGCACCAGCCCGAAATAGTGGTTGAACATCGCCGTATATTCCGGAGGAAGTATCAGCTTGGTGATCGTCTGAACGAAAAAAACGCAGGTGCACGCGATGATGATGTTGCGAATCGCAGGCGTCAGCATCCCTCCCCAACTGATGCGAGGACCAAAGGAGCCGGGATATCGTGAACGCGAACCCATTGGTGTGAGTGTAAGCGCGGCGAGGCCGGTAGTCAAAGTGGGTTGAGGTCAAGGTTATAGAGCGGGGAAAAGTGATGCACCCCTCGGAAACGGGTTTGAGGCTACGCGTGTCGTGTGCGCGGGTGCAGGGTGCAAGTTACCGATAATCTCCTGCCGGCTCAACAGGTCGATGCAACCCCCTTTAACCAGTTGATCAGACAGTGGTTCTAAACGAGCATCAATCAGGACGGCAGTGTTCCATCAGAACCTAAGCAGGGCTTTTGTTTTGTTTGATATTGACGCTGGCTAACAGAATCAGTTTCCTAGGCTCCTACAAGGAGGCTTTGACCAGGTGTTGCAACAACCCATTGAGACCACCCCGCTTAGCGGAATGCGGCTTTTTGCGGTTTATGCAGGACGACGGCGGGTGATTTTTGGACTGGAGGTACGATAGCTCGATGGCCCAACGTGTAAGCGGAAAGGTGCCCAGGCTCAAATAGTGGCAGGGTCTCACCGCACGTATTTCAGGGCAATCTGAGCAGCAGCAACCAGTACCAAGAGGCCCAGCATAACAAGCAAAAATCTCTCCGACCACCCACTGTCACGCATCAGGTCACCTCAACAGGAACACTCGATTTGGGCCACGAAGCGTCATCGCTGGTTCAATTATTTCCCATGCTCGTGTTTTGCTGACACGACAACTTCAAGGAGGCCATGTTTTATCGGAACCGGTTCTCGTTGAAAGCTGTCAATTTTGACAGGGTCGAAAATGACCGCGAGCAGACTCAATAAGCGTGGTGAGGAAGTGCCGCAAGCGGCTTTAACACACCTATTTCCCAGTTTTTCGTGTGCGATTCACAGGCATTTCCGATAACCCCTGATAGGTCGGCTCGTCGGTAACTGGCTTTTGCCGCATAAACACTGTTCGGGACAATGGTTCCGGAGTACGGTTGGCTACATGAAAGCCCGAGAGACATGGAGCGAGATTATTAAAATGGCTCCGTTACAATGCAGCGCTTCCCAATTTAATTTCAAACACAGTAGAGTATTGAAAGGCGCACTCCATCTGGCTCCCCAATTAAGGAATGTCATAACCCGCGAATCGGCGAGCGATTCTCTCTTTCGACGCGCATTTCTTTTCTCCAACGCGGCTATGCCGCTAACTTCATTTGAACAATTACTGCTATGAATGTTGGGAGTCCCTGGGACCTTTCCCCATCCAACAATTCGCACAGCCCGGGTGCCCCGTTCTCGACTCTTGGGAAATCATCCGCAGGAAGTGCGGGCAATTTATCCATATCTACCCGATGAACTGTTGGCACCAGGTTAAGCGTGCTTTTCACGCTGTACTGGAATAATGAAAGGTTTTCTGTGATCGATTAGTGTTGTGGGTGGCCTTGCTGACCGCCTGCCAAGGGATCCTGCTGACCGTATAAACTGATAACCGATTCGGAACTAAATCGTATTATACATATAGGTATTACATCCAAAGGGCCCTGTCCCAATGTAAAGGTAAAGCCCGGGCGCGCCGTTTGTTAATATCCCCGGCGTGGGATGGCCATTGGCCGAATTCCGAACCGAATCAATTGGAGATACGTCGTGCAAAAAAATTCCTCCCTCTTCCGTTTAGCTCTGTGCGCACTCTGCCTGCTTAGCTTTATTGGCTTGCGAGCTTACGGTCAAGACCGGGACAAAGACCAAACGAACGAGCATCCGAACGGCATAGTGCAAGACTGGAGCCGGCGCCATGTCGCCTACCCTCGCGTCGGCCCGATCAAGTCCATGATCGCCCTGCAGAACGATCCGCGCGCAATCCAAAGTTGGCGGGAACAGATACGGGAAGATTGGCACCGCGATAAAGAACGGCATCATCACCGCGATCACGATAACAATCAGGATGATATTCCAAGCACAGCAAGCGGCCTCCACCAGGATTGGTCGATCAGCCTGGGCAATGGGAGCACGGCGCCGGCCATGTTCCCTGCAAAATTTGGTTTCGATCCCAATGCTGCGGCGGACTGCATCAATGATTTCGTCGTATTCCCCGTGAATATAGCGGGCAGCTCGTCTCAGCCGAATCTCGTGGCCTTCAATCAACTTTATAGCGGGTCGATTGGCGCAACCGGAATAGTTACAAATGGCAGTATTACAGTCGCTATTACGGCGGGAACCATAACCCCGGTTGAGATAGGTCTGCCAATTACCGGAGCAGGCATACCAGCGAACGACACCATCGCCAGCATCACCGGCAATCCCGCCACCAGTATTACACTGGCAACCGCGGCTACGGCCAGCAATGCCGCTGAAGCACTTACCATCGACGCTGGTCTGTGTAATCGCGCGACCTCAGCAAGCGATACCGGCATTGCTGCTAAGACGTACTGGTCGTACGACATCAACGCTGCCGGCGGTCTGATAGCCACTTCTCCTGCTCTTTCCATAGACGGCAAAAAGGTCGCTTTTGTCGAAACCGTAGCGGGCAGCTCAGCACATTTCCACGTCCTTGCCTGGAAGAGTCCGGACGGAGTGGACGCAACCAATCTGCAGAATGTCCTATTGCCTGTAGCCGTCACCTCATTTACCGGGTCGGCGCCGGTTGCTGGCAGTGGCACCGCTACAAGCCTGTCTTTTGGCTCAACTGGCGACACATTGTCTTCGCCCTTCGTTGATTACGACAAAGACGCGGCTTACGTCGGCAACGATGCTGGCGTGCTTTTCCGCTTCAAGGATGTCTTCTGCCCCACAGGACCGCTCATAGACGCGGCCTGTGCGGGTGGAAGTCCGCCGGCGCCCAGCCTGGATCTCTCTTGGCCGACTACCGGCCCCACGGCACTCACTGGTACGGTAAATGTTTGTTCGGGGAAGCTGACCGGAGCCGTCGTGGATTTTTCTACAGGGAACGTTTTTGTCGGATGTGCGGACGGCAATCTTTACGGATTCACGTCTGCCGGGGCCGCACTCACTCCTGCCTTGGTGGCCGTGGGAGACGGTACCACTACGGCGAATGGGAATGTCGGGGGGATCGTGGATCCGCCGTTGATCGATGTGGTTAACGGATTCGCTTACGCTGTGAGCGGTTCCTCTGTGAGCGGTCCCTTTGGAGGATCCTCAGTCTTGGTCCAAGCAAAGACAGATTTCAGTTCCACCAGCACAGCGCAATTGGGCAACGTAGTACGGTTTCCCTTGCATGCCCCGTCGTTTAACGACGCGTATTTTAACGGCACGATATCCAACTCGCTAATCTACGATTGGGCTGTAGAGAGCAACAACCATATCGCATTTTACGGAGTCACCTTTAGTGCCGGCCACGTCATGAATTCCGGCTTTGTAGGGCTCGTGAGAGAGGTCCCTCTTTCCGCCCCTGTCGAGTTGTCTCCGACCACCACATTTCAGAACGGCACTGATCGTCTCTTTGTCAGCGGGCTCACTAACGCTTCGCCGAATTTCCTTGAAAATGACATCAACACGTTCCCATCCGCATATCTTGCCAATTTCACGGAAGAAGGCACTGGCACGAGCGGAATAGTAGTGGATAACGTGAGCGGCTCGGCACAAGCCTCCAGCATCTATTTCGGCGTTCTAGGCGCTTTGCCTCCAAACGCAAACAGCGCGGTAAAGTTAACGCAGTCCGGCTTGCTCTAAGAGTCGCTTGCATGACCGCGGCGCACTGTGTGATCGGTGCAGACGGAGGGGGTGGTCCCTTTTTCGCGTGCATTTACGCATACCCGTCAAAGCGGGTTGGGGCGCGCGCCTGCAGCCGTGTGGGTCATCGCCCCGGCATGGACGATACTGCGCCTCTGTCCTCCCCGTGTATAAACAGCTGTTCTGGCGCCTCGAGCGATATTCCCTGTCGCCGCACGAAAGTCCTTCTTCCCGGTTTCACTGTATGGCAATTCACACGCCTTCATATTAGATTTAGCCACTGCGTGCGCAGCGTAAGGAGTACGCTGTGTGGCGGAGCCGCTCGCAAATTCAGTTTCAGCGGCTGGCCAGGCTGCGGAAAAGTTAGTTTATTTTGACATTCCGAGCAAAGCGAGGAATCTCTCTTCGATTTGGCCCCATGAAAAAAAAGAGAGATTCCTCGCTTCGCTGGGAATGACAATATTCTGGAGGAGTTTTTTCCGCAGCCTGTAAAGCCGATTCCAAGACGGATCGTTACGGCCGGAATAGAGCCCGGCCGTAAAAGCCAAGCTAAAATTCGTCGCGACACGCAAAGAATTTACGGATTAGCTTTTCAAGGGGGATAACTTGAATCATCCGATCTTCATAAAAACCATGTTTGCTCCACGCCGCGCAACTATCGCATTCCTTTTTCTCGCTTCGCTTTCGTCAACCGCCCTGCACGCGCAGGACGCCAAACCAGAGCCGGACGTGGTTGTCTTTCCGAATGGGGAGAAGCTGATTGGACACTTCGAGAGCTTCATTGGAGGATCAGCCAAGTTCAAGAGCGACACACTCGGGGAAATTACGATCGACTTGAGCAAGGTGCAAGAGCTGCATGCCTTTGGAAAGTTTGCGGTGATCAGAAAGGATTTGAAACTTGCCAGGGGTGAGAAAGACGGCCAAATTCCTCAAGGAACCATTTCGGTAGCCGAAAAAACAGTTCATGTTGATCCCGGCAATGGCCAGCCCGCGCAGACCGTTGCGGTCGGCGATTTGAACGTCATTATCGATGGAGCCAGTTTTGATCAGGCCTTCCGCCGTCCGGGGATTTTCCAGGCATGGAAGGGAGGGATCACCGTAGGCACGTCCATCGTCGAGGCCACACAACGCAGCGTGAGCTTCAATACCGCCATAGCTCTCGTTCGAGCAGTCCCGTCGGAGAATTGGCTCCCCCCGCGCAACCGGACCACACTCGACTTCAGCGACTCGTATGGGAAAGTGACTCAACCGGGCACACCCACGGTAAGAACTTCCATCTACCATGCCGACGCCGAGCGGGACGAATATTTCACTTCGCAGGTGTACGCGCTCGGTTCCCTGGCGTTTGACCACAACTTCTCCCAGGGACTGGATTTACAACAGCTGTATGGCGGAGGACTCGGCTGGAGCGCGATACACAAGTCCAGCGAGACTTTGGACTTCAAAGGCAGCCTTGATTACGAGAAACAGCAGTTTTCCCTGGCGTCACAGGATCAGAACCTTTTCACCTCCGTTTTCGCGGAGTTGTACACGGTAAAGATCGCGCACGGGATTGCGCTCAACCAGCAACTTTCAGCAAGCCCCGCCTGGACGAACACGCGCGCTTATTCCGCGTACGGCAGCGTCGGAATTATTTTCCCCGTGTACAAGAGGCTTGGCTTCACCACCAACGTAATCGATTCATTTCTGAATAATCCGCCGCCCGGCTTCAAAAAGAACTCGGTCCAGTTCACCACTGGACTTACCTACGCACTTCCGTGAGTTCCGGTCGAGTAGCACAGCAACTCCTGGCTGTTCGTTTATGCACAGTCCTGCGAAACCCGCGCAGCCTGAAGTCGATGTGCTCCCTTACGGCGAGACTGTGAAAGGAATGGACGCTTCCGTCGTTTCCCAATCGAGCGCCAGCGTTCCTTTGTTTCCGCCATCGGAGCGCAGGTCGATCTTGAATGTTTCGACGGGAGAGGAGAGCGCCTTCAAATTCATCTTCGTGCGGCCGAAATCGGTCGACGAATCGTAATCCTTGTGGAACTGCCCCGTCTGCTTGTTGATGATCAGCGTCCATTCATTCGCGTTCGGCAGCGTCCAGATGCTGTAGCTTCCGGCGGGAAATTTCAGTGTGCCCATCTGCAGCGGCGCCTCGGTTGTAATTTTGGTCGCCCAATTCGCGCCGGTGCACCACACTTCGCCGAACGGAACGAGGCTGCCCATGATTTTTCGTCCGTGCATCGACGGCGCGTAGTATTCGATGCTGATCTTCTTGCCGGCGATGGTGGCCGCGACATTCGCCGGAGGGCTGGTGTATTTCGAGTAGCCGTACTGGCCGTAGGAGGTCCATGCAAAAACACAGATGAGGATGGCGACAATTCCAGCGCCGCCAATCCAAACAACTCGCTTTCTTTTCTGGATCATTACCGCACCTCCTCCTACTTGTTGCCGTTCTTGGCCGTCGCGCCCTGGCCGGCCAGATAAAAATATCCAACTTTGTTGTTCGAGGGCGTCGCGTACCACATGCGCCCCTGGGCATCGAGGAAATATTCCCGCGACGTAATCTCGGAATGCGGGAACGGATATTCGGTCACCTTGCCGGTGGTGGTGTTCAAGCGCCCCACTTCATCCAGGTATTCCGAGGAATACCAGACGTCGTGGTTGCGGTCCAGGTTCATGGCGTAAGGGCTGGAGTTCGGTCCCGGCAAAGCAAAGTTCCTGAATGTTTCCGTCTTTGGATCGAACCGGCCGATTTGTCCCGCGCCGGATTGGCTGAACCAGACGATGCCGTCCGCATCGATCTGAATCCTGCGTGAATACACCGTGTTGCTGCCGGGCGGACTCCAGGTCTTCACTTCCAGAGTCTTCGCGTCAATCTTCCCGATTTTCCCAACCGCATTGTATTCCGAGAACCAGCAATTGCCGTCTTTATCCAATTCAACGCCGTAAGCCGGTTCGCTGAAATCCGTGAACTTCCCCGTCTTAGGATCGAGGCGGCTGATTCGCGTTCCACTCGACCAGGCAATTCCGTCCGAACCGACTCGCACGGTGTGCTTGCTGCCGCCGGGGACTACGCCTTCCTTGCCGGGAGTATAGGCATCCGCATACTCGGTGAGTTTCTCCGTCTTCGGATCGAATTTGCCGATCTTGTTTATCCCAAATTCTCCCAGCCACACATTGCCGTCGGGGCCGGGATAGGCGGAATGGATTCCGACCGCGTTTGGATTGGGCACTTCGTATTCTTTTACATTTCCGGTTTCTGGATCGAGCTTCCCGATTTTATTCGCGCCGCCGTAATACGGCATCCAGACGTTGCCCTCTTTGTCCGGCGCCGCGCTCCAGGGCATGCGGTTCGGTCCGGGCAAGTCGTACTCGACGTAGACGATGTTCATGGCGTCGTCGTCGAATGTCTTCAAAAGGTTTTTGTATTCCGGCAAGTCCGCGGGAGATTTCGGCAATGCGGATTCGGGGCCAAACGCGGATGCGATAAAGGACGCCACACGATCGGCTTGCTCATCGTTCACCATGGGCCCCAAGAGGTAATGCATTCTGGTGCGCATGTAATCCACTCGGTCTTTCGCGCCCTCCAGATCGCGCGAGACGCTGGCCATGCGCGTTTGAAAGCCGTGGCAGATCTGGCAGGGCGCGTCGCGGAAATTGGACGTGGGGCCGAAAACCATTTCCTTGCCGCGGATGTTCGGGATCAACTTTTCGCCCTGATAGAGCGAGAGATCGCGCCAGCGAACCGTCCCGGTTTTCAGCCCCCAATCCATGGACGCGGATTGACTCGCCGCGAGCGTCACGCCCGTGCGCGGATCGGCCTGATAGCCAGCGGCGCGAATCCGCAGCACATATTCCCCGGCCGGCAAATCTTCGACTCGATAGGTGCCATCTTTGTGAGACAGCACGTTGACGGTGATTTTGGTCCTGGTGTTTTGCGCCTGTACAAACGCCCCCTTGAATGGCGCCCCGTCCGGCCCTTTCACCGTCCCGGAGATCGTCGCCCCGCGCGCGAATGCCGCGAGAAACATCATCGCGCTCATGAATGCCAGTATTTTTGCGATTCGTTGCATGGCGGCTCCTGCCTCGCGTGCCGTTCCCGGATAAATCCTTTATTTATTCAATAAAATCGGAATTCGGCCTGCTTCACTCGCAGCCTGGAATCCCTGAATCGTACTCCAGATTCGCCCGTCCCTGCCAGCGTTGTTCCTCCGGTTTCGCCGCGAGTGTAGCGCCCGCCTTCAGGCGGGCATCTTCTTGAATTGCGAGTGCCCGCCTGAAGGCGGGCGCTACAGAAACGGATCGTCTGCTTGCATAATGTCTCTGTGGCGAAAAGACGAAATCCCAAGACGATAGGCCTGATCTCGGACACGCATGGACTCTTGCGCCCGCAGGCCTTGCGCGCCCTCCAAGGCTCCGACCTGATCATTCACGCGGGTGACGTGGGCGATCCGGAGATTCTCGAGGCCCTGAAAACTCTGGCCCCGGTTTTTGCCGTGCGAGGAAATGTGGATGCCCAACCGTGGGCCGTGGCTCTTCCCGAAACCGAAGTCATTGAGACCGATCCCGCCACGGTTTACGTTCTCCACGACGTTCACGCGCTCGATCTTGATCCCGCCGCCGCGGGATTCCACATCATCGTAAGCGGGCATTCGCACAAGCCGTCGCGCACGGAACATGGCGGCGTCCTATTCGTCAATCCCGGAAGCGCCGGCCCGCGCCGCTTCGATTTGCCGGTGACGGTCGCGCTCCTGCATGTGGACCATGTTCCTTGGAGAGTTGATTTTATCGATTTATTTGGAGGGCTCAAGTAGCGCAGGCTTCAGCCTGTGGGGTTTGGTCCTTGCAAGCACGAACCCCCCCAGGCTGAAGCCTGCGCTACGAAACCCCCTGCGGTCCGAAAATTCGGACCGCAAGGGGATGAAGCTCTACCTAGTTTTCGAGTTGGACTTCCATGATTTCGCCAGGAAGGCGGACCATCCCCGAAATCGGTCCCGATGCAGACGCCAGCGGGAAGCGATGTACCAGTTCGGCGGCGGTGCGTTCCGGCTTCACGGGAAATGCGCTGCCGTCGGCCTGAATTCGCTCTATGCGGATGCCCAGCGTGCGCTCGAGCTGCAGCAGGTCCGACCGTTGTTCCCGGCCGTATAGCGTTGATGCGACTCCGGTCTTGCCCGCGCGGCCGGTGCGGCCCACGCGGTGGATGAAGTTCTCCGCAATTTCCGGCAGATCATAGTTAATCACATGTGCTATATCCTGCACGTGAATGCCGCGGGCCGCGATGTCCGTGGCGATGAGGATGCGATAGCGTCCCTGCTGAAAGCCGGCAAGAGCCGCGGTCCGCTGGGATTGCGAACGGTCGCCGTGAATCACGGCGGCGGCGAATCCTTCGCGAATGAGGTTGCGGGCCAGCTTGTCGGTTCCCCGCTTGGTGCGCGCGAAGACCAGGCAGCGCCCGGTCTCCTTCCCGAGCAAATGCTGCAACACTTCCTGCTTTCGGTCGCCCGAAACTTCAAAAGCCTGGACGCGCACATTCTCCGCGGGTTTGAGAGTGGACCCGAACGCGAGGCGCACAGGGTTCCTCATATAGTCCTTCACGAGATGCACGACGGAAGCCTCGAGCGTCGCCGAAAAGCACAACGTCTGGCGCTCCTTCGGCAGGGCCGCAGCGATTCTGCGAATCGCCGGGAGGAATCCCATGTCGAGCATGCGGTCGGCCTCATCGAGAACGAGCACTTGCAGCGCGCGGAAGTTGAAGAGATTGCGCCCGAGATAGTCTTCCAGGCGTCCCGGAGTAGCGACAACGAGCCGCGCACCCGCGCGGATCGCGGCAATCTGCTTGGCCTCGGGCAAACCGCCCACGACCAGCGCCGCGGGGGACAATTGTTTCCCGCGCAACGCGTTGTACTGATCCACGACTTGCATGGCGAGTTCGCGCGTGGGAACGAGCACGAGCGCTTCGATCCCTCTCGCTTTCGACGCCAGCAGGCGCTCGATGATCGGAACGAGGAACGCCAGCGTCTTGCCGGTTCCTGTCTGCGCGGTCGCGAGCACGTCCTTGCCTTCCAGCGCCTGCGGAATGGCCGCGGCCTGGACCGGAGTCGGCGTCGCAAATTTTGCCAGTGACAGCCGCTCCTTGGTGTAATTGGAAATCTGTAAATCTGAAAAATTCTGCATTTCTATCTTTGTCTTTTCTGCTGGCGGGAGCCGTCGCGGCGCACACACAAACTCCTGTGCGGGCACGCAACTGGCATGGCCAGTCCTAGTTTGAATTACGCTGAAGACTCACGGAGGAAATCAAAGGCGGGGTTATCTCAAATCGAACACGAGCCAGAGGAACCACACCAAACAACCGATGTATCAAGCGCAAACGGAGTATACCACAGTTCCCCCGGAAATCTTGCAGAAAAATGACGCGGCGGCAGAACTGACGCTCTGCCGCCGCGATAAGCGACTCAGATGAAACAGGTTAGCCTATTTCTTTTTTATCTCCAGGGGCTCCTGCAATTTGAAGCGCAGCCGCGTCTCGGCGGCGATGGTAATATCGCGGTTACCGGTCAGCGCCGTGCCTGCCGTGCCCGCTCCTGCTCCCGCGCCTGCCCCAATGGCAGCGCCTTTGCCTCCGCCAGCCAGCGCACCGATGAGCCCTCCTACCACAGCGCCTCCACCGGCGCCTACCGCGGTGCGTTTGCCGCGGCCCTTCCCTGCTTCTGTCACTTCCGTGGTTCTCAATTCATATTCTTCCCCGCTCACCCTGAGGGAGCTGAGGGTCACAGTGATGGCCGCGTTCCCTTTGAATCTGCCGGCGGATTTGGCATCCGTGACGGTCCCAGTGGCCTTCGCTCCCTTGGGAATCACGACCCTGTCTCCCGCCACCACAGGCTCGGCGAGTGAGGCGTCGAAATGATCCCCGGAGTTGCTGTCCTTCGAGCTGACCGGCTGGTCGACCGTAACCGCTATTTCGGTCCCGGCGGGCACCACGATCGGCTTTGGCGAGAAAACGTGGGCCACGCTGGAATCCGAGCCTTTCGGCGCGGCGCTCGAGTTGGCATCGGACGAAGTAGCCGCATTTCCGCCAGCAGGCGCATTGGAATCAGGAGATGTCGTCGAGTTGCGGCAGCCAATTAGGGTGAGCACACTGACAATCATGAGATAGCGAACCAAGGTTTTGTGCCTCATCGTTGATCCTCCGATTCAATTGGGGCGGTATGAAAATAATAGCAAGGGACGGTTTCCTGGCGCACCTAATTTTCGCGTCGTTGTGCCCAACTCGTGAAACGAACTCCCTTGCTTGCAGATCGGCAGCATGCGTGGCACGATGGTATGCAGTTCACCAGACGAGTTGATGTTTAGGCCGCAGAATCAATCGATGGACACTGAAAAAACCATCACGCTGACCTCGGCAGTAGCGACCTCGCCTTTCCAGCGCCACACCCGCGCGAAGATGGCGATCGCTTTCGGCGTGGCCGCGGTTTCCGATGCGCTCTCCATCTGGATTACGTTTGCCCCGCCTCTCCAATGGGCCCTTGATTTGGCCACGGCTTTCATTCTTTTTTTGATTTTCGGCCGGCGCTGGGCTCTACTGCCGGGACTGGCGATGGAAGCCATTCCGGGAATGGGAGTATTTCCCTGGTGGGTGCTCGTGGTGCTTTCGATCCTCCTCTACGACGGAATCAAGAAACCTCTGAGGTCCTAGCCCGAATTTCATTCAACCATATAGCGAATCATTTCGGACTCTGTTTGTCGTCATTTCCAGTGGCGCATGCTTCAGCTTGCGGGGTTTGGTCCGTGCAAAGACCAAACCCCGCAAGCTGAAGCATGCGCCACTAAACAAGCCAGAACTTTATTGCCCGGGGACATTGAAACCAGTATGCTTCCCCAAGATTTGTGGAGATTCCCATGAACAACATTTCGAATCCGATTTCCCGCCGGGGATTCCTTGTCGGCGCATCCTCGCTCGGCGCGTTTTATGCCGCCTCGAAATTGGCGGCGCTGCCTGCGCTGGCCGCGCCGCTGTTCGATGACCCGCGCATCGCCAAGCAGCCCATTGCCGACAAGGGCTTTGCCTCGATTCGCAAGATTGGCGACGGGCTGTACGCGACGATCGCCGACCGTTCCAAGGGCTTGCAGGCGCGCTGCAACGGAGGTTTCCTGATCGGCCGTGACGCCGCGCTGATGGTCGAGGGATTCCAGACCACCACTGGCGCGTCGTTTCAGATCGAAACGCTGCGCACCGTCACGCAAGTGCCCGTCCGCGCGGCGCTCAATACGCACTGGCACTTCGACCACACGCTTGGAAATTCGGTGTACGGTGGCGCGGCAATCCCCATCTGGGCGCACATCGATGTCCCGGCGCGCATGTCCGCCGTCTATCCCAAATGGCAGGCCCAGGACTTGGCCACGTATCTCGAGCCGTGGGAGAAGCGCGTGCGCGAAGCCAAGACCGACAGCCAGCGCGAGCACGCCAAGAGCGACATCGAAGGCGTGACCGGAATGTTCAAGCCCGTTACCGAGACCGTTCTGGCACTGCCCAATCACGCGCTAGATCCCGCGAAGATGCCGATCGAGATTGATCTCGGCGGCCTCACCGTGGTGGTCGAAGCCTTTATCGGCCATACGGACACCGACCTGATTTACCGCGTGCCCGCTCAAAACGTGATTTACACCGGAGACTTGCTCACCGGAGGACAATACCCGGTGAATATCAACGGCTATCCGACGCTGTGGCGGGCGACGCTCGCCAAGTTCGCGACCTTCGACAAGAACACTCTCTTCGTCCCGGGCCACGGCCAGATCATGGGCCTCGAAGGCGTCGCGGAAATTCGCTCCTGCTTTGACGACCTCGCCGAACATGCCGAGAAATCCTACAAGGCCGGAGTTCCGGTGGAAGAAGCTGTGGAGCAGTACATCGTCCCCGACCGGTTCAAAAATTACCGCATGTTTTCCTGGGGCTTCACCATTGGCCGCACCTACGAACAGTTTTATGCCGAGTGGTCCGGCAAGCCTGTCAACATTTTGAATTATTCCTAGTGGCTTGCGGCATAGCGCTGCGGGCTTCCGCGAATCTTCGGCTACTGATGCATGAAAAAAGGGGGATGAACCTGACGGTTCATCCCCCTTCCTTTCTATGCGCGGCGCTGGGCGGGTTTTCAAAATCTACTTCTTGGCCGTGATCACAGGGACGGAGTCCAGCTGTCCTGCCTTGGCGAACATTTCGCGTTCCGTTGCGGAGAGCGGTTCGAAAACCAGGGACTCGCCAATCTGGGGCAGGTTGATGGAACGAACCCTGCGCTCATTTCCTTGAATCGTGACTGTCAGGCAGGCGGAGCCCTTCTGGGGATCGCCAAGGATCGGTGCGTTGGTATAGGCCGAATTGCCTGTTCTGTTCGAGGTCACAAGGGTCGGCTTGCCGTTCCCATCCACCTCGATCGTATACTCTCCGGCGGGAAGCACGGCATGGTTCCATTGGACTTCGTAGGGCAGCGTGAATTTTCCGACGAAGCTTGGTTGAGCATTGGCCGCGGCGGTGAACGCGCAAGTGGCGAACAGAACTCCCAGGATCATTTTCACAGTCGAAAACCGGGTCATATTCGAGATTTTCATTGTCGTTCTCCTTTTTCTTGAGGCGATGCTCGTCTGCTGGCTAGTAGGAGTCCGCATCGTGCCTTCACTATATAAAGCGAGAACCAGCGGCAAACTGGCTCACCGAAATCGAAGATTTTTTATGTGATAGCTCACCCCGGCCCAGGGCGTTTCGCATTCCATCGCCTGTCAAGTTGACTTTATCTGTCCGGGGAGCTACTTTCCGGATCACCGTCTGATTCCTACTTCTTGGCTGGAGGGTAAACTTGAGCGCCGATTCCTCCACGCGGATCAACAAGCTGCTTGCCGATTGGGGCCAGGGCAACGAGGAAGCGCGGGAAGCGCTCATCCCCATGGTTTACAATGAGCTGCGCCGGCAAGCTCGCCGCCATTTGCGTGGCGAACGTCCCGACCATACCCTCGAAAGCGCCGCCCTGGTCAACGAAGCCTATCTGCGCCTGGTCCGCCAGGGAACGCCGCAGTGGCAAAATCGCGCGCATTTTTTTGGAGTCGCCGCGCAGCTGATGCGGCATATTCTGGTCGATCACGCGCGCAACCGCGCCGCCGTCAAGCGCGGCGCCGGAGCTCCGCTGCTCTCTCTCGATCCGGAACTTGCCCCGGCTCACAAACCCGGAATTGATCTGGTCGCGCTCGATGATGCTCTCGACAAACTCGGCGCTCTGGACTCGGAGCAGGCTCGCCTCATCGAGCTGCGATTCTTTGGAGGGCTTTCCATCGAGGAGGCTGCTGTCGTCCTGGGGAATTCACCGGCCACCGTAAAGAGGGAATGGGCCACGGCTCGCGCCTGGTTGCGCCGTGAATTGAAGAGATACGAGGGACCGTGACCCCGGAGCGCTGGCAGGAAATCAAGAAAGTGCTCGCGGGCGCCCTGGAACGGGCGCCGGGAGAGAGGCTCGCCTATCTCGATCACGCCTGCTCCGAACCCGATCTGCGCCGCGAAGTGGAATCCCTCATCGCCGCGCATGAACAAGCACAATCGAGTTTCCTCAATCAGCCCGCCGTGCAAGCGAAGGAATTGGCCATTGGCTCGCGTCTAGGACTCTACGAAATTCTCGAGCGCATTGGCGCGGGCGGCATGGGTGATGTCTATCGCGCGAGCGACACCAAGCTCGGCCGCAGCGTGGCCATTAAAGTTCTTCCCCCGGGATTCGTAGATGACCCTGATCGGCTCGCTCGCTTCCAGCACGAAGCCAGAATGCTCGCTTCTCTGAATCATCCCAATATCGTTACGATTCATTCGTTCGAGGAAGCGGGCGGCGTCCACTTCCTCACGATGGAACTGGTCGAGGGGCGACCGCTCACTGGGTTGATTCCGAAAGGCGGTCTCCCCGTCGATCACATCCTGGACTTCGCTGCCGCGATCTCCGATGCCCTGGCCGCCGCGCACGAGAAAGGCATCGTTCATCGCGACTTGAAGCCCGCAAACGTGATGGTGACCGCCGAGGGCCGCGTCAAGGTTCTGGATTTCGGCCTGGCCAAGGAAATCCTTGAGGCCAACTCCAACGAAGCGACGCTGACTCCGGACGAATACACGAAAGTGGGTGTGATTGTGGGGACTCCGGCGTATATGTCTCCCGAACAGGTCGAAGGGCGCATGATCGACCATCGAACAGACATTTTTTCGCTGGGCACCCTGCTGTACGAAATGGCGACCGGACAGAAGCCTTTCCAGGGCCGCTCCTCGGCCGAGTTGGCCTCCTCGATCCTTCGCGACACCCCAAAACCAGTCAGGGAAATGCGCGCTGAATTGCCCGAGGGCTTGGAGAGTGTGATCCGGCGTTGCCTGGAGAAAAGCGCCGCCGACCGTTTTTCATCGGCGCGCGACCTCCACCAAGGACTGCGCAGCGTGGCCACCGGGATCGAAAGCGACTCGGGCGCCGCACGCGCCAGGGAAGGGTTTTGGGTCGCCGTGCTGCCGTTCGAATACAGCGGCGCGAATGCCGAGATCAACTCCCTTGCGGAAGGATTGACCGAGGATATCGTCACAGGTCTGTCCCGATTCTCCTACCTCCGCGTCATTGCGCGCAGTTCCACGTTGCGATACGCCCGCACAGCGGTTGATGTCCGCGCCGTCGGCAAGGAACTCGGGGCCCGCTATGTGATGGAAGGAAGCCTCCGCCAGGCGGGGCCCAGGTTGCGCATTGCGGTGCAACTCGTCGACGCCGCCTCCGGCGCGCATCTCTGGGCGGAGACTTTTGATCGTACCTTTCGTGCCGAAGAAATTTTCATACTGCAGGATGAGATCGTCCCGCGGATCGTTGCAACCGTCGCAGACACCTACGGCGTTCTGCCGCACACCATGAGTGAGGCTCTTCGCAACCGGGACCCCGAACACCTGACCCCCTACGAAGCAGTGCTGCGCAGCTTTGCGCACTTCCCGCGCCTCGCCCCTGAGGAGCACGCCGCGGCCAGGGCCGGCTTGGAACGCGCCGTCCAACAGGCGCCGGGTTATGCCGATGCGTGGGCCATGCTGTCGATGATCGTCAGGGAGGAGTACACCCACCGGCTCAACTTACGTCCTGATCCCATCGGACGCGCGTTCTCGGCCGCACGGCGCGCGGTCGAAGCCGCGCCAGCGAATCATCTCGCTTATCACGCGCTGGCCTCGGCCCAATTTTTCCGGAGGGAGTTCCAAGCCTTCCGGATCTCCGCGGAACGGGCCATCGCACTCAACCCCATGGACGGATTCACCGCAGCCTACCTGGGTTTTCTGATCGCCTATGCCGGCGACTGGGAGCGCGGTTGCGCCCTGGTGGAGCGTGCCAGAACGCTCAACCCGCATCACCCCAGCTGGTACTGGTTCCCCACCCTCTTCGACGCTTACCGCAAGAAGGACTACCGCGGCGCGTTGGATGTCGCCCTCAAGATCAACATGCCCGGCTTCTGGCGAACGCATTTCGCACTCGCCGCGGTCTATGGGCAACTTGGCGAACTGGAGGCGGCGCGCCGGGCCGTGCGAGACCTGCTGGCCATCAGGCCGGACTTCGCCTCCGTCGCCCGCGAGGAATTAGCGAAGTGGTGGGATGCGGAACTCATCGAACACCTGATCGATGGCCTGCGCAAGGCAGGGATGGAAATCCCCCCGAATCAGTCGTGATTCCTATATGTATTTGGTTGTCGAACCTGCTATGAAGGTTGATTTACATTTGTCGTATTCTGGGTCATGTTGAATGCGAGAAGAAAGAGCGGTAAAAAGAATGGTTGGAGTGTCCGAAAAATACGCGCTGGAAGTCGACTCGCCAACCCCGATTACGTCTGAGCCCCAGCATGAGGAATACCTTTTTGTCCTCGATAAGCTGGCAAGCAAAGTGAATCCGACGGGGGAAGAGGAGAAGCATGCTGAAGTCTTGATGACTCTGATCGAAGCCTATGAGGAAGAGCATCACCCTATCCCCGATGCTTCCCCGGTGGAGGTTCTTCGCTCGTGAATGCAGGCGAACTCTCTTCGTCAAAAAGACCTGGTTCCGATCTTTGGCTCCGAAAGCATCGTTTCCGAAATTCTGCACAAAAATCGCACCCTCAACAAAACTCAGATCGAGAAATTGAGTAAACGATTCCGCGTTTCCCCCGCGGTGTTTTTCCAGATCGTAAACCCGCAACTTGCGCGTGAACCTGATCTACGCAATGCTCGGGCGCTTCTTGCCGAAGCCAGTCGTTTGTTCGAACGCGTGCGCTAATTGCAGTACAGAAAAATCTTCTTTGTTGCGGCCCACGATTTGCACGCCGACGGGAAGTCCTTCCGGTGTGAAACCTCCTGGGACCGAGGCGGCTGGATTCCCTGTTGCCGAGATGTACCAGCAGGACTTCATCCAGTCGATGTAGTTATCGAACTTCACGCCGGCGATCTCCTTGGGGTAGGGCGTGTCGACTTCGAAAGGCGGCAACTGCGTGGTGGGCAGGACGAAGTATTCATACTTTTCGAGAAAAGCCTGAAAGCTGCGCCAGAGTTGGCCGTGGGCTGCCTCGGCCCGGGCTACATCCATGCCCGTCAGCCGCAGACCTTCTTCGATCTCGCCCTTGAGCGTGTCTTTGAAGGCGTCGGGGTGGTCATGCAACTGCGCGCCATAGGCATTGGCCGAACCGAGCGCGCGCAGCACCCGAAAGGCGATCTCCGCGGGGGCGAAGTCCGGCTCAGCCTCCTCCACAATGCAGCCCAGCGATTCGAACGTTTTGCGGTGGCCGTCCACCACGGCGCGCACGCGCGAGTCGAAGGGCACTCCGCCCAGGTCCTTGAACCAGGCCACGCGCACGCCTTTGAAGCTGCGGTCGAGCGGGCGCGCAAAAACTTCTCCCGGTTCGTTGATGGAAAGCGGCGCGCCGCGATCCGGCCCGGCGATGGTGCTCAGCACGTAGGCGAGGTCGGCCACTGAACGGCCCAGGCACCCCGAAGTGCTCAGCGTGGACCACGCGAATGCCGCTTTGGGGTTGGGCACGCGGCCGACGGAAGGGCGGAAGCCGGCCACGTTGCAGAAGGCGGCGGGATTGCGCAGCGAGCCGCCGGTATCGGAGCCGCTGACAACCGGCGCGAGTCCGCAAGCGAGCGAGACGGCGGCGCCGCCGGAAGAGCCGCCGCAGGTCTTCGTCAAGTCGTAGGGATTGCGCGTTGCGCCGAAAACTTTGTTGAACGTCTGCGATCCCGCGCCGAATTCCGGCGTGTTGGTTTTTCCAATGATGATCGCGCCCGCGCGCCGCATGCGCTCGACAACGATGTTGTCTTCTGCGGGGATGTAATCCTTGAAGAGAAGCGATCCATACGTGGTGCGGATGCCGCGCGTTTCGAGGAGATCCTTGTGCGCTACGGGCAGACCGTGCAGCGGACCCAAAGTTTCTTTGCGCGCCTGCATCTCATCGGCCTTGGCAGCGGCGTCGGCGGCCAATTCCGGCACCAGCGTCACGATGGCATTTACTTTCGGGTTTACGCGCTCGATCTGTTTCAGGTGCGCGGCCAGCGCTTCGCGCGCCGAGAGTTTTTTCGCGCGGATCAGGCGGGCCATTTCGATGGCGCTCAGAAAACAAATGGAGGAATCCGCGGCCTGCACATCAAGAGAGCCCTTCAGAAGAAAAGCGGCGGCTGTGCCGAAGAGAACTTCGCGGCGCGTTGGCTGATTTTCACTCATAGGCGGGAGTCTATCACGCGACGCGTTTAAGTGGCGCACGCTTCAGCTTGCGGGGTTTTGTTTTTGCAGGGACCAACCCCCGCAAGCTGAAGCGTGCGCCACTTAGGGCTACTCGAGCTTTTTGCGCGCAAAGACGAACAACGACGACGCCAGCAACACAAACATGATGACCCCGAGCCACGGTGACGCGCTCCACTGCGGCATGAATTTTTCGCCAAAAGCGAAAATCTTTGCTGGCCAAGGCAGAAATAGCATGCTCGTCAGCCAGTGCGGCAAGCGTTTGCTCAATTCCGGATCCTGCAGCAGGTTGAGGAAAATTGCGAGCAATCCGAAGACGCCGCCCGCGGCAATCAGCCCGCTCGAATACAGGGAGCCGGGGCTGACCTCGCTGTCGGCGCCGCTCTTTTGTTCCGTTCCTCGCTCCACGATCCAGCGCAAGAGCCCTCCCGCGAACATGGCCATCGTCGTGGCTATCGAAATATACGAGCCCACGGCAAAGGGAAGCGAGCGGATCCCCAGCAACTCCACGGCGATCACCAGAAACACCCCAAGGAAGACCAGCCGCCAGGGCAGGCGCTGATTCAGAATGCCGCTGATCACCGTGGCCATCAGCCGCGCTTGCGGAGCCGCCGCCTGGTCGCTGCCGATTCCCTGCACCCATTGAATCTCGATCTGATTCGTGGCTGGGTCGTACAGATATTTCCCGTCGGGGACTTCCCCGGATCCAATCGCGTTCACGAGCACATACGTTTTGCCCTCGTGCTGGAACGAATTGTCCTGGCGCTGGACGCCGGCGGGCAGGCTGTTGATGTCGAGCGGAATCTGAAGGGGCTTGTACTGCGCGAGGCCGATATTCATCAGGATGAGCGTCCCGCCAATCGCGAACGAAGAAACGAGCACGCCGATGATGAGCGCAATCTGTTGCTGGTACGGCGTCGCACCAACCAGATAGCCTGTTTTCAAATCCTGCGAAGTCGCTCCGGCAATCGCCGCCGCGATGCACACCACGCCCCCGATCGTCAGCGCGAGCACTGCATAGGAGTTGGCCGTCCAGTGGATTACAAGGAATACCGCGCAGGTGGCCATCAACGTGGCAATGGTCATGCCGCTGATCGGATTTGAGGAGTTGCCGATGAGCCCGCTGATGCGAGAAGCCACGGTCACAAACAGAAAGCCGAAGACGATCACGAAAACGGCCGCGATCAAGTTGGCCAGCGCCCCGGTCTGCGCTCCGGGAATCGGCTTGAACCGGAGCAGAGCCCACATCATCGCGAGCAGCACCACAGATCCAATCAGAACAAAGCGCATCGAAATGTCGTGCTCAGTCCGGTTTGATGCAGCCGTCGCGTCCCTGGTCTTGCGCATGTCCTCAAGGCCCGCAGTCATCGCCGAAAAAATAGTAGGCATGGTCTTGATCAGTGTAATCAATCCCGAAGCAGCCACGGCGCCGGCACCCATGGGGCGGACGTAACTCGCCCAGAGCTGGTCGGGTGTCATCTGCGGAATGGGCACAGTGCTGGGATATAAGGGCACACCCGGTGAGAGCGAGCCGAAGAACTTGATCGCTGGCATCAGCACCAGCCACGAAATGACGCCGCCGGCAAAAAGTGTTCCCGACACACGCGGACCGATAATGTATCCCACGCCGAGATATTCCGAAGTGATCGCCGCGCGGAACGATGCCCCGGGTAGCCAGTTCGGCCGGTACTCGGGTTGGCCAGGCCACATCCCCAGCGTGTTCATGCAGAACGTGTACACACCGCCAAGGCCGAGGCCCCAAAATACGCGTCCGGCAAACGAGCCGCCGCGCTCTCCAGCAACCAGCACGTCGGCGCACGCCGTGCCTTCCGGAAAGGTCAGGTTGCCGTGCTCCTTGACGATCAGTTGCCGGCGCAGCGGAATCATCAGGAGCACGCCGAGCCAGCCGCCGATTAAAGCGAGAAAAAAGACGCGCCAGTACTCCGTGTTCAGCGAAAACCCCAGGAAGATCAAAGCGGGAAGAGTGAAAATTACGCCCGCCGCAGCCGACTCGCCCGCCGAGCCGGTGGTCTGCACAATGTTGTTTTCAAGAATGGTCGACTTGCCAAACGCGCGGAGAATCGAAATCGACAGCACGGAGATCGGAATCGACGCGGAAACCGTGAGGCCCGCGCGCAATCCGACGTACACAGAAACGGCGCCGAACAGGATGCCGAACAACGCGCCCAGAATCACCGCGCGCCAGCTGAACTCGGTCAGCGTGCTCGAGGCGTCCACATAAGGACGAAAGTCCGCAGGCGGCGCCGTCGAACTCCAGGGCTTCGTGGTAGTGGCCAAGCAACACCTCCGCGATCCGTGCCGCTGCCAATCTCGTGCTTGCACACCGCAGAGGCAGGCATCTCTGCGGTCGCCCGGCATTATGGCTCAAAATGTTTTGCGTTCGCGAGAATTCTGAGAAGCGAGTGTCAGATGGTTCACAGGGTTGAGTAGCGCAGGCTTCAGCCTGTGGGGGTTAGTCCTTGCAACTACCAAACCCCACAGGCTGAAGCCTGCGCCACTCACCTACCGCGGACAAACGAACAGGATACACGCTGCGCCGGGCAACACGCGCAACGCGGAACGCAGCCTGCCGGTGGCCAGCCGCTTGGCCGCCTCGGCAACCAGCACGGTGTTCTCCGCGTCCAGATCCAGCCGGTAGAGGTCCGCCCGCCGCGAGTAAGAATATTTTTGGTACACCGGATTTTCCTGGGCCGCAATTTCCATCAGGCGATCCCAGAAACTTTGCCCGCGAAATATGCGCCGCTTGGATGCCGCCGCCCGGTCCAGGTCCAGCAAGTGCCTGGGAATTGCGGCGGCATCGTCAAATACAGCATTGGAACATTTGTCAGGGGCAAAAGGGCGGGAGGGATCGGCATCGGGAAATTTCGCCAGAGCGGCGGCGAGTTCCGTTTCGTCCGCGTCAAATCCAGTCCAGGAATAGCGGAAAAAATGATAAACGACCGTTCCGGAATGCAGAAGCTGCCGCACGCGCGCCGCATCTTTTCCCGCGACGCTGAGGATCATGTCGAGTAATTCTTCCAGGCTAAACGTTTGCCGAACCAGAGGCCGCACGGTCACGTATCCGGCTTCTTCTTCGGTATAGCGAACGGGAATCGTTTGAGGCAACGGCACGCTCGGAGGATACGCGGGGACAGGCTCAAAAGTCGATATGGGAGAGGTGGCGCTAGCTGAATACAGGCGTGGCCGAAGGTCAGGAATTCAATCTGAACTGTGAACTGTCGACTCTCAACTTCCGACTAGGCCATCTTGGAAAGACGTTCGCGCACGCGATCCGACAAAGTTTTCCCGTCCACGGTCTTGCCCTCGAGGCGCACTTTGGCGGCTTTGATCACCGCGCCCATCGCTTTGGGCGAATTCGCGCCCGTTTCTACAATGGCAGCTTCGATTGCGGCGCTCATGTCGGTATCGGATGCGCCCGCGGGCAAGTAGCCTTCGAGAATGGCAATCTCATTGGTTTCCTTGTCGGCGAGATCGTGGCGGCCGCCCTTGGAAAATTGCTCGACCGACTCGCGCCGCTGCTTGACGAGCGTCTGAAGAACTTGCAGCGCTTCGGCGTCCTCCAGCGCGCGGACTTTTTCAACCTCTTTATACTTGAGCGCGGACTTGATCATGCGCAGCACGCTCAGGCGCAATTCGTCCTTGGACATCATCGCCGCGGTCAAATCTTTCTGGATGCGTTCCATCAAGGCCATCTTGGTGTGCGCGAAGAAATGTTCGCGTCTCTCCCGATTTGTGGAATCAGTCGCTTGATGCGCAGAATTTCTGCTTCGCCCGAATTACTATAACACAGCGCCCAAATCAGGCCGCTCAGAGCCCGCGTTGTACGCGCCAAGCCCGCTGCACTCTAGGTTCGCACGGAGAGCTATGCTATTCTGAGTATTCCATTCGGGCTGATTTTTTTGTCGCCCGAGTGCGTGTCGTCGGGGCGTAGCGCAGCCTGGCTAGCGCGCCTGGTTCGGGACCAGGAGGCCGGTGGTTCAAATCCACTCGCCCCGACCATTCTTTCCAAGCAGTGATTTCTAACGCGGCTATTTTGCCCCCCGACAGTAAATGTAAAATGCCGGCCTTCAAACCCTTCGAAATTCCTCGAATTTCATCATTCTCCATAACCTGTACCGGGGCCATTTCCGGGTTTGTCCGTCCCGGGCCGGATGGGCTTGAGGGTTAACGCTTATAGCATCAAGACCATACAAAGTCTCGACTTGCAACCCCCACCCGGATTTATATTTGCATGGTTCAGTAACGCTGTCGCTCTTGGGAGAAGACTGCCAGAGCAGCATCCGCGAACGCGGCAATCTTTTGACTGAACAGGGGGAAGGACCATTGAACGACAATAACGCTTCGAAAGAGAAAACGCCTGAACCACCGGCAAGGAAGAAAACGTACCAGACGCCAACTCTGAAGTTCGAGTCTGTGTTCGAAGTCTCCGCGCTGGGGTGCGGCAAACTTACCGGCAGCACGGAAAGCAGCTGCCACTTCAGCACGAAATCTTCGTAGCAAACCGGTCAAGATGCTAACCGGACGCGTGGGGAGTGCTTCGATCGAGTTGGCGTGTGGACTGGCAGAGGAAGTCGTCCGCAAATTCGGAGAAGTTCGCTTGCGCGTCAGCGGCACGAGCATGGTGCCTTCCATTCTTCCAGGTGATTTGGTTTCGATCCAGAAAGCCAGCCTGCCTGATATTTCCGCGGGAGAGATCGTGGTGTATCTGCGGAAAGGACGTTTCGTCGTGCATCGGGTGGTGGATCGGAACGCGGCGGGCACCGCGGACCATCCCGAGGGACCGCGCCTGATCACCCGCGGAGACCGCTTGCGTCAGGATGACGCTCCGGTTACTGAGCTGGAATTGCTGGGGCGCGTGGTTTCGATCGAACGCGACGACCGCAAGGTCGCCCTTCCAGCAGCGGGATCGAATCGCGCGATGGTTCGCCTGCTGCAGGCTTCCGATCGCGTGACGTCCCTGTACGTGAGGCTCGCTGCCTGCCGGCGGACTCTCTTTGTCGGGAGGGCCAAGTGCCGGGCGTGACTGCGGCGGTACAGAGTGGCAGCGTGGTGGTCGCGATCGGCGGCCTGCCCATTCGATTGCGCTGCGACAACCCGGATTTCGTTCGTTCGATTGAAGAGCGCTACGCCGGCTACGTGAGTCCCTCGGAAGACGCCGCATTCGATTTTGAAATTGAGCTGGCGCCGCCGGGCACACTTTCAAAAGATGAAGACGTGCGCGTGGCCTGGGATTCCGGACGCTGGCTGATGCAGCGCGGAGATTTTCGCGCCGAGTGGAATCCTGCCACGGCTCGCGGGCGTATCCAGCAGACTCTCAACCCCTACTCGCTGGATTCCGTGCTGCGCATCGTGCATACGCTCCTGCTGGCCCGCCAGGGCGGGTTCCTGCTGCACGCTTCGAGCGCCATCCGCAATGGCCGGGCGTTTTTATTTTCCGGCGTCTCGGGCGCAGGCAAGACCACCATGGCCAGGCTGGCTCCTCCAGACGCCGCGCTGCTAACCGACGAAATTTCCTACGTGACCCGGCGGGAAGGCCGCTACGTCGCCGCCGGGACGCCGTTTTTCGGCGAGCTGGCGCGCGCGGGAGAAAATCTGCACGCTCCCGTCGAGGCTTTGTACCTGCTGGCTAAAGGCCCGGAAAATAAAATCGAACCGGTCGCGGGGGCGGATGCCGTCCGCGGTTTGCTGGGGAACATACTTTTCTTTGCGCGGGATCCGGAGTTTGTGAAATTGGTTTTTGATTCGGCTTGCGATTTCGCCGCCCGCGTTCCGGTGCGGCGGCTGACGTTCGTGCCCGATGCATCAGTTTGGGAGCTGATCGTATGAAAAACTACCGTTACGTGGCTCGAAGTAAGGCGATCGCCGCGCGCGCGCTGGGCGATGAAACGATGGTCATGTCCTCCACGGATTCGACATTGTATACGCTGAATGAAGTGGCCTCGGTCATCTGGGCGGCGGCGGACGGCGTGACCCCGCTTGACGAGATCGTCGCGACAAAGATCTGCGCACAATACGATATCGCGCCGGAAGTGGCATTGAAGGACGCCGAAGCGCTTGTCGAGGGATTGGCCGGGCACGGCCTTTTGCTGCTCTCCGACCAGCCCCTTGTTCCGCCGGGGAATTCGACCAGGGAGGCTTCATGAGTGGCTTAGTCGAGCAAATGGCCGCCAAGGCCCTCAAATTGAACATTCCGCTGAGCGTGCAGCTGGATTTGACCTATCGCTGCAACGAGCGCTGCATTCACTGCTATCTGGACCATGACGACCACGGAGAAATGACCACCGCGGAAATCAAGGATCTGCTGGACCAGATGGCGGAGGCCGGAGTGTTCTATCTGACCATCAGCGGCGGCGAGATCATGATGCGCAGGGATTTTTTCGCGATTCTGGAGCACGCGCGCACCCGCACATTCTGCGTCAATCTGAAGACGAATGGAGTCTTGATCCGCAAGAAGGAAGCGGAGCGGCTGCGCGAGTTGGGCGTGGAACGGGTACAGATCAGCATTTATTCGCATCGCGCCGAGGTGCACGACGCCATTACGAAAATGCCGGGCTCGTTCAGGCAATCGATTGAAGCAGTGCGCTTTCTGCGGGCGCAGGGCTTGCGCGTCACCATGGCCAACGTGCTGATGAACCAGAACGCCAGCGATTATCAAAGCGTGAGGGCCCTGGCCAAGGAACTCGACGCCCGGTTCATTATGGACCCTACGATAACTCCCATGATGGACGGAGACAGGTCCATCCTGAACCTGAATGTGGACCAGACCGCCTTACGGGAAGTATTCCGGGACGGAACATTGGTCGGAAACGTGGAAGAATTTTGCGCCACGCCGCGGGGCGTGGACACGGAAGCCCTGGATCTGCTGCCCTGCAGCGCCGGGCACACGGCCTGCTACGTCTCGCCCTACGGGGATGTTTATCCCTGCGTGCAGTTTCCTCTGCCCAGCGGCAACGTGCGGCGCACGAAATTTGTGGATATCTGGCGCGATTCGCCGCAGCTCAAGGAAGTTCGGTCCATCACGCTGCGAGACATGCCTTCGTGTTCCCAATGCGCACATGGCGCAACCTGCACGCGCTGCCCGGGGCTGGCCTACCTTGAGGGGAACATGCGCGGGCCTTCTTCCCAGGACTGCGAAAAATCCTACGCGCGCACTGGAATTCCCAGCGAAAACTATAAAGCAAAGCGCGCTTCCCCACGTTCCTTGCAATCTCTGAACCTGGTTCAGATTCAGGGTTTGCAGCCGGCCGTGCGGGACTTTTCCCCCAAGGTGCCGGAAGCCAGCGCCGCCGGCGCCTCACTTTAAGTTCATTTTGGGCTGCTGGTCGTTGTTCCATCCAGCCCTGAACGCCAAAAACCAATTTCCAATCAGAAATCTTGCCAGGCAATGTCGCGGAAACTCAGTAATTGTTCGCTGATGAATTTCAAGTAGCAGTCAGCGAGACAAGAAAATCATTTAGATTATGTCTTCGAGCTTCCCGCCTTCTCGGCTCTTCGTTCCTCTTCCAAATCCGCGAGGGACAGGCGCAGGTTGCCGGCATTGCTCGAATGCGATAGAGCCACGTCCATGTCCACGACGCCTTCGCGGGTAAGCCGCTCAAGTTCCCCATCGAAATGCTGCATGCCTTCCTGACCGCCGTCACGCATGGCATCGAGCAGGCTTTTTCCTTCGCCCTCGCCCTTCTCGACGTACTCGCGAGTGCGCATGGTGGACTTCAGGATCTCGATGACGGCGATCCGGCCCTTGCCGTCCAGGCGGGGCAGAAGGCGCTGGGAAACGATGAAGCGGAAGGCCTTCCCGAACCGGTTACGGATGGCCTGCTGATCGCTGAGCGGGAAGGTGCCGACGATGCGTTCGATGGTCTTGGAGGCATCGATGGTGTGTAGAGTGGACAGAACCAGGTGTCCCGTCTCGGCGGCTTCGAGAGCGATCTCGATGGTTTCGCGGTCGCGCATTTCTCCCACGAGAATGACCTTGGGCGCTTGGCGCAGGGCAGCGCGCAGGGCCAGGGCAAATGTCGGCGTGTCTGTGTACAACTCGCGCTGATGAATCGTGGCTTTCCTGTGTTTGTGCAGGAACTCGATGGGGTCTTCGATCGTTAGTATGTGGATGGCCTTCTCTTCGTTCATCTGATCGATCACTGCGGCGAGCGTGGAGGATTTGCCGGAGCCGGTTGGGCCGGTGACCAGGGCGATACCGTTCCGCAGGTGCACGATCTCTCTCAGCGCCGGGGGCAGTTTCAATTGATCGAACGTGGGGATGACTGTAGGGATCACGCGCATGATGATGGCAAGCGTCCCGCGCTGGCGGAAAATGTTTACTCGAAAGCGCGCGGTTCGAGGGATTGAGTAGGAGAGGTCCGCCGAGCCGTCCTTTTCAAGCGTGTGCGCCGGATGCTCGTTCGGTCCAATCAAATCACGCGCAATCTGCGACGTGTGCGCAGGCGTAAGCATCTCAAGCCCCTTGAAACGCAGCTCCACCAGTTGACCGCTCACCTCAACTTGCGGGGCGTGGCCTGGCGAAAAGACCAGGTCGCTTACGTGCTCGCGGCCATTCAACATGGCGGCAATGAGCTGGGCAGTGGGGATAGAGGCTGGAGACTGTGGCGCTTGTTGTTCGATGGTCATGGGGCCCTCGTGGATATTCGAGTACCAAGTCTACAAAATTCAGCGAGCGCATCGGCGAGTATATGGCGAGCCATGTGACCAAGACGGCATGCACGTTTTCGCCAGCTCCGAGTAGCGGCGGACACCTGTTTCGCGCACGCGCCGTTCGAGTCTCCACTCCCGGAGGCGATGATAAGTTCCGTGGTCTGGTCTCGAGATCGAGTGTTGGTTTCCCCGTGGCAGGATTGCCAGGCTTTTAGATCAGGAGGCGGCTTGCCAGAACTCAGGGGCGGGCGGCACGAACTCGATCGCGACTTCCGTTCTCAAGTGGGTCGAAGAACCCAGGCGTGCCACGCGGCACGGCTGGAAGGGGGTCTGCGTACGATTTGTTGCCAGAAGAAGTTCCTGGCCGACTTGGACGTTCGTGGCCAGAACCAGCAGTCCGCCGTGTGCGCTGACCTGCAGGGAGACCGTTTCCTCGAAAAAAGGCTCCGCGTCACCGCGATGTCCTGAGACAAAAACAGGACGTAAAACTTCAACACGTTTACTGCGGCGGCGTTCGTCGCTGCGACTCGCGCCATCTCCCGTAAGGCGCGTACTTCGTTCCTGGCCTTCCTTGGATCTCCAGGTCCGGCTTATGACCGAAATGATATGCGAGCCGAGGATGAAAATTAAGACGACCGCAAGAAATGTAGCGACCGTAATGGCACAGGCGAATTCGCTGTTCGTTATCTTCATCGCGACGTCCAGATGCTAAAAAAAGTTTCTTGGGCGGGGGCCTCCATCATAGTGCCATGCATAGCGCAGGGAACGAAAAACTTTGTCGAGAGCAACTTTTTTCGAAAGCGCTCGCTAGGGTAATTTCCTGTGTCACTTAAAAATTTGCCACTGCCGAATCTCAACGCATTTCCCTGAAATTTTCAACATATTTTTGTGCTTTCCGGCGATTTCCGGGCGCGGGCACTAACCAACGAAGTTTGGCCGAGCTCTGAGCTAGCGCAGCACTTAGCAGCTGCGGCTGCGGAAACGACGCCCGCGGTCAGTGGGGCCACCAACTCGCCTCGCGAACGCCTAAGTACCGGGTGACCGTGTTTGAGGAAAAACCTTGTTGATGCAGGGTGAGCACGCATGGGCCACGCCTGAGGGACAGGCCCAGAAGCTTCAGGGCGGTAGCGACCTTCCGAAGAGCAAGTGACTGGCCTCAGGTTCTAGCGGGACGGGACAGACTGGTTTTAGGTTTCCCTTAAAAATGAGTGAGTTAGCAACCGCTTTCTGGAGAGGCGACTCCGCCCGACTTGGAAGAAGAGCTATGAGTCAGCTTGCATTCCATAAAAAAACTTTAGGGGCATGGCGCACAGTACCGTCGCTCTATGGACTCAATCTTGGATGGGAAAGTACCCTTCCCTTGGGTCGCCGGACAAAATGCATCTACGGAAACCCACAGAACTTAGCCGAGATTAAGTCTCGAAAGGTGCTAACTGCACCAAACACTCAACTTAGGTGAAATTTGCGATGACCGAACTTCAACTAAGGTGTTTTTCGCAGGAAAGCCAGGATTCGCGGGTTGACCAGTCGGAGCGGCGTCGAGTCCCTCGAACTCGAATGGCCCGCCCCGTCTACCTGCGGCCCGCCGACCCAAGCACCGCTCACTTCGAAGAAGTGCGGACCATGACCAACTTCAGCCGCATCGGGTTCTACTTTATCACGAACCGGAGCGAGTCCTATCGCGAGGGGATGCAGCTGTACGTGATCCCTGCGTTTGGCTGTTTCAACTTCGAGTATATAGGCGAAGTCGTACGTATCGAAAATCTGCCGTCCAGTGAATATGGCATTGCTGTCCGGCTGCTGCGTATGGGCAGCCCCGCGGTGAATGCTTCGACGCAAACAGAACCGGCGTTGCAGTCCTTCAGCAACATTCCTGACGGTGGCTCTGACCGATGATCTCGTCCGGTCAGCGTGGCGCGGAGGCGACCCGGCGCGAGGAATTCCAGCATAGTCTCCAGCTCCTGGATGGAATTACTGTCTGGCACCTGTGGAGCAGCGCCCTGGTGATCCTCCTGCTGCCGGGATTGATTGCCTTGCTTTCGTTTCCTTCACAATTCGCCCAGCTCAGCCTGTTTCAGAAATCCGAAGCCAGTCTTTTCGTTCGCGAATTGCTCTGCGCTCTGTTGGTTGTGAGCGTGTTTTCGCTCTACCATCTGCGCCGCCTACTGCAGCGGCTTCGCAGGGGTCTGATCGAACAGACGGACGCCGCCACAAGGTACCGCGTACGGGGAGAGCAATTTTACGGATTGTCAATTCGCGACCCGTTGACCGGATTATTCAACCGGCGCTTTGGTGAAACCCGGCTGAAGGAAGAGATCACGCGAACGCAAAAATCGGACGATCCCCTGCTCCTGCTCGCCCTCGATTTCGACCGGTTCAAAGAGATTAACGACAACTATGGCCACACCGCGGGCGACCTGGCCCTGAAAGAATTCTCTCGACGCCTGCAGAGAGCCATTCGCGCTTGCGATGTGCCCATACGCACGGGGGGCGATGAATTCCTCGTGATTCTGCCGGAGTGCTCGCCGGACAAGATCAAGATGATCCTGTCCCGCATGGGTTCGGTTGTATTGAACCTGGACGGAGATCAGATCCCCGTCTCCTTTTCCTGCGGGATGACCCAATACCAGAGCGATGACACGCCCGAGACCATGATTAAACGAGCCGACGAGCGGCTTTATGCCGCGAAGGCAAAGAGAAGAACTGGAGACGCAACGGATAGAACC
>Ga0210396_10000502_pt1 | contig 51619 bp, 37 predicted proteins | sample IncBWH17OmetaG_FD_155466 | JGI IMG/M metagenome (GOLD analysis project Ga0210396, IMG submission 155466) | Forest soil microbial communities from Barre Woods Harvard Forest LTER site, Petersham, Massachusetts, United States - Inc-BW-H-17-O ... | reverse complement strand
TGGTGATATTGCAGTTGACTGGAAACATGGAGAAACAATATGGGTTGGAACAGGCGAAAACAATTCAAGCCGTTCATCGTATGCAGGTGTAGGTATTTTTAAGAGTTCTGATAAAGGAAAAACATGGGAGTACAAAGGCTTAGGCGAGTCGCAGCATATTGGCAGAATAGTTATTGACCCGAATGATCCGAATATAGTTGATGTGGCAGTATTAGGCCACCTATACACAGCCAATGACGAGCGCGGAGTTTACAAAACAACTGATGGAGGTAAGAGCTGGAAGAAAACCTTATTTATTGATAACAATACAGGAGCCATTGATATAACTATGGATCCAACTAACTCAAAAGTATTATATACTGCTATGTGGCACCGTACTCGCAGGGCATGGAACTTTGAAGGCAGTGGTGCTACAAGTGGTATTTACAAAAGTACCGACGGTGGTGAAACATGGGCTCTACTCACAACTAAAGAAAGTGGCTTCCCAACAGGAAACGGAGTAGGAAGAATTGGACTTGCCATTTATCCTAAGAACCCAAACATTGTATATGCAGTATTAGATAACCAGGATGACAGAGGTATTAAAAAGAAAAAAAGCAGTGGCTTGACAAAAGATACTCTTCGCAATATGACAAAGGCCGCATTCCTGACCTTGAGTGATTCAATAGTGGAGAAATACCTGCGGGATAATGGTTTTGAAGAAGAATACACCGGCGAAAGGGTAAAGAACATGGTAAAAGCTGACAGCATAAAACCTTCAAGCCTGGTAGATTATTTAGAAGATGCGGAAACTCAAATAAGTGAGACCAATGTAAAAGGTGCTGAAGTATATCGTTCTGATGATGCAGGAAAAACATGGAAAAGAACTCATGAAGGTTATTTGGATGAAGTAGTTAATACATATGGCTACTACTTCGGGCAAATAAGGGTTTCAGCATTTAACCCTGATAAGATATTTATTGTTGGAGTACCTATTATCAAATCGGTTGATGGTGGTAAAACATTCCGTTCGGTTGATGCGGGCAATACACACGGGGATTTTCACGCATTATGGCTAAGCCCTAATTACGACGGGCATATTATTGTGGGGTGTGACGGTGGTATCAATATTAGTTATGATGATGGCAAAACATATTTCAAAGCCAACACGCCGGCAGTTGGTCAATTCTACAATATAAATGTTGACATGGAAAAACCATACAATGTATATGGTGGCCTGCAGGATAATGGTGTTTGGTACGGCCCATCGACCAACCAGGATAATATGGAATGGTACCAGGAAGGACAATATCCTTTTAAACGTATTATGGGTGGAGATGGTATGCAGGTGATGGTTGACACGCGCGATAATGCAACATGCTATACAGGATTTCAATTTGGATATTACTACCGGGTAAATAAAAATACCGGCGACTCTAAATTTATTCAGCCCAAGCACAAACTAGGCGAAAGGCCATTGCGCTTTAACTGGGAAACACCTATCTGGTTATCGAAACATAACCAGGATATATTGTATATGGGTTCTGATAAGTTCCACCGTGCAATGAACAAAGGCGATGATTTTAAAACTCTTACCCCTGACCTTACTAAAGGAGGCAAGAAAGGAAATATTCCGTATGGAACAATTACCACTATCAACGAATCGCCTTTAAAATTTGGCTTGCTTTATATAGGCTCAGATGATGGCCTTATTTATGTTTCGCAAGATGATGGATATAACTGGAAGAAGATTTCGGACAATCTTCCGCAGAACCTAAAAGTAACAAGGGTGTCGGCTTCTAATTTCGATACAGCAACTGTATATACTTCTTTAAGCGGATATTTCAATGACGATTTCACTCCATACGTTTATATGTCAAAGAACTACGGCAAGACCTGGGAACAAATGGGCACCGACCTGCCAATGGGCGAGATAGTGAACGTAGTTAAAGAAGACCCAAAGAACAAAAACATTGTTTATGTTGGAACCGACAACGGATTATATGTTTCATTGAACAGAGGTAAATCTTTCATGCATTTTTCAGGCGGCTTACCAGCCGTATCGGTGCATGACCTGATCGTGCATCCGCGCGATAATGATTTAGTTGTGGGTACACACGGGCGTTCCATATATATAGCCCATGTTGAAGAACTGCAACAACTTACGGATAGCGTATTGACAAAAGACATATTTGTTTTCAAGACCAATTCGGTTAAATACAGAGCAAATTGGGGTAAAATACCCGTATCGTGGAGTGATACTATTGAAGGCAAAACAACATTCTCTTATTATCTAAAAGAAAAAGGCATCACAACTTTGACTATCAAAACATCAGGAGAGAATAGTGTTGTATTGAAAACAATAAAGGATACCGATAAAGCTGGGTTGAATTATGTACACTATGATATTAGCATTGATTCTATTAATAAAGAACAATACCAAGCTGCATTGAATGCAGATAAGAATTTAAATGCTGATGATAAGAAACTGGATAGAGCAGATAACAAAAAGTATTACCTGAGGCCTGGTAAGTATGAAGTTGTAATAGAAACGCAAAAAGGAGTTAGATCAAAAGGAAGCTTTACTGTTAAACCGGCTGAGAAGCACCAGGAGGAAGCAGGAGAACCGGGAGAGTAATCTTAGTAGGTATAGAACTTGGTAGATTCCTGACGGTAGATAGGTAATATCCATCCTACCCTGAAACCGCTTAATAAGTCATGCTTGTTTTGTGAATCCATTTTCATGAGGTCGAAATCGTAACGAAGCCCTTGTGTAAATGCTTGTGTAAACTCAAAACCGGCAAAGAAATTAAGCATCCGCATATTACCTAAGTATTGGTAACCCACAAATTCCGTAAAACAAAAACCTTGAGTTAAGCGGTCATAACCCTGTTCATACAAGCTATCTACCTGTGGGGTATTAGGAGCTTGAATACGTATATGATGCCTTATATAGCCTCCATTTAGAGTAACTAAAATGCCCGAGTTAGGGTTAGGCTTGCTAAACGTAAATAGCTTCCCAACTGAGAATTGAATATCATATCCTCTTTCAAAATAACTTACTGAAGGATAAGTACCGTCGTTTGCAATAAGGTTGCGATCGCTAGTAGCAATGCTATCAAATATGCTAGTATTGCGCAGTACATTACCAAAAATAAAAGCCCCTTGTGCTCCAAATATCCAATTGTTCTTAGTTTTATAGTAGGCCCCTATCTGAACATTCGAATTCCAACCAAAATCTTTTGCAAGATCACCACCTGGTAATTGAGCGGCATATGAAGCCTCTACAAGAACTCCTGTAGCAACAGAATCCTTTACGTTGTATTGAGCCATTGCAGGCTTATACAAACAAAAAGCTAAAACTATTATTAAGCTATATGAAGCTTTACGCATATATTATTTTGAAGGAGTAGCAGGTCCTTTATCATCTTCAGGTAACATAGTAAACATGCTCTTATTTTGGAATGACATAAGTTGCTGCATAGTACGTTGCATACCATCTGATGAACCATCGAGGAATATTACATTACCCTTTCCGGCTTCTGCAAAATTCTTGATAGCCTCTGTCCACATAGAGAACATAATAACCGACATATCGGCATTGATACTTTGCATTTCTTTTGCAGCAGCCAAAATACCTTTTGCAACTTCAGCTCTGAACAATGCAACACCTTGTCCGCGTAATTGTGCAGCCAAACGTTCAGCTTCAGCAGTGATACGGATAGCGTTACCTTCTGCTTCTGCAGCTTTGGTCTTAGTGATAAGCAATGCCTGTCCTTCGTTCTCAGCAGCTTGTTTCAGGTTATTTGCAGCAACAACTTTCGCCATCGATTTCATAATAGCATCATCGAAAGCGATATCGTTAAGCTGCATATCGATCAGGTGGTAACCCCATCCTGCTAATGTCGGATCTAATTGTTCTTTTACGTGTACCACAATTTCGCCTCTCAGGCCTAATATTTCCGCTTGTTTAAGGTTGGCAACATAACTACGTATAGCACCTTCAATGGTACGGATAAGAGCCTGCATCAGGTTCTTATTATCGATAAACTTAAACGCTACATTTAATATGGTCGACTCCTGTTGGTCCATAACTGCAAAAAGTAACATGGCCTTAAAGTTTACATTGGCCTGGTCTTGTGTTATTGCCTGGAACTCCAACTCCACTGAGTTATTCTGAATACTTATACGGCGGTATATAGCCTCAATAAATGGTATTTTAAAATTAAGACCCGGAGTAAGTATTCTTTTGTACTTACCAAAAACAGTTATAACAGCAATATAACCCTGTTGTACCGTTACAAAACCTGAGAAAATAAATGCGATTGCAAAAAGTGCAACGGCGCCTAAAATAATATTGTTCATTTTTTATGGATTTAAGGAGGCAAGTTAGCAATTTTCCGCTGACCCATATAATCTTAAAGAGCAACAAGGGCAAAGGCAAAAATGCCTACCTTCGCGTAAAATTGCACATCCTATGCAAACAGCAGTGAAGAAGATACAAATGGTCGACCTTATTGGCCAATATGAAAAGATACAACCCGAGATCGATAAAGCCATATTAGACGTAGTCCGTTCGTCGGCATATATAAATGGCCCGGAGGTAAAGAATTTCCAGGCTGAACTTGAAAAGTACCTGGGCGTAAAACATGTTATTCCTTGTGCCAATGGTACCGATGCCCTGCAAATAGCTATGATGGCATTAGGCTTAAAGCAAGGTGATGAGGTAATTACCGCTGATTTCACTTATGCTGCAACGGCAGAAGTCATTGCACTATTGGGTCTAAAACCTATATTGGTTGATGTTTACCCAGATACTTTCACCATAAATATTGAGGCTATTAAAAAGGCTATTACTCCAAATACAAAAGCCATTGTCCCGGTTCACCTGTTTGGCCAATGCGCTGAAATGGAAGAACTAATGAAACTGGCTAAAGAGCATAACTTGTATATAATTGAAGACGTGGCTCAAGCCATTGGGGTAGATTATACATATGCTGATGGCAAGAAAGTAAAAGCCGGAACCATAGGCCATATAGGATGTACCTCCTTCTTCCCTTCCAAAAATTTAGGTTGCTATGGAGATGGTGGGGCTATGTTTACCAATAATGAGGAACTGGGAAAGAAAATGAAAATGATCGCTAATCATGGCCAATCGGTACAATATTACCACGATGTTATTGGCGTCAATTCGCGCTTAGACAGTATACAGGCAGCTGTATTGAGAGTCAAGCTCCGCCATTTAGATGAATATGCAACAGCCCGCCAAAAAGCGGCAGCTTACTACGACAAGGCATTAGCTAACCATCCTAAAATTCAAATACCTGCTCGTAATACTCATTCGACTCACGTATTTCATCAATATACTTTGGTATTAAAAAATGCTGACCGCAATAAACTCAGGGAGCATTTAGCCTCGAAAGAAATACCTGCCATGATCTATTACCCGGTTCCTTTGCACCTGCAAAAGGCATACAAAGACCCGCGTTACACAGAAGGTGCTTTCCCGGTTACTGAGAATCTTTGCAAATCGGTAATTTCATTACCGATACATACGGAGATGAATGAGGAAACTCAAGGCTATATTGTAGCTTCGGTACTGGAGTTTTTGAAGTAATCCCAAGCCCACCCTACCCTCTCTAAGGGAGGGAAATAAAAAACCCAACATCAAATTAGTGTTGGGTTTAAATCTATATATCCAGTCTCCCCACAGGGGAGATTAGAGGGGCCAGATCAAGCTGCTCCTGTTTTACGTACAGTCTGCTTTTGAACAGAAGCTGAATGGGTACGAGGTTTACCCGTAGCCCTTTGAGTTTTTGCATGAGTAGGCTTAGCCTTCATATTATCTGCCGGTAAAGCTCCTTTTGTTTCTTCTTCACCTTCAGCCTTAGGTTCATCAAAGTTCAGCATATCTGCCTTTTGCAGAATGTTGTACCATTGAATAAGCTTACGCACATCAGAAATATGTACACGATCCTTATCGAATTCAGGTAATACTTCACCAAAATATTTCAATAACTCAGGTTCATCGGTCTTGTGGTCAACCGGGGTAGCGCCTTTGTTTTCCTTATCACTTATTTTTTTAAATACTTCGCCAAGCGGCATATCCTTATCGGTGCAATACACGCTGATTGCCTCTAAGGTATGTACACGCTGGGTAGCATATACAGGCATACGTTTTTTATCAACTACTGATTCTACAATAACGCTGTTCTTCGATTGAGCTATTGTTTTAAAAAGGCCACTCTGGCCAGATACTGCTATAATTTCACTTAAATTCATGTGTCTGTGTTTTGATGCAAATATAGGGTTTTTATTAGATACATGGAACGCAGATCACGCTGATAGTTTAAGATAAAATAAGATTTTTCAGCTTCATTACTGATTTTTTATTATTTGCTTTATTTATTCATCAGTGTTCATCATAATAATCCGTGTCATCTGCGTTCTATCCACGATAAAAAACCTTTACCTTTGGGCAAAACCTTTATTATCATTTTATGAAACTTGCCAATTATATACAGGGAAAATGGATAGAAGGAGACGGAGATGGTGTTCCGCTCTTTAATGCAGTAACAGGCCAACAAATAGCTGAGGCCACCACCAACGGCACAGACTATAATGCCATGCTGGAATATGCACGCAATGTAGGTGGACCAAAACTGCGTAAAATGACCTTCCATGAGCGCGCTTTGATGCTTAAGAAACTGGCGCTTTACCTGACCGAGAAAAAAGATATTTTCTATAAGATGTCATATGCTACGGGGGCTACCAAAGTAGATTCGTGGATAGACATAGAAGGTGGTATCGGCAACCTGTTTGTATATGCCAGCAAAGGCAGGCGCGAATTGCCTAACGAACCATTTTTTGTAGATGGCAAACCCGAAGCGATATCTAAGAACGGCACATTTTTAGGTCACCATATTTGCGTTCCGCTTGAAGGAACAGCAGTGCATATCAATGCATTCAACTTCCCATGCTGGGGAATGCTCGAAAAGATAGCAGTTAACCTGCTTGCAGGTGTTCCGGCTATTGTAAAGCCTGCAACAGTCACATCGTACCTTACACAAGTAATGGTAAAGGAAATTGCAGCATCGGGTATATTACCTGATGGCGCTTTGCAATTACTCTGCGGTAGCACAGGCGATTTGTTAGATCACTTAACTCTTCAAGATGTGGTAACCTTTACAGGCAGTGCATCAACCGGGAAGAAACTAAAATCGCATCCTAATATTTTAGAGAACTCGATCCGTTTTAATATGGAGGCCGATTCACTCAACTGCTGCATATTGGGCCCTGATGCACAACCCGGCACAGCTATATTCGACCTGTTCATAAAAGAAGTAGCGAAAGAAATGACCGTGAAAGCAGGGCAAAAATGTACTGCTATTCGTCGTACCATTATACCTGAGAATTTAGCACAACCTGCAATAGAAGCACTGAAGAAAAGACTAGGCACAATCGCCATGGGTGACCCTCAGGCAGAAGGTGTAAGAATGGGCCCGTTAGCCGGCAAAGACCAGGTAAAAGAAGTATTAGAAAAAGTAAAGGAACTGCAAAAGAGCTGCCAGACCGTTTATGGTAACTACGATGATTTTGAAGTAATGGCCGCCGATAAAAAGAAAGGCGCTTTCTTCCCATCTATGTTATTGTATGCTGCTGACCCAATCCATAACAAAGCACCTCACGAAATAGAAGCATTCGGGCCAATAAGCACCATTATGCCTTATAAGAACATTGCAGATGCAGCATTGCTGGCGCGTATGGGCAAGGGCAGTTTGGTTGGTTCGGTGTTTACCGAAAATGATGACTACGCCCGAGAAATAGTATTGGGTACTGCGGCTTATCATGGCCGTATGGTAATTATAAATTCACGTTGTGCAGCAGAAAGCACCGGCCACGGTTCGCCTCTACCCCACTTGGTACACGGTGGACCAGGCAGAGCAGGAGGCGGAGAAGAAATGGGCGGTATGCGTGGCATATTCCATTACATGCAACGTACTGCTATACAATCGCACCCGACAACCATAATGAAGATAACCAATGTTTACCAGCCTAAAGCTGAACAGACAGAAGAAATCGTTCATGCTTTCCGTAAACATTTCGAAGATTTGAAAATTGGTGAAACCGTTGTAACACATAAACGTACCGTAACCGAGGCAGATATTGTAAACTTCGCCAACATTAGTGGAGACAACTTCTATGCTCACATGGATGTAACTTCATTAGAAGGCACTATGTTTACCAGCCGTGTAGCACACGGATATTTTGTACTATCTGCTGCTGCTGGTTTATTTGTTGACCCTAAGAAAGGCCCTGTACTTGCAAACTATGGCTTAGATGAATGCCGCTTTGTGAAACCCGTTTATGTTGGTGCCACTATTGGCGTACGCTTAACCGTGAAGGAAAAAGTAGCCAAGGAAAACCGTGAGGGCGAAATACCTCAGGGTATTGTTAAATGGCAGGTAGATGTATATGACGAAACAGGTGAAACTGTAGCACTTGCAACCATATTGACCATTGTAGCGAGGAAGAACAAGTAATCTCGTTAATTTAAACATTATAGTTGGAAGCCCGAAAGGGCTTCTTTTCTTTACCAATATGCCCAAAAATAGCGTAACTTCGCGCTTCCGAAAAACAAACAGATGATATCAGTAGCAAATCTTTCTTTACGATACGGCAAAAGAGTACTCTTTGATGAGGTTAATATAAAATTTGCTCCGGGCAACTGCTATGGTGTAATTGGTGCCAATGGTGCCGGTAAATCTACATTCCTTAAAATACTTTCAGGCGAAATAGACCCTACCACTGGTCAGGTTATTATAACCCCCGGCGACCGTATGAGTGTTCTGAAACAGAACCACTTTGAATTTGACGCTTATCCTGTCTTACAAACGGTTATGATGGGCAATAAAAAGCTTTGGGCCATTATACAAGAAAAGGAAGCATTGTACGCCAAACCTGACTTTAGCGATAAGGATGGCCTTAAAGCTGCAGAATTGGAAACTCATTTTGCAGAGATGGAAGGCTGGAATGCTGAAAGTGATGCTGCTAACTTGTTAAGCGACCTTGGTGTTAAGGAAGAATTCCATAATACGCTTATGGCAGATTTGAACGGAAAAGAAAAGGTGCGTGTACTTTTGGCGCAGGCTCTTTATGGCAACCCTGATATATTGTTACTGGATGAGCCAACCAACGACCTTGACGTTGACACAATTACATGGCTGGAGAATTTCTTAGCTGACTTTCAAAACACAGTAATCGTAGTATCTCACGACAGGCACTTTTTAGATGCCGTATGTACACACGTTGCCGATATTGACTTTAGTAAAATACAATTATATACTGGTAACTATACCTTCTGGTACGAATCGAGCCAGTTGGCACTACGCCAGCGCGCCGACCAGAATAAAAAGGTGGAAGATAAGCGTAAGGAGTTACAGGAATTCGTTGAGCGTTTCAGTGCAAATGCTTCTAAATCGCGCCAGGCAACAAGCCGTAAAAAGCTATTGGAGAAATTGGTAGTGGATGAAATAAAAGCATCAACACGTAAATACCCGGGTATTATTTTCAAGGCTGACCGTGATTGCGGCGACCAGATATTAACTGTTGAGAAACTTACAAAGGCTTCTCCTGAAGGAGTGCCTTACTTCTCTAACGTTAACTTCACAGTTGATAAGGGAGATAAGATCGCTTTCCTTTCAAAAGAACATATTGCCATAACTACCTTTTTCGAAATCATTACAGGTGCCGAAACAGCAGATTATGGTGAAGTTAAGTGGGGAAGCACCATTACCAAATCGTATCTGCCTAACGAAAATGCTTCATTCTTTAAAGAAGATTTGAACCTGGTGGATTGGCTGCGTCAATATTCAAAAGATAAATTAGAAACCTATATACGTGGCTTTTTGGGCAAGATGCTTTTCTCAGGTGAAGAATCATTAAAGAAAGCGAATGTAATATCAGGTGGGGAAAAAGTAAGGTGTATGCTATCGCGCATGATGCTTACCAATGCCAACTGTCTTATTTTAGATGAGCCTACTAACCACCTCGATCTTGAATCTATTACCGCATTTAATAATGCCCTTAAGGACTGGAAGCATATTATTCTGTTCACATCACATGATCATGAGTTTGTGCAAACCGTTGCTAACCGCATTATAGAACTTACACCTACCGGCATAATTGATAAGCGCATGCCTTATGATGATTACATTAAAGATGAAAACATCAGGGCTCAGCGCGAAAAGATGTATCAAAGTGCTAAGGTTAAGGCGTAATTAAGGCCTAGACTACGGTTGAGGTTTTAGTTTACCTTCTCCAGGTAAACTACAGTAGAGTCGGTTACTCCAGGGTATTCTTTCTTTATGGTTTTATAACCGCTCCGGTTGAAATAAAGTTCAACAGCGTTTGAGCCTCCAATCCCGTGAAACTCAAAATACCCTTCCTTATTAGAATATGTTCTTCTTGTAAATGAATTTGTCGGGTCTTCCTTTGCTTGTTTCCCAATTGCAACACTGTCAATTGGTTTTCCTGTTTGCCTGTCAAGTACATATCCCCGAACTCCTTGAACGGCATCACAACCTATAAGCATTACAGCAATAAATAAAAACAAAGTGGTTCTTATTTTCGAAAAGAATAAATTACTTAGCCCTTTTATACCTTAACTCTAAAGCGCCTGAATAGATATCAGCCTGTGGGATACTTTGAAACAAGGTCAGCCAGTTATCGTTCAATACTTGTATAGGTAGGCAGGAGTCATTTTGTTTTCCATCGGTAATGGTATGTTCTACAATATAGAAGCCTGTTATGCTATTTACAAACGAAGCCCCGCAATGGGTTTCTGAAAGCTCATAGGCATTTACTCTGTTGCGATGATTTGGGATTCCATTTTTATTTTGCCTTAAATAGAAAATAGAATCTTTAGTAATAAGTATCTTAACAGTACTGTCATCAACCATTACCCAGGTACCCATCAATTTTTTCCTGGCATCAGATGCAGTGCTTAATTTTTCACCGGTATCATGATTTTGGCTCTTGCCAGTAACAATAATGCTTAAGATAAACAGGATACTTAATAAGGTTTTGAATTGAATGGCTCTCGGAGTAAGCTTTATCATCATGATAGTCTGGTGTTAAATCCCAATTGCAATCTCAGCCATTCTCTCTGTCATCCCAAATTTACCTACCTCTGAATCTTTAATTACCCTGCTAATTCTATCTCTGAATTCTTCAGAATAATTATCCGCCTCTATCAGCTTAATTGCTTGCTCAAAGGTAGCTAAAATGCTGTTATAGAATGTTATACTGCGCTTACTATTATGTTTAAGGGCATCAACACCACATTCAACACGATGTATCATTAAATCGACAGTATCTCTTTCGTAAATACTTATCTTCTTAAACTCAGTAAGGAGCTTGTTCAAATTCAAATTTGTGCTCCGTTCCTTAGGATTCGGTAAAGCATAAATATCTCTTATTTTCCTTTTATACTTTTCAAGAACAGGGTTTGCCTCATTTGAAAGTTCAGCGGCATAAAACTCTTTTACATTCTTAAACTTATCGAAAAGAGTTATAACTTCCCTTATGAGATCCTCCTTATCAGATCTGTTAAGATGTTTTAAAAGTGTTTTTTTTGTAAGCTTGGACACGATACAATTAATTAAGCTTTATCCCTGTCTCTTCAATGGTTATAAGGCGAGATTTGTATAATCCACCAATTGCCTTCTTAAAGGTCTTTTTACTTATACCGAACATTTTATAAATATCCTCAGCAGGGCTCTTATCGACCAATGCAATAAACCCTTTTTCTTCTTTCAGCTTATCTAAAATATTTTTCGATACTTCATCTACCTTTTCATAGCCGGGCTTATCAATGATAAGATCTATTTTCTTGTCTTCCCGAATCCTCTTTATATAGCCTTTGGTCTTTTCTCCTCTTTCCAGTTCTCTGAATACATCACTATTATAAACCACTCCAGTATGGGTGTTATTTATAATGGCCTTATATCCAATATCGGTGTGACTATATAGTATCAGGTCAACTTCTTGCCCTTCGGTAAACTCATGCGGAGTTTTATCTAAAAAGTCCTCAACCTTAGCAGAACCCACTATACGCCCGCTGACTTCATCAAGGTATATATGCACTACGTATGAATAACCTTCCTCCATCTTTTGCCTTTGTTCGCGGAACGGCACAAAAAGATCTTTCATTAAACCCCAAATGAGAAAAGCACCAATGCCACTTACCGATACAACCTCGAGCAAAGCAAAATCGCCTACTTGTGCTAAAGGTTTTTCAGTAGTGGCAATTATCCTGTCTTCAGAATCTAAATAAACAAATACATCTACTTCATCATCGATCTTGCAATCGACCGGAACATAACGTATTGGCATAAGTATTTCACCATGCTCCTCACCACCATCCAGGTAAGCGCCAAAATCCAAGATCTTCACAACGCGCATCAAATTCCATTTCCCGATTTCTACCATATGCTATATTTATTGCATCTATCAAAGATACGCTAAAGGACTCTATCTCACTTTTTCCCAGCAGTTCAGCCTTTCTTCAAACGCCGAAAATTTTAATTCGTAACTATCTGGTATTTCATTCACCGGAGTCCAATATGTTGCCAGTCTTGTGCCAATTTGCTTTTTAGACAACTGCCCGCTTACATAACGAGTATACATATTATAAAAACTAAAACCTCTTTCTACCGTGTTATCAATAACTGCAGCTTTATCCAGGTTTTCGTAAAATGCATTGAAACAATAAAAGGCATCGTACTCAACAAAGGGAATATCCATAATATTAGCATGGATATACTTCGCATTGCTAAGTCCATGACGCGATGATATCTTATTTGACATTTCAACCAGGTAATCTCTTTGTTCTACTCCTGTAAATATACCCTGGGTACACGATGCTCCTACCATACAAAACTTACCCACTCCAGAACCTATATCCAACACTTTAGTTCCGGGCTTTTCAGCTAAGAACTTTGCAGCAAGTTTCGCAACATCTATGGGTGTCCATTGATGATAGGCAAACTCCCTTATCTTATCAGGATAAATCAGGTTAAACTCTTCGTCACTTACTTCTAAATTCAATGACTTTGCTGCGGTTACCATACACTCAAATTGGGCGACAAAGATAAAAGAAAGGTAATTTACCTGATAAGAGTTACGAATCCATGCTTTGTACCCGGTGCACCCAAATAATCGCAGTAGGTAATAATGAAATAATATACCCCATCAGATGCAGGCAAATTAGTCTGCTGTATCTTCCCATCCCATCCACCTAATGGGTCTGTCCATTCATAAACTTTCACTCCCCAACGGTTAAATATTTCTGCTTTAAAACACTTTGCGCCCTTAATGGTTACTATAAATTTGTCATTGCTTCCATCTCCATTTGGTGTAAATACATTGGGAATATAAGTTCCGTTACAGTCTGTAGTATCAACATTAACAGGTTTCCTCGGGCTCAGACAACCACCTATAATATCACTTACATAATACGTATTCAAGCCATATATTGCAGTTGTGGTAAATGAAGGCCCCGTAGCTATAGGCGTTCCACCCGTAAGGGCAGAATACCAGGAAACAATACTAGTTGCAACTATCAGTGTAGCTGTTTCGCCGTAACAAACATTAGTATCAGCAATTACAGGAGGCTTAAGATTATTGGGTGTTACTGTTACCTTGCTCGAATCCTTTGCTTTACATCCGTCTGAATTTATGGTTGTCAATGTATACGTAGCCTGGGTTTTAATAACTATTGATTGGCCACTAATGCCACCCGGGTTCCATATATATTGAGTCATACCATTATTACCTGTAAGGGTAACAGAATCGCCGGCACAAAATGTTTCGGACCCTAAAGCTGTAATCTTAGCCAGGGGATTTGATGAAGTTAACGTAATAGAATAATTGGCAGTTATACCGCAACTAGTTATAGTACAACTATAAATTCCGGGGTTTCTAACTACCTGCACAGTATCATTACCACTTAAAGGAAATAACCATGTTACGGTTCCGCCACCTGCACCTATAGCATGTATCACGACAGAATCACCCGGGCAGATAGCATTGCTTGGCGTAGCAATAAGTTGCGGAGTTGCATAATTAGTTATTTCTGCTGTGTTTGATAATATAGGGGCGCAATACAAACTGGTATCTGTCAATATGCAATAATAAGAGCCTGCTGTTTTAACATAAATAGTAGAGCTATTACCACCTATTGGCCCAGTCGCGCCCTGCCATTGAAAGTTACCTGTACCCGAACAACTTAACATTAAAGAATCGCCGGGACAAATAACTCCATTGGTTGGAGTAACAAAAATTGTCGGAGCAGTTTTTGCTGAAACAACAACTGTCCAATCTGAAATTGCAGGGCACCCATAAGAATTCACAATCATTTCCGAAATACTATAAGTTCCTGACTTTTTCACCCATAAACTATCACGAGTACTTCCATTACTCCAGTGAAAACCTGAATTGGGTGTAAGCTTGGAAGCGATTAACAGAACAGAATCACCGGGGCAAATAGAATGAGCTCCTAGTATAGTATCCTGTAAAAGTGTTGGAACAGGAAATAGTTTTACATAAACAGAATCGTGCACCACATTAAGTGTTGAATCGCAAATATTTTTTCTTTTAATAGTATCAGTAATATGATACCAGCCTGAATCAGATGGCACAAATGAATTTGTTGATGGGCAATGAGTAATATTACTATAGGAAATACTACTTGGTGTTACTGACCATTTATTGGTTACGTATGGTAAACCGGGGGGAATACAAATTGAAGGGTTTTGCCCCAAATTGGTTATGCTGTCAAATGCAAGCATGCTGAAAGAACTTCCACGACAGAATGCAATAGAATCGTGTATACATTTTTCACACATCAATCCTGGCTTTATAGGTGGTAAAGAATCTTCAATAGTAACAGCAACACAAGTAGCACTATCACACCCAAATTTATTGTAGACATTAAAACAATAAGTGCCACTGCTTGTAACAGTAATGCTTAATGAAGTGGCAGTACTTCCACCCGACCATGCATATGTATTAGTGCCATAATTTCCACCTGTAAGTATTACATTTTTTTCACACACTATTATTGGTTTAGGGTGTTGGGCATTGGTATTCACCACCACATTATCGCTAATTGTGGGCGTAATCGGATTAGGCTCAATCACCACATATACACTATCATGACTTTGCAGGCAACCGTCAGTTGATGTTGCAGTAACATAGTACCAGCCATTTTTACTTACACTTGTGCTTTGACCCGCAGAACCGTTAGACCATTTGTAAGTATATGTGGGACCGGCCTGTGCACAGGTATTTGTATAAGCACTTAAAACACCCGAATTACAAAACGTAACAGTATCCTTACCCGCATTAATGCTCATACTATCAATCGGCCTGGTACATATATTTCCATTCCTCAGAAAAAAATCATAGGGTTGCCTATTAATATCAATCGGCTTTGCAATAAATATGTCACTACTGCCGGCTGTAGAAAAATAGGCAAAACTGCCATAACTAGGATCAGAGCAATAACTCAGATTACAGTTTAAAGGAGAAACATTATACCCAATATAATTCGGATCGGTTGTAATAACCATGTCCTGGTTAAAGCTACCGGCAGTATATATATCACCAGAACCATCGACCGAAATGCCATAACCCAAATTGTCTTTATGTCCACCTATTTGCCTGCTCCACTGCCATGTACCTGCAGCAGTGGTATATTCAGCCACAAATATATCCCAGGTACCCACTGAATTAAAAGTGCCTTGCCCGTACTGGTCTGCATAGCTATTAAAGCGGCATTCAAAGTTCCCAATTATATATGCATTACCTGAGCCATCAACTGAAATAGCTTTGGAAGTAACTGCGCTTGAGGAGCCATCTGATACATCCCACAGCAAATTACCTGAAGAGTTATATTTTGCCACAAAAATCCGGTTTGAATATGTATTAGAAAGTGTTACAACAGGGCTTACAAAAAAATTCAATGTGCCGGTAAAATCTCCGGTCAAATAAATATTTGAATTATTATCTACAGCAATACCATTTGCAATATTCATACTTCCGGCACCAGCAGATGTAAACCATTGTTCTTTCCCTGTACCGTCGTACTTTATCAGAAAAATTGCATTGTACATGCTACTGAAGTGAATATTGTCGAACGTAATTGTATCAGTGAACTGACCGGTAACATAGACATTGCCAGTAGGGTCGCACCCTATACCAAGTCCCCTATCGGTATGAGAGCCCGAACCCATTTTTGCCCAAAGAAAATTACCATTTGCATCGAGTTTAGTGGTGAATACATTCACATTATTTTTTGTACTTGTTAAAGAGAATGATCCAAACGTTGCAGTGCCTGCAAATTCACCCGTCACTAAAACATTTCCGCTATTATCAATAGTTATAGCGTTACCAATATCTGACATTGAGCCACCAGCAGTTGATACCCATACCAGGGCGCCTGTATTGTCATACTTGGCGATAAAAACATCCTGTAATCCTGTTGAGGTAATAGTTTTAGAACCAAAAGTTGCACTACCATAGTAAAATCCGGTAACATAACTATTGCCTGTTGCATCAGTCTTTATTGCCAACCCCCGGCATGAATTAACGCCGCCAGCCTTAACGGCCCATTGAAAAACACCATTCTTATCTGTTTTAGTAATGAACATATCTGAAATACCATTACATACAAGATTAAATGTCCCAAAATTTGCGGAGCCTGAAAAATATCCTGTTGTGTAAGTGTTTCCACTGCCATCTGATGAAATACTATAAGCCTCATCAATAGTAGTTCCACCAGCTCTCTGCATCCAATAACTCTGTGCAAAAGAATTACCTGCAAACAGAAGAGACAGGATATAGAAGAAAACTATAATGTATTTTTTACCGAATATCATTTAGAGTAGTTGGTTTTAAAGACATTGGAAAGATGATAACGTTTATTCAAAAATACTAATAATTTGCGAGTCCTGCAATGGCTAAGCTAAACAGGTATAGCTTACTGGCTTTCTTCTATTTTATCATGGCAAAATAGCCAATTTTATAAAAGTCGAGCAGGAACATATTAGCAAAGCCTGAACAAAACATAGGTCTTAGGAAAGGCTTCTTTATAAAAAAGACCAGGCGCACCAGGAAGAGCAAACCATATTTCTTCAATTTCAAATACACTCTGAGCAGTGCTATATCATTGACAAACTCTGTATTCTTCCCCATAAATACCATAATGCTTTTGAGGTTCCGGAGAGCTGATTCCGTATTCTCCATAAATACTACGTTGCTATTAAGTTCGGCATGCAAAACAACATTATCAATATGCTTTATAGAAACACCGTTGTGCTTTAGCTCATATCCAAACAGGGTATCCTCATGTCCATACCCAACTACATTCTCGTTGAGTTGTATCTTTTCAAAAACCTTTCGCTCCACCACAAAATTGTTTGTCATAAACGAAGCATTCGGGTTCATTTGCCTTATTATAACAGGCTTGCTTTCCTTTTCTCTACCATACTTCCAGTGCAACCTGAAATTCCTGTCAGGTTCAACATCAGTATACACCCGGCCACCGCAAATTAGCTTTTCACCTTTCTCTATTTCAGTTATATAGTTTGTCAGGAACTGCTTATCCAATATTTCAGAATCACAATCAAGGAACAAGAGATGATCATACTTCACATATTTCAAGAATAAATTCCTGATCTTTGCCCTGCCAATATTCTCAGGCAATTGTATATACTTTACCAGATCTGAACCAAGCTTACCGTTCTCTTTTCTGAATTGCTCATTTGAATGGTCATCAATAACAATAATCTCAACAGGCACATTCAATTGCATTGCCTGTTCTGATAAAGCCTTAACAAGCTTACCAACATTAACATTATAAACAGGTATGCAGACTGATAACATAATTGCGTACTAAAGTACTTAAGATAGTGTTTAAGAAAACTCCTCTTTTTCAAAATTATTATATATTAGCCGTATGAAACTAATGCGCTTACACCTTTATTACCGTGCTTATCCTTATAAGGACTAAGCCCTATGTGCATTGTACAATAACCAAAACAACAATATTCCAGTAAAGGCTTACCCAACAAGTAAGCCTTCTTAATTTTATAAACCGGCACACATGAACAGGCCAACACAACAGATCTATGAGAACTATACCCCACACGACTTTGCTGTTTGGGAAACCCTCTTTAACAGGCAGATAAACCTGCTTACTGAAACAGCCTCGAAGGAGTATCTGAAAGCTCATAAGACCATCAACTTCTCCCCAAAGGAGATACCTGACTTTAGGAAGGTCAATTCCATATTGGGTGACATTACCGGATGGAACCTGCATGTGGTACCTTGTATAAGCCCGCAGAAGGACTTCTTCCAATTGCTATCTCAGAAGAAGTTCACAGCCACCTGCTGGTTGCGTGCTATGGAACAACTCGATTACCTGGAAGAGCCCGATATGTTCCATGATGTGTTTGGTCATGTGCCTTTGCTGACCAACAAGAGCTACTGTGACTTCTTCAAAGGCATAAGCACCATTGCCCTTGAACATATTGAGAACCCATTGGCAGTTGAGCTGTTGGGTAAGATATACTGGTTCACCATTGAGTTTGGCCTGATACGTGAAGAAGGCAAGATGAAGATATATGGTGCCGGCATCATGTCATCGTTTGGTGAGGTGAAGCATTGCCTGAGCGATAAGGTAACCCGCCTGGACTTTGATGTGGAGAAGATATTCTCGACCGAGTACCGCAACGACCAGATGCAAAACCTCTACTATGTGATCGATTCGTATGAGCAGCTTTACAACTCATTAGATGAGATAAACACAGGCCTGAAACGCAGGCTGCAAAGGGCTTCCGAGATAAACATATAAGCATCCGATATTAACATTGCTATTTTAAAAACTATTCATTTTTAGCAAAATTTGAAATAGTAAGAGGCCTAATTTTGTTCAGTGAATAAACACTACAACAAATATGGGTCAATCTGCAGGATTCTCGTCCTCGTTCTCCTCTTTACCGGCTGCGCCACTTCACGCAAGGCTGAACGCTCTCATAAAGCGGCTGAAGAAGCGAAAGAAAAGGAAATTAAAGAGAAGTACGCCGCTAAACTTGCGGTCAGTGCAGATAACATTACCAATTACACACTGTATTCTTTCATAGACGATTGGTACGGTACTCCTTATCATTACGCAGGCCATTCAAAGAACGGTATTGACTGCTCCGACTTTGCCACCATACTCTACCAAACCGTTTACGGCCGTGACATCTCCGGCACTGCAGGCGACCAGTTCGAGAAGTGCAGGGTGATTGCCAAGGACAACCTCGAGGAAGGTGACCTGGTCTTCTTCAAGATCAACAGCAAGAGTGTGAGCCATGTAGGGGTCTACCTTCAGAACAACAAGTTCGTTCATGCAAGCGTACATAACGGAGTGATTATCAGCGACCTTGACGAGACCTATTACAAGCAATACTTTTACAAAGGCGGAAGGATAAGACCTTAGGCCCCCATTATATTGGTAATGGCCGAATCGTAGTCTTTCTTTAAGGTATTTACATCGCCCAGCGATTCTTCATCCACCACAAACTCTTTACCAACCACAACACCCAGCATACTGAATTCAGCATTGGTTTTAAGCATGTGTTCTACAAAGGCATCTTCTTTACCCGGGCTAACCGATACCACTACCCTGCTCTGGCCTTCACCAAAGAGGAATGCATCTTTACGCACTACCCCGTCCGAATTGATATCGAAACCGAGTCCGCGTGGCATAGCTGATTCAGCAAGGGTAACAAACAAACCGCCATCCGAACAATCGTGAGCCGATTCTATAAGGTCTGCGGCAATAAGACCCTTCACTGCTGCCTGTACTTCAAATTCCTCATCGAGGTTAAAATGCGGCGCAGGCGATTCTTTCACCTGGTGGTATGAATAGAGATATTCTGAACTGCTGATGTCATCGTGGCACTCGCCAACCAAATATATCAGGTCACCCTCTTTTTTGAAATCGAGGGTCATGGTCTTGTTCTTATCTTTTACAATGCCCAGCATGCCAATGGTTGGTGTCGGGAACACAGGGCCCTCATATGATGACTGGTTGTAGAAACTTACGTTACCACCCGTTACCGGGGTATTGAACTTCCTGCAAGCCTCGCCAATGCCTTTTATGGCATTCACAAACTGCCAGAACACTTCCGGGTTATAAGGGTTACCAAAGTTCAGGCAGTTCGTTATCGCAACTCCTTCGCCACCCGAGCATACAATGTTGCGGGCCGCTTCACTCACTGCAATGGCAGCGCCTACTTGAGGGTCGGCATATACGTAGCGCGAATTACAATCTACCTTAAGAGCCAGCGCGCAATTAGCTTTCTTAACGTTCACAATAGCAGCATCCGAAGGCTTGTTGGTGCTCATGTTCACCGTGCCCACCATCGAATCGTATTGCTCGTATATCCATTTCTTCGATGCTATGTTAGGGTGAGTTAAAAGGAACTCAGCCACCTCAGCATAGTCTTCCGGTTGTTGTATAGTATCAATATCAAATTTCTTAAATTCTTTATAGTATGCAGGCTCTTTAAACTCGCGCATATACACAGGCGCACCGCCACCAAGCACCAGCACTTCTGCCGGTACATTAGCAACCAATTCGCCATGCATGTAATACTTCAGGTCCTTGCTGTCGGTCACTTCGCCAATAACGGCATAGTGAAGATCCCATTTCTTCATCACATCTTCCACTTCCTTCTCGCGGCCCTTCTCCACAATCACCAACATACGCTCCTGCGATTCCGAAAGCAATATTTCAAAAGGCTGCATATTGTGCTGGCGCAGCGGCACCTTGTCGAGGTGTATTATCATCCCGCTTTCGCCCTTGGCCGACATCTCTGATGTGGAACAGGTAATACCTGCCGCACCCATATCCTGCATACCAACAACTGCTCCGGTCTTTATCACCTCAAGCGATGCTTCCAGCAACAGCTTTTCCTGGAAGGGATCGCCCACCTGTACCGATGGAAGGTCCTCTGCCGAGTCCTCCGTAATATCGGCCGATGCAAAGGTGGCGCCATGTATGCCGTCCTTGCCCGTAAACGAACCAATAATATAAACAGGGTTGCCTGCACCTTTGGCTATTGCCGATGCCTGCTTGCCCACTTTCACAATACCTACCGACATAGCGTTCACCAGCGGGTTTACATTATAACAATCGTCAAAGAACACCTCGCCGCCAACCGTAGACACGCCAAAAGCGTTGCCATAATCTCCAATGCCCTTTACCACACCTTTCACCAGCCACTTGGTACGCTCGGCATTAAGGTTGCCAAAACGCAGCGAGTTAAGCTGTGCTATAGGGCGGGCGCCCATGGTAAATATATCGCGGTTTATGCCGCCCACGCCCGTTGCAGCTCCCTGGTAGGGCTCCACGGCCGATGGGTGGTTGTGCGATTCTATTTTAAAGGCGCAGCCATAGCCCTCGCCAATATCTACCAAGCCGGCGTTCTCCTCGCCTGCCTTGGCCAGCAAATGCTCGCCATCGCGCGGAAGGGTCTTTATATAGTGTATCGAATTTTTATACGAACAGTGCTCGCTCCACATTACCGAAAATATGCTCAACTCGGTATAGTTTGGCGTGCGGCCCAATACCGCTTTTATCTTGTCAAATTCCTCTGCCGATAGTCCCAGTTGCTGGGCTATTTCCAAGGTTACCTTTGGTGTTTTTTCTATTACTTCCATTGTCTGTTATTATTCTGCCGCAAAGATATATATACCCCTTTTATCCCCCTATTAATTTTATGAACACTTTTTGTCATTCTGAGCGGAGCGAAGAATCTGTTCCATTTTGTTGTCATTCTGAGTGTAGCGAAGAATCTATTCCTTATTCCGCCCTCTTCCATTCTTCTCCCAAGCGGGAGAAGCGTTACTTTGTCATGCTGAGCCTGTCGAAGCATCTTAATTATCTTTTTCACATTCCCGTCATTGCGAGCGGAGCGCGGCAATCTTACCATCTTGTTAAGTTCTTGGGCGCTCCGTCATTGCGAGGTACGAAGCAATCTTACCAACTAGTTTATTTGTATTGTGCACAGTTCTTTGCATCTATGGGTCCATTCCTGATTATTTCCTCTCCACCTCACGTGCCCTTGCTTTTTTGTCATTCTGATCCGACTACTGGCGGAGAAGAATCTGTTCCAATACATTTCACCACAGATTGCCCAGATTTTCACAGATTCGTAATTCTTAATTTTTAATTCGTAATTGAATAAAGCCTCACGTGCCGTTACTTGCCCCCGCTGGAGGGTGCAATTCGGGGAGGATTTTTTTTAGTACAATGGCACTCATAATTCATAACTTATAGCTTCGCAAGCAATCTCATTTCACTCTTTTTGAAACATAAAAAAACGCCCCCGACATTACTAAACACATAACGATTATAAAAATACCATGTCCGATAGGGTTTTCATCTAATACAAACTGCTCTTTAGCATCTTTGCAATACCTTACCTTAATCACATCGCCCTTATTATAAATATGGTTTGTATTACTGGTTTGAAACGATATATCCTTACCCTCGAAGTTAAAATGCACCGGAAACGAACTCATACCTGCATCTGTTAAGGTAACCGAATAAGGCTCTCCTTTCGAGTAGGTTTGATAATCGTTGTAAGTTGAATAGGCGCAGGCAATTGCAACTACTAAGGCTACAACTGCTCCAAATATCATGTATCTTTTTCTCATTGTTTTTTGTTTTATTCCTGTAAATTTAACTATTCTGTTTATTTACGTGTATACATCTTCTTGCGCCCGTCATTGCAAGGTACGAAGCAATCTTACCAACTTGTCTGCCCTCTTCCATTCTTCTCCCAAGCGGGAGAAGCGTTACTTTGTCATGCTGAGCCTGTCGAAGCATCTTGATTATCTTTTTCACGTTCCCGTCATTGCGAGCGGAGCGCGGCAATCTTACCATCTTGTTTGCGTGTATTGTGCACAGTTCTTTGCATCTATGTGTCCATTCCTGATTATTTCCTCTCCACCTCACGTGCCCTTGCTTTTTTGTCATTCTGATCCGACTACTGGCGGAGAAGAATCTATTCCTTATCGGTTCTCATTCACAATTCACCATTTACAATTCACCATTAAAAACGACTCATTTCGCTTTTGGCGAAATTTGTCGTTTTTTGTCATTTCCCCATACAATTTTTTTTCTTCCTTTCTGCTATTTAAAATATTGATACCGAACCAATTGCACCTGTCGTGCCTAGTGTAACGTAAAACCATCGTGTAAACATGTAATTGACTGATAACCAAAACAATTATCACGACACGTTTTTTTGTGTACGACAGAGACTTGCTGAGAAAGGTGGTCATTTTAGAGTGGTAGTGGCTTTAAAACATAAAAATAAACATTTTGCTTATTATAATACTCAAAAAAGCGAAGGAGTTTTAAACACGCAATCCAAATTCACGTAGTCACTCTCATTGAGTGATGACCATTTTTTTAGTAACACTCTGCCCGTTCACATTCAGAGTATAGAAATAAACGCCCGCTGAAAATTGTTTAGCATCAAGTATTATACTATGCTCGCCGGCATTTACATGGCCATAATCGGTGGTCATAATTTTTCTTCCCATTATATCACACACACTAAAAACAACATAGGCAGAGTGCGGAACATCATACACAATTTTGGTACTGCCTGTAAAAGGGTTGGGTTCGTTTTGCGAAACATAAAAATCATTCGGAGCAATTTCATTTACGTTGGTTGGGCCTTTCAACTCCATTAAAGTACCATAAGGTGTTGCCCCGTCAGTATCATTAAAATCGAATAATCTTGAAAACACTCCGGCAAGCGTGTATTTAAAAATACACCCCGGGCTACTACCTCCGCCACCTGTTGCCATACCATATAAATTGCCATCTGATGCCTGGAGAAGATTACCGAAAGGCACACTTGCTGTTATTGATTGATTAGTATTGGAAAGAACAACAACGGTTTTAAAAGTACCAGATAATGAGCATTTAAAAATCACCCCATCATTATTATAAGCCCCGTTTGTGGTCATACCATAAAGGTTCCCGTCGGAAGCCTGTATAAGATCTCCTCTGGGTTCAAGTCCATCTGTTCCGCTTGTTGTATTATTAAAACTATATACATTACTTATAACACCGGCAGTTGTGCACTTAAAAAGATTACCATAACCATATGCTCCACCATAAATGGCCATACCATACAAATTACCATCATTAGCTTGTATCAGGCTACCCAGCGGATTTGAACCATTAGTACCGCTGAAATTAACAAGTACATTAAGAGTGCCTGAAGTGGTGCATTTAAAAAGAGTACCTTTTTTACCAGTACCACCCACTGATGTCATTCCGTATAAATTACCGTCGGCCGCCTGCAATAAGCTACCATACGGGCTGCCGCCTTTACTTGCACTATCGAAAGTAACAAGTGTGTTTATTACACCTGCCTCTGAGCATTGAAATAAAGTGCCATAATGGCTGGCACCACCTGCCGATGTCATTCCATATAAATTACCATCTGTAGCCTGTATAAGGCTGCCTTTGGGATACGCTCCATTTGTATCATTGAAAGTAATCAATGTGGTTAGCACTCCAGACGTAGAATATTTGAATATAGTTCCTCTGTTCCATTTACCACCGTTGTTGGTCATTCCATATATAATGCCATCCTTAGCCTGCAGAAGAGATCCGTTAGGAGTATTTCCGATTGGTAAACCACCCATAGTATATGCTATTGTTAATTTCCCTGACAAATTTGCTTTAAAAATTGTGCCATAATTTGCGAAGCCTCCTTTGTAGGTCATCCCATAAAGGCTTCCATCTGTAGTTTGCAATAGGCTGCCACTTGGAGTTATCCCGATTTTAGTCGTAAAATCTTCCATTTTAGTTAGCACACCAGCTCGTGTACATCTAAACATTATACCACAATTTGAAGTGCCCCCCCTTGCTGTAAGTCCGTAAAAATTGCTATCGGTTGCTTGTATAAGATCACCGTATGGTTCCTTTCCATCAGTAACACTATCGAGGGTTGTCAAAACAGTAAGAGTGCCCGATGTAGTACATTTAAATACAGTTCCCGATTTATGAGTACCGCCTTGGCTTGTCATTCCATATAGGTTTCCGTCATAGGCCTGTATCAAACCACCATAAGGTTTTTTACCGGTCGAATTACTATCGAAACTTACCAGTATGGTATAGGTGCCTGATGTGGTGCATTTAAATACTGCTCCTGAACCTTGCGATCCGCCCTGGGTTGCCAGTCCGTATAAATTGCCATCGGATGCTTGTATAAGCGAACCCCGAGGGAAGCCACCCGCAGCAGAAGGATAAAAACCATACAAGCTTGTAAAAGTGCCGGTAAGCGAGCACTTAAAAATTGTTCCGTACGATTGCACTGTGCCATTGGTAGTAGCACCCGATGCTGAAGTAAGCCCATACAGGTTTCCGTCGGTACCTTGTATAAGACTGCCATAAGGATTACTCCCTGTACCACTCCAGTAAGAACCTGTGTATGAAGCACCGTTAAAGCTATGTATCACTGTAGTTACATGAGTAGTAGTATTGTACTGATACAAGGTACCCTCACCACTGGGGCCGGCATAGGTAGTCAATCCGTAAATATTTCCGTCATTGGCCAAAAGCGGCCTGCCAACAGGGTTTTGCCCCAGCTTGGGATTGGCATTAGACGAACCGTTAAAACTAACCAGCACAGTTACATCGCCTGTAACAGTATCGTACTGAAATAAACAACCATAACCAAAATCTCCTCCTGTGCTGCTAACCCCATATAATATTCCATTTGGTCCCTGGGTAAGGCTACTATACAAAGGGGTTTCGGGCGCCAGTGAAAATTGGTGCAGTAAACTGTCTTTTGAGTTTGGTACGTTATACTGAAACATTACCCCACCTGCGCTGTCGCCTCCGGCGCTGGCCATACCAAACAAGGTTTGTGCATTTGCATAATTGGCAAATAAAAACAGGCTATACACAAAGGCGAGTATAATGAACTTTGAAATAGTTTTCATTGTGATGATATTTTTGAATGGCTATATAACAAAGATAAATAAAAATCGATTTAAAATCGAACCTTTACTTTGTCTTTCACTGAAAGATTCCAACTCTTTTAAATTCCCTATTTTTGAGCAAAATCAGACCTGACCAATGGGAGATATACAGCAAAGCAGATTGAGATTTCATGAAATAACAATCTCAAACGCTTTTGGTATTATAAAACTACGTCATTAAAAACCCTAAATAATGACTTGTTTTGATATAGCCTTTTGCGCTTTTTACATCTTACTCTTTACCATTATTATTTTAAAAACAAACCTGTTTACGTTGCTGCCAAAGCAGATTGAGGTTGGGGAAGAGAGTAACCTCAAACGCATTTGGCATGGTAATGGTTTAGCCCTTGCAGCATTTTACTTAAAGCTTTTGTTTGGGGTTGCCCTTTGGTATATATATGCCTATCACTATAAGAACCGCTATACATCAGATATTTTTAAATACTTCGACGATGGTAAGCTCATGTTCAATGTCATTCACACCAACACTTCCGATTTTTTTAAAATGCTCACGGGAATTGCAGATTCAAACGATGCCATAACCGGTTATTACCACAGCATGAAAAGCTGGGTAAATGGCCACGACAGCACTCTTTATAACAACAGCCACTTTATCATCAGGCTCAATGCCTTTTTCATGTTCCTGTCGATGGGGCATTATGGCGTGCACGTAATTTTTATGTGTTTTATTTCTTTCCTGGGCCTCACCTTCCTCTACAAAGCTTTTTACCCCTACCTCAGCGATAAAGCCCTTTACCTCTTTGCAGCTATCTTTCTTTTCCCTTCGGTATTGCTCTGGAGCTCGGGCATATTGAAAGAGGGGCTGGTGTTTTTAGGATTAGGGATGATGATATATTACTTTAAGGCAGGAACGCAGATGACGCAGAAAGATATGATAAACACAGATGAAAACACATCAAAATTTCCAAATACATCTCAAAAAAAAATCAGTGAAGATCATACCCATCAGCGTCATCTGCGTTCTATTGCATCTCCACGTCATCTGCGTTCCATTGTATTTATCTTACTCGGTGCCATCATTCTCTTTGAGGCAAAGGCCTACGTCCTCCTCTGCATCATCCCCGGCTTTATTGCAGAGTTCATTATCAGTAAAAGTAAGTCCGCGGCAAAGCACCCCTGGCTGACGTATATAGCCGTTACTGTTGTTTACCTGCTTATAGGGCTCAACATAAACCTTGTCTACCCCGCACTTAACCCCATTAAAACCATTGCCGATAAGCAAACCGAATTCATGCGCCTCAATAAAGGGGGCATTTATTTGGCATTGGCAAGCGATGAAACCCAATATGCTTATGTGCCTGTGAATGATTCTGTAAATATTATCCCTACCAATAGCTATGCGGACAGCCTTTTGCATAAAAAGGGCATACAGTTTCTTACTTCTTCTGCTTTCTGCTACCAGGAGGAGATAAGCAAACATATTGCCCCCTATCGCCTGAAGCCGGGCATGCACTTCGATATGGTACGTATGCGCGAAAAAGATACCCTGCACCTTATAGCAGATAGCGCCATTTACCGCCTCGATACCTATATAGAGCCTGCCAAAAGTGCAATTGCTATTTCTCCTATGCGCCCTACCCTTTACGGACTAATATCATTTGTGCCGCAGGCCTTGGTTATTTCCTTCATCAGACCCTTTCCGCATGAGATAAGCTCGGCAGCCATACTTATATATTTCTGCGAGAACGTGCTGCTGTTCCTGCTCATTATTTTTGTGCTTATTTTCCGCAAGAAGGCCAATATCTATACTAATGTGGTGGCTTTTTGCGTTAGCTATAGCCTGTTAATGCTTATTTTAATAGGCATTTCAACCCCGGTTTATGGTGGTATTGAACGTTATAAGTCGGTAGTAATACCTTTTATGCTTATTTTGCTCCTTCTGATTTACGATAAGGATAGGTTTAAACGAACAAAAAATAATGAGCACCCCTAAATTGCACCTCTCTATCAAATAGAAAGGGGTGAAGTACAAACAAAATGAAATTATAAAAACATATACATCTTCCTTCCCCTCTCTACGGGTAGAGAGGGGGTTGGGGGTGAGTACAAAACATAAAATATATTTGAATGGCTATTAAGCGCAAACACCTTTTTGAAAAGAAAACACACCAGCACATCATCGACCGCCTGGAAGAATCGGAACACGCAGGTGGTTCACTAAACAAAATACTTACCGTCCGCGACCTTACCGCCCTTGGTATTGCTGCTATTGTGGGTGCGGGCATATTCTCTACCGTGGGCAAGGCCTGTTTTGACGGCGGCCCGGGTGTAATATTCCTCTTTATCATCATTCCTATTGTCTGCGCTTTTTCTGCCCTCTGTTATGCCGAATTTGCTTCGCGTGTGCCTATTTCAGGCAGTGCTTATACATACTCATACGTGGCCTTTGGCGAGTTAACCGCATGGATAATCGGCTGGGCGCTTATTATGGAATATGCCATTGGTAATGTGGTGGTTGCCATATCCTGGTCATCGAACCTTAAAACGCTCTTCCAGAACCTGAACATTAACATACCCGATTATTTAAGCACCAGTTTTTTTGAGGTAAAAAGCGGCAACGACCAGTTCATGAAACTGACGGAAGCCCACAGCACCATCACCCCCGACATTACTGCTTACCACAACCTCTGGACCACAGCGCCTCACCTGGGCAGCATACCGATCATACTCAACTTCCCTGCACTGCTCATTACCTTTCTTATTACATGGCTGGCCTTTGTAGGTATTAAAGAATCTCGCACAGGCAGCAACCTTATGGTGGCCTTTAAACTGATAGTTGTACTGGCAGTTATAGCAATTGGCTTTTTGCACATTAAGCCCGCTAACTGGGTTCCTTTCTTGCCTAATGGTATGGGTGGTGTAATGAAGGGCGTATCGGCCATCTTCTTCGCCTACATTGGCTTCGATGCCATATCAACCACCGCAGAAGAATGTAAGGACCCTCAACGCGATCTGCCAAAGGGTATGATGTATTCGCTCATTGCCTGCACGGTGTTATACATATTGCTTGCCCTCGTCCTCACCGGCATGACCAAATACACCAACCTGAATACCGAAGCTTTCCTTGCCAATGCATTTAACTCAATAGGTATGTATTGGTTTGGCGGTATAATAGCCCTTAGCGCGGTGGTTGCAACTACCAGCGTTATGTTGGTGTTCCAGTTGGGCCAACCCCGCATATGGATGAGCATGAGCCGCGATGGCCTTTTGCCTCCCGCCTTTAAACGTGTGCATCCTAAATTCAAAACTCCTTCGTTTGCTACTATAGTAACCGGCTTTTTGGTAGGTATACCTGCCCTGGTGCTCGACTCTAATTTCGTTACCGACCTTACCAGTATTGGCACATTGTTTGCATTTATATTAGTTTGCGGTGGTATTCTAATGTTATCGAGAGATAAAGGCGGGCCTCAACCTAAGTTTAAAGTGCCTTACATAAACGGAAGGTTTTTATTGCCAATTATATTCATTGCTACCATTGCCATTTTTCACTTTGCTGCACCGGGCACCTTATCTGAATTCTTTAACCTGAACAGTATTTCCAAGTCAGAAAACATAAGCGTTTCAGATGCCTTTATTGAACGTATCCCTTACTTTGCTTTCCTTATCATATGTTCGTTATTGCTGGTCTTCTCCATACTGCGGAAACTGTCGCTTATACCGGTGCTGGGTGTGCTATCGTGCTTTTACCTGATGACCCAATTGGCGGTAATTAACTGGGCATGGTTCGCTATCTGGCTGATTATAGGGCTGATAATATATTTCACCTACGGGGTGAAGCATAGTAATTTGAGAAAACCAAATGCGTAAATTTGCTACTTGCTAAAAGGCAAATTTTGATCCTTATGATAAAGACGTGTCGCTTTTTATTTGCGGGAATACTTATACTCTGCGTGGGCAGTATTAAGGCACAGAACGGGTCAAAATCTGATCATTATTTATTCCATTTCAACCCGTTTAGCGGAGTAAAGCCGCAAGGTGCACCAAGCCAGCGTCACGTTAAGGTACGGCTCGACTTTGGGCTTATGGCTTTATTCATAGCCAATGACCCTCATTATACAGCAGGCACCACTGCAAGTGGCACACCTTATACCCTTGGCCTTAAGTTAGATATTCCCATTCAGAAGAATGCCGAGATATTGGTAGGTGCCGATTATATGAACGAAGAGTTCAATTTCTTCTCTTACTACTTCGCGCCGCACTATTCGTTCCTTTACAATGACAGTCTTATTTACAACCACGACCTGCAAATGAGCGAACTGCAGATACCTGTTTTATACAAGATAAATTTTTCGCAAGAGAACCGCAACATAAAAACTTTTTACCTTACACTTGGCTGGGCATACCGCCTGTTGTTCTACAACAATGCCTACATAACCAACCCCGAAGCCAGTCGCAATACTTTTGTTTGGGAAGGGCAGAACGATATAACCAGTAAGTTCCCGCTATTTGGTTCAACCGGCAGTGGCCTTATTGAAGCCGCTTTGGGTTACCAGCACAATGCTCTGCGCAATGGTAATGCATGGTTCCTTGAAGTGGAATATAGATTGGGGATGTCCTCGTTCATATATTCAGGTAATGAACAGGGCTCTAATAATGTTGAGTTTACGTTAAATACACTGTCTTTTAAATTCGGCTTGCGTTTATAATTGATTTGAAGTGAAGAAAAAATCATTTGTAAGGGAACTCTTCTCTCTCCTCTTGTGGGTCTTCCTGGTTGTTTTTATTCTCATCAATTTTGTGGGCTCGTTCTCCTACATATCTTCATCATCTATGGAAGGAGAAGTGCAACCGGGCGATCTGGTATGGGTCAACAAACTTGCTTACGGCCCAAAGTTCATTCAAACATTGCTCTCCCTTCCTTTTACAGGCAACAAAATGCCATTCACAAAAAGCACTCCTTCATACTCAACATGGATAGAAATACCTTTCTTCCGTCTGCCAGGTTATACGCATATTAAACGCAACGATGTGATTGTCTTTAACTATCCTTTACAAACTGCTGTTCCGGTAGATAAGCGTGGCAGCTATATGAAACGATGTATTGGTTTGCCCGGTGACACGCTGCAAATATTCGACCGCGATGTTTTTATCGGCAAAAAAATAGTGGAATCACTGCCCGATTTTGATTATTCATACCTGGTAAAATCAACTACCGATACCCTTGAACCCTATGTGCGCCGTACCATGCACCTTACCGAAACAGAAGTAGGCACCAATGCCAAAGAATATATTTTTATGATGACCAAGGCGCAGGCAGATACATTGAGAAAAAATCCGTTGGTTACTTCTCTGTTTCCTTCTATGTCATCATACACGCCAAATAGTTTGTTCCCCAATGGTCCGCGTTTTTTATGGACCGAGGATAATTACGGCCCTATTATTATACCCAAAAAGGGAGTGACAGTTCATTTGAACATTGACAGTATTTCGTTATACGAAAGAATAATTCGAGACTACGAACATCATAAACTCGAAACAAAGAACGACTCCATTTATATAGATGGTAAATATGCAACACACTATATTTTCAAAATGGATTATTATTTTATGATGGGTGACAACCGCAACAATTCTGTCGACTCACGCTATTGGGGCTTTGTGCCCGAAGACCACATCATTGGCAAAGCCTCTATGATCCCATTCTCTGCCAACCCGGGCCCACGGGGAGTATCATTATGGAAAAGAATAATTTGGAACCGTTGTTTTAAATGGATAAACTAATAAATTGCTTATGTCAACAATAAAACCTTTCCGTGCAATAAGGCCTACCGCAGACAAAGTAGCAGATGTAGTTTCTCATGCAGTAGAAAGGTATTCATCGTCAACTATTCAAAGTATTCTGGCTTCTAAACCCAATTCATTTTTGCAGGTGATCTATGCAGCACGGGCACAAAAAGAAAACTATACCGACCAGCTACACGCCATTAAAAATAAATTTGAAGAGTTCAGGCAAAAACACATTTTCGAAAATGATGCTGAATCCTGTTACTATGTTTACAAACAGGTAAAAGACGGGCAATCGCATATTGGTATAATAGCACTTGCATCTGTAGAAGAATATGAAAAAGGTATAATTAAAATACACGAGCAAACCCTTGCCGAGCGCGAAAAGAAATTAAAGGAATACCTTACCATTTGCGATTTCAATGCCGAACCTGTTTGCCTTACACACCCTTACAATAAGGAACTTCATGAGTTTCTGACAGAAAAAGCAAAAGGCACTCCGCTTTACGATTTCCAATACGACAACATAAAACATTTTGTTTGGAAGATATCAGATGCTGATGGATTGAAAAAAATTTCAATATTATATAATACCATCCCGAACCTTTATATTGCTGATGGACACCACAGAGCTGCGTCATCGGCATTACTGGCAAAATCAAAAAAAGTAAGTAATCCGAGTCATACCGGGAACGAGCCGTACAACTTCTTTATGTCCGCTGTTTTTGCCGATACTGAGCTTACTATCTTCAACTTCGACCGCATGGTTAGTAGCCTTAATGGTCATACTACCGAATCATTTTTTAAAGAGATAGCTAAGTCATTTGAAATCATTTCATATGGCAACAAGGTTTGTAAACCTGCATCGGCCCGAGAAATTGCCTTATACATAGAAAAACAATGGTATCTATTAAAAACCAAAGAAGGAATTAATAAAGGCGCCGACCCTGTTAACAGTCTTGATGTAAGTGTGCTCTCTAATTTTATATTAAACCCTGTACTGAATATTACCGACCTGCGGAACGATAAGCGAATTGCATTTATTCCGGGTGTAAAAGACATTGAAGAAATTCACACTAGTGTGAATAGCGGAAAAATGAAAGCTGCTTTTTGTCTCTACCCTATTTCGTTTGACGAGCTGAAAGCAGTTGCTGACATAGGCAAAGAAATGCCGCCAAAATCTACCTGGATTGAACCGAAATTTGAAAGCGGACTATTGATATATAGTCTTGAAGGTTAGAACTTAGACCTTGTTCTGCGGTGGAACGAAGACGGAGAATATGTTACCGTAATGAATGAGAACATATACGTATCATTATGTTTTTTATCTCCCCTTTCTTCACCTGCTCTGTCCGGAGCAATATCTTGCTGAATAGTGTGTAAAGATGGATCAGCAAAGTAAGCTGCTATAGGGCCATACTGACTTAATATGGCGGAATTACTGTAATAAATATTGTGGGTGTCATCTATATAATCACTCCCGGTCCATATCCTGTCAGATATCTCAAGGCCAACTGTAAAGTTAGGTGTAATATTATATTTTAACCCTATACCTGCAGGTATAGATAAAGCCACTTGATTATACTCCGGAGGGCCACCTGGCATACCTTCACCTTCGGTATGTAAAGGCCTTAGATTGTACCATGTACCATCGGTATACTGTCCTTGCGGGTTAAAGTAAAAACCTCCAATACCAACAAATAAATACGCATCAATATTAAAACGCTTAAAGCCCTTGGCATGCTGTATATGGTAGCGGTGACCAATATGGCTACTCTGGTAAAAAAAATATTCGCCCTGCACAGCCAACTCCATAATAGGAGAACGGAAATTAATATTCCTGTCATGCCTGTATGGCTCACTACTATAGGAATCATTACCTGAAACCATACCGCCAGTAAAGTTTGCACGTACTGAAAAATCAGAGCCGAAGAAATAGCGGTATCCTACAAAGCCCGCATAACGAATAGCTTGCGGGTTAAAATCCTTTAAAAAGTGGGTGCCAATTTGTGGAGAACCACCAACATCACCAAGAAATTGAGAGGGACCAGCGCCAAAAACCCATTCATTATGAGCTCCGTTACGCTTATAAAAATACTGTGACTTTCCGGTAAGCGGAATTATAATGATAACTAAAACGATACTATAACATAAGTATATTTTCCTCATCTGGGCAAAGATACGAACTTTTATGCAAACTATAGTCGTTTTTTTTTAAACAAACCTGTTTATAATCTCTCTACTGGTCAGGCAGTTATTTCATAGGGCTCCATATTGCCTCACAGTCTTATAAAGCCATATTTATCATGTTGTTATGCGGGATGAGTTAGTGAATTAAATATACCCTTTGCATTTATTTCTTCAGCATCTTTAAAATTTCTTGCTTCTTACGGCGCGGCGCTTCAAAAACCATTCCATCACTCATGGTAATCATGCAGGGGTCATCTTTGGTATATGATTTAACGTGTGTAATGTTTACTATTAAACTCCTGCTAATACGAATAAACAAGTTATCATTACATAAAAAATCTTCAATTTCCTTTAAAGTTTTAGCTAATGTATAGGTCTCCAGTTGAAAGGTCTTAACCAAAGAATAGCGATCGTCTGCTTCTATGTGGATAATATCACTAAGGTTTACAAATACAACACTTTCGTTTTTATGCACACTTATACGCTTCTCCTTAACTGCCGGATCGATATTATTCAAAAGGTTAACAATTTGTACCTGCCTGTCTGTAATTAAGCGCGACTTACTCAATGCCCTGTCAACCGCTTTTCTCAACTCATTTGTATCAACCGGTTTAAGTAAATAATCGAGAGCCGAAAATTTTATTGCGCTTATTGCATACTGGTCAAAACTGGTAACAAAAACCACATCAAATGGCACTTCTTTATATTTCTCGAGAAGTGTAAACCCATTGCCCGTTGGCATCTGCACATCTAAAAAAACAAGTTGTGGTGTGGCTTTATTTATAACAACAAATGCCTCATCAATATTTTCAGCCTCTCCTACTATTTTAACTTCAGGGCAAAAACTCGCAAGTAATCTGCGCAGTACTTTACGGCTCCTCTCTTCATCATCTACTATAATAGCATTAAGTATTTCCATGTTTAACTGGTTTTATTTACAATTCTTATTTCTACACGGGTGCCTGCACTATTTCCGTTTTCATCCTGCAGGTGGTTAAGTGTAACCGATGAAGAAGCATACTCAGGGAGATTTTTCAACATCCCTAAACGTTGCTCTGTTAGATCCATACCAATTGATTTATGTTCTTTGGTTTTCTTAATGAGTGATGATTTTGCAAATCCGATTCCATTATCTTCAACATTAATAATAAGCGTATCAGCATCCTCGCGTATGCTTAATTTAAGCACTCCCTTGCGCAAATTACCGAGCGGCATAAGTCCATGCCATATTGCATTTTCAATATAAGGCTGAATTATCATTGCCGGCAGATGAATATTATACTGATCAACGTTTTCATCTACTTCGAGCACAAAATCAAACTTATTACTAAACCTAAGTTGTTCAAGTTTTATATAAACCCCAAGGGTTTCCAGTTCAGTCTCCAGCGATACAGATTTTTCTTTTGCATTATTAAGCACCATACGAATAAGGCTGGCAAAACTTGTCAGGTAATCATATGCCTGTTTGGGTTTGCTATCAAGTACAAAATCCTGTATTGAGTTTATGGCATTGAATACAAAATGCGGGTTCATTTGAGCACGCAAGGCAGTCATCTGGTATTCGGTTATCATTTTATGAATCCCTGCCTTTTCTTCTTCTCTTCTCTTAATTACATTTAGCCGTAACCTAACAAAGAAAGTTATTAGCCCGCCTACCGTCAAAATCTCCATTAAAATAAACCACCATGTACGCCAAAAGGGGTTCAGCACAGTAAATAAAAAAACTGCAGCTTTGTCAGAAGCCACTCCGTCGGCATTGATTGCCTTTGCCTCAAATGAATAACTTCCGGGGGGAATATTAGTAATAATTACATCGGGAGATTCTGAAATACTCCAGTTCGTATCAGAGCCAATAAGCCTATACTTAAAACGAGTTTTATTATCCTTAAAAGTAAGTCCCTGTAATCTAAACCTGAAGTTGTTAAAATTATACGGCAATTGTCCGGTATTCTTTATAAGACTATCATTTACATATATGGCACTTATAAATACCGGCGGTAAACTGTTATTACTTTTCAGCTGATCGGTATTTATAAGACAAAGGCCAACATCGGTACCGGCCCATAACTTATTGCCCTTAATAGCAAGGCTTACTATTTGTTTTGAGATCAACCCGTGTCTCTCATCAAAATTCTGTATAAAACATTTATTTTCCGCTAAAGATATTTTACTTAACCCATTATCTGTACCTGCCCATGCATTACCTGCACTATCAAACACAATAGCTTTAACATAGTTTGAAGCCAGGCCGTCTTTAGTTGAAATGGTCTTGATTATTTTATCGTTGTTGTATACATATATGCCATTACCATATGTGGTTACCCATATATTTCCATTTTGGTCTTCACCAAATTTCTGGCCATTCTGGAATGACAGGTCATTATTCTGGCTGATATTTATGTACTCGTTATTTATATACCTATATAACCCTTTAGTGGTTCCAATAAGTATTTCGCCCGATTTAGAAACAAAAATGCATCGGCCGCGGGCAGGTAGTTTACTTATAGTGTCTATTGAGTCTCTTACTGCAGACCAAATATGCGTATAAGAAACCCCGTAAATTTCACCTTTGGGCAATATTGAAATATTATTAAGATAGACCCTTAAGCGCCTATTTATCTGGCATAATATCCGCCACTTCTTAAGTAAGGTATCTGTTTGTAAAACATACGGCATTCCGGTTATAAATAATTTATCATTAAACTGGTTATATCCTGAAACTAATTCTATCTTACAACTATCCGATGGAACCATCTTTACTGATCCTGTATCGCTAACTACCGAAATAAAATTCTTATAATTGTTTACCAGCAATTTGTTATTAAGTATTGTTATTGCACCAATTTTACCATTTAATCCCTCTTTATTACTATAATCAATAATGTATTTTGAATTGGCATGAAAAACTCCCTTTTCGAGCGTGCTTACCCAAATACCATTCTCATTATCTTCTATTATGCCTGATACAGAAACATCTTGCAAAGAAATTAAAGGAGGACCGGTTAATGAAGCATCTTTATAATAAACCAGGCCTTTATGCAAAAACCCAAACCAGACACCTCCATTTTTATCCTGGTACATACTGATTACTTTTCCACCAATGTTTTTTACAGTGTACTTACCATCAGGTTGAATAATGTATAATTTATCGATGTTACACCATAATAAAACACCATTATTCAGCAAAAAAGTACTGAACTGGGAAGCGTTCTCGCCCTTTACATCAATAAAATAAGGTATAGTAAAACTCTTTACGCCATTATTCACCAATATATGAAATCGTATTCCTTTATCATTTTGTTTGTATTTTGCTTCGTTTAGAACATATACGGCCTTTTTGCCACCTATTATACTTAATATCACATGCGACGAGTCAGCGTCATTTGGTTTTACAGGTTCAACATCTGAATAGTCGTTAGGCTTTACTGTTTTATAAAGTCCATGGTAAGTGGGTATCCACAACACGCCCCTGTCATCAACATATAAGCTATAAATCAAATAAGCGCCATGGTGCAGCCACAATACAAGTTTCTGATTAAGCTTTGGGTAAATAACCGAATCATGATAAACATAACCAATACTGCCTTGCATAGTGTTAAACAGTATGCGGCCTTCATGATCTTCAAATAACTGGAACACGCTATTATGTAATAATCCATTATCGTTATTAAAATACTTATACGTATTGCCATCGTAACGATAAAGTCCCTTTTCTGAGCTAAACCATATGTACCCTTTACTATCCTGCAACACGCAATAACACTGCGAGGAAGAAGCTTCACTTATATTGTGAAAATTGAATTGCTGCCCAAAAGACTGCAATGAAAAACCCAGCAGGTAAATTATAACAGATAAGCCTTTTAGCAGGTAGGACAATCTTTGCTTTGGAATTTCCATACCACTAAAATAAAATATTAAAGCGAGCAGCAAAACAAAATATAGTCATGTGCAAAAAACGTAGTGAGTGGTATCGATGACCCCATAAAGGCAAAGTAGTTTTGCGTCATGATCCTGAACATAAATACATAAGTCATATAATTGTCCATCACTCAAAGGAGCCGGGTTGGCTAATAGAATTAGCCACCCGGTTATTATTAAAACACTAATCGCAAACAACTATCCCCCTAATTATTAAAATCAAACACCAATGAAAAACAAAGTAAAGTATTTATCAATGGCCCTATTAATGCTTGCTGTTAGCAGCTTCGGGCAAGCGCCAAATGACTTCAGAATAGGAATATTTGGAGGTAGCTGGTCAAATGCAAGCCCCGCTAGTGCTTGCAATGTTATAACCACACCTTTAAACGGCAGCGGGTATCCATCCAGCTCCTTTAATGTACTGTATCAGGACGGATTTAATACCGTGATGAATTATGTTAACAATACGAACGTATATACGGCAGAAAATGTAATTCTGTTGGCAAAAAACAACAACTTACAAATCATGATGGCAGATAAGGATTTCTTTAAGCCATGGTGGTCCTTTGTTCCATTTAACATTGGGGCTGCGGCTACAAATGGGTATATTGACGTTTTTGACTCTGATTATTATGCAACTAATAATCCACAGGCATATTACTGTGGATGGTTAAACCGTCCTGATTTCCAAACACTCTTTTCTTCTGTGTACAATAATCCTTTGTATAGTAATACTATTTGGGGGCATCAAATTTCAGAAGAAGGATGCTATAACCATAATTGTGTATATAGTGACCGTACAGGCGGTGTAGTTGCTTCACCAATATTACCACAATTTGTATCACAAGCAACAGGATATTTCCGAAGCTTACTTGGGCCCAGCTCTCAAAAATTTTGCAGCATGCAAGCTAACCATGGTAAATCAATAAACGACAATACAGTTTCAGGAAATAACCCCCAACTATCAAATCCGCAAGACTATATAAACCCTTCATTATGCCCAAATATGCCTGATGAATTCTTTGAGGCCTCTTATTATCAATTTCCGACTGGCACATGGGATCAACAATCAGAACAATATAGTAACATAGCGAATGGAAATGCCTTTCAATATCTCGGCAAATTTAAATCAATTGACTATGCACATACTAAAGTAACCCATGTACAAGCAGTTATGAGTCTTGAATCAGAGGGAACACCCAGTTCATATGGTGCAACTTTAATAAATGAATTACATTCATATACACCAATACCTAATGCTAATTATTTGTGGTTCTTAACATATACCTCTATTATTCACGGGGCTGATGGAGTTTGGTTTTATGGTGCCGATAATAGCTTTAACAATTATTACCCAAGCGATCAAACAGCTTCTGCAAACTACAATAACGCATCTGATCCAAGCAGGTTTGTCCGCAGCAATTTCCCTTATACCTACCAAAATTTTGTTGGACCGCTAACCACACAGCTCCGTTACCTTGTAAATTGCGGCTTATTAAGCACCGATAGCAATACTGTTGTAGCTAAAAAAACCGATGAGGCCGACCCTAATTGTATTGTACCACCGGCAACAAGTTATATTACCAATGCATATCTCAGCACAAGTGGCATACCAAATGAACAATTAATTTCTCAAAGTATTTTTGGTAGTACATATTACAATATATGGCAAAATCTTGAATCTGAAAATTATGGGTTACGTTATACTATTCGTTCAAATGGATCACGAACCATTATGATCATATCTAATCCATTGCCATTAAATATATCTGTAACACTTAATTTCTCTAATACATCAAACCCGGCAATACAAAATGCTGCTAGCGTAGCTCTCTTATTTGAAAATGTATTCCCTACAACAGCACAGGTAAGTTCTTCAACTTATAAAACAACACGAACCTCAGGAATTATTCTTTCCTCAAACACTATTGGTAATGAAGCTATTGAAACAATGCCCGCTAATAAACAAGTAGCTTTAAATTTCGGGCCTATGGATGTACATGTAATAGAATTCCTTCCAGGTATTACGCCAACAACATGGAAATATCCAAATGACTATCCAAATGGCTGGACAAAGGTTTGGACAAATAATGGGGGTAACAAAATTGGAGGATGGATAATGGCTAATACAAATAAATACCTTGCGGGTGACTTTCTGGGCGATGGAGTACAGGAACTTCTCTGTATTGGGGCGCCATGGGCTGCTCTATTTAAATATGTAAACGGGCAATGGCAATTAGAGTGGACTAATAATGGAAATGGTGCACTAAATGGTTGGGTGATCAGTTCAACCGACCAATATACAGTGGGCGATTTTAATAAGGATGGCAAAGATGAAGTGTTTTGCAGAAATTTCAATAGTGGATATGCTTCAGTAATAGAATTTTCTGGAGGCACCTGGTATGATATGTGGGATAATGGTGGAAGTGGTAAAATAGGAAGTGTAGCAGGTGGGTATTGGGATATGGGCCCTAATGATAAATTCGTGGCAGGCGATTGGCTTAAGCTTGGCGGAGGCCAGAAAGAGCTTTTGGGTATACAAAGCTCAAATACAAACGCCTGGGCAGAAGTAATGACCTTTATGGGCACATCTGGCTGGAATATCAATTTAATTAACGGAGGCAATGGCATGCTTGGCCCCTGGACTATTAATACTTCTGACAGATACAATGTTGGAGATTTGAATGGAGACGGAACTGATAAATTATTTTGTACAAATGGCACTAATTTACAGTCCGGAATACTTTATTTAAATGCTGGAACATGGACAAGTGAATGGAGTAACGGAACAGGATCTATTGGCGGATATAATATTCCGCAGGCTAACGATGCTATTTTGATTGGCAACCTGGATAATAGTCCTGATAAAGAAGATGACATTTTTATGATACAAGGTAATAATACCTCGGGTGCTACATGGGCAACAACAGAAGACCTGGTTAATAATGTTCCTACATGGAAATGGTCAAATCATAACTCACCCTGGACAGGTACTGAAACGGGCTATATAAATGATTGGCCTTTGGCAGACCCAACCGGATCGATACCTACTTATATGCTCATTAAGCCTGTAAGTACTGATCCTCCTTATCTGTTAGCAATGAGAGGCTATGGTTGCGGCAACCATTATTTAGTAAGTATGTATAAAACCAGTAATGCAAATTGCCCTACTTGTGTTAGCTATAGCCCTATTAAGCCTTCAGGCAGTAATCCCGATAGCTTGCCCATTAAGAGCATTGCTGATATAAAGGTTTATCCTAACCCAAATAACGGTATATACACTGTAGCTATTTCAAATGCTATAAACCAAAATGCAACTATAGAGGTTTATAACATATATGGGCAAATGATTAAATCTATACCAAGCCAACAACTTCAACTAAACAGCGATAATTTAATAGAAATTAATATGGCTGATGAACCATCGGGACAGTATATTGTAAAGTGCGTAACAGATAATACAGTGAAGGTTGTAAGAGTTACTATAAGCAAATAACAACCATTTTCCTACACTAACTAAAAAAGCCCGAAGAATATTCTTCGGGCTTTTTTAGCTAAACCTATTCTTTAACAATTTGATTATCTATCCATTATGTGCCCGAGGAGAGACTCGAACTCTCAAGGATGTAACTCCAACGGCTTCTGAGACCGCAACGTTTACCAATTTCGCCACCCGGGCCTACTACTAACTAAAAACTAAAAGCGAAAAGTTAATAGTCCAAGCATTTCAACTCTTCACTTTTAGCTTTACACTTTTAACTTACTTGTGCCCGAAGCGAGACTCGAACTCGCACACCATTACTGGCGTCACCCCCTCAAAGTGATGCGTCTACCAATTTCGCCATCCGGGCATTTAAAAGAACAGGCTTTAAAAAAGCAGGCTGCAAATATAAAAACAGATTCTATACCAGCTACTAAAATTAACGTATAGCCCGTTTTTTATGAAAATCCGCGTTTGCTCTTAATTTCCTCATAGGCTTCCTGTATCTTCTTGAATTTCTCTTCGGCAGCCTTGCGTATATCTTCCCCCAGGTGGGTTACCTTATCGGGGTGGCTTTCCAGCGCCATGCGGCGGTAAGCCTTTTTAACCTCATCGTCGGTCACATCGGGGTTAATGCCCAGTATTTCGTAGGATACGTTAATGTTTATGCTCGATCCTTTAGTGAACATAGCAGCAATCGACCTCAGATCGAGCGGAGATATGCCCAAAAGCAAGGAAACCCTGTTCAGCACCTGCTTCTCTTCATTCGATAAATTGCCATCGGCCAGTGCAACCCCAAACAGGTAATGTAACAACTGCATACGGCCCTGGTATGCCATGTTTACTCTGAGAGGCAAACAAATTTTCTCCAGCGGAACTCTCCTTTTCAGCATCTCACGAAGAACAAGCAGGTCTTCTTTTGTTTTTTCAACCCCGAACTGCTTCACAAAAAAGGCTTTTACATAATCAAGCTCCGAACGGGTGGTAACGCCATCGCTCTGCATAATAGCAGCAGAAAGACCAAGCAGGCTCATGTGAAAATCGCCGGCAGAGTTATCCCATATCTCACCTTGAGCCGATGATTGCTTGCCGGTATTAACGTTAATTACTAGTCCGTCTAAAATGGCACCAATAAGAAAACCCGCAATGGCGCCATCAAAACGGGCAAATAAATACCCCAAAATCGCCCCAATTATTTTACCTGAATTCTTCACTATACACCAAAAGAGCCGCAAAAATAAGCTTTCCGCATTGAACCCATTTGCCTGCGCATTTAAACATTCTATAAAATGCTATCTTTATCGTTTAAATAGCCCCTTTATGGAGAATTTTGTATTGTTACTCGAAATATTATTACCTGCAGTTGTTGTAGGTGTTGTAGCATACCTGATCATTAAAAGTTACCTCGATTACGAAAAGAGCAGGCAGGCTTTAGAAATTGAAAAAGCAAAACAAGATATATTGTTTCCCGCCCGCATGCAGGCTTATGAACGTATTGTTCTTTTCCTGGAGCGCTCAAGCCCTGAAAGCCTTATTCGCCGCGTAATTAAAGGCAATATGAGTGCCCGCCTTTTTCAAAGCGAATTGGTTGGAGTGGTAAGAAACGAATTTGAACATAATCTTTCGCAACAAGTATATATATCAGCAAATGCATGGGCAATGGTAAAAACAGCAACCGAAGAAACCATCAGGCTCATTAATATATCTGCATCAAAACTACCGCACACTGCCACTGCCACAGAACTGGCAGAAAACATGCTGCAAATAACATCGCAGATCAATAAATTTCCGACACAGGTTGCTTTAGAGAATGTAAAGAAGGAATTTGCTCAGTACTTCTTAAAAAGCACAACCTAAGCCTTATTCTCTTTTGCGGGTATGACCATTTTACCTTTTACCACAGAAGATATTCCTGCATTACAAGAACTTCAGCCACCGGGCTGGGATAACATTACACCTATTTTTAATTTCTACCTGGGCAATGATTTTTGTTCACCGTTAAAAATTGTAGTTGACGGAAAAATAGTTGGCACCGGAGTTTCTATTTTGCATGATGAGGTTCTGTGGCTCGCACACATTATTGTCCATGCCGATTTCAGAAATAAGGGCATTGGAAAACACATTACACAACACTTAGTTGACCACATCCCAACTAACTGCGAGACCATATACCTTATTGCAACCGATATGGGTGAACCAGTCTATAAGAAGATTGGTTTTATTGCCGAGGCCGATTATGCATTCTTCAACAAGGGAAATTTTGGTGATGATGCAATATCAGAAAACATACAGCCTTTTAAAGAAAGCTACTTGAATGAAATAATAAGTCTCGATAAGGAAGTGTATGGTGAGAACAGGGAAATGCATTTTAAATCATTCCTGGATGAAAGCTTTGTTTATATAATAAACAATAAAGTAGAGGCTTTCTACCTTCCTAAATTTGGCAATGGATTAATAGTGGCTAAGAATTCGGTTGCAGGAACAGCACTAATGAAACTGCGTAGCAAAGCATTTGATTATTTTATTTTACCGAGCGATAATAAAGCTGCAATAGATTGCCTTTTAAATCACAAATACATTCATTTCAGAACTGCTAAACGCATGAGGCTGGGTAAACAAAGACTATGGCAACCCCATAATGTTTATAACAGGGTTAGCGGACAAATAGGCTAATAAAATTTGATTATTTACTTGTGCGGATGAATCTCAACCGAGGCAGTAACAGGCTTTGGGTTGAAATAACTACCCTTTTCAATTACTACGTGCCAAAGACCATCATTCGGTATTTCAAATTCGTGGGTACTATCCTCGATCATACCACCACGATAGCTAAAAGTTTTGTGCTCTTTATACTGTTTATACTGGTAATCGCCAATGAGCAGAACCTTAGTAGGTTCGCTTATATGCACTACTACATGAGTACCCTTTTTGGCTTTAAAAACACGATGTAAATACTTCATACTACCGGCTAAATAAATTAGTTAAGGTAAATTACCACAACAAAGAAAAGAAAATTTTTTAAATCTGCACACCACCTTTAGCTTTATTCTGCTTCGGGCAGTTCTTTTTTTCTAAGTGTTGTTGCCGGTATTGTAATGAATCCTTAGGGCAGCATTGAGGTGTAGGGGCTGGTTGGCAGAAAAAGCCATTGCAGGGAGGCATGCCATACATTTGCATCATCTCGTTCATTTGCTTTTGCAGCATCTGCTGCATCTTGTCAAAGTCCATTACACCATATTGCTGTATAAAGGGGTAATTAGATATATCAGGGGTATTTAGCGGTATTGAAAAGAACATAGAATTCATCCCCATACCGTATCTCCTCATTATAGAATCAACATAAGCGTTATTATGGCAGCACTTGCCTGAATAATTATAGGTATAGGTAGAATCGTAGCTAATTACATTACCATTGGCATCGGTTTGTTTATGCACACTTATGTGCACATCAGGGTCTTTACTGCCCGAAGGCTGGTTTTGATCCTGCGCAAAGAGCGAATAGGAACAACCACTCAAAAAGGCAAGTATTGCTACAAGAATAATATGCGCTTTGGTTTTCATTTTTTAATTTCCTCTATGCAAATATACTATGCCTTAAGGCTTCGGGGCTATTTGTTACCGTTAAAAAGTGTTAAACCTGCCACCTAAATCAGTTAAAATATGGACTGTTCCAGCAGGCGCGGCTAAAACTCCGGTGAAAAGTAAAGCCACCAAATACGGTAGTAAATAAGGCAGTAATGGTGACCGCGGCGAGGTAAAACATCTGGTAATATTGCACTAGCTCGGGGGTATGAAATAGTATGGCAGGGACTATAAAAGACCCGGGTAATCCTATGATTATCAGAACACTAAGTAATGCCCAAATACTCCTTAAGGGGTAAGCCAGCCATTTTTTATACCAGCTAAAACTATCGCCCCATTTGCTCACCAGGTAGTAGTTATTCTCATCTAAACCGGCGAATAAAAGCAGTTCTTCTTTCACATTCCCGGGCTTAAAAAATTTTGGTGAAGCAAGTATTTTTATTTTACCCACATTTCCACCCAGTTCCTTTTCCAAATTCTTAATTGCAGCAGTGGCTTCTTGCGGCAATCCCTCCATTTTAAAGTATTTACTTTCTAAAAACCTTAGTCTGTATAGTATGCAAACGCTTTTAATATCGTCTTGCGAAAACACTTTGTTCTTATCCAAAACTTCGTTATTTATTTGCAGCCTTCCTGGTTTAGCTGCATTACGAAGACGCTTTAAAATAAACTCGTCAGCAGCTAATCCTTTCTTTTTAGATTCTTCAACTTGCTGCATAAGTGTATGCACGTTTCCGGCATGCTTTTGCCTTGCTTTAAGCAGTTCGTCCTGTATATCGACCGATGAGAACATAATGGCAATTTTATACTGCAAAGATACTTCTTTTTGAGGTTAAGATTTAGTTTAAGGTTGAGTTTAAGGCTAAGTAAATATTACATGTGTCGCAGTCTCAACCTTAATCTTAACCTTAGTCTTATTTAATACATTTGCATTTTAAACAACAGTATGTATACCAGCGAAAATATTATACGAGTGCGTTATGCCGAAACCGACCGCATGGGTTATGTTTATTATGGCAACTATGCTGCCTATTATGAAACTGGCCGTGTTGAAGCGCTCCGTGCGCTTGGCCTCAGCTATCGCGAAATGGAGGACAGGGGCATTATGCTTCCGGTGTTATCGTACCAGATAAAATATTTTAAGCCTGCCTTTTTTGATGATACTTTAACCATCAAAACCATACTTAAAGAATTGCCTACCGGCACGCGATTATCTTTTGAATATGAAATGTGGAATGACAAAGGAATACAGATAAATGAGGGAGCAACCACACACGTCTTTGTAAAAATTGATGGTGGCAGGCCTATTACTATACCACAGGAAGTGACCGATAAACTGGCTCCTTTTTTCAAGAAGTAGGTCTTAAGATTTTCTTTTATGTAGTATAATTTGGGCGTTCCCTTCGGGCCGGGCTATCCGCTACAAGTCCTCGCTACGCTGCGGGCTTTTCACTACTATCCCTAACGCGAAATACACTTTTGAAGGTGCATTCCTTTTTATTCTTTTACAAAATATTAAGCTAATTGTTCAGCCAAATGTTCCTGTAACAGATCTTTTATGTTCGGGTACATGTTTTCCATGTAGTTCTTTATCTGGGCCGGTTTTGCCCAAACAGCTTTTTCAATACCTTCATTTTCTTGCGGAACTGGTATAGCCGATGAGGTGGTGGTCATAGTAAACCAATTGCTATGCTTCAGCATATACCAGCCTTCTTCTTCATATATATGGTAGCTGGTAGTTAAGGAGTCTACAATACTCAGTTCCCCTACTCCACATTCTTCAGTTACTTCACGCATGGCAGCCATTTCAAGGGTCTCTTTTTTCTCCAATTTACCCTTAGGCAGATCCCATTTACCCTTACGGAATATAAGCAGGTATTCACCCTTGTTATTCTGAACAAGTCCTCCGGCCGCTTTAACCCTCACAAACATCGATTTGAACTTGTTCCATATGCCTTTTGCATGGCCCTGCATCCATAATGCCTTGCAGGTCTCATCATTCTTGAATTTCTCCCATTCTTCTCTTACATTAAAGGCCCCTATTAACTTCTTGCCAATTTTCTTTTCGAGAAAGGGTTGAATATCAGTTCCAATACATATTAATCTGTTATTATAATAAACTTTATACATTTGCATCATGATACAGAATAAGGATTCAGCGCGCAAAATTGCGGATTTTTTACTCCAAATCAAAGCAATAAAACTACAGCCCGACAAACCGTTCACCTGGTCATCGGGAATCAAATCTCCTATATACTGCGATAACCGCAAGACACTTTCGTACCCTAAGATACGTACCTATTTAAGGCAGCAATTTACCAGCGCTATACAGGATACTTATGGAAAACCCGATGTTATAGCAGGTATTGCAACCGGTGGTATTGCTCATGGTGTATTAGTAGCACAAGATATGGGACTCCCGTTTGTATATGTTCGCAGCGAAGCAAAAGGGCATGGAACAGAAAAATTGATTGAAGGAGAAATTGAAGAAGGCCAATCAGTAGTACTTATTGAGGACCTTATATCTACCGGCGGAAGCAGTTTGAAAGCAGCAGAAGCATTGAGAAAAGAAAAATGCCTGGTAAAAGGTATCGTCTCAATATTCGATTACAACCTGGGCATTGCTGCGGAGAACTTTAAGAAAGCCAAGGTAAATGTTACTTCGCTCTGCGATTACAATACCCTTATTCAACGGGCGCTAGAGAGCAATTACATTACCGAAAAAGATCTTAAGCCTTTGGAAGAATGGGTGAAGAACCCGGAAGGCTGGAAGAAATAATTACTTTTTCTTAGCCATTACCCGTTTATACAGATCTACATAGATAGGAAGTATGTTCTTTATATCATACTTCTCTGCCTGTTTATGTGCATTCTCTTTAAACTCGGCCAATACCTTTTCATCACCCAGTATATGAATGGCATTCTTGGCCATATCTTCTACATCGCCTACATTGCTTAACATACCGGAGAAGCCTTGTTTATTAATTTCAGGTAAACCACCTGTATTGGTAGATATAACAGGTACCCGTGCAGCCATAGCTTCAAGTGCAGCCAAACCAAAGCTTTCAGTTTCTGATGGAAGAATAAACAAATCAGCAACCGCCAATATTCCATTAGGGTCAACAAGTTTACCCAATGAAAGTATCTCCGCACAAGTATCCAGTTCGCGACAAAGCCTGTCTATATTACTCCGTTCTGGTCCATCGCCTACCAATATTAGTCTCGATGGTATTTTCTTCCGTACAATATCAAACATTCTCAATACGTCCTCTACCCTCTTCACTTTGCGGAAGTTAGATACGTGGACCAATATCTTTTGTTTTTCGGATGCGTATAGGTGCCTGTCTTTCTTGGCCTGCTCAAAATCGTACTGGTCAAGCTGAATAAAGTTGGGTATTACCTCTATATCTCTTTTTACATTTCTGAAATAAAAGTAAGTATCCTGTTTCAGGCTTTCAGAAACCGCAGTAACAGCATCTGATTCATTGATTGCAAATGAAATTGCTGTTTCAAACGAAGCATCTTTACCCACAAGTGTAATGTCGGTCCCGTGTAGTGTAGTGATGAATGGCAGAGAAATACCCTCGGACGCTAACATTTGTTTTGCCATATAGGCTGCCGATGCATGGGGGATAGCATAGTGCACATGCAACAGATCGAGCTTATTATATTTTGCCACCTCCACTATTTTATTGGCAAGGGCTAATTCGTATGGTGGATAATCAAATAAAGGATAATCGGAAACAGTTACCTCGTGGTAAAATATATTACCCGAAAAAACGCTGAGCCTAACTGGCTGGCTATAAGTAATAAAATGCACGTTATGTCCATCGTGGGCAAGTGCCTTACCTAATTCAGTTGCTACTACACCGCTACCACCAAAAGTCGGGTAGCAAACAATTCCTATATTCATTTTTTCAAGTCGTTAGTAGTTAGTCGATAGTGGCCAGTAATTCAATATAAGACGTTAGTAACAAATAATTACTTTGAATTACTCACTAACGACTATTTATAGCGTCGTATACTACTTGCATAATTTTTGTTCGAATACTAAGCTTAGCAAGTTTATTATCATCAGAACCCGATGCTACTCTGTTTGATAAAAATACATAAACTAAATGATATTTTGGATCGACCCAGGTATAGGTACCTGTAAACCCATAATGCCCATAGCTTTCAGGCGAAGCTGATGCACAGGCAGGGCTTTCTTTGGTAGTATCGGTCTCAGGTTTATCGAATCCCAGTCCGCGGCGGTTACCTTTATCGCAATAAACGCATGAGGTAAATAACTTCACCGTGACACTATCCAACAATCTTGTTCCTCCATATTTGCCATAGTTCAAATACATCTGCATAAGTACCGCCAAATCATTGGCACCAGAGAACAAACCGGCATTACCGGCAACACCACCCAGCATAGCGGCAGACTGGTCATGCACATATCCCCTTAATAATTGTTTACGGAAAACACTATCGTATTCCGTAGGAATAATTCTCTTCAGAGGAAGATGATAGAGAGGATGGTAGCCCATGGTTTGTAATCCCAGTGGTTTGTAAAAGTTATTCTGCACATAAGTATCAAAGGGTGTACCGCTAATGTTGCCAATAATGTTCGCTATTAATATGAACCCTAAATCGCTGTATTTATAAACCGGTTTTTTATCGACAGATGATTTAAGAATCTCGTTGATCATACTGTCCTTATAATCCTTCCGAATAAACATGTGCGCTGCAACCGGGTAAGGATATTGGGCTGAAGAATCAGAACTATATATTCCCTTCCGCCATTCTTTACCCGACATAGTTTCTTTCCAGAAGAAAATTGATGCAGGCAAACCAGCCTGGTGAACAAGAATATCTTCCATTACCATTTTCTTTTTATTGCTCTTTGCAGCAGCAGGCATTAATACCGGCAAGGTAGCACCCAAGAGCATTTTGTTCTGGTAATATATTTTCATGAATGCGGGTGTTGTGGCTGCTATCTTAGTTATAGATGCCAGGTCATATACATCAGTCACCTTTACATGATTAGTGTCTTTGTAATTCTGGTAACCGAAAGCTTTATTGTAAATTACCTTTCCATCTTTTGCTACAAGCACCACACAACCGGGGTAAGCATGTTGCTGCATCCCGTAATCAGCAAGCGAATCGATATTCATAAGCTTACTTGAAGCTATACCGACCTCTTCAGGAACCGTGTATTCAAAACGTGTTGGCTTGGTTACCATACCATAACCACGCTGATAAAACACAGATGCTGTTACAGGTAATTTTCCACTTGCTCCTATCCCGCCGAATATCATTTGTGCGGCATAATCTTCGGTATAGGGTGTATCCTGGTAAGACATTACTAATGCTCTTGCTTTCTTTACCGATGGCAGATAGTTCAATATATATGGATCAGAGAAGAAATTCAAAACTGTTGGGTAATTCCTAACCACTGTATCTAACATTTTGATTGCATTATGGCTAAAGCTGAAAGTATCCTGCGGATGCAGTTTGGTATGGTTCACTCCAACAATAATCAAGTTAAATGCTTTCAGTTTGTTATACATCACTCCAATAGCACTATCAGTTATATTGAATGGGACATCGAAATGCGTTACTTGAGCATAATCGTTCATTCTTGTTTGGAAAACATTGACCATTGTATCTCCAATATCAAGCGATGCAATACGGAGGGTATCTAACCTTTTAAGTGGCAATAGCTGGCTGTAATTGGCGAGCAATGTGATAGTACTCTTCGCGAATTCTCTGTTTATCAGGTCAGCTTGTTTGGTGTTGAGGTCCTTTACCAGATTGGTCAGCACAATTGGGTTATAGTGATTCAGTCCTGCCCATGCCTTTGCCATTAATATTTTCCGGCAACGCGCATCAATTTCTTCCTGTGTAATCTCTTTCTTCTTGATGGCTCTCTTTATTTCTTCTATTGCCTTTGGCACATCCTGCGAAAAAAGCAACACATCGTTACCTGCCAATAAAGCTTTCACATCTACAAGTCCCGGTGCATAATACTTAGCCACACCCTGCATATTAAGTGCATCGGTATAAATAAGGCCATTAAATCCTAACTGGTGCTTCAACAGACTATCAACTATTTTAGGTGAAAGGGTCGATGCACGGTTCTTGGTAGAATCAAGTGAAGGAATATATAAATGCGCAACCATAACACTACTCAATCCTTTTTTAAAGAGCTGCATAAATGGATATAACTCAAGCGTATCAAGCCTGCTGACAGGATAATCAACAATAGGCAGAGAAAGATGAGAATCGGTTTTAGTATCACCATGTCCGGGAAAATGCTTGCCGCAAGCCAATACATGTTCGTCTTGCAAGCCTTGCATATAGGCCAGGCCCATATCGGTAACACGCATTTTCTCTTCACCGAATGAGCGCATACCTATCACAGGGTTCTCAGGGTTATCATTTATATCTATTACCGGCGCAAAGTCTTCCTGTACGCCTAATCTCTTGCATTCACGTGCCAGTTCTGCGGCCATTTGATAAACAAGTGCGTCATTATTCATGGCTCCCATGGTCATCTGGAACGGGAAACGGGGAACACTATCTAAACGCATGGCAAGCCCCAATTCG